>JACDZJ010000446.1_pt1 | contig 11102 bp, 12 predicted proteins | sample 7365721 | NCBI WGS metagenome assembly JACDZJ01 (sample SAMN15143480, study PRJNA637477) | pond metagenome | biome: freshwater wetland ecosystem [ENVO:00000243]; feature: pond [ENVO:00000033]; material: pond water [ENVO:00002228]; isolation source: pond water containing pink berries ... | reverse complement strand
TGGCTCCTCTTTTTTCAATCTAATCAAAATTCTTTTACCGGACAACAGTGATTATATTTAGGTTATTACGTTTTCTATTATTCAAGAAAGTTGTTTAAGCTTATTTATTAATCAAACTCAACACATGATTTATTCCCTCCACTACCACTGGTGTAGCCATATTACCTGCAACACCCATTAATATTCCATTTATAGTTTGCAGTGCTGATGTAATTATATTTGTTTTGGGTACTGGTTTATCCAATTGAGTAATAATACGAGCTAACTCATTCAACACTTCTTCTTTCTCATCTTCAAATGATTCGGCAACCTCCTTTATTTGAGCAACTAACTTTTCAATCTCACCTTTTACCTCGTTACTAATCATTACTGAATTGTTTTGTCCTCCAATTATTGTTGACGCATTTGCATTTACTATTGAATGACTACCCAAGTTTACTACGCCAGCATTAATAGTTTGATTTGCAATTTTTTCAACAACCTTTTTCTCACTCATAACATCGAAATTGATTTCGTTTTTGAATTCTTTATCCAACTCAAGAAAAAACTGTAATAACTTATTCTTTACAGTGTATAGAATATTCATCATTGCACTTCTTTGGATTTCTTGCCAAGCATCTTGAATTGTATTTCCATAAGATAATACTTTCTGTATCTCTGAATATGCCACCGCAGGTAAATGTCTTTTAAATGCTCCTTCGTTAGAAGTGTTTTCTAATAGTGCTTCTATTTCTGGTATAGAATCATTTAGCTTAACATGAGAAAGCCACTCTCTGACGAAATTGTCTGTTATATGCTCAATTGGGATATGAGCATTTTGCCACATTCCACCATATGTTGCTACATTTGCATATACGGTTGCACTAGTATTTCTATAAGCAGGAACGTTTTCAGCATTATCATATCCAGAATTTTCATTTTTAAACCACTCTGTAAACTGTTCATTATCTAAGAAAAATGAAATAGCTTGTACTTTTAGGAATATAGTTGAAAGTGGTTGATTTTCAATCAAATCACTAATAACACTTTCAATCATTGATTTTACATCTAATTGTAACATTGTTCTATAATTTTGATATTTTTATTCTGCGAATTATTTAATCCTGTACATTCAGATTCAACCTCTTCTTCCCAGTCAACAACACCTGCATCAACCCCTTCTTTTGCTCTTTTAGCTTATCCAGTTTGATGCGTACCACCTGCACTTCGTTGGCAGCTGCTTGCAGTACTTGGGCAATGGCGGTTTGCTCTTCGAGAGTTGGATATGGAATTTTTACAATACAGAAATCATCATAGCTAACTTGTTTACCATCACGGATGCCAATAACAGCAGTCGCTAATCTTCCGATAAACTCATACGATTTGTAATAATGTTTATAAAATTCATCGTTAATTGCCTTTTTAGGTTTCAGTACTATATATGCCGGACTCACAATTCCTCTGTAATATGAATATTCTAATCCTCCTTGAAAAGAACGAAGACTTATTACAAAATCTCCCGGCTCAACTAACTTGTAACCAGCTGTTGTTCCTTCGGGCATTGTTACTCTACCTTCTAGCATTGACCTTGGAATAATTCCTCTATCTTGAGTTGCAGAAAGTAATTCTTCGTTTTCAAACCCTTTGATTGTGATACTTTTAAATACTTCACCAGCACCAACTTTCTTCCACTCCCCACCAAAACCCTTCAACCGCCTTTTTCCACTCAACAATTCCTGCATCAGCCATTTATTGCGCAGCTACACTTGCTCTATGGTGGCTTGTATATTGCCTATGGCTTTATCCCAGGCACTAAGCACTTCGGCTATGCGGATTTGCTCGGGAAGAGGAGGAACGGAAATATGATAGTTGTCAAAGTCAGTTTTTGAAACCTCTAAAAAGGTACTTCCATTGGCAATTCGCTTCAAACCATTTTCTTCATTTAATATTTTATAATAAAGAAATTCTGTATTAATATTAGTCGGTATTATATTTTTAAATCCCTGATTTGTAGACATTGGTCTTTTGTTGATTACAGCCTTGCCTATCGTTGCTCTTGTACATACAATAACTGAATTCTCTGGTAAAATCCTAGCCGAGGAGTTCTTTAACCCTAATTCAGTGATTTTTGTATTTGTGTATTCTATGTATTTCGAGCCATTTAAAGATGTAATATCAGTTGGCGTACACCAATTTATATCACCATTCCAAAAGTCCTCATTTTTTGTATCAGGCGTACCTCCAGACGAAACATCTCCTATACTTTTAATCATCTTCAGCTCCCAATCACTTGGAATTTTCCCCAATGGCGAATCTTTATATGTTTTGTTGTTACTCATTTAAAGTGTTATTGTTTTATTTGAATTAAATTGTTGGTATTCACCCAGACTTACATATCCCAATTGATTGCAAAGTAGTCGTGTTTTCCCTATTTCAAAATCCGGCGTATTGCTGTGCGAATGTCCGTATATCCAGCAATCGGGTGCAGTAGCTTCTATCAGGTCGAACTGCTCCACCGCAAAGGCTTCATTCAGTATACTGCCTTTGTATTGTTCGGGATAATTCATCAGTGTTGGCACATGGTGTGTGGCTACCACTTTCTTTAAGTCGGATTTTGCATTCAGTTCTTTTTCCAAAAATGCAATGCTGTCAACATGAAGCTCATTGTATCGCTGTGCTGTAAATCGGAATTTGCCGTTTTTTATTACATGAAAATCACTCATACTGCGTTCAATCTGCCATTCGTAAGCCGGACTAATTTTACTCCAAAGTGTTGAGAAAATCAGCTTTATATCGTCCTGCATCACCGAAGTATTATTCACCAGAAAAACATTGTTTCTTATTTTCTCGTTCAGCACACCGCATTTGGTACCCAAATCAAAACCATAATACTCATGATTTCCCGGGATCCAATAGGTGGCAGCAAAGTTATCGGACACATAACTAAAAAAGTCCTTGTGCTTATCCATCGCCGCAAACGGCACAATATCACCCGTCAACACCAACACATCCCCTACGGGTTGCAATGGGTTAGTTTTCAGAAATTCCTTGTTTTCGCGGAATTCCAAATGCAGGTCGGAAGCGTATTGTATTATCATTTGTTTGTTTTTTAAGCCCCTTTAGGGGTTTGGGGTAATTCTAATTCTTCCAAATACTTCTTCATTTCTTCCTGAACTGCCTTCAACTCATCTTCCAGCTTATTAATCTCAACTTGCACAGCTGCAATATCCACTTCGGCTTCTTCCTCAAAAGTATCTACATAGCGTGGTATATTCAGGTTAAAATCATTTTCCTGTATTTCTTCAAAAGTGGCTACATAGCTGAATTTGTCTTCGGTAACTCCTGCCGGAAGGTTTCCTTCGTTGAAGTTGCGGTAGGTTTCTACAATATGATTGATATGGCTTGCATTCAGCTTGTTCTGGTTCTTTGCCGAATCGTACTGCTTGCTGGCATCAATAAACAGCACGTTGGTATTATCTACCTTTCCTTTATTGAAAATCAGAATGGCAGCCGGAATACCTGTCCCGAAAAACAGGTTGGCAGGCAATCCAATAACTGCTTCCAGTATATTTTCTTCGATGGTTTTCTGTCGGATTTTACCTTCCGAACTTCCACGAAACAATACACCGTGAGGAACCACCACCCCCACCTTGCCGCGTCCTTCGTAGGTCGTTTCTATCATGTGGCTGATAAATGCCCAATCGCCTTTGCTCTTGGGTGGTGTTCCCCGCCAAAAGCGGTTGTATTGGTCGGTCTCAGGGTCCCAGCTAATAGTAGTTTTTCCTTCTTCTTTATCTTCCACCTTTCCCCACTTATCAAGCGAGAACGGTGGGTTAGCCACCACGGTATCAAACTTCATCAGCGCATCACTTTCTTTCAGTTTCGGGTTACGTATCGTATCTCCCCAGCGAATGGTGGCATTATAAAACCCATGCAAAAACATATTCATCACCGCCAGCGCCCAGGTACTTCCGTTGGCTTCCTGTCCATACAGCGAGAAATTATCCGAACCCACCTCTTCACCTGCTTTTATCAGCAACGAAGCTGAACCGCAGGTAGGGTCACAAATGCGTGAGCCGGGTCTTGATTTAGTCAGTTTGGCTATCAGGGTCGAAACTTCTTTAGGCGTGAAGAACTCACCCGCCTTTTTGCCCGCATCACTGGCAAAGTTTTCAATCAGAAACATATACGCTCCACCTATAATATCTGTACCTTCCAAATGCGATGGACGCAAATCAAGTTTATCGCTATTAAAATCGAGCAACAAATTTTTCAATCGTACATTCTTATCTTTGGTATCGCCCAACACCGAACTATTGAAGTTGATATTCTGGAAAATACCAGCCCCATCTTCGCTGTACAACTTATCGCGGTTGGCTTCTACCAAATCTTCCAGCGCCACATCAATAATTTCGCCGATATTCAATTCGTTGCGGTGTTCAAAAAGGTACTTAAAATGACTGTTAGTCGGCACCACAAAACGTTCGTACTGCATGGCACGTTTGGCACGCTCACCGTCGCCATTGTATTTGGTCAAATAGGTATCGAATTTATCATCTTGTACATCGCTGAGGTATTTCACAAAAAGCATAGTCAGCACATAATCCTTATATACGCTGGGGTCTATGCTTCCACGAAAGGTGTCGCACGCTTTCCACACTTCTTTATTAATGTCTTCCTGAGTAATTTTCATTTTAGTTATGAGTTATAAATTATGAATTATGAGTTTTTTTCTTTGTAGTTATTATTGCACTTCGTAACATTTTTAAGAGTTCTGTAGCATCGCAATTTATGGAGTCGAACTCTTTTTGATCTAAAAAATCTGATTGAAAAAGCAATTCCAACCAATATAAGCTTTCAACACATTCCTTTTGCGAAATGGATAATTTATGGACGAAATCCGCCTAGCTTTGTGCATTTTGAGCCTCTCTGATATTTGCCCCTATTGAAGTTCCTGAACGAAGCAGTTGTTTGCTTAAAACATATTCTTTCTTATCTTCAGTCAAATATCTATATAGTTTAACAATCCTCAATGCAAACTTAAATGACTTATCTTTCAATGGTTGCTGTTTTTCACTCATTACTTATAATTTATCATTTATAACTTGTATTATTTGTTGTTGTATTTGTTTGTCACGGAGACTTTCTATTTTCTGTCGCAAAGCTATTTCTTTGTTTCTGAGTTTAGATATATTCAAAATCAATTGTTGTTTTTGAATTGAGGGTATTGAAATTTCCAGCTCCTCCAGCACTCCTTTGGATATCGAAGCAATCGAACTTCCCATTGCCTGACCCTTTAAATAGACCTGAGCAGCAGTATGATTCATTAGCCACACCAGAAATTCGGGTAATATACTGTACTGAAACTCGTCTTCCAATCGGATTAAAAAAAAGGAAGTGGAAGCCACAGCCGGTTCTTCAAGATTATAAAAAGCTGCAAAATTTTTTGTTCCCTTAGCAGCAAAAAGCACATCGCCATGCCTGAGTAAGTGTCTTTCAGAAATGGCATCTGACATCAAATCGGGATGAAGCTCAGCACTTATCTGTCCGGCCTCATCAAAGTGCTTGGCTTGCAGATAAATAACTTCACCATCAGGAACCGGCTTGGCAAAAACCCCTGTTTGTATACTTGCAATATGTTTTAATGTTGTTCTCAAAATTTATTTCTTTGTAATCACGCTACAAAAGTAATACAAATATTTGAGACTACCAAAAAAATTGAATTTATTTTTAAGTAACAACTCTACAAAAATGAATATATATGTATTGATTTACAATTTTTAATCATCTGATGAATTTATAATACAAAGATATTCATTGTTTTATATTTAATCTTGTATCATTAAATTCGTTTGTGTGAGTGTAAAATAGGGAAGTTTTTATACATAAACTATTGAATAAAAATATTAACAAATTATACAAAAAAATATAGCCCTGAATTTCAGGGCTATAATAATTAAATTTGCATGTTTCTGAGAATATACCTACTTCCCGATACAGAATTTCCCGAAAATATTCCCTAATATCTCATCGTTTGATATAGAACCAGTTATCTCACCAAGGTAATGCATACACTCCCGAATATCTTGCGATAGAAAATCACCCGAAATGCCTGAATCCAAACCATCAATTACCCTACAAATAGCAATGTGTGCATTTTGTAGTGCTTCGTAATGGCGGATATTGCTTACGATTACATCATCCGAATTTATTTGTGGAATTTGAGCAGCAGCAATCAAAGCATTTTTAAGACCATCGGTATTGATACGATCTCGTGCCGATATATAGATCCGTTCACCTTCAAATTGTTCAAAAAGTTGATTCAGTATATCCCGTTCCTCTTCAGCTATTTTATCAATTTTGTTAAAGACTAAAATAACTTTTTTCCCAATAGCTTTTTTTGCAATACGGTCGGTAAGCCATTCAATATGTTCAGTCAGTTCAGTACAATCTACTATCCAAAGCACTATGGCAGCCAGTTCAATTTTTTGATAGGTTCGCTCAATTCCCATGCTTTCGATTTTATCTTTCGTGTCGCGAATGCCGGCAGTGTCAATAAATCGGAAAGTAATACCATTTATATTTACTGCATCTTCAATACTATCCCGGGTCGTACCATGAATATCCGAAACAATAGCTTTTTCTTCATTTAAAAGTACATTCAATAAGGTTGATTTGCCAACATTGGTTTCGCCCACCAATGCAACTGGTATTCCATTTTTCAGTGCATTTCCAACCCTAAATGAGTCGGATAATTTCATAATCAATTGTTCAATAGCAATTGCTAGGGATTTAAGTTGTATTCGGTTGGCAAATTCAACATCTTCTTCATTAAAATCAAGTTCTAATTCAATCAGCGAAACAAAATTAAGTAATTGTGTTCGAAGTTTCATCAACTCGCTCGAAAAACCTCCCCGCATTTGATGCATGGCCATCCGGTGTGAAGCTGCGGAACTTGAAGCAATCAAATCTGCTACAGCTTCTGCTTGCGATAAATCTATTTTTCCATTCATAAAGGCACGTTGGGTAAATTCGCCGGGTTGTGCCAGTATGCAACCATTTTCGATTAATAATTGCAAAATTGTTTGTTGAACATACACCGAACCATGGCACGAAATTTCTACAACATCTTCGCCTGTAAACGAATGGGGGGAACGAAAAACTGTAGCCAAAACTTCGTCAATTATTTCACCTGTTTTGTTCACCATGTTACCATAACTTACTATTTTGGCAAACTGTTTGTACAAACTGATTTTTTCATTTTTAGCTTTAAAAATGGCATCGCAGTTTTTTACGGCATTTTTACCCGATACCCTTATTACAGCAATTCCACCCACGCCAGGTGAAGTTGAAATAGCAGCAATGGTGGTGGTTGTGGTCATTTTATTTTATTTATTAACGAAATTTTTTGGGTACAATTCATTTTCACTAGAGTATTTATTCGAAATAATTTTAGCAGGAATTCCTCCCACTGTAACATCATCGGGGATATTACTGTTTACCACAGAATTAGCACCTATGGCTACATTATTTACTACCGTAATATTTCCAAAAAGTTTTGCTCCTGGACCGATATATACATTGTTACCAATAGTTGGTGCACCATTGTATTCTCCAATAGATGTTGATGGATGTATACGACAGTTTTCACCGATATTGGCCAGCGGACTTACGATTAGGGTACCATAATGTACAATACAAAGCCCTGCTCCAAAAGTGTTTTTGGGAATTGAAAACCCCAGACGAATGGCCAAACGATGGTTAATAATTTCAAGAATAAAAAGCTGAACCCTGCAAAAGTAATTATTTCGACAGACATTATGTAAGTATTCAATCTTGCGCAATCTACGTTGAAACCTCACAATATCCATCCACCAATAATTATAAAACGACAATTTTACAAGCTGATAAGCTTTTAAATCTCGCTCTAAATAATAGTGATAGCTGGCTTTATCTGTTATCATTGAATAGACCCCTAACCCCTGAAGGGGAATTAAGTTAATATCGATTTTTTTTTCTAACAATAGTTTAAGTAGAATAAACTTGCCTCATTCCCCTTTAGGGGTCATATTCTATCCAATACTGTTTTTACAAGATTCTCAATGTAAGGCTTATAATCAGTAATGGCAGCTTCGACTCGGCGGTTGGCAATTATGCAACAAACGGTCATGGCTTTGTGTCCCATCAGTTTTGACAGACCGGCAATGGCTGAACCTTCCATTTCGTAGTTGGTGATTTTATACTTTCCATACACAAAACTTTCAATTTTGTTATTAATTTGCATATCAGCCAGATTGATTCGCAACACTCTGCCCTGTGGCCCGTAAAATCCATTAGCAGAGATAGTTACTCCACGTAACATATCGTCATCTCCAATGCGATTAACCAATTCTTTATCTGCATCAACAACATAGGGTGCAGCAAGTTGCTTATTCCAGTTTAGGTGTTTTTTCATTGCTTCTTCAAACTCCAAATCACTCACTGTGTCACGTCCGGCATAGAAATTCAACATACCATCAAATCCAATTGATTTTTCGGAAATCAGGAAACTGCCAAGCGGAATTTCAGGTTGCATACCACCTGAAGTGCCAATTCGTATAATCGTTAATTGACGAAATTCAATCTTTTCGGTACGCGTATCTAAATCAATATTAGACAATGCGTCCAATTCGTTCATCACAATATCAATATTGTCTGTTCCAATTCCTGTTGAAATCACCGAAATTCGTTTACCTTTGTAAGTTCCTGTTATTGTGTTGAATTCGCGGCTCGACACGGAGCATTCCTGTGTGTCGAAATAAGTTGCAACAAGCGCAACACGATCGGGGTCGCCAACCAAAATAACGTTATCTGCTAATTGTTCAGGCTTTAAATGTAAATGGAAAATACTACCATCGCTATTTATAATTAATTCGGATGGTGGGAAATGTTTCATAATCATTGATGCATTAAAGTATAATATCCCTAATAAAGGGAAAGACCGCAAATATACACTTTTTTAATGCATCACGCAATATTATAGAGTGAAAAACAGATTCAATGCTAATGGAATCATTGAAATAAAAATTTATAAATAATAAGACATTTTAAATAGCAGAAAATGAGTAATTTATAAATAGATTGAGGTATATTTAAAAAAACAATAGCCGAAACAATGCGCTTCGGCTATTTTTGAAGTTAAATTTTAATATAATAATCGTTGAAAAATTTGAGTTTTTCTAGATTAATAACGATAATCTTTAAGTTGCTCCTGAAGACGTTTACGAGCTAAAAAAATCCGACTTTTTACAGTGCCAATGGGTAAACTCATTGTCTGGGCAATTTCCTCATACTTAAAACCTTGAATATGCATAGAGAATGGAACCCGATATTCATCGGCAAATGCTGCAATACTATTGGTTATTTCGCCAATGGCATAGGAACCTTCCGGGCTGTCGAAGCCTGAATTTTGGGGTAAATTGAGGTGATGTAAATCTTCAGTTTTATCAACAACAGTTTGGTTACGAACAATTTTTCTATAATTGTTAATGAATATATTCTTCATTATGGTAAGTACCCAGCCTTTAAAATTGACGTTATCAACAAACTTTTCCTGATTATCCAATACCTTAAGTGTTGTGTCTTGTAATAAATCTTCAGCATCGTCGCGGTTTAAGGTCAGAGAAAATGCGAAATTTCGCATATTGCTTTGTAATGCAATTAAATCATTTTCAAATTGAACGTTTTTCATACTGCTATTCTTTTTGTGTGAATAATTAATACCAAGTTTTTCAGCACATTGGTGGTTTTTTCATCTAAAACGAATTCTTTTTTTTTAAAAATACTTTCTGAAATAGAAAAAAGTAAATGATTGTCAGTTGTCTATACTGAAGAATAAAAAACAAAGATCTCTTTCTAAAATACTAGTTCTAGATTTCGATACAAATGTAATATATATTTTTAAATTGAATGCAAAGTTAAGTGATAAATTTTAATAAAATAATTATAGTTTATATTAATTATTAAATTGTAACAATTACAAATTAAAAAATGAATATTATAAATTTAAGATTATGGAATTTTTAATTAAGAAGTCAAAAAACAGGAAATTATCAAGCCACAATTATATTCTAAATTAGATGTTTTTCTGCACAATAGGATGACCTCACCAATGGCGCACTTTCCACCTGACGAAATCCCCTTTTTAGCCCAATTTGTTTATATTCTTCAAATTTTTCGGGGGTAATATATTCACTTACAGCAATATTTTGCCTTGATGGTTGCATATATTGTCCAATTGTAATAATTGAACAACCCGCTGATAAAGCGTCGTCCATTAAAGTAAGAATTTCATCTTCAGTTTCGCCCAATCCAAGCATAATGCCGGTTTTTGCAACAACATGCTGCGATGAGATATATGCCAGAACGCTCATACTGGTGTCATATTTAGCTTTTGTGCGAATTGTAGGCGTAAGCCGACGCACCGTTTCCAAATTGTGAGAAATAATATTTGGTTTTTCAGCAATAATTTGATCAATCAACTTTGTATTTCCATCAAAATCTGGGATCAGTACTTCCAGTGTGGTTGTAGGGTTTATTTTTTTGATAGCTTTGATAGTATTTGCCCAATATGCAGCTCCACTATCTTGCAAATCGTCGCGGTCAACCGAAGTAATCACAGCGTGTTGTAACTTCATTAAACGAATTGATTCAGCCACTTGCAAAGGTTCATTGGAATCGGGTGGGAGAGGACGACCTGTAATGGTGTTACAAAACTTACAGGAACGTGTGCAAATTTCGCCTAAAATCATAAAAGTGGCTGTTCCTTTATTCCAACACTCATACATATTAGGACAGCGACCGCTGGTGCAAATGGTGTGTAAACCGTGTTCCTTTACTATTTTATTTACTTGTACAAATTGAGTGTTGCTTTGTAATTTGGTTTTTAACCATTCGGGTTTGCGCAGGTAAGTCATCAGATAAAATGTGGGTTAATTTGAACAGCAAAGGTAGCGATAAGTATGTATTTTCGATGTCAATTTCATTTATTAATGATGAATAAAGCTTTAAAAATATGTTTTTTAGGTTTTTTATCATTGTTGTCCGCTAAAAGCGGTATTTAAAAATTTATTGTTGTTATAAGG
>JACDZJ010000445.1_pt1 | contig 11156 bp, 7 predicted proteins | sample 7365721 | NCBI WGS metagenome assembly JACDZJ01 (sample SAMN15143480, study PRJNA637477) | pond metagenome | biome: freshwater wetland ecosystem [ENVO:00000243]; feature: pond [ENVO:00000033]; material: pond water [ENVO:00002228]; isolation source: pond water containing pink berries ... | reverse complement strand
TTTTTTTGCAAGAAAATAATCTGCAAAAGGCACTTATCCCGTTCATCGGGGTTAGGTCCAGATCCTGATGCCGCTGAGCCCACAAGCTGGTCATGATCTTTTCGAACAGTGGCTGAGCAGCAGAGGTGGGAGTTGTATTCGTCGAGGTGGAAGCTCCATGCTGCCCCTGGTATTTCTTTACATATATGTTTGAAAATATTTTTTAATTACTTTGTATGAGCAAAATGGTAAGAAATGAAAGTGTTCGCAAGGCGTGAAGTCGGGGTAGAAGCCCCTGTGAAAGATAAGCCGTTATGGAAAATGTCGTCAATGTGACGGCAGCACTCTGAGATGATTCAAGGTGTGTGGATCGTCTCGAAGCGGCTCCCAAAAAATAAGGATTGAAACAGATCAGGAGGAGTAAGAAATGTGTGATTCTGCAGATTGTTGTTGTGACAGTGACTATGGCCATAACGCTATCCCCGTGCCCGAGTTATTCGGGGCCAATGTCTTTAATGACCGGGTGATGAAAGAAAGGCTGCCCAAGGATACCTACAAGGCCCTGCGCAAGACCATCAATACGGGTGTGGCTCTGGCCCCTGAGGTCGCTTCGGTGGTGGCCAATGCCATGATGACCTGGGCCATCGAGCGCGGTGCCAGCCATTACACCCACTGGTTCCAGCCCTTGACCGGTGCCACTGCCGAGAAGCATGACTCTTTTATCTCTCCCACCGATGACGGCAGCGTGATCATGGAGTTTTCCGGCAAGCAGTTGATCCAGGGTGAGCCCGACGCCTCCTCTTTTCCCAGCGGCGGCCTCCGTGTGACCTTCGAGGCCCGCGGCTATACCGCCTGGGACTGCACATCTCCCGCCTTTTTGAAAGAGGATGGGGCCGGTGATGTCACCCTCTGTATTCCCACTGCCTTCTGTTCCTATAAAGGGGAAGCCCTGGACAAAAAGACGCCCCTGCTGCGTTCCATGAATGCCGTGGCCAAACAGGCTATGCGGGTGCTCAAGGCCATGGGCAATACCACCTCCAAGCGGGTCATGTCCACCGTTGGCGCGGAGCAGGAATATTTTCTGGTGGAAAAAGAGTTTTATCAGCAAAGGCTTGATCTTATGAGCTGTGGCCGGACCCTGTTCGGTGCCCCTGCTCCCAAGGGCCAGGAACTGGAGGATCAGTATTTCGGGGCGATCAAGGATCGGGTCTCTGCCTATATGAAGGATCTGGATGTTGAGCTGTGGAAGATGGGGATCACCTCCAAGACCAAACACAACGAGGTCGCCCCGGCCCAGTTCGAGATGGCGCCGGTCTTCACCACCACCAATATTGCCACCGATCATAACCAGCTGGTCATGGAGACCATGCAGAAGGTCGCCATTCGTCATGGCATGGTCTGTCTCCTCCATGAAAAACCCTATGCCGGTGTCAATGGTTCCGGCAAGCATAACAACTGGTCCCTGTCCACCGATGACGGAATTAATTTGCTTGATCCCGGTCAGACCCCTGAGGATAACGCCCAGTTCCTGATCTTTATCTCCGCCCTGCTCAAGGCCGTGGATTCCCATGCCGACATTATGCGGGCCACCTGCGGCAGCTCGGGCAATGATCATCGTCTGGGTGCGAACGAGGCCCCGCCGGCCATTATCTCTGTTTTCCTGGGGCAGGAACTGTCCGACGTCCTGGAGAAACTGGCCAAGGGCGAGAAGATCTGCAAGTCCGACGCCTGTCAGACCTTGAAGATCGGGGTTGATTCCCTGCCGGAGCTGCCCAAGGATAATACCGATCGGAACCGGACCTCCCCCTTTGCCTTCACCGGCAACAAGTTTGAGTTCCGTATGGTGGGCTCTTCCCAGTCCATTGCCGGCCCCAACGTGGCCTTGAATGTCATCGCGGCCGAGGCCCTTGATGCCATCGCCACCCGTCTGGAAAAGGCCAAGGATGTGAACAAGGAGATCCTGGCCATTCTCACCGAGGTTATGAAGGCCCATGGTCGCATTGTCTTTAACGGCAATAACTATTCCGAAGACTGGGTGAAAGAGGCCGAAAAACGCGGCCTTCCCAATATCGGCAATACCGTTGACGCCCTCAAGGCCTTTGTGACCCCCAAGGCCGTCAAGCTCTTTGAAAAGTACGGCGTGCTTTCCAAGGATGAACTCCATTCCCGGTATGATATCTACGTTGAGCAGTACGCGAAACATATTAATATCGAGGCGATGACCGCCATTCAGATGACCCGCCGTCAATATGTCCCGGCGGCCATCCGGTTTATCACTGATCTTGGGGCCTCCCTGGCCGTGGCTGGGAAGCTGGGAACGGTGCAGAAGGAGCTTCTGGAGCAGGTCTGCAGACATCTCGATGCCGCCGCCAAGAAGGTTGCCAAACTCGAAGACGAGGCGAAAAAGGCTCAGGCCATTGACAAGGTGGAAAAACAGGCTGCGGCCTATCGTGACAAGGTCATGGCAGCGGCAGTCAGTCTGCGCGCCGATATCGATGCCCTGGAGTCAATCCTGCCGGCTGATCTCTGGCCGGTGCCGACCTACAGCGAGATGCTCTTCAAGCTGTAATTGCTCAACGTCACTGATTGAATAAAAAAAGGGGAGCCATCCGGCTCCCCTTTTTTTATTTGCCGGTATCTGGTATGGAGAACGGATAGGCGAGGCTGTCCATATCTTTTTCCTTGCGGGTTGAAATGGGTCCAATGCGTTTCCAGTGTGAGGGTGCGAAGAAAATCGCGTTTCTGGCTGGTCAACGATGGGAGTGAGTGTTCGATGATGACGTATATCCAGCAATTCGATCCGGTCATGCAGGCCTTTCTGGCCACCCTTTTTACCTGGGGAGTGACGGCGGCGGGAGCGGCCCTGGTTTTTTTCACCGGCTCCATCAATCAGCGCTTTATGGATAGCATGCTGGGGTTTGCGGCCGGGGTTATGATTGCCGCAAGCTTCTGGTCACTGCTGGCGCCGGGCATCGAGCTGGCGGAGCAGATGGACATGGTCCCGTGGCTCACCGCCGTCATTGGCTTTATGGGTGGCGGCATCTTTATGCGCCTGTGTGACGCCTTTCTGCCCCATCTCCATCCCGGTCTGGCGTTGAGCAAAAAAGAGGGCATCAAGACCTCATGGCGGCGCAGCACCCTGCTGGTGCTGGCCATTACCCTGCATAATATTCCAGAAGGACTGGCGGTGGGGGTTGCCTTCGGGGCGGTGGCGGCCGGGCTTCCCGCTGCCACCATCGGGTCGGCCGTGGCCCTGGCCATTGGCATAGGCCTGCAGAATTTCCCGGAGGGAACGGCGGTGTCCATGCCCCTGCGCCGTGAGGGGATGGGACGGGGAAAGGCCTTTCTCCTGGGCCAGGCATCGGGAATGGTTGAGCCTGTTGCTGGTGTGCTGGGGGCCTATTTCGTGCTCCAGATGCAGACCATTCTGCCCTATGCCCTCTGCTTTGCCGCCGGGGCCATGATCTTTGTGGTGGTGGAGGAGTTGATTCCCACCTCGCAACGGAATGAAGCCCATATCGATCTGGTGACGATGTCCACCATGGCTGGTTTCAGTGTGATGATGATCCTTGATGTGGCATTGGGATAGATACCAGACGATGAAGGATCGGCGTTTGGCAAAGGCCCGCACGGCCTCAAATGAAAGGTTGCAGAATGATGGAGGAGAAGGTGATCGGGGGCAGAGGATGAAAGGGATTTTATTGTTGAATATGGGGGGCGCCCGTTCAGCGCCGGAGCTCCGATCTTTTTTGTATAATATGTTCAGCGATCCCCGTATTATTGGCTCCCCGGTCCGGCATCTGCTTGCGCCGCTTCTCTCCACCCTGCGCTATCAAAAGGTCTGGCGGAAGTATGAGCTGATCGGAGGCAGCAGGATTTACCAGCATACTGACAGACTGGTGGACAAGTTGCGCCGGAGAACCGGGGCTGCGGTTTTTCCGGTGATGCGCTATACCTGCCCGCAGGCGGATGATCTTTTCAAGGAACAGAAGTTCGATGAACTGATCCTTGTCCCCCTCTATCCCCATTATTCCTCGACCACCACCCAGTCCAGTGTCGAAGATGTGCGGCGCGGCCTTGAAAAGTCCGGTCAGAGGCCGGCGATCAGAGAGATCGGACCCTATTACGATGATCCCCGGTTCAATGCCTCGATAATAGAGCGGATTGGGGAACAGTATGAGGATGGCGGCTTTCATCTGATTTTTTCGGCGCACGGTCTGCCGCAAAAGATTGCCGCCCGTGACCCCTATGCCGGGCAGATCGAAAAGCATGTGGCGTTGTTGCAGTCGCTGCTTCCTGAAGCCGGGCTGCATTTCAAAGGGCTTCATCTTGCCTACCAGTCCAGGGTGGGGCCGATGCGCTGGCTGGAGCCGTCACTGATCGATGTGCTCCAGGGTCTGGCCGGTGAAAAGGTGATTGTCTATCCCCTTTCCTTTACCATTGACAATTCCGAGACCGATCTGGAGCTGGCCATTGAGTATAAAGAGCTGGCCCAGACCCTGGGACTGGGCGATTATCGTGTCTGTCGGGTGCAGAATGACTGCGATGCCTTTGTCGAATTTCTCGCCGCCCGGATAGCTGAATAGAGACGCGGTTCAAGGGCCTTGGAACCCACCAGGGCCCTTGGTTCCAAGGGTATCGGTTGGTCTTTTCCTGCGGCTGCGGGATTCCTTTAGGTCTTGCCCTTTTCGGAAAATGGGGCTATAAAATGGCCGTTATGATGGGGAAGGCGGAAGCGCCAGGGCCTTGGTTCTGTTCAAGCCTTTTGCGCGCCTCTCTCTCTGGCCAGGTTAGGTTCCGGCCTCCCGGAAACAGCTCTTGGGAGAGAGATTTTATTTCAGACGGAATCGTACTTTCGTCTCTATTTTTTTCAAGAATAAATATGGAACAGCAGAGTAAAAACAGACAACAGGGGAAGGTCTATCTGGTGGGGGCCGGCCCTGGTGATCCCGGCCTTATTACCCTGCGGGGCAAATATCTTCTGGAACGGGCCGAGGTCCTTGTCTATGACTACTTGGCCAGCCCGAAGCTGCTGAAGTATGTCCCCAAAGGGGCCACGTTGATCTATGCCGGTAAAAAGGGGGGTAGCAAACACACCCATACCCAGGAAGAGATCAATCAGATGCTGGTTGACTGGGCCCTTGCCGGCAAGACCGTGGTGCGGCTCAAGGGCGGTGATCCCTTTATCTTTGGTCGAGGCGGCGAAGAGCTGGAGGAGCTGGTCAAGGCCGGTGTTCCCTTTGAGGTGGTGCCCGGAGTTACCTCGGCCACGGCAGCGGCCACTTACGCCGGCATTCCCATTACCCATCGGGGTTACACCGCTTCCGTCTCCTTTATCACCGGCCACGAAGAGCCGGGAAAAGAGAATTCCAATATTGACTGGTCCAAACTGGCCACGGGTGCCGGGACCCTGGTCATCTATATGGGGATCAAGAATCTGCCCATCATTGTCAGCAATCTGATTGAGCATGGCCGGGATCCCAAAACCCCGGTGGCGGTGGTGCGCTGGGCCTCAACCCCGGAACAGGAAACGGTGGTGGGCACCCTGGAGACCATTGCCGCCCGGGTGGAAGAAGAGGACATCAAGCCGCCGGCCCTGATCATCGTGGGCGAGGTGGTGAGCCTGCGTGATTCCCTGAACTGGTTCGAAAAGAGGATGCTGTTTGGGAAGCGCATTGTGGTGACCAGGACCCGGGAACAGGCCTCGGAGCTGGTCACGGCCCTGGAAGGGTACGGGGCTGAATGCCTCGAATATTCCACCATCCAGGTGGAGCCTTTGAGCTCCTACGCGATCCTTGACGAAGAGCTGGATCGTTTGAACGAGTACCACTGGATCCTCTTTTCTTCCATTAACGGGGTGCAATACTTTTTTGACCGGCTTTACGCCAGGGGGCTGGACGCGCGAACCTTGAAAGGGCCGCATGTGGCGGCTGTGGGCCGGGCCACCGCAGATTTTCTCCTCCACTATGGCATTGTGGCGGATCTGATCCCCAAGACCTTTACCGCGGAAGGGATGGCGCAGAGCCTGCTGGATTTTGGAGTGGAGGGCCGCAATATCCTCATTCCCCGGGCCACCAAGGCCCGTGAGTTTCTTCCCGAGACCCTGCGGGGGGCGGGCGCTCAGGTCACGGTGGTTCCTGTCTATCAGAATGTCGTGCCCCAGGGATGCAAGGAAAAGGTGCGGTCGGCGCTGGAGCTGGGCAGGATCGATATGATCACCTTTACCAGCTCCTCCACCGTCACCAATTTTCTCACCATGATTGATGCCGCCGGGCCGGACGAGTTGCGGAATCTGCTGGCCGGGGTAAAAATTGCCGCCATCGGTCCCATCACCGCCAAGACCGTCACCGACAATGGCCTCAGCGTTGATGTTCAGCCGGAGACCTTTACCATTCCCGAGCTGGTTCATGCCATTGTTGAGTATTACGAGACAGACAAGGCGAGGGGTTGAAGGGAACAAGCTGAAAGGATGGTGGGCTCTTGGATTGCAACCCTGATCTGCTTTTCTTCAGCTTTCAGAAGAATTCCTGCTCCTGTTTTTTCAGGTCTTTTTCCTGGAAGTGTGGTTTGTGCTCTGGATGGTGGGAAGGATATCAAACTGGAGGATGCCCTGACTGGTGCTGATACCTGCGATATTCATATTGATGGTGATGGTCTTGCCGCTGGTTTCGGCAATCAGGGGTTCCAGCTGCTGCATCCTGACCGGGAATTCGCGATTGTTGAGAAAGCCCATGAGCAGGGCATTGATATCGCCCTGGGCAGCGGTGGATGATGCCTGCAGGTCGCTGATCACCGGCTTGATGTAGAGAAGTTGTCTGGCCGGGTCAAAGCGCAGGGCGGCGTTGCACTGGAGCTCCAGCTGTACCGAGCCGACCTTGAGCTTGATGGTGTGGCCGCTGATCTCGGTGCTGAGCTGCATGTCGTCGCCTTTGAGGGCGATCCGGCAGGAAACCCCCTTGTCCTGGATCTGGAGATTGCTGATCCTGATAATGGTGATCGCCCCGCTCAAGGTGCTGGAGCTGGTGTCGATGGCAATGGGCAGGGATTTATCCAGGGCCTGACTCAAGACACTGTCCGGAACCGTGAGGGTGATCATCTTGCCGGCTGCCCGGAGTTGTTCGGGGAGCAGAAGGCTGAGCAGGAACAGGAAGCTGATGATTCGGATGGAGGGGTGAAGCATGGTCAAACTCCTTGCTGGTAAGTGTGTGGAAGATTGCCTTGAAGGGCCTTGCAGGCATGGTCAGGAAGAGGACAGGTTCCCCCTCTTCCATGGATCCTTTGTTTACTCTTCTTTGGGGCATGCGTCAATTCTCGGCTGTGATGATTCCCCGAAAAGTTCTCCCAAGGATGTTTCCGGCAAAATGACCAGACCATCTTTCCCCACTGCTTGTGTTGGGGATTCCTGCCCCCGAACCTGGTATGGGTGACTTCGCGCCTGTGCGGGAATGACAGGTGGTGGGTCGTGTTCGTCATTTTACAGGAAACTCATGGTTTTTCCCCTCTTTCCAGTACCCGTCTATGCCAACCCTCACCGTCTCCTCCCATTGCCTGCTGACCGGTATCTCCCTTCCTCTGGAGAAGGCCATCAAAGAGCGGCTGACCATCGATAATCCCAAGTTTGTCTCGGCCAAACGCTATGGACGCTGGGTGGGCAAGAAGCTGCGGCCAACGCTCAAGTATTATGAGCCGGTGCCCACCGGCCTTCGTTTCCCGCGCGGATTTGCCAATCAGGCGATTCTCCTCTGCCGGGAATACATGCAGGAGACCCCCCGGATTGTGGAGGAGCGGCGGCTTCTCGCGGAAGTGGACTATTGCTTCGGTGGCTCCCTGCGCCCCTATCAGGAGCGGGCGGTGGCCGAGGTCTCGGGGCGATCGTTTGGAGTGCTGGAGGCCGGCACCGGCAGCGGCAAGACGGTGATGGCCCTGGCCATCATTGCCGCCCGCCGGCAACCCACCCTGATTATCGTCCATACCAAGGAGCTGTTGTATCAGTGGCAGCAGCGGATAGGCGAGTTTCTCGGATTAAGCGCCGGTCTGGTCGGTGACGGCCGCCTCGATGTGCAGCCGGTCACCGTGGCCATTGTCAACAGTGCCCGCAGGCAGGTGAGCGAGCTTGTCCCGCTCTTCGGCCATCTCATCGTTGACGAGTGTCATCGGGTGCCCGCCGCCCTGTTCACCGATGTGGTCAGTCGCTTTGACTGCCACTATCTGCTTGGTCTCTCCGCCACCGCCTTCAGAAGCGATGAGGGGACAACCCGGCTCATCTCCATCTTTATGGGAGACTGCCTGCATCAGGTCAATCAGGCCCAGTTGCAGGCCACCGGCGCCATTGTCAAGCCGGAGCTGGTGCGCCGCAAAACCAGTTTTGCCCATCCCTACAGCGGCGATTATCACGCCCTGATCACCGCCCTGGTCACCCATCAGGGCCGCAACCTCCAGATTATCGAGGATATTGTGCAGGCGGAAGGCCGACCGCAATCAGGGGTTCTGCTGGTGGTGTCGGACCGGGTCAGTCACTGTGAGATCTTTGCCGGACAGCTTGCGGCCCGGGGCCTCGCGGTGGCCCTGCTCACCGGGCAGACCCCTCCGGAAAAGAGGGCCGAGATCGTGCGCCAGGTCCAGGCCGGCGAGCTGCGGATTCTGGTGGCCACCCTCCAGCTCATCGGAGAAGGATTTGACTGCTCCGACCTGAGTACCCTGTTTTTGACCACCCCCATTACCTTTGAGGGCCGTCTGCTCCAGGTGCTGGGAAGGATCATGCGACCCTCAGCCGGCCACCTGCCCATGGTCTATGACTATGTGGATGAGCAGGTGGCGGTGTTGCGGCGTTCCGCGGAAGGTCGAAAGAAGGTGCTGGCCGCCCTGTAAGGGGGTTTGGTGGCTCTTTTAGCTATTTCCTTGCATGGGTGATTTTTCTCTGGTATAAAGCGATGTTTTTTTGGTGTGTTCCGGCTGCTTATGCTCGGGATGAAGAAGGCTCCATGGAGCGCCAAAGGCTTCTCTCTCATCTGAATGGACCAGCCCGGGAGAGGAATGCAGAGTTGTCACGAAAAGGATAACTGCGTGATTATCAATAAGCACTCGTCTGATTACGGGTGCTTTTTTTTATTTTGATCCTCAAGGATCCTGTGCGGGATCAAGGAAAGGAAAATGAAACAGGAAAAAATTCGTAACGTCGCCATCATCGCCCATGTTGATCATGGCAAGACCACGCTCGTTGATCAGCTTTTTAAATATTCCGGGATGTTCCGGGATAATCAGGATGTGGCGGAAAGACTGATGGATTCCGGGGATCTGGAGCGTGAGCGCGGCATTACCATCACCGCCAAGAATGGCTCCTATCAGTATGAGGACTTCTCCATCAACATCATCGACACCCCCGGCCATGCCGATTTCGGCGGTCAGGTGGAACGGGTGCTGCAAATGGCCGATGGCGCCCTGCTCCTCGTCGATGCCCAGGAAGGGCCCATGCCCCAGACCTATTTCGTTCTGAAAAAGGCCCTCCAGAATCATCTGCCGGTGATCGTGGTGATCAACAAGATTGACAAGCCGGCGGCCCGCTGTCCCTGGGTTCTCGATCAGGTCTTTGACCTTTTCGTCAAGCTCGATGCCCCCGATGCGGTCCTTGATTTTCCCGTGGTCTATGCCTCCGCCAAGGAGGGCTATGCCCTGGCCGATTATGATGACCCGAAAGAGGGCGGCATGGGGATGCAGATCATCTCCAGGATGATCACCGAGCATATCCCGGCCCCCACCGGCTCCCCCGATGCCTCCCTGCAACTGCAGGTGAGCACCATCGATTATTCGCCCTATCTCGGACGCCTGGGGATCGGCAAGGTCGTCAACGGTACCATTGCCATCAATCAGCCCCTGGCCGTGGCCCGTCGCGACGGGACGATCAAGCCGGTGCGCATCTCCAAGATCTATCGCTTTGAATCCGACGGCAAGGTGCCCATCGACAGCGCCGGCGTGGGCGAGATTGTGGCCGTGGCCGGGATGGATGACGTCACCGTCGGGGTGACCTTCACCGATCCCGATAATCCCATGCCCCTGCCCCTGATTGCCATTGATCCGCCCACCATCTCCATGAATTTTATTCCCAATGATTCGCCCTTTGCCGGCAAGGAGGGAAAGTTTGTCACCTCCCGCCATATCGAAGAGCGTCTGGGACGTGAAGTTTTATCCGATGTTGCCCTTCATTATGAGCCCCTGACCGATGCGGTGGGCTACCGGGTATCTGGCCGCGGTGAGTTACATCTCTCCATCCTCATTGAGAAGATGCGCCGGGAAGAATATGAGTTCCAGGTGACCCGGCCCGAGGTGATTCTGAAAGAAGAGAACGGCAAGATCCTCGAGCCCTACGAATCCCTCACCATTGACGTGGATGAGCGCTTCCAGGGGGCGGTTATTGAAAAGCTGGGCCGACTCAAGGGTCAGATGGAAGAGATGACCACCGGCCACGGCGGCCTGGTGCGGATGCTGTTCAAGATCCCCACCCGCGGCCTGCTTGGCTATCGTTCCGAATTCATGACCGATACCAAGGGCATGGGGATGATGAGTTATGTCTTTGCCGCCTATGGCCCCTATGCCGGTGAGATCAAAAACCGGATCAACGGCGTGCTCCTGGTCAAGGAACCCTGCACGGCCGTGGCCTATGCCCTCTTTAATCTGCAGGAACGGGGAACCCTCTTCATCCATCCCGGCGTGCCCCTGTACACCGGCCAGATTATCGGCGAAAACTCCCGCGTTGGAGACATGGTGGTCAATCCCGGCAAGGGCAAAAAGCTGACCAATATGCGTGCCTCCGGCTCAGACGAGGCGGTTATCCTGACCCCGCCCCGGGCCCTGACCCTGGAGGATTGTATCGCCTATATCAATGATGATGAACTGGTGGAGGTGACCCCGAAGTCCATCCGTCTGCGCAAAAGGGGAGACGCACGGCTTGGCAGGTAGGCTGGTGTTCCCCATATTTCCGAGACCTGACGGCCTCCATATCCTTCTGTAAGGAAGCTTTAAAGTTTTTTTGACAGGTCTCGGTTTGTTGCATGGGTGGGTATCTCCTGGAAACCTTGGGTAAAGATGGACAGACCGTGGAGTATCTCCAGGATATTTTACTTATTTCGTGCGTAGGTCAAGAAAGTTATTGACAGTAAGTTTGGGTTTGGTTAGAATGCACA
>JACDZJ010000444.1_pt1 | contig 11164 bp, 14 predicted proteins | sample 7365721 | NCBI WGS metagenome assembly JACDZJ01 (sample SAMN15143480, study PRJNA637477) | pond metagenome | biome: freshwater wetland ecosystem [ENVO:00000243]; feature: pond [ENVO:00000033]; material: pond water [ENVO:00002228]; isolation source: pond water containing pink berries ... | reverse complement strand
CTAAGTGCTTGGATGCGGGAATGAGTGACTTCATCAGCAAGCCCGTCAAACCGGAAACGCTGTTCCAGACCCTGCTGAAGTGACTGGCTTATTCGACTGAATGTCGGCTGGTTGCCGTCCCGCCAGCGCCGATTTTTTGCTAGGCGGTCAGGGGCGTGCCGACGCGTTTGACTTGCCACGGCGCAGGTGTTTGCACTTGCCGCCACACCGGGCTTTCGATGGTCAGGGCCAGTTGCCGCGCCAGTTCGACCATGCCGCCATAGCCGGCGTAGGCGAACTCGCGTTCCTGGTTGATGTCGAGGAAGGGAATGCGCGCCTTCAATGCCGTGTAGAGGTTGCGCCCGCCGGCGATCAGGATGTCGGCCTTGAGATCCTTGTAGGCGTTCAGCAAGGCCTTCGGGCTGCCATCGTCGATCATCACGGCGTCTGGCCCCATGATCTCGCGGATGCGCGCCTTGTCTTCCTCGGTGGACTTCTTCGTGCCGGTTGCCACGACCGTCATGCCGAGATCCTGCAAGGCCGAAACGATGGACCAGGACTTCACGCCGCCGGTGTAGAGCAGCACACGGCGGCCCTTGAGGCGCTGGCGCCAGGGTTCCAGCGCGGCGTTGGCCTTACCCTCTTCCGCCGCGATCAACGCTTCAGTACGCGCGGCCAGATCGGGGTCGTTGAGCACACGGGCGAAATCGCGCAGCGCCTGCGAGGTGTCCGCCACGCCGTAGAAGCTGCCTTCGAACCACGGCACGCCAAAATTGGTTTCGAGTTTCCGGGCGACATTGAGCAGCGCCTTCGAACACACCACCATGGTGGCGGCGGCGCGATGCAGGGTTTGCAGTTCGCGGAAACGCGCATCGCCCGACAGGCTGCCGATGATGCGCAAACCCAGTTGGTCGAACAGCGGCGCGACATGCCAGAACTCGCCAGCGATGTTGTACTCGCCGATGAGGTTCACATCATGGATTTTCATGCCGGGCGGAAATTGCGCCCGCACAGCGTCGGACACCGGGTCAGGCTCGCGCGTGCCGATCACGTACTTGAACATCGCCTCGCCGGCGAGGCGGTTGCCCATGTTCTTGGTGCCGTAAAAACCGGCGGCATCGACCGGGATGACCGGCACGCCGAACTGATCTGAAGCCGCCTTGCACAAAGCCTCGAAGTCGTCGCCGATCAGTGCGGTGACACAGGTCGCATAGACGAATACCGCCGCCGGATGATAGGTGTCGATGGCCTGCTTGACGGCAAGGAACAGGCGTTTCTCGCCGCGCCCCATGATCACGTCGGTTTCGGACAGGTCGGTCGTCATGCCGATCTTGTAGAGCGCCGGGCCAGAGGAGCGCGTGCCGCGGTTGTCCCAGGAGTTGCCGGCACAGGCAATCGGGCCATGCACGATGTGTGCGACATCCGCCACCGGCAACAGGGCGATCTGCGCCCCGTCAAAGGCACAGCCACCCGCCGTGGCACCCGGTTTGGGGCGGGCGCAGCCGGATTTTTCCTTGGCGGCGATGTGATTGTGCGCGCAGGCGGGCTCGTTGAGCAGGGCGGCAATTTCGGCGGCGGCTTTCATGATTTCTTTCTTGCAAGCCGCGTGCCACGGCTAAGCTTTGATTTAATGGAATAAATCCGCGCCCGGATTTGTCGTCTTTGCGACAAACCAACCCCGGCAGATATCCGTCGGCGCGAGTTACCCAACAAAATGGTGGACTGCCTGCGCGATAGCGTGCATCAAAGTCACACACCCAAAAACCATGGCATGCAGATTGCTGTACATCGACATCCCATCAACCGCTGCCATATTCTCTGGAGGAAGGTCGACAAATGCAACCATCGTTATGTAGCAAAAGATACAACGCATATGCTCACACCCGTCCATTCGAATGCCAACGCAGCAAAGTTGCCTGGGAAAGCCAGTTGCCCCGCAGTTGGCGTGAACAAGTCGTCGAACCCGTCGAGTTCGAGGTTTTTCGCGAATATGAAATGGCCGCCCAGCGCATTACCGGGCACGACGAGGATGGGCTGGCCTGTTATTGCGCACACAGCGTGACGATCACTGAGTTGCGGTCGGACGACGACGAGGACTATTACCAGGTCGTCGCTTACGCCGAGCACCTCTCCGCCTGGCGCCTGCGGGATGGTCGCTGGCTGATTCATCGCACCATCATCGTCGATGAAACCGCCCCCGAGGACGCGCGCAGTTTTTTTAGCTTTGGCGACGCCATGCCAAGGTAATTCATGTCTCACAAAAAAGGAGCCGCACCCATGAAATCGATTCGTCCATTGACCAGATATTGCTGGTTACTCAGTATTTTCCTGACCTTATTGCCGCTTCGCTCTGCCATGGCCGACACCCTGCTCATCGCCGCCGGTGCAGGTTACAAGCGCCCGGTCAGCGAACTGTCGGCCGTCTTCGAGAAGAAAACCGGCACCCGTGTCGAGCAAATCTACGGCCACATGGGAGCAGTGCTTAGCCAGGCAAAGCAGGGCGGTCACGTCGCGGTGGTATTCGGCGACCTGGCCTATCTCGAAAAAGCCGAGGGCATCGCTTTCGCCGGTTTCCTGCCGCTCGGCAAGGGCCGCCTGGTCGTCGCCTGGCCCAAAGGGCTGGAACTCAAATCTCCCGAAGACCTTGCCGATGCCCGCTTTGGTCGCATTGCCGTCGCCGATACCAAATCAGCCATCTACGGCATCGCCGCCACGGAATTCCTCCAGCGCAGCGGCCTGGAGGCAAAGACCCGCGAGCGCCTGCGCATCGTGTCGACCGTCCCCCAAGTCTCGGCCTACCTGATCAGCGGCGAAGTTGACGCCGGCTTTATCAACCTGACCGAAGCGCTGGCGCTCAAGGAAAAACTCGGGGGATATCAAGAAATCGACGAAAAGCTCTACACACCGATTCGCATCGTCGCCGGCGTGATCAAGGGCTTCGAATCCCGAACCACAGTCGAAGCTCTGCGCCAGTTCCTCGATACCGCTGAAGCCCGTGCCATCCTCGACAAATACGGCCTGTAGACGATGGAAGACAGCTTCGCCGTCCTTGCCGACCCTGCCACACGCGACGCACTATGGGTCACCCTGCAAATCGCCGTGGCGACGGTCTGCATTCACCTCGTCGCGGGCCTGGCGCTCGGGCAGGCGCTCGCACGCCAGGGTTGGCGCGGACGTGAAGCACTGGACATCCTGATCACGCTGCCGCTGGTTTTCCCGCCGATGGCAACCGGATTCCTGCTTTTGATGCTGCTCGGCCGTCGCGGCCCGCTCGGCGCTCCGCTGTTCGAATGGTTCGGTTTTGAAATCATTTTTTCCTTTTGGGGACTGCTGATTGCCGCCGTCGTCGCCGGGCTGCCCCTGGTCGTCAAACCGGTGCAAGCCGGCTTTGAAGGCGTCACCGCGCGCCTTGCCGAGGCGGCGCGCACCCTCGGCAAGACCGAGTTCGAGATCTTCCTGTTCGTATTGCTGCCCAACATCCGCGGCGCACTGGCGGCCGGCCTGGTGCTCGGACTGGGACGCGCGCTGGGCGAAGTCGGCATCACCCTGATGCTCGGCGGCAACATTCAGGGTCGCACCGTCACCGCCTCGCTCGACATCTACAACGCCGTACTCTCCGGCGAGTTCCAGCGCGCGGCGGTGCTTTCCGCGATTCTCGGCGGCATCACCGTCCTGCTGTTTGTCGCCTTGCGACGCGCCACCCTGCCTGCCGGCAGCTTGAACCCTCATTGATCGAAAAGGAGCTTCATCATGTGTCAGAACACCACCACATCGCCGCATGCTCCCCAGGGCTGCGGCTGCAACCATGGGCATGGCGCCGGCACGACCAAACCGGCATCTCATGACCTGGACTTTCCGCCGGTACCGTTTCCTTCCACCGACGTACTGAAGGTCGTTGGCGAAATTGGCTTGCGCCTGCTCGTCAGCTACCACTATGACCTGATCCGACGCAGCGAAATCAGCCACCTGTTTCCCGGCGACGAGAAGCACTTTGCCATGGCCGTTAAGAAAAGTGCCGACTTTGTGGTGGAGACCTGCGGCGGACCAACTCTCTACAGCGAGCACCGGGGGAATGAGTGCATGCGCACCCGTCACTTGCCCTATCTCATCGACGAAGACGCCCGCGATGTCTGGCTTGACTGCCTGTGGCGGGCTTTCGACGGGGCGGACATCCCGCCAGCGGCAAGACGCGAACTGTGGGACTGGCTCGAACCGATGTCGATCCGCATGATCAACCGGCGCACGCTGCGCGGCCACCGTCGGCAAAATCGAGCTGCTTGCGGAGGTGAAATTCGAATGCGATCAAGAGGCGCGCCTTGCGTTGGGGATAATGCTTCCTCAGCGCAAGAACCGCGCCAATAGTTCCTGTCGATCAGGCGGGAACGCCAAGCAGCACGTGGCTGGCCTTGAACATCGCCGTGGCGGCGCCACCAACCACAAGACCCAGTTCATCAGCGGCATCGTTGGTGACTACCGCGCCAAGGGACGTACCGCCGGCCAAGGTCAGCGTCACCTGGGTGTTTACCGCGCCGCGGGCCAGCTTGGCGGCGGTTCCGTGCAACTGGTTACGGGCAGAAAAGCGGTAATCCTGGGCACCGGTCAGCAATACGATCCACGGTGCCTTGACGATGCCGACTGCATCCTTGCCGAGCGCGATACCGAGCGACTTGATGCTGGTATCCGTCACCATGGCGACAATGCGGTCGCCGCTGGGGGTGGTGAGCTCGACTTCGGCATTGATCGGGCCTTCGTTGAGGGCCGTGACTTTGCCGCGAAAAATGTTGCGTGCGCTGATTGCCATTTTTTTTCTCCAATACGATGAGGGGAAGCGTTATATTAAAAGCACCATATCGGTGCCTTTCTGTGCAGTGCAGCACCATTATCGTGAAAAGCGCTGGCTACCTGCAACCACAGATGATTTCATCCTATTGCCAATCCCTTCCAAAACCTGATGTTAAAGCTATCGCTATTCTTTTTATAGATAGCGGTGCGTTTCTTGCTGGAGGACCACCATGACAACACCCCCCCCACCCACGCTGCTCGGCAAGCTCTCGCTCGATACCTCGATGGGCGCCTTCCTGGGCGACACCCGCATCCGACTTTTGGAAGCCATCGTCGAACATGGCTCGATCTCGCAGGCTGCCAAGGCGGTTCCGCTCTCGTACAAGGCCGCCTGGGATGCGATCGATGCGATGAACAACCTCGCCCCCGAACCGTTGGTCATCCGCACCACCGGCGGCAAGCACGGCGGCGGCACAGAACTCACCCACTACGGGCGGCGCCTGATCGGCTTCTACCGCGCACTGGAAGAGGAACACCAGGCTGCGCTCGCTCGCCTGACCGAACGCATGAATGCGATGGCAGGTGACGATGTATCCGACTTCCGCCAATTACTCAGGAGAATGTCCATGAAATCCAGCGCCCGCAACCAGTTTGCCGGCCCCATTATCGACATCAAGCAGGGCGCCGTCGATTGCGAGGTGCGCATCCGCCTCGACGAAAAACTCGACCTGACGGCGATCATCACCCGCGAATCAGCCGAAAACCTCGGCCTCAAGATCGGCAAGGAAGTGACGGCCTTCGTAAAGTCGTCCTCGGTACTGCTGATGCCGGATGCCGATGCGCGCATTTCGGCGCGCAACCGCTTCTGCGGCGAGATCAGCCATATCCACGAGGGACCGGTTAACGCCGAGGTGTCGATCACCCTGCCCGGCGGTCGCCACATCGTCACTGCCGTCATCACCCATGAAAGCCTCGAAAAACTCGAACTCCAGACGGGCGTCATCGCCTGCGCGGTGTTCAAGGCCTCGAGTGTCTTCCTTGCCGTTACCGAATAACCTTTCACCTCACGGAGCCTTGCCATGAAAAAAACCCTAGCCACCCTGATCGCCCTGGCCTTTGCCGGACTGGCCCATGCCGACGAAGTCCAGGTCGCCGTCGCCGCCAACTTCACCGCCCCGATGCAGCAGATCGCCCCGGCCTTCGAGAAGGCCACCGGCCACAAGGTCGTCGCTGCCTTTGGCGCGACGGGCAAGTTCTACGCCCAGATCAAGAACGGCGCGCCCTTCGAGATACTTCTTGCCGCCGACGATGAGACGCCGGCCAAGCTCGCCAAGGAAGGCGCAGCCGTCGCTGCCTCGCAATTCACCTATGCCAAGGGAAAACTGGTGCTGTGGTCGGCCAAGTCCACAATCGTCGACGCTCAGGGCGATGTCCTCAAGAAGGCCGGCTTCGACTATCTCGCCCTCGCCAACCCCAAACTCGCCCCCTACGGTGCCGCCGCCATCGAGGCGATGAAAGCGCTCGGGGTTTACGACACATTGGCACCCAAGTTCGTCACTGCCGAGAACATTGGCCAGACCTACCAGTTCATCAAGAGCGGCAATGCCCTGCTCGGCTTCGTCGCGCTGTCGCAGATCACCAAGGACAACCAGATCACCGAGGGTTCCGCGTGGATCGTGCCTGCCAAGCTTTACACACCGATCAAGCAGGACGCCATCGTGCTCGACAAGGGCAAGGACAAGCCGGCCGCCGCGGCCCTGATGAAATACCTGCAGGGCGATGCGGCCAAGGCAGTCATCAAATCCTACGGCTACGAGCTTTGATGCTGCGGGCACGGAATTCGCTGGCAAAGGGCTTACCATCCGCCCATGTGAATTCCGTGTCGCATTTCCGCCATGAAAATCGCCATCGCCACCAAATCCACCTGGACGCAGGTCTCCGGTCACGCCGGCCAGACCCGCGACTGGCTGGTCTATGACTGCCAGCCCGGCCAGCAGATTCCCGAACCGCAGCGCATCACCCTCAGCAAGGAGCAAATGCCCCACCACTTCCAGGACGATGGGCCGCATCCGCTGCATGGCGTCGACATCATGGTGGCCGCCAGTGCCGGCGATGGCTACCTGCGCCACATGGCGAAATGGGGGGCGCAGGTGCTGCTCACCGGCGAGCAAGACCCGCGCACGGCGCTGGAAAAAATTCTCGCCGGCGAGGCGCTGGCCGACCCGCGCTTCGACATCACCACCACATTGTGCAAATTGAGAGATTTGTTCTCGCGGCATTGAACCGATGCGCTGCCTGCCCGACCCCCAACTGCAGAAACTGCTCGACGACGATACCGGCGGCGGCGACCTGACCACGCATGCGCTCGGCATCGGTGCGCAGCGCGGACGGCTGAGATTCCAGTCGCGCCAGCTGATGACCGTGTGTTGTACCGAGGAAGCCGTGCGCCTCTTCGAACTTGCGGGTGCACGCGCCACGCTGCTCGCACCGAGCGGCACCAGTGTCATCGCCGGTGCACCCCTGCTCGACGCAGTAGGCGACGCGGCCAGCCTGCACCGTGGCTGGAAGACGGCGCAAATTCTGGTCGAATGGGCCAGCGGCATTGCCTCGGCGGCTTCTGCCATCGTCGCCGCAGCCAATGGCGTAGCCGTCGCCTGCACGCGCAAGAACGTGCCCGGCACCAAGGCGCTGTCGACCAAGGCGGTGCGGGCCGGTGGCGCCACCATGCACCGGCTCGGCCTGTCGGAAACCCTGCTGGTGTTTGCCGAGCACCGGCTGTTTCTGCATGAAGAGCCCGCCGCCACGGTGGCACGCCTGAAACGTGCCGAACCGGAAAAGAAGGTTGTTGTCGAAGTCGCCAACCTCGACGAAGCCCGGCTCTGGATGGCAGCGGGTGCCGACGTGCTGCAACTGGAGAAATTTTCGCCCGAACAGATCGCGGCATGCCGTCTCGCCAGCGCCGACTTTTCGGGCGTGCTGCTCGCTGCTGCGGGCGGCATCCACGCCGGCAACGCCGCCGACTATGTGGCCGCAGGTGCCGACCTGCTGGTCACCTCGGCCCCTTACACCGCGCCGCCGCGCGACGTGCAAGTCACTTTCGGCAGCGCCGCATGAAACCGCTGCGCGAATGCCGCGACGCGCTGGTGAGCGAGTTGTTGCGCCGTCCTGCCAGCGCCGACTTTTCAAATGACCCGCTACGGCCCATCCTGGCGAGCATGCTGGCCGGCCGCGCCATGGATGAGGGCATCCTGCCCGCCACACTCGGTCTGTCGGCCGATGACTTCGCACAGCTTTGGCGCGCCTTCTTCCCCGGTCCGCAGCTGCGGCTGGAAAACGGAGCGACGGAGGATATCCCGGAACTCGGCGACATGATCCAGTTGCTGCTCGACTACCGCGGCAGTGCGGAGCCACATTGTGCCTGGGTGGCGCGCATCGTGGCGGTTGGCTGCGCCGGGCGCGACCACCTGTGGCAGGACCTCGGCCTTGCCAATCGTGGCGAACTGTCCACGCTGATGCAGGTGGCCTTCCCGGCGCTGGCCGCACTCAACAGCGGCGACATGAAGTGGAAGAAATTCCTCTATCGCCATTACTGCCAGCGCGACGGCATCTACGTCTGCCCGGCCCCCTCCTGCGGGGAGTGCGCCGATTACGCCAAGTGCTTCGCGCCTGAAGAATGAATCCCGCCGATCTCGCCGCCGTCTGGCTCACGTTCAAGCTCGCCACCCTCGTCACGCTGATCCTGCTATTGGTCGGCACACCGATCGCCTGGTGGCTGGCACGCACCCGTTCGGGGTGGAAGGGGCCGGTGGGGGCCGTCGTCGCGCTGCCGATCGTGCTGCCGCCGACCGTGCTGGGCTTTTACCTGCTGCTGTTGATGGGGCCGAATGGTGTAGTCGGGCAATTGACGCAATGGGCCGGCATCGGCCTCTTGCCCTTCACCTTCTGGGGCCTTGTCGTCGCCTCGGTGTTCTATTCGCTGCCCTTTGTCGTGCAGCCGATCCAGAATGCTTTCGAGGCACTCGGCGACCGGCCGCTGGAAGCCGCCGCCACACTCGGTGCCCGTCCGCTCGATGCCTTCTTCAGCGTCGCCGTGCCGCTGGCGAAACCCGGCTTTCTGACCGCCACGGTGCTCGGCTTTGCGCACACCGTCGGTGAATTCGGCGTGGTGCTGATGATCGGCGGCAATATCCCCGACAAGACGCGCGTGGTCTCGGTGCAGATCTACGACCACGTCGAAGCGCTCGAATACGCCCAGGCGCACTGGTTGGCCGGTGGCATGGTGATCTTCTCGTTCCTGGTGCTGCTCGTCCTTTACACGCTTAACCCGACGGGCAAGAAAAAATGATCGAAGCGCGCTTCAAACTCGACTATCCGGGTTTCACGCTCGACGTGGATTTGCCGCTCCCCTCGTCCGGCATCACCGCGCTGTTCGGCCATTCCGGCTCGGGCAAGACCACGCTGTTGCGCGCCATCGCCGGACTAGAACGCGTGGCGGGCGGACGACTCGTCGTCGACGGTGAAGTCTGGCAGGACGAACAGCACTTCCTGCGCACCCACCAGCGGCCGATTGGTTACGTCTTTCAGGAAGCCAGCCTGTTCGCGCATCTCACGGTGCAGGGCAACCTCGACTACGGCATCAAACGCGCGGCAAGCCGCTCATCTGGCCGCAGTTCCAGCGCCGACTTTTCAAAGATCATCGACCTGCTCGGCATCGGCGCCCTGCTCGACCGCAGGCCGGAACACCTCTCGGGCGGCGAACGCCAGCGTGTCGCCATCGCCCGCGCCCTGCTGCGCCAGCCGCGCCTGCTGCTGATGGACGAGCCGCTCGCCGCGCTCGACCTGGCGCGCAAGGAGGAGATCCTGCCTTATCTCGAACAGCTGCACGAGACCCTGAGCATCCCAATCCTCTATGTCAGCCACGCGCCGGACGAGGTGGCGCGACTGGCCGACCATATCGTCGTCCTCGACAGCGGCCACGCGCTGGCTTGCGGGCCGCTGACCGAAACGCTGGCACGGCTGGACCTGCCGATCCGACTCGGCGAAGACGCCGGCGTGGTGCTCGATGCCACCGTGACGGAACACGATGCCGAATGGCATCTGGCCGGCGTCGACTTTCCCGGCGGGCGCCTCTGGGTACGCGACAAGGGCATCCCGACGGGGCACCACGTGCGGTTGCGCATCCATGCCCGCGACGTCAGCCTCGCCACTGCGCCCGTAGTCGGCAACAGCATCATCAATACCCTGCCGGCCACGGTGGTGGCACTGGGCGAAGACGCGCATCCCGCGCTGTGCCTGGTGCGCCTCGATGCCGGCGGCCAGCCCATGCTGGCGCGCCTGACACGGCGCTCCGCCGCCGCCCTGCAACTTGCCCCCGGCCAGTCGATCTGGGCACAGATCAAGGCCGTGGCACTGATCGGATGAACGCCATGACCATCGACTTCGCCACCCATGACGACCTGCCCGCCATGGCCGACCTGCTGTACGAACTATTCACGCTCGAAGCTGATTTCCATCCGGTGCGTGAGAAGCATCTGGCCGGGCTCAAACTGATCCTCGACACCCCAGCCCTCGGCCGCCTGTTCGTGCTGCGCGTCGAAGGCAATGTAGTCGGCATGGCCAATGCGCTGATCACCGTCAGCACGGCCTTGGGCGAGCGGGTGGTATTGCTGGAGGATGTGATCGTCAGCCGCACCTGGCGCGGCCAGCAACTCGGCCGCGCATTGGTTGAACAGATCTTTGCCTGGGCACGGATGCAAGGCATGGCGCGCGTCACCCTGCTGGCCGACCACGATAACCACACCGCCCTCACCTTCTATGAAAAGCTTGGCTTTGAAAAGTCGGCGATGGTGGTACGGCGCAAGATTCTCTGAAAGGAAGCCCGATGGAAAAATTCAGCATGGGCGAGATGGTGTTCGCCACGGAAGGCGGCCGAAACGGGAGGACAGTTGCAAGTAGCGCAGCAACAGCATCGAGATCAATGCCGTCCAAATCTGGGTCTTGACCGCGTTGGCCGAGGTGCCGACGAAGGTTTTAATCTTCAGGTTCTGCTTGAGCGGCTTGAAGAACAATTCGATCTGCCAGCCTGACTTTGACACCGCCAAGTAACACACCTCTCGGAAAGCCGCATGGGGCGGGGCATTCGGCAAGGCTGCCGAAATCGGTGTGTATCTAGGCGAGGAAGGCGATCAATCCAGATTCAGGATCGGCTTCGGCGGCTTGATTTTCAATGTCTTCAATCGGTTAGCCGCATCCTGCGCAGGCTCGGTCACCTGCCAGACACGACCGTTGGGGCTCGACAATAGTGCCAACTGGATGTGCTTCAGATCATCCGTAAGCGGCCAGCCCTAACTCGTCGACAGGCGATGGTCGAGGGTGTTATGTGGTTTGGCGAAGCGGCAGCAGC
>JACDZJ010000443.1_pt1 | contig 11174 bp, 5 predicted proteins | sample 7365721 | NCBI WGS metagenome assembly JACDZJ01 (sample SAMN15143480, study PRJNA637477) | pond metagenome | biome: freshwater wetland ecosystem [ENVO:00000243]; feature: pond [ENVO:00000033]; material: pond water [ENVO:00002228]; isolation source: pond water containing pink berries ... | reverse complement strand
CTCAAGGATATCTACGGCCGGGGCCACTTCGGCACCGTGGCCAGTCATGCCCAACGCTGGCGGCGATTCTGTCGTTGGGCAAGATCCATCCACGGCATCAATGATGCCTGTACCATCGATCAATCCCTGCTTGAAAGCTATGCCGGCGACCTGGCAGAGCGGGTCGAGGACGAAACCTTGGCTGTCAGTTATGCGCAGAACCTGATCGTCTCGGCAAACATTGCTTTGGAAGCCTTGCGCCATGACAAGGAAATCCGCATCGAGTCTCCGGCAACCTGGGTAGGGCGACGCCAGACCGTGCGTACCAAGATACCGGATGGTATGGACTGGGCAGACATTGACCGTCTGGTTGCTCGCCTGCACCAGAAGAATCTGCAACGTGCAGGCGTCATCGTCCTGCTATGTCGCAGTTTCGGGATTCGCCTTCGGGAGGCAATTCTCGCCAACCCAGCGGACTGGCAACGTCAGGCCAGAGAACGCGGGAAGATCGATGTCAGGGAAGGCACTAAGGGCGGTCGAGGCAAGGAAGTTGAACGCTGGGTGCCGGTGAGCGATCACGGGCGGATTGCCCTTCGAGAAGCTGCCCAAGTCAGAAATCAGTTGGGCGGGCAGAACCTGCTCAAGCCTGACGAGACGTTTGACGATCTGGTCAATGATGGCGAAGTCCATAGGGCACGAAAAGTCCTGCACGAGTTTGGCATCAAGGGGTATCACGAACTCCGGGCTGCATGGGCCTGCGAGCGGTACGAGGAAATTTCAGGAGAAACTGCCCCGATCTTGCAGGCAGGCACCTCACTTGGAAAGCGAAACGATGATCCTTTCCGGCTGACCTTGGCGCGCGAACTCGGCCATGATCGGATCGATGTCGTGGCTGCCTACATCGGAGCATGGTCATGAGCATCTCCATTCTGCTGAAGCGATCACTGCCGGGATCGAAGTCGAGTATCGCTGGCCATATTGAGCGGGGCGAACGACTTGCTCGTGCGATTCAGGAACGCTTCGGCATCAGCGAACCGCGCCAGTGGCGGGTTAAGCATATGCGCTGGGTGCTGGAACGCTGGGCCAGCGATAAATCGGAGGCTACGCGGTATGACTACTGGCGGACGGTGCGGGTGGTGGCGGCAGCATTGGGGAAGTTGCAGGATTGGCAACCGCATCTGGATGGAGCGTGGTGCAGGAATGGTATTGGCGGGCGACCGACGAAGATCTCGCCCTTTACATCAGCGAAGGGCGGAAAAGCTTCTGCATGACTCATATCTGGGACTATGGAACCCAATCGGGGTATGTGTATGCAATTGATTATCTGAAGTTGGTCAGGCTAGTGGGGTAACCCCAACTGATTGTTTCAGGATGTCATACATGAATTGCATAGTCCGTAATTCAGGGGGGGCGGTGAAATAAATTGCGTCGGAGGGCATTTGACGCAAAGTAATCATAATGATTAGGTTATATTCTTTCGCTGATGTGGTCTGTGTAGAATAAATCGGCGAAAACGAAAAGATATCTGTCTGATGGCCAGAGTAATTCCACTTGAATTGAGTCAAGTTCAGCGAGAGCGGCTGGCCTATATCGACTTTCGACTTTATTTCATAGGTGAGATATCGAGAGCAGACATTATTGTCCGTTTTGGTGTCGCGCCTGCGGGTGCGACCCGCGACATCGCTACTTATCGTGAGATTGCGCCACGAAACATTGTTTTTGACGGTAGTAGCAAGACATACAGAATCGGTAGGTATTTCCGGCCGCTGTTCGAACATCCGCTTGAGCGAACCCTGACTGCCTTATCCCAAGGATTCGGGGACGGTCTAGGCGGATATCCGGGGCCTTTGGTCCCCTGCGAGTTTCCCCATTCAATCAACAAACCAGCCACCCCGACTCTTGCGACGGTCACCCGGGCCATCAGCTCAGGGGCTGTCTTGTCGATCAATTATGTGTCCTTGTCCGGCGGGGAGTCGAAAAGGGAGATTGTCCCGTTCGCCCTGGCCGACAACGGCCTGCGTTGGCACACAAGGGCCTACGACAGAAACTCCGGGGAATTCAGGGATTTTGTTCTCACTCGGATACTCAAAGCGTCAGCGGTTCCGGGATCCGTTCCTGAAAGCTTTGAGACTTCGGACAATGACATCCAGTGGAACAGGATTGTCGAATTGGAGCTGGTCGCGCACCCTGACGCGGCGAGACCGGAAGTGTCGGATCTCGACTATCCAATGGAAGGGGGAGTCCTGAGGATAAAGGCCAGGGCCGCCCTTGCTGGATACGTTTTGAGGCGCTGGAGTATCGATTGTTCTCCGGATCACAGACTGCGCGGTCCGGAATATCGTCTCTGGCTTAAAGATCCCCTGACGTTGTATGGCGCCGACAGCGCGGAGTTGGCCCCCGGGTATGTCAAACCCACCGGGAGGCCCTGAAGTCATGGATGCCCAAGCCGGTGGAAAGCTCAACCGTCTTCTCAAGATGGCGGTTCTTGCTGGTGTGGAGACGGCCGTAAGGTTGCATGTGAGGCGGGGTGACGATCTCGACGCCAGGGATGACTCGGGCATGACTCCACTGATGCTTGCGGCCTCCAAAAACAAGGCCGCCGTTTGCTCTCTGCTTCTTGAGGCCGGGGCGGATCTGTTCCTGCGCGACCTGTCGGGAAGGGACGCCCTGGATATCGCCCGGACAAACGGGTCGGTTCAGGCTGCTTCGGTCTTGGAAACCGCTGTCGCAGTCCGGGCAGCCGAGATCGAGACGGACTTTTCCGAGGCAACCGAGGTCGCCGTCTCTGAAACTGCTTGCACGCAGTCCTTCCCCTTTAACGACATTTCCGTCCAGCCCGAGGAAGCGGATTCTTTTGATCTCTCCGGCTGGGAGGCTGAGGAGGAAAGCGTCGCGCCGGAAGGCGACCCGTCACTGGTCTTGCTGGCGGCGGATCTCCACCGGAGTATTTCCGCCCACCGTCCGGTCGATCTTTCGGAAGACTGGGATGACATCGAGGCCTTCCTTCCCCAGAGATCCAGTCCCTTGCCCAAAGGGGATGACGAGGAATGGCTTCAGCGTGTCAGGGAGTTTCTTCTCCTGGGCCTGCGGGAGGGGGCGGTTCCCAAGACACTTCTGGAGGATCTTTGCGAAAACCGCGACGGTTCCTTCAATACGGAAAGTGAGCGCATCCTGCGCGTCGTTCTGGGAGAAATCGGAGCCGACACGGATGACAGCATCGGACTCAGGGAAGGCGGACTGAATCCCGAAGCGACTCCGGACGAGGAGGACGTTCTCTCGGAGGCGTTTTCGTTCATCGACGACATGTCGTCAGGAATCGGGGAGTCTCTAAGACACTACTTCAAGGACATGCGCCGCGGCCGTCTTTTGACCGCCGAAGAAGAGGCTCTTCTGGGGCGGCGCATGGAGGAGTTTCTCGAAGCCGCGCTTGACGCCTTGGCGGCGTGGCGGGGAGGTATTGTGTCGTTGCTGGCAGCGGCCGAGCGCGTGAGAGTCGGTGATGCCGCCCCAGAATCGGTTTCAGACGGCGTATCGGACGAAACAGGACCGGATGAGAACGGCGTTGACGTCGACAATCTGCATGGTGATGATTCTCCCAATATTGAGGATGAGGCGTCCGAAGGGGCCGGAGGAATCTCCTTCTTTGAGGCGCTGGATGAGATTGCCGCTCTCGCCTGCGCATCCGGGACGGGGCCGGCGACGCAAGGCAAGCTGCGCTTAGCTCTCGCCCGGGCTCGGCTGTCCAGGTCCTTTCTTCTTTCCCTTGCCGAGAACGCTAACAGCGAGGATGCTCCTGCCGCCGCATTCAGGTCTGCCATTTTTGGTTACTGCAGCGCGCGGGACGACCTTGCCCTTTCCAATCTCAGGCTTGTATTCTCGATTGCCAAGCGTTACCAGGGAAAGGGGCTGGCACTTGAGGATCTGGTTCAGGAGGGAAACCTTGGGTTGCTAAAAGCGGTTGATCGCTACGATTGGCGCAAGGGTTTCCGTTTCTCGACCTACGCCACATGGTGGATACGGCAAAACGTCTCCCGCGCCTTGGCTGACAAGGGACGGACAATCAGGGTCCCCGTCCATGTGAGTGACACGATTCACAGAATCGAACGCGAGATTGACGAGATTGAGGCCCAAACGGGAAAGCCGGCCTCTGCGTTTGCCGTTGCGTCACGACTCGGGATTCCCGAGAAAAAGATTTCATCCCTTATGGCGCGCAGAGAAGAGCCGATTCCTGTTCATCTGCTGGATCCGGACACCATGCCGGAAACCGACTGTCAGGACAATATCGAGAGAATTGCCCTTGCGGAGTTGCGTGTCCTTATCGACAGGGTGTTAGGTGACCTTGATAAAAGAACAGCGGAAGTTCTTTGTCTGCGTTTCGGGTTGGGCGCAGATGACCATCTGACCTTGGAGGAGACCGGGGAGCGCTTTGGCGTCACCCGCGAGCACATCAGGCAGGTTGAGTCGAAAGGCCTGAGGATGCTGCGCCATCCGACAAGGCGGGAATTGTTTTCAAGCTTTATCGATCATGTGGCTTCTCCCAAAAAGCCAGCCGAAGATTTCGGTGACGAGGCGGATGAGCCGTCCGAATCCGCGGACTTCGGGAAGCCCGAAGACAAGCCCGTCGAGAAGTCGACCGCGCCCCGCAAAATCAACGGGAAACAGCATGAGCGCATTACCAAGGCGTCACAAGACAAGCAAACCGGAATAGATCTGCGGATCAACAAGGGCCTCGACAAGCTGATTGGCGCGGCGAGAGATCTTGGCATCCGTGTGGACGATGACAGGCATATGGGTGGCGGGGTGGTGTTTGCCCTTGTCGATCACAAGGGCCCCCAAAGACGGGCGCTTGCACGTATGCTGATTGCAAAGGGATTTGCCTACTGGCCGGGCATGGGATATCGCAAATGACCGAAAAGACGAGAAACGCGCCGCCTCGCGCCGGGGCGATGATGGAGGCCCTCAGGGGACTTGGCTATTCGACCGCCGCAGCTCTTGCCGACATCATCGACAACAGTATTTCGGCCGGCGCCGGTGAGGTTCGGATTGATTTCACATGGGACGGGGCCGACAGTCGCATAACCGTTCTTGACGACGGCCGCGGGATGAGCGAGTCCGAGTTGGAGGTGGCCATGCGTCTGGGCGGGAAGAGTCCGCTCGACTTGCGCGCTCCTGATGACCTGGGGCGGTTCGGCATGGGTTTGAAGACCGCATCCTTTTCCCAATGCAGGAGGCTTACCGTCGCGTCAAGAAAGGACGGAGGGAGCATTTCCTGTCTGCGCTGGGACCTTGACGAAATTGCCGCCAGAACCGATGACGCCTGGGTGCTTTTCGAAAATCCGGCCAAGGGTTCAGAGCAACATCTTGAGCCGCTGCGCGGGCGCGACAGGGGTACTCTGGTGTTGTGGGAGGTTCCTGACCGGATTGTGACGGCGGGTTACACGGCGGATGACTTTGCGGACCTGATTGACAATGTCGAGACAAGGTTTGCGATGGTGTTCCATCGGATGCTCCAGGGGCCGCGCCCGCGGTTCAGGCTGTTTCTGAACGGGATGGCGGTCGAGCCATGGGATCCGTTCATGAGCGGACATCCCGCAAAACCATGGAACTCTCCCGTCGCGCGCGCGGACGCCGCTTTCGGAAGCGTGGAGGTGGAGTGCCACGTGCTTCCTCACAGGGACAGGCTTTCACCCGATGAGCACGTTTCCGCCGGCGGACCCGAGGGCTGGACGGCCCAACAGGGTTTTTATGTCTATCGCAACCAGCGACTACTTCTTGCGGGAGGATGGCTGGGACTCGGGCACGGGCGGGCTTGGAACCGTGAGGAGGCCCACCGTCTGGCCAGGATACGTCTTGATATTCCAAACACCGCCGACTCGGAGTGGAAGATCGACATCAGGAAATCCACGGCCAGACCTCCCGTCTCGTTGCGTCCGTGGCTCACCAAGCTTGCGGAGGACACCCGTGAGCGGGCGCGCAGGGTGTTTGCCTTCCGCGGGGCCCCGGCTCCCGGACCCGGCGGCTCCCCTGTCGAGCAGGCATGGAGAACTGATCACTCACGTTCCGGAGTACGTTACCGTATCGACGAGAAGCATCCCGCGGTATCCGCCGTAATAGACGGTTCCGGTCTGATGCTTCCCCTGGTGAAAGCCATGCTGCGGGTCATCGAGGAGACGGTACCCGTCCAGCGGATATGGTTGGACACCGCAGAGAACAAGGAGACACCAAGGACCGGTTTTGCAGGCGAGCCGCCTGAGGCGGTCATCGAGGTCCTCAACACCTTGTTTGAGGACATGATCGGACGCCGTGGAATGTCCCATGAGGCTGCCAAGAGATCCCTTGCGGCCTCAGACCCGTTTCAGAACTATCCGGATATTGTCGCCGCGTTGCCCGACGATCCCAAAAATATCGGGGAATGACAGAAAGGAAAAGCATGTCGGAGGAAGCCCAAAAAAACCTGCAAGGCGTCATCAGCATCGCGCAGACTCTTCTCCTGAAAGAGAAGGACAAGTCCGCAATCACGCCGGCGGTTATTGCCGAGAAGGTGGATCTGGCGGCCAAGCTTGTCGTTTCGGACGGAACGTTTGACCGTCTTGCCGCCATTGCCGAGTTGATTCGGCGGTTCAGCCTCTGGATCGGGCAGGACGCAACCCTGGTCGACGATGAAGGCCATGTGCCGTGGCTTGTGTCCTCGCGCAAGCGCGAATGGCGCTATTGGCAGCGCTATCAGGGTTATCTGGAGCGGAAAATGTCGGCCACCACTGTCGACGCTCTGAACCAGTCCACGGACAAGATTCTCGGATTGCTGGAGGATCCGCTGAGAGACGGTTCCTGGGATCGCCGGGGGCTGGTCGTGGGGCATGTCCAGTCAGGAAAGACCGGAAACTACACGGGGCTCGTGTGCAAGGCCGCCGACGCCGGATACAAGATCATCATCATTCTTGCCGGCCTCCACAACAACCTCAGGGCGCAAACGCAGATCCGTCTGGAAGAAGGATTTTTAGGCTACGAGACGTCGGCCGCAGGAGACTGCGTAAAGACCATCGGCGTCGGAGAGATAGACAGCGACGCGAAGATTCAGCCGAATTGCGCGACCAATAGATCCAACAACGGAGACTTCAACACCAAGGTCGCGCAACATTACGCCATTTCCCCCGAGCAGCGCCCATGGCTGTTCGTGGTCAAAAAGAACAAGACCGTCTTGGAGAGACTGCTCAAGTGGATACGCAACCATGTCGCCGACGCGACGGATAAGACGACGGGAAGGCGCTTTGTGACAAACCTTCCGCTGCTCCTGATAGACGACGAGTCGGATCATGCCTCGGTCGACACCGGCGAGCAGCTTTTCAACCCGGATGGTACGCCGGACGACGAGCATCAGCCGAAGGCAATCAACAGCAGGATCAGGAAGATTCTCCATTCGTTCGCCAAATCGGCCTATGTGGGATACACGGCGACTCCCTTTGCGAACATATTCATTCACCGGCGCGGCGAGACCACGGAGGAAGGGCCGGACCTGTTTCCTCAATCGTTCATCATCAACCTTGCCGCCCCTTCCAACTATGCCGGACCCGCGAGGGTTTTTGGCCTGAGATCCCCGGAGGGAAGGTCGGGTGGCCTGCCTTTGACCAGGGACGTCTCCGATCATGTGGACAAGGAGGGTGTCTCCGGATGGATGCCTCCCAAGCACAACAAGGAACACATCCCGCTGCACGCGGGGCTGGATGCGCTACCGCCCTCGTTACGGGAGGCCATTTGCTCCTTCGTGCTGGCATGTTGCGCGCGCGAGATCAGAGGGCAAGGCGCTGATCACTCATCAATGTTGATTCACGTGACAAGATTTAATCTCGTCCAGCGCGAGGTCCATCGACAGGTTGTGGATTTGGTAAGACGCATGCGCCAGAAAATCACAAGGGGCGTGGATCACGAATCCCTAGTTGCCGATATGAGGGCGCTATGGGAAGACGACTTTGAGCCGACGTGCGATGAGATAGCCGGGCAGTTGCCCGAACCGGGCGGGCCACCTGTCAAGCCGGACTGGGATGCCATAGTCTCGGTACTCCCCGATGTCATCTCCGACATTGACGTCAGGATGATCAACGGTACAGCCAAGGACGCCTTGGATTATGCGGAGAAACGCGACAAGGGACTAAAAGTCATAGCAATCGGCGGGGACAAGCTTGCGCGGGGGCTTACCCTTGAGGGCTTGTGCGTTAGCTACTTCGTGCGCACATCCAAGATGTATGACACGTTGATGCAGATGGGGCGCTGGTTCGGCTACCGGCCGGGATACATAGACCTCTGCCGCCTTTACACGACATCCGATCTGGTCGAGTGGTTCGGGCATATCGCCGACGCCTCGGAGGAGTTGCGCGAGGAGTTTGACGCCATGGCCGAAAGCGGGGCGACTCCGAGGGACTACGGCCTCAAAGTACAGTCCCACCCGATACTGATGGTGACGTCCCCCCTGAAGATGCGTACGTCGAAAAGTCTGCAACTTTCCTTTAGCGGGGAGCTTCTTGAGACTGTCGCCTTTTATCGTGATCCTGTGATTCTCAAGAGGAACCTTGATGCTGTTGGCCGTCTTCTCACAGGAATGGGTGTCCCGGGCGAGACCAACCCTGTGAGGAATAGGGAAGGGGGGAGCCATGATTGGAAGGGGTTCGTGTGGAACGGCATTTCAGCCGATCTCGTCTCTGATTTTTTCTCCTCATATACCACCCACCCCAAAGCAAGGAAGGTCAACAGCGCCCTGCTTGCCGAATTCATAAGGAAGATGGCCGCGTCAGGCGAGCTGACGTCCTGGACAGTGGCGTTGCTCAGCGGGGGCACCGGCGGGGAGCATGTCTTTGAGGGCGATCTCAAAGTTGAGGCCATGCCAAAACGCGCCCCCGACCCGGAAATCAAGGATCGCTATTCAATCGGCCGTCTTCTTTCGCCAAAGGACGAGGCGCTCGACCTTGACGGCCCGGCCTGGAAGGCCGCCATGGAAATGACTACCAGATCATGGAAGCCGGATCCGGCAAGGCAAAAGGACGGTGTCGAGCCCAAGCCTCCGCACTTGCCCAATGGTCCGTCAATTCACCGCATCAGGGGAGAGGGCGCCGAGGGTGTGGCAGGGGCTCGCGAAAGAGGTCTTCTGCTTTTGTATCCGCTAGACCCCACGGAGGCCGGGCTTGGGGATCCTGATACGCCTGTCATGGCCTTCGGTGTGAGTTTCCCCGTCAGTTCTTCGGGGACGAAAGTTGAATATCAGGTTGATCACCTGCTTTGGGAGAGTGAGTATGGCCCGGCCGATTGAAGAGTTCGTTCTCGCATGGGGAGCGCTTTCCGGACGCTCCGAGGATGACGGATGGCGCGGGATACCTGTCGCTCCCGCAGGCCCCTGCGCCCTGATGGCGGGGCGGCGCTTCCCGGGTAACGAGGAGGCCTTGCTTGCCGGGTTTTCCAAGGCAAAGGTTCCGGCCGCCGAAAAGCTGCCCGAGGGAAGAGGGTTCGAGGTCTGTCGCGCGGATCCACACGGCGACGGGAAGACATGGATTGCCCTCTCCAGAAAAGAGTCGGGAAGCGTCGAGCTCTTTGCGGAGATGGTCGGTGACGTGGCCGGAGCTATGGACGCTGAGGCTGCGGAGGGCGAGGAGCGGATACTGCGCGCGATGCTTTCCAGGGTAAGGGCCTGGCAGGAGTTCATGCGCAAGGGAGCCCAGGCGCTTTCTCCTGAGGCCGAGATTGGGCTTGTGGGCGAGCTTTCCTTTCTACGCTCGATTATCGAGGCCGGGGTCCACGCCGTGATTGCGGTCGAGTCCTGGGTCGGTCCTGTCGACGGCATCCAGGACTTTGTTCTCGGTACCGGGGCCGTGGAGGTCAAGGCGACGCTGGCCTCCCACGGCTTTCCGGCAAAAATAGGCTCGCTGGAGCAGCTCGACGATTCTGTCCGTTAGCCCCTGTTTGTTGCCGGTGCCCGATTTGTGCAGCGTGATTCCGGTCGCAACCTTCCCGAATGGGCGGACGGTGTCAGGGAGATGATTGCCGGGGATGCCGAGGCTTCGGGAATGTTCGCCGACAGACTGCTGGCCGCCGGTTACCATGAGGCGCATGCCGACCGTTATCCGCGCCGATTCGCGCATGAGGGAACAAAGGTCGTTGAGGTGGGGGACGGATTTCCGAGAATAATCCCGGGCAATGTTCCTGACGGGATAAGGAAGGTCATGTACGAGATTGACCTCGACAGGGCGCCGGGAGGCGACGCCGGCGTTGTCGGGGCTTTGAGAGGGACGGGAGCGCTGTGAGCATGGATCTGAAGGGCTTTTTGAGGGAAACGCAGGCCGAGGTCAGGGCCCAGATGAGTGACGGGTCGCCCTTCGAGGAGATGGTGTTCTCCGAGGTGGTCATGGAACACATGGCCGAAATCGGAATGACCTTCGAGCCGGTCGTCTGTCACTTTCAGGGGCGTGTCGGCAACGCCAACCTGCGCCTGAGCGGATACGCCATGTCCGACGACGCCGATCAGCTTGACCTGTTTGTGAGCCTTTACGAGGGCGTCGACGAAATCACACCGGTGTCGGATGCGGAGACAAAGACCGCCGTCGAGCAGTGCCTGCGTTTTCTCGCTCTGTGCGCGGAGGGAAAGATGGCATCCAAGCTCGACCCCTCCGGTGACGTCCATTCCCTGGCGCTGACGATACGCGAGATATACAACGGACTTGAGCAGGTCCGCGTCTTTGTCCTGACCGACAGGGTCGCAAAGGCCAAGAGCTTCAAGACAAGGGAAATCGGCGGGAAGACGGTGCGCCTTGAGGTGATGGACATAGAGCGCCTGCATCGTCACTGGTCCGAGGGAAAACCCCGTGACGAGCTGGTCATCGACTTCTCTGAGGTTTCAGGATCGCCGTTGCCCTGCGTGTTTGTCCCCGGTGAAACCGACGAATACGACTATGCGCTTACCGCAGTGCCGGGCGCGGCCCTCCGGTTTATATATGAGAAATTTGGCGCCAGACTGCTTGAGGCGAACGTGCGTTCCTTTCTGAGCGTCAAGGGCAAAGGCGTCAACGCCGGCATCCAAAATACGTTGAGGACGACGCCCGGCCATTTTATGGCCTACAACAACGGCATCGTTCTTGTCGCCGACGAGATGCGGCTTGCTCTGCGCATTCCACGGCACTTGGACAGTGATTCCAGCGGAAACTGGACGGACATTC
>JACDZJ010000442.1_pt1 | contig 11174 bp, 8 predicted proteins | sample 7365721 | NCBI WGS metagenome assembly JACDZJ01 (sample SAMN15143480, study PRJNA637477) | pond metagenome | biome: freshwater wetland ecosystem [ENVO:00000243]; feature: pond [ENVO:00000033]; material: pond water [ENVO:00002228]; isolation source: pond water containing pink berries ... | reverse complement strand
TTTTTATAAAATCGAGCAAAAAATATAGGACTTTATAAACACACTCTAATTATTTGCTATGACAGATAAAAGAGGTTTGCAAATATAAGCAAATAGCACATATAAGTCATTACGTTTTAAAAAAATAATACCACACAATGATTAGTTAAGTGGCGCATTTTTTTATTGGAAATTAAAACATTATTTGTGTAATATATCAGATTTCGGATTAATTTGGAACCCAATTAATAGATATTCCGGTAAATCCGGTAACATTTGCGGGAGTCATTGATACTGCAGTAGCTCCTTTAGTAAAGGTGTATTGATAGTATTTGAGTATACCATCACTCATTTCCAGGCATACAATATAATCACCATTAGCAACAACTACATTGTTTACATCGGTTGCATTCCATGTACAAGTACATGCTAAATAATTCGTTTTTGTTGCACCGGTAATTGCATTAGTAGCGTTTTTTCCAGTATTTGAACTCCAATTTGTTAAATCATTTTTTCGTGAAGCTGCATACACCAATAATGTCTTTACAAATACGCCGGCACTGGTTTTTACCCATGCAGCTGAAATATTTGCCGGTTTGTATTTTCCATTTGCTGTACTTGTAGTAAACGAAACTGTTAATGTTCCTGTATTATTTGCAGGAGTAGCAGTTGTTGTAAACGTTACTTCGTTTCCATAAGAAATTCCAACCGAATTTATTGCAAAAGCCCGTGCATAATAAGTTGTTCCAACAAGTAAAGAACCTAAACTGCAGGAAAAACTACCTGTTCCTATTCCGTTTGGAATATTACTATTATTGATTGTTGGCAAAGTTGTTGTACCCCAACATATACCTCGTTGAGTTACCGAGGCACCGCCATCGGCAGTTATATTTCCACCAACTGTGGCAGTAGTCGTAGTAATAGCAGTTGCAGCCGTAGTAGTAATAGTTGCAAATGATATCGAACTTGGTATAAATGTGATTTCATTTCCATATACCGTTCCAAGTAAATTAGTAGCATAAGCCCTTGCATGATAAGTAGTTCCTGTTACAAGCGAACTTGCAACGCAAGTAAAACTACCGGTTCCTGTTCCGCTGGACATTTTAATATTCGAGGTTGTTGGAGCTGCCGAAGTACTCAAGCAAACACCTCTTTCGGTCACTATTGAACCGCCATCCGCAGTAACATTACCGCCCAAAGTTGCACCATTTGCCGTAATACTAATTGCTTCAGCTGTTGTAATTGTAGGTAATGATGGTTGGTTGGTACTAAACGTTACTTCGTTTCCATATACAGTACCAACCGAATTTGTTGCAAAAGCACGTGCATAATAAGTTGTTCCAATTTGTAAAGAATTTAAACCGCATGTAAAACTACCTGTTCCTGTTCCGTTCGTAATTTTGTTGTTTGATGTAGTTGGAGTATTGGAGGTATTCCAGCAAACACCACGTTCAGTAACTGCTGATCCACCATCATAAGTAATAGTGCCACCCACAGTGGCTATAGTTTGTGATATATTGGTGGTAGCAGTAGTTGTAAGTGTAGCAAGTGAAGGTACTCCTGTTGAAAATACAATCTGGTTACCATAAGATGTACCGGCACTATTTATAGCATAAGCCCTTACATAATATGTTCTGTTTGTAACAAGTCCGGCGATGGTATGTGAAAAAACACCTATTCCACCCGAATTGGTGATTTTATTATCACTAATCAATGGATATTGCGTTGTACTCCAACAAATACCACGTTCGGTAACCGATGCACCACCATCCCACACAACTTCACCACCTGTTGTTGCTGCAGTAGCATTAATATTATTTGCATCTGTGGTTGTTACCAAAGCTACACTTGAGTTGTTACATCCTGGAAATATAAGTAATGTACATCCAATTATTAAAGAGAAAATATTTCTCCAGATCTTCTTCATTATCCTAATAAATTTTGATTTTTAATTAGAGTGGGAATATTCAATAAACCAATGTTTAATTTGAATTATCATAGAGAACAACATATTTAAAACGTAAAAATGTGTTTGGAATTATTATACAAAAATAAATTTGAAACTAATTAACATTTATTGTGTTTGTTCTTTGCTAAATAAAATAATGTATTTCAAGATGATCATCATTTTACAATAAAAGTTGTAAAAAAATAATACAGAGATTAATTCTATAAAAACAGATTAATTAAATATCCGTATTACATCAGATAAAACTACACTTTAGTTCAATGAATTTCTATCAAAAACAACGTTATTTGATGCAACAGGAAGAGTGATAATTATCTCCAATAATACTTCTAATATTGATATTACAACATTCTCAAAAGGACTTTATATCATTAAAGTAAAGGATATGTGGAATATTATCCCTACAAACAAATTATTAATACAATAACTTTTATGATATGAACTAAAAAACTTTTAGGCTTGCTATTCCTCACTTTTGAGGTTGATAATGCACAAACGCAACACGATTCTTTTTTGGATATAAGTGTATTTATGGGCGAAGATATTAAAACCTTTGTAAACACACCCACAACTATTTACATAAATGCCTTTTCGGTGAATGGAAATAAAAAAAACCTTTTACAAATTACGCTATTTGCCGGTTTTAAGTTGTATCGTAATTTTATCTCCGATATTTAATTTACTACCAGTTTTATTATTCCATTCTTTTATTTCATTCACAGTACAATTATACTTATGTGCCAGAGAATAATACGATTCTCCTGCTTTTACCTTGTGATGAATGGTTTCCGACTTTGGTTCTGTACTGTTTTTTTTTATATTGTTTGTTTCTGTTGTCGATTGACTAATCACTAAACTTTGTCCGTAATGTATATTGCTACTTTCCAAATTGTTATATTTCATTAGATCATCAACAGAAACGTTGTATTTTTTTGAAATGCTGAAAAGTGTCTCACCTTTGGTTACTTTATGCATTTTGGATTTAGTAATGTCTTCGGTTTTAGAAATTTCACTTTTACTGATCAATTCAGTTGGTTGGCTAAGTTTTAATTCCTGACCGGTTTGAATATTCCCTTTTTCCAGCTTATTTATTTTCTTGAGTTCGTCAATTGAGACATTATATTTTTTTGAAATAGTGTACAATGATTCACCTTTCATTACCTTATGAACATCAGTTTTAGCAATGTCTCCGGTTTTAGTTGTTTCCCTGTTATCAGCCGATACTGTTGGTTGGGATATTTTTATATCTTGACCTGTTTGAATTCGACCGGTTTTAAGGTTATTGAATTTTTTAAGGTCATCAATAGACACATTGTATATTTTTGCAATACTGAAAAGTGATTCTCCTTTTTTAACTGTATGTGAATTTAAAATTGGAATAATAATGGGATTTTCAATTTTTTCTGTTACCGATTTGCTTGTTTTAGATATCACTTCTGAAGTTTTAATAGCACTTTCATTTTTTGGTTCATGTAATAAAATTGATTCTTGGGTTTTTAATTTGAGTTTTTGATTACAAATTATTTTATTGTTTTTTAAATTGTTTGTTTTTTTGAGCTCAGCCACCGAAATTCCATAAATTAATGCAATAGATATTAGTGTTTCGCCCGATTTTACCGAGTGATATTCTGTTTGTATCGTTTTTTGTGTTTGTGTCATTGAATTTGATAAAGGAGTTGGAAAATCTTTCTCTGAACTCTTTTCTTGGGTTATGGCACCATTAGCATAAGCAGTCATTTTTGTTATGAAACTAATTACTCGGTTCGCTTTAACAAATCGGTTGGTATAATACTGCTCTTTTGAATTGGAAATTATAACGCCGCCACGTATAGCAGCGTGTATAAAATCAAATTCACCGTTTTCTTTTGCTGCAACTACAATTCCAACGTGTCCCACACGACTTTTACGTCTGTTTCCAGAAAAATAAACTAAATCGCCACTTTTAATTTGACTGCGTTTTACGGTATCAAATTGCTCTGCCTGTTTTGCAGATGAATGGTGTAAATTATATCCAAAATTTCTGTAAACAAATGAAGTAAATCCTGAACAATCAAATGAATCGGCGCCAGAAGAACCGTATTGATAAGGTGTTTTTAAAAACATTTTCCCAAAATTAACAATGGAATCGGTTATAGAAACTCCATTTGCAAAACTATAATTTGATTTGGTTGAATCGGACACTGATTTAAAGGGCGAAAGCACTTGAGCAATAGAGGAAAAAATTGAAAAAAATATCGCAAAAAGTACTGATATTTGTTTTTGGAAGGACATAGATTGATTGTATCTGTAATTAACTTCTTGCAAAGTTATGATTTTTGGTCAATTATCCTGAACCTGTTTTTTCTTTTTAATAAAAAATGAGATTCTTTTCAATTAAAAGCAAAAATGTCGATTTTATCACTAAAATGACAGTTGGACTTCCTTTTCTGTTACTCCTAATTCAGCTTTTACTCCCAATAACAAAGGTAAATTGTAATCAACATGTCCGGCTGGAAAATTGAAACAAACAGGATAATTATATTCTTTTACAGCAGCTAAAATTATTTCGCGGATACTTTGCATCATTAAAGCATCTTCTTCACAATCAGAAAACTGACCCACCACTAACCCTGAGAGTTGTGACAATACGCCGCTGAAACGCAGGTTTTGTATCATCCGGTCGATATGGTAAGGCTTTTCAGCAATATCTTCGATAAAAAGAATGGCATTTTGATAATCCAAATCATAAGAACTTCCACGTAAACCCATTAAAACTGACAGATTTCCTCCAATCAACTTCCCTTTTGTTTTACCAAATTTATTCTCATTTTCCGATTTAAACGAATAAGTTGGAATTTCTCCAAATAAAATTTTATGCAATTGTTGTGTTGGTTTAGTGTCGACAGGCATTTCGGAAAGATGTTTAGCCATAATGCCATGAATAGACGCAAATCCTAAATTTGTAATAGAATTGTGAATAATGGTTATATCGCTGTAACCAATCAACCATTTTGGATTTTTGACAAATTTGGAAAAATCAATTTTATCAATTATTTGAGAAATACCGTAGCCACCTCTGCTACATAGAATTGCTTTTACGTTTGGATCATCAAGGGCTTGTTGCAAGTCGTCTATACGTTGATCTGAAGTACCAGCAAATCTACCGTATTCGGCACGTGTAGATTTGCCTTCGGTAGCATACAAACCCCATGAACTGAGGATGGTTTTTGCACTTTCAATAAAAGTAGGATCAATCAATCCCGAGGGAGAAATGATACGAATTTGGTCGTCGGTTTTTAAAAAAGGCTGCATGGCTTACACTAATTATATTTTATTTTTTTTTAACGTAACGGCGGTACTGTTTAATTTTCCAATTTAATTCTGAAAATATAAAAAACACAATCAAAACAAAAAATCCAATTCAATATATGAGCTTCACATGTAAATATACTGCAATCAAAAGTATTGAAACACTAATTATTGAATTAGTAAATTTGTTTTTATAATCTTTCCAGTAAACCCAGATACAGTGCAATATTTTAATTTTTAAAATTAACTAATACCTTACCCATTTCAATATTTCTTTCCAGGTAGCCTTTTTTCCATACATTAAAATCCCTGTTCTGTATATTTTTCCTGCCATCCATGTAGTACCAATAAACGACAATGCTAATATTGAGAGTGAGATAGCAATTTGCCATGCCGGAACACCAAAAGGAAGCCGAACCATCATCACAATGGGCGAGGTAAATGGAATCATCGAGCACCAAAAAGCCAATGGTCCATCCGGATTTTGAGCACTGTAAATTGCTGCATAAAATGCAAAAAGGATAGGCAATGTGAGTGGCAAAGAAAATTGTTGTGTATCGGTTTCACTGTCTACTGCAGAACCAACCGCAGCAAAAAGAGAAGCGTAAAGCAAATATCCACCCAGAAAATAGACTACAAACAGTGTAATTATTTGAGCAAAATCAAATCCATTTAACATACTATACACTTCGCGAACAACATTTTCTGTTTCGTTGGCGGGAAGTGTTTGGTTGCCCATGCCTATTTTGTTAACTTGTTCCAAAGCATTTACATCTACATTTCCTCCAATAAAACTTCCTGCCACAGAAGATATTATCACTGTAAGCAGAACCCATAAAAAGAATTGAGTAAGTCCAACCAATGCAATACCAATAATCTTGCCCATCATTAATTCAAAAGGTTTTACTGACGAAATAATCACTTCCACAATACGGCTGGTTTTTTCTTGCACCACTCCGCTCATAACTTGTGCACCATAAATAATGATAAACAAGTAAATCATTATAGCCGAAATCATGCCGATTGCTAGTGCAAGTTCAGCCGATCCCACTTTTTCTTTTCCATCTTCGCCCCATTTTACCGTGGTAATATCAATATTGGTACGCGATTCTTCAACAATTTGTTTTAGGTTCGGAATGTTATAGGATGCAATTTTTTGTTCTTCCACATAGTTTTTCAGAAGATTTGAAACATAACTTTTCAATTCCATATTTACTTGCTCTTCCGAATATAGTGTAGCAGCTTTTGGGTTTTTCCATAAATCGCCTGAAATAACAAGTAATGCTGCAAATGATTCATTTTCAGTATAATATTTGCGGATTTCTTCTGTAGGTTTATTTACAAAATCGAAAGTGTATTTTTCGTTATTTTTCAGAACATTTTTGTAGCTGTTCGTTTTGTCGAGGACCACAATGCTCTTGTTAGTTTTATCTTTTATGCTCGACAACCAAAGTGGCACTGTAATCATTCCTGCAAAAAGTAGTGGTGTGAGGAATGTGAGGATGATAAATGACTTTTTCATCACTCGAGTAGTATATTCACGTTTAATTATTAGGCTTATTTTGCTCATTTTCTTACAGTTTTAATAAAAATATCGTTCATACTTGGTAATAACTCTTCAAATGAAAAAATTTCAGTTTGACACATCAGTTTTTCTAATAAGAAATTATTAGTTTCCGCTTTTTCTTTTTTAATGACACTTTCAAAAAGTCCGTTTTTTGAGGTTTGTGAAAATAATTCATATCCAATTTCGGAAATGGCTGTTTTAGATCGTAATACAAATTTATTCGTAGTATGTGAACTACGAATCTCGGCTACATTGCCCTGAAGTACTATTTTTGCCTGATTTACTAACGAAATATTTTCGCAAAGTTCTTCCACCGATTCCATATTGTGCGTTGAAAAAATGATTGTTGCACCTTTTTCGCGAAGGTTAAGAATCTCTTTCTTGATCAGATCGGCATTCACAGGGTCGAAACCACTGAATGGTTCGTCGAATATTAGCAGTTTAGGTTCATGTAAAATGGTGGTTATAAATTGCACTTTTTGTGCCATACCTTTCGACAATTCTTCTACTTTTTTGTCCCACCAAGCCTGTATTTCAAATTTCTCGAACCAGTATTTTAATGCTTTTAAGGCATCTGGTTTTGTCATTCCTTTCAGTTGAGCTAAATACAATGCTTGTTCTCCCACTTTCATTTTTTTATACAATCCACGTTCTTCGGGCAGATAACCAATTTTTTCAACATCTTTTGGTGTTAATCGTTTTCCATTCAATCGCACTTCGCCACTATCCGGAGCAGTAATACAGTTAATTATCCGAATTAATGTTGTTTTTCCAGCACCATTTGGTCCAAGCAAACCATAGACCGAGTTTTCAGGTACGGTTAAGTTTACGTTGTCTAAAGCCAGATGTCCGGCAAATTGTTTTACAACATTTTCTACTTCTAAAAGGATCATTGTTAATTGCTTAATTAGTTAATTAATTAATTGGATAATTGGTTAATGGTAAAATACAAGATTTCACATATTCCCATCATCGATGAAACTATAATATTTGTCGTGGGCTAAAATAATATGATCGAGTAATCTTATTCCTATTGCTTCACAACCTGCTTTTATTTTTTGAGTTATGACTTCATCTTCGTGACTGGGTCTATTTTGTCCAGAGGGATGATTATGTGCCACAACGATTATTTGAGCTGATTTTTCAATTGCCATTTTGAGCAACATTGGTAAATCAACCACAGTTTGTGTTGTGCCACCTTGCGTAAGGCGCTTCAAATCAATTACTTTATTCGCATGATTGAGAAAGGCTACCCAAAATTCTTCGTGAGGTAAATCGGCTAAAATAGGTTCAAATAGTTCAAATAAATCTTTGCTTGCAGTGATTTTTTTTCGCTCCAGTGTTTCAGCCAATTTTCGTCTTTTCCCTAACTCCATAGCAGCCATTATTGTAATGGCTTTTGCCGGACCAATGCCATTGAACCTTTTACACAAATCATTGATAGTAAGTTTTGCCAATTCATTTAGATTATTTTGACATTCATGCAAAATCCGGCGTGATAATTCTACAGCTGTTTCATTATTATTTCCCGATGCAATCAGAATTGCCAACAACTCAGCATCCGTAAGGCTTTGAACTCCTTTACGAAGCATTTTTTCGCGGGGGCGGTCATCAATAGCCCACTCACGAATTGTCAATCTTTTATCGTCAGTTTCCACGTGTCAAAAATACTAAATTATTCTATCTTAACAACAATAAAATAAAATGATTGAGATAAAATTTTCAGTTTCATTAATATTTTTTGGTTTTAAGCAGATTGAGAAAACAATTTTTGAAAAAAACAAATTTTTCAACTCAAGATAAAGGTGTATAACGATAAATGTTGTATTTTTGTGGCTAAGCCCAATTTTTGGATAATTATTAATTTAAAATTATAAGGTCTAACAACCTTTGATTTTTGAAAACTGAAAACATATCAAGTTTATGCAAGTTAAGATCGTCAATCACTCAAAACATCCACTTCCCGAATATGCCACAATTTTATCTGCGGGTATGGATTTGCGGGCTAATATTATCGAGCCGATATTACTTAAACCTTTGGAAAGAAAGCTTATTCCAACAGGTTTGTTTATTGAATTGCCCGAAGGTTATGAAGCTCAAATAAGACCAAGAAGCGGATTAGCAATAAAAAAAGGGATAACTGTTCTCAACTCACCGGGAACAATTGATGCTGATTATCGTGGCGAAATTTGTATTATATTAGTGAATCTGTCATCCGAAGATTTTATAATTAATGATGGTGAACGAATTTGTCAAATGATTATTGCTTCATTTGTTCAGGCTGAATGGCTGGAGGTTAAAGAGTTAGGAGTTACAAATAGGGGTACAAGTGGATTTGGACATACCGGAAGAAATTAAATTTCCGCACTGACAGTTTACAAAAATCGATGTAGTAACTTTTTTAAATATTTCAAAATGTAACTATTTTGAAACCTAAAGTAGAATCAATCATTTTTTCGTTCATAATATTGAATAGTTTTTGAGTATGCATAAAAAATATTATCTGTTTTTGTTCGTCTTTTTTTGTTTACTTTCGTGCTCTGTACAAAATAGATTATTGGAAAAGAGCTATTTAAAAATCAGACTTTCCGATGCAGCACAACGTCAGTTTGACTATTATTATTACGAAGGACTTAGAATGAAAGACGATCAAAAATACGATCAGGCATTAGAAACCTTTCGCATGTGCCTGTCTATCGACTCGTTGGATGCAGGAGCGCAATCAGAAATTGGAATGTTGTATGCTGCCATTGGTTTGAATGATGCTGCTGTGAAGTTTTTGGAAAATGCAGTGAAATTCGATCCTACCAATTGGTGGTACAATGTCCGATTAATATCGTTTCATACTGAACAGAAAAACTGGCAAAGAGCAATACAAATTGCCAATGAACTTCAAAAAAATTATCACCATAAAGAAGATATTTATAATGTGTTGGCATCGCTGTTTAAAGAAACTAAGGATTACAATAAAGCAATTGCAGCATACGACCATTTGGAAATGATGAATGGAATCGAAGAATCACTTTCATTCAATAAATTCCAACTTTATATTCTTTCAAATAAGCCAAAAAAAGCGATTGCTGAAATTGATAAATTGATAAATAAATATCCCACCGAAACACGTTACAGGGTGCTACGTGGAGATATTTTTATGCAACAGAAAATGCTGGATAGAGCTTTTATAATTTATCAACAAGTGTTGCAGGATGACCCTCAAAATGCGAATGTTTATATTTCACTATCCGAGTATTACAACACTGTAAATCAACCTGAAAACGCCATGAAATCCATTATGAGTGCTTTAAAGAATGATCATTTGGATGTGGAAATAAAAGTACAGATGCTCGGACAATATGTCGAAAAATTGGTACAAGATTCAACCAAATTTGCTGAAACTGAAAGTTTGTTTAAACTTTTGGTGGATAGATATCCACTCGAAGAACAAGTACATGGGTATTATGCGCGATTTCTGCAATTCAGAAACCGAAATTTTGAAGCTATTTCGGAGTTTGAAACCATGCTGAATATTAATCCAAAAAATGATCAAACATGGTTACGACTGATTTTAGCGTATCTAGCAGATCGTAACTACAATCAGTTAATGACGGTAACCGAAAGAGCTATTGGAAATTTACCTGAAGTACCAACCTGGTATTTTTATCGGGGAGTTGCACAATTTCAGCTTAATCTTTATTTGGAATCATTAAAAACCTACCAAAAGGCTTTACCATTAATTGCTCCAGAACAAAGCAGTTTAAAAAGTGATTTTTATGCACAAATTGCCGATGTTTATTACAAATTAGAAAAGAAAGATTCAGCTTTTGTTGCTTATGAAGCTTCATTGGCTGCAAATCCAAAGAATATTATTGTAATGAATAATTATTCTTATTATCTTTCGTTGGAAAAAACAGAATTGAAAAAGGCGGAATTAATGAGCGGAAAAACAGTTGAGTTAGAACCTAAGAATAGTACCTATTTGGATACTTATGCCTGGATTTTATATCAACAAGGAAATTACTCACTTGCAAAATTTTATATCGAAAAAGCCGTTGATAATTTACCAAAGGAAGATGATCACGGAATTATTTTGGAACATTATGGTGATATTTTGTGGATGTATAGCATTGATGGCTCAGAGGATGCAAAAGCGTTGGAAATGTGGCAAAAATCGCTCGATGCTGGAAATAAAACAGAGGAACTAAAGCAAAAAATTGAAAATAAAGGTTGGAAAAGATAAAACTTCACTACCAAATAACAATACTTAAATTCACTTTATGTTTTAATATTAAACAAAAAAATGTATTGAATTCTTGATAATTAAATAATATGAGTATCGGGTGTTGTACCTAAAGAAAAAAGTTTACATTTGTC
>JACDZJ010000441.1_pt1 | contig 11208 bp, 11 predicted proteins | sample 7365721 | NCBI WGS metagenome assembly JACDZJ01 (sample SAMN15143480, study PRJNA637477) | pond metagenome | biome: freshwater wetland ecosystem [ENVO:00000243]; feature: pond [ENVO:00000033]; material: pond water [ENVO:00002228]; isolation source: pond water containing pink berries ... | reverse complement strand
AATATTGTTGATAAACAACCATATAACAAATTAATTCAAATAATCTCTATTAAATATTTAATATAAACCAAATTATCGAATTATAGTTTTTATCCTAAATGTTCTTCAGCTTCCTGTTTATCTTTATCCTGAAATGGAAAATCCTTACCTTTTGGAGGGAGATAATAAACCCTGGGTTTAGTCCCAAGTTCCGGCATTAATATATAGCCTGCATTATCTTCTAAAAGTCTTTTAAATCTAACTGTTTCTTTTGTAGTTCCATTGGTTACTGCATCTTCGTTTTCATCGCCAAAATAATAAACTCCATTTGGACATGCAGAGACACAATAAGGCATTTTACCTAATCGCAACTGATCTGCACTAAATAAGCATTTGCTAATCGTTCCTTTGCGTTGTGGAACATTCAATTCTACATTATATGTTAAATCTAAATCTTCATCGGCATGTAAAGGTTCTGCCCAATTAAAAACTCTTGCGCTATAAGGACAAGCAGCAATACAAAAACGACAACCAATACATCTTTCATTATCAATTAATACAATTCCATCGGGGCGTTTATAAGTTGCATCCACAGGACATACCGCAACACAAGGAGGATTGTCACAATGTTGGCAAGGTTTTGCCATATAAAATGGAGGTGTATTTTTAGTCTCCTGCATTTTAAGAACATTGATATGATGTTGCTCTGGTCGCAAATGATGCGCATGTTGACATGCTTCCATACATTTACGAGCATTTTTGCATTTTGAAAGATCTACAACCATCACCCAACGTTTTCCGGCAATTCCGTCTCTACCTTGTTTTTGGAGGTAAGTAAGATTCTCGTACTTAGATTTTACGACTTTAATAGTATCATTTTTTTCAATCTCGAGAAGTTCATTTTCTGCAGTAAGCACTCTTATACGTTCGCTTTGCTTTTTTTTCTTATCATAATTAATGCCGGCTAAAATAGCAGAACTACCTAATACAGTTCCTCCTACAACAATTCCCAATTGTTGCAAAAATACCCTTCTTGCTTTTTTTGGGGGTTTATCTTCTTTTTCACTCATTCTGCTTGCAATAATAAGTTAATACTTTGGAATAATTTGATACAATAAATCATTATAAAGCAATTAAAAATATATTTTGATTTGAAAATATTGAATAGAATTATTTTTGAATAGAATACAATTTTTTTTTATAAAATTAATAATTATTATGGAAAATCTATTTAAATAAATGTAAATTGTTTATCGGGACAAATATACAACAAATATTTTAAAATTATAATTATAAAATTGTAATAATAACAATATATGAAAAAAACTTAAACTTTTTTTCATAGACAGAAAAATGAGTATATTTGATAAATATCTTATTTTTTTTAATAGATTAGTATTTTGATATTCACATATACCATTATTAATCATAATATTAACAGCAATTATTTATTTTAATAGTGAAAATATGTCTTTTTTTGAATTATTCTAGTGCGGTGTAAATTATCAATTAAAGCTTATAAATTGGTATATTTATAGGATAAATATTCAAATCTGAATTTAAATTTAAAACTCCAAAACGAATCAAAAGTTAAATATTTTCGTCAATCAAATTAATTTTTTGCTCTATTAATCTGCTCTCTTCCTTGAGAGTTTGAATCTTATGTTCCATTTCTTTAATTAATCCACCACCTTTTTTTGAAGAAGAAGTAAAAAATCCAATATTGTTTTCATAAGTAGCAATTTCGGATTTTAAATGTTCGTAAACACGAACTAATTTTTCTCGTTCACGGTACAGCTTATTTTCACCTTTGCTACTCATATCTTTCAAATTATTGCGGAACGAATCCATTCTACGATTGGAAGAATCAACACTTAACTTTTCAAATTGTTGATCTACCACATCTCGGTAGTCTTTATAAACTTTATCCTTTTCCTTGAAAGGTACATGTCCAATGGTATTCCAAACAGCCATCATTTCACGCAAAGCAGTAAGTGACTCAGCAGAATTATCAGTTTTTTTGAAAGCACTAATCTTAGCTATCAGCTCTTTCTTTTTCGTAAGATTTTCCGATTCATCATTACGAAGTCCAGAAGTATTTTTATTTTTTTGTTCAAAAAAGTAATCACATGCTGCAATAAATCGTTTCCACAATTCATCGGAATATTTTTTGGCAACCGGACCAATGGTTTTCCACTCTTTCTGTAAAAGTATTAATTTTTCACTGGCTTCATTCCATTCTTGACTATCTTTCAATGCCTCTGCTTGTTCGCATAATGCTTTTTTCTTGTCTGAATTTTGATTTAAAACATTTTTGGATTGTTTGTAAAATTCACCTTTTGCTATAAAAAATGCATCGCAAGCTTTACGGTAACGATCAAAAATCTTTTGGTTGACCTTACGTGGTGCATAGCCTATGGTTCTCCATTCTTCTTGCCAGGTAAGCACAGTTTTGGTTGCTTCATCCCAAGCCCGATAGTTATTGAGGTGGCTGAAATCAAAAGCTTCAATTTTTTCGCACAAAGTTTTTTTTGCCTCCAGATTATCATCTTCCATATTTCTAATAGTATCGAAATACGATTGATGTTTTTTATTAATAACAGTAGATGCTTCTTTAAATCGAGCCCAAATTAGTTCTCGAATTTCGCGTGCTACTGGACCTTGATTATGCCATTCTTCGTGCAATTTTTGAAGTTGTTGGAATGCTGAGATTACATCAGACTCGGATGTTAATTTTTCAGCGGCTTCGCAAAGCAAAGTTTTAGATTCTAGATTCTTTTTAAAATCATATTCGCGTAATTCGTTGTTAATCTTAATTAAATCCCAAAAAGATTCCTGATATAAGTTATATTTTTTCCACAATTCTGTTGAAGCAGTTTGTGGTATAGTACCAATTGATTTCCATTTTTGCTGTAAATTCCGAAACTCATTTATATGAGTTGAAACATCGTCGTTACTACCCACTAGTACTTTCATTTGTTCTAAAAGAAGTTGTTTTTCAAGTAAATTTTTTTCTTTATCTTTTTCAAGTTGAGCCATCACTGACGCCTTTTTTATACGAAATTCGTTTAATAGTGATTTGAAAGTTTCTTCAAGTTCATCATTTTCAGGAATAAATTCTTTTTCAATACCTTCGTCTTCAACAAAAAGTTTTTTTTGCTTATCTATCTCCATTTTTGTTTTTTTATAAAACAATTGCTTAATGTGTTCCACTTCATCTTTTACTGCTTCCACTTCATTATCAATAAGTAAATGTAAACTATGAATCAATTCTAATCTTGAACTGGAAACATGCTTTGGTAGCAGAGATAGTATTTCTTCAATCTTCTCATTAACAATATTTTGTTTTGATTGTGTTGAATCTTTTAAAGTTAAAACAATTTCTTCAATTTTATCATTAACAATAGTTTTCGATATTTCATCAGATTTTTTTAAAGATTCTACCTGCTCTAACGATTCAATTATAGATGTCGATTTTAAATCTAACAAATCTAGAGATTCATTTTGCAATTCTGATGCTTCAACAGTTTCCAAGTTTGTTTCAAAAGTTTCTACTTTTTTACTTGCTGTGATTTCAGTTTCCTTGTTTAAATCAAGTGGGTTCATTTTCATTTTTTTGTTAGTGAGTTTTGTAAGATTTTTTCTTACTAAATATCAAATTGTTTTATAGCTAATAAAAGTACAGACAAAAATAGTATATTTTTTTTAATTATTGTTTAAACAGGTCACTAAATCTAAGTATAATTTTTTATTGTATAATAGTAGTATATTGTTTGACTTTATGTGATAGACAAAATATCTGCAATTTAAAATATTAACTGGAATTTCTTAAAATTTAAAACATGATTTATTACAAATTAATTTTTTTGAATTATATAAGTATTAGCTTGTTGAGATGGATTTAGTTGAATATCATTTATACTTACATGAGCAGGTCTAGTAACAATAAATTCCACAGCATCAGCAATGTCCTCGGCATTAAGGGGTTCAATTCCTGCATAAACGGCTTTAGCTTTTTCCACATCACCATGATAACGAACTATCGAAAATTCTGTTTCTGCCATACCGGGTGAAACGGAACTTACTTTAATTCCATGTTTTACTAAATCGATACGTAACCCTTTGGTTAATGCATTTACAGCATGTTTTGATGCACAATATACACTACCATTTGGATAAACTTCGATGCCGGCGATAGATGAAATGTTGATAATATGACCCGATTGTTGTTTAATCATGGTAGGTAAAATTAGTTTCGTCATATAAAGCAATCCTTTCACATTCGTATCAATCATTTGATCAAAATCTGTTAAATCGCTTTGTTCAAAAGGCATTGCACCTGCTGCCAAACCTGCATTGTTAACTAATATATCGATTTGTCTGAAATTTTCGACCAATGATTGAACTGCTTTTGTACAACTGTCATTATCACGTACATCGTAACAAAGCGAAATAACCTCGACAGAAAAGTCAGTACGCAATTGTTTTGCCAATTCAGCTAAACGATCAGCCCGTCGACCGGTAACAATCAGTCTATATCCTAATCTGGCAAACCGAAAACTGATAGCACGTCCAAATCCCGATGTAGCTCCAGTAATTAATGCAGTCCTCATATTAAAAAACTATTTAACATATTTCAATACATGCCCCATTTTGATCTTTTTTGTTTGCATATAAAATGCATTGTAGATATTTGGAGCAACCTCAATTGGAACATTTTCCACAATAGAAAGTCCATAAGCTTCTAAACCTATACGTTTAACAGGGTTATTGGTCATTAAACGAATTTTTGTAACTCCAACTTCTCTTAAAATCTGCGCACCAACACCATAATCACGTTCATCAGCATTAAATCCTAAATGCAAATTTGCATCTACGGTATCCATACCTTCTTCTTGCAATTTATAGGCTTTTATTTTATTCATTAAACCTATTCCGCGACCTTCTTGATTCATATATACAATCACACCTTTTCCTTCTTTTTCAATTAGTTGCATAGCTTTATGAAGTTGCTCGCCACATTCACATCGCATAGAACCAAGAATATCTCCTGTCATACACGAAGAATGTACACGAACTAAAACAGGTTCATCGGGTTCCAATTTACCCTTGATGAGAGCTAAATGTTCAAGTCCATTTGATGTTTGTTGAAAAGGAATTAATTTAAAATGACCATAAGCTGTGGGCATATCCACTTTATCGCCCATATCCACCAATGATTCTGTTTTAAGCCGATAAACAATCAAATCTTTGATTGTAATAATTTTCAAATTAAATTTCTTTGAAATTTCAATAAGTTCCGGTAATCTTGCCATTGTGCCATCTTCGTTTATAATTTCAATTAACGCACCTGCGGGATATAAACCAGCCATTCTGGCTAAGTCAACTGCAGCTTCGGTATGCCCTGCACGTCGTAAAACCCCTTTTGTTCGTGCACGTAGTGGAAAAATATGACCCGGACGTCCAAAAGTTTCGGGTTTTGAAGAAGAATCAACTAATGCTAAAAAAGTTGCAGCACGGTCAGCTGCAGAAACGCCTGTGCTACAACCCTCTAATTTATCCACACTCACAGTAAATGGTGTTGAATGAATAGAAGTGTTTTTATTAACTTGCATTTCTAAGTCGAGCTCATCGCAGCGTTCTTCAGTTAAGGGAGCACAAACGACTCCCCTTCCGTGAGTAATCATAAAATTCACCATTTCGGGAGTAATTTTTTCTGCAGCGCAGATAAAGTCTCCCTCATTTTCACGGTCTTCATCATCAATTACAATTACAAACTTTCCATTTTGAATATCAATTAATGCCTCTTCAATCTTATTTACAAATGATTTCATTTTTATTTGAATTTTATATTTGAATTTTATTAAAAGTAGCTAATAGTATTAAGTTTCGAATTACAAGTTTGAATTGCTTATTATTTATAACATAAAACATATCAATAATTACTACATATCACTTATTTTGTAGCATTAAATCTCTTAAAAAAGTGCATTGAACTTGTTTTAAGTAATGAATAGAATCTATTAAACTGTTCGGTGCTTAGCAAATTTGCATCCACTACGGCTTTGTAAGTTAGAAAAATACCGATAGGCAATAATACAGACGAACTTAACCACATGCCATTAAAAGCAGTCCATAAACCTTCGCGCGCCATTTTATATCCTGTGTTATCAATGATATAGTAAAAAATAAACATAATTACTGAAATCACTATTGGGGTACCCAATCCACCTTTACGAATTATAGCGCCTAGAGGAGCACCAATAAAAAAGAAAATCAGACATGCAAAAGACAAGGTAAATTTCCGATAAAATTCTATTTCATGACGCATAACATATTTGGTGGAATCTTCTAAAATAGTTTGATTATATTGAATCAATCCTTTCATTGATTTAGCATGTTCAATCGCCGATTGTGAAGTAAGTAGCATTAGTTCCTGATTAAATGAAAGAAAAAGTGAATCAGCATCAAGTATTTTTTTATTCTTAATATTGATATTTAGCATATTAGATTCATACATTTGTTCTCTGCCTAAATAATGTCGGTTTACCATTTCTTTTGATTGCTCTAAGCTTTTAAGTTTCGCGATTTTACCTACAGAATCGATAGATTGTGATAGCTGCTTAATATTTTTACTTACATGCTGATCTTGTAGTAAAGATTCATTATACCGATTAAATTTAGTATCGAAATCAAAAAGCATTTCCTTAATTTTGAAAGTTTCACGTCTGTATGGGACACTTAATGCCGAATTACTAATGCTTTGTTTTTTAAGATTTTCAAAACTTTCGCCGTTATAAAGTGTGAGTAACAAGTAATTATTGTCTTCGGTAAATTGTACCCTACCAGAGTCTGCAACCATAACGGTGGCATTGTCAAATCCACCCGAAAAATCGTAAATCATAAGGTCTTTCAACAATTGCTTATCTTTTGCTCTAATGTATATATTCATATTCACACCAGTAATTCCTGAGTAGAATTCGCCTACTGGAATATCAAATTCGGGTGATTTGGACTTGAGTGAAATAATAAGCGTATACATTTTGGTTTGAGCAAAGGGTAGTATATAATTAGAAAAATAAAATGCTGCTAGACAAATAAATGAAATAAATATCATGAGTGGACGCATAATCCGAAACAGTGAAATTCCGGCAGCTTTCATCGCAGTAAGTTCAAAATGTTCACCCAAATTTCCAAAAGTCATTAGTGAAGCTAATAATATTGCCAATGGTAATGCCAAAGGTACAAGCGAAAAAGTAGAATATATAAAAAACTCACCTAATACTGACCATGCGATTCCTTTACCTACTAAATCGGTCACATGTCTCCACAAAAACTGCATCAAAAGTATGAAAATACAGATGAGAAAAGTCATCAAAAAGAGAGTAATAAAACTTTTAAATAGATATAAATCGATTTTTTTTGGTTTAAACATGTTAGTTTTTTTGAAACAACAAAATTACGGCAAAAAGTTCAATAAACAAGTATTTGATTTACCAAAAATCTGGAAACAATTTTTGAATAAATTAACATTGAATTTTCAAAGTCATTTTAATTTCAAGCACTCAGATTTGCATCGTCAAATATTAACTCTTCAATTATAATAAAATAGAACCAATGTTAGAAAAAAACCTAAATTTATAGAGTTAATATTTTGGATCTAATACCTTTTGGATGGGTTGTTGATAAATTTAAGAATCAAGTATTTATGGCACATCCAGAGCATCGGGAGTTACACATATTTTTTTACAATAGAATCACATAGTTTTTTTCAAAAATTAAAGTATCACATAAACAATAACATAGTTATTATTTTACAAATCTAAATGTTAAGCATCTATTTTAATCTTTTTAAAGAATGAAAATAAAAAAACTATGTGAACATTTATTTTCTTAATTTTTATGTCTATGTTGAACTCCGTATATTAATTTTTTTTTGTTGTAATACCCAAACGAACTATAGTAATACCAAAATTTTAATGTATATATTCGATTAATTTCTTGCAAAAAACCATCCTACAAAAAAGTGGATGGTTTAACATTTTTCTTTAATAAAATGATTTATAATTGATCAAAATATTATAATAAACAAGTAATCAGTAATTTAAATCAATTATACACCCATTTTTCTACGCAATACCTCAATCTGTTGATTCCATAGTAAAATTAAATCTTCAGTATCGTTGGGCTCTGCAAAATCAGTTATCACTAAAGTCAAATCTCCTGTAACTTCTAAGATATCAATTTTAAGTTCGAAATAATAGTCGGTATTTTTATCTTCATCCCACTGAAAACGGATGTATGTATTTGGTTTTGAATGTAACAATATGGCTGTCTGATCATTTTCTTCCCAAGAAAATGTGAATTCATTCTCATTTACAGTAACTACGTCAGCAAACCATTCGGCCAGTCCAAATGCAGTGCCAATTGAATTCCATAGCACATTAATCGATGCTGATTTGAGTTGATATTCTATTTTAAATTTATTTTTTTTCATTTAAAGTAATGTTTCCAGTTTTTAAAAGAAAAAACTTTCTTTTTGATTTTCGTCCGCAATATAGACATAATATTTTGAAAACACATTATTAGAATGTAAAAAAAACTAATTGAAGAAAAATTACATTTGCAAACTTTTCTTTTCGAAACATAAAGGTAAAAGTTGTACTGCGTTTTCAATTTTAAATATCTTTTTGGTTCCATAAAGAAGAATTTCTATATTTTTCTTAAAGCGCATCTCTGTCTCTAATAAAACCTGACGACATGACCCGCAGGGTGTAATAGGTTCGGGAAGGAACTTTCCATTTGTATAGGCAGCTATTGCAATAGATTTAACTGACACATTGGGATATTGTGAGTTAGCATAAAACATTGCAACCCGCTCTGCACAAAGCCCCGAAGGATATGCTGAGTTTTCCTGATTGCTACCAGTAACTATTTCTCCATTATCTAACAATATGGCTGCACCTACATCAAAGCCAGAATAGGGGGCATAAGCATTTAGAACTTGTTCTTTGGCTTTGTTAATTAATACCTGCTGATCAGAATTCAACTCGTTAAATTTATAAATTGAAATTTTAGTTTCTATTGTTTTATTTTGCATAATATATTATTACAAAAGAGGATGTTATTTGATATAAACTGATAAATGTTTTTTTTAATTTAATTATTTTTAATTGTAACCTTATTAAGCTCGTCAATTTTTTGATTCAGCACAAAAATATAAAAAATTATAATCAAATCGTTCATTGTGACTAATTAGTTTTAATTTTGTAGCAAATTAATACAAAAATTCTAAAGAATGAAAATTAAAATAAAAAATATGATATTCGTTAGTGTCTTATTTATCGGCACATTAGTAAATTCACAAACCAGAAATCAAGCATATCTTGCCTATATAGAACAATATTACAAACTAGCTGAAAAGCAGCAAAGGGATCATCGCATTCCTGCAAGCATTATTCTGGCCCAAGGTCTTTTGGAATCCGGTGCAGGTTTAAGTGACTTTTCGAAAAACTCAAACAACCATTTTGGGATTAAATGTTCTGATTGGACAGGTGATAAGATTTATAAAGATGATGATTCAAAAGGTGAATGTTTTCGAAAATACGATCATGTTGTTGATTCATACGAAGATCACTCATCGTTTTTGAAAACCAGAAATAGATATGCATTCTTATTTGATCTTAAACTTACCGATTACGAAGCCTGGGCTTTCGGACTAAAAAAAGCCGGCTATGCTACCGATCCAACCTATGCATATAAACTAATTTCTATTATCGAAGATTATAATTTACATCGATTTGATTTGGGCAAAAATTATGAAGAAATAGCTTCAAAGCATCAAAAAGTCTCGACAACAAATAGTGAGGAAAGAAATTCATTTAGATTGACAGCTTATAAAGATGTAAATGTTAAACACGAAGTGATGAAAGTAAATAAAGTGCGTTTTGTTACATCAATATCTGGTGATACTTATAAAAAAATTGCGAATGAATTTGATTTAAGTGAAGACCGTATCAGAATATATAATGAAGTAGATTCATTTACAAAATTAAAACCAGGATCACGTGTTTTTATTTCACCAAAAAGGAAAAAAGCGCCCAAGGAATGCCTAACCCACACTGTTCAGGGTGGCGAAACAATGCTCAGCATTTCACAAGACTACGGAATAAAAATTGTTGAACTTTATAAACTTAACAATATGACCTTTACCGAAGGAGCGTATTATGGAAGAGTATTGAAATTAAGATGATTAATTTGCAATTTATTCAAATTTTATTGTTGTAATTAATAAAAAATTATGAGAAAAAAAAATACTGAACTGTTGAGTGAAGTGATACGACAAGTATTGAAAGAACAAAATTTAGACAAGCAATTGAACGAAAAAAGATTGATTGATGCCTGGCCTTTGGTGCTTGGAAATAATATTGTACAATACACTTCCAATTTAACAATTAAAAATAAGATCTTGTATGTAAGTTTAACATCCTCGGTTCTACGCCACGACTTATTTCTTTCGCGTGAAGAAATAAAAAAATCGCTGAATAAACAGGCAGGTGCTGAAACAATCATTGACATAATTTTTAGATAATAAATTATTTTTCATGGCATTATGAATTATAGTGAGCACCTTTACAAACCTCTTTCAAAACATTTTGTTGACATTTTAGTTCAAGAAGTTTTAAAGAATCCATCAGACTTTGAAATTATTTACAATTTAATTTTTGATACTGAAGTAATGATAGCATGGCGAGCTGCTTGGGCATGTCAAAAAATAAGTGAAAAGAAACCCAAATGGTTTACTGATAAACATTTCGATGAACTGGCAAAGCTTACAATTTCAACTGCTCATGGCGGTTTGCTACGAGGTTGTCTATCAACTCTTTATAAACTTAGTTTACCAAAACAAATACCCGTTGATTTTATTAATGCTTGTTTTGAGCGGATGGTTTCACCAAAATCCCCAATTGCAGTACAAGCACTATCAATGAAAATGTTATTTTCTATTTCTGAAAAAGAACCCGATATAAAGCCGGAGTTAATTGCATATTTAGAAAATATAGATTTTGAATTTTATTCTCCTGGTTTTAATTCCACCCGAAAAAATATAATTAAAAAATTGAATATCAAATAGATATGTATATTTTTTGAAAACAATTCTAATTGGAATACTTATATTAACCTGAGTTCGGGATAAGAATTTTAAAATTCAATTGATAATTGAGGTGA
>JACDZJ010000440.1_pt1 | contig 11229 bp, 12 predicted proteins | sample 7365721 | NCBI WGS metagenome assembly JACDZJ01 (sample SAMN15143480, study PRJNA637477) | pond metagenome | biome: freshwater wetland ecosystem [ENVO:00000243]; feature: pond [ENVO:00000033]; material: pond water [ENVO:00002228]; isolation source: pond water containing pink berries ... | reverse complement strand
AATATTGTTGATAAACAACCATATAACAAATTAATTCAAATAATCTCTATTAAATGAATTTAAAATTCATATTTCAAAGTTCCACCAAATTGCAAAGGTTTACCCTGTTGAAAAAATTCATTGTTGGTAGTATTGAAGTAAAATGCATTATATTTTGTATTGAAAATATTCCTTATCCAAAAATCCACTCCAAATTTTCCAAAATTTAAAGCCACTTTAACATTTACCTGAGAATAGAAGTTCTGTGAAATATCATTTGCTTCAGTCCAGTAAATTTTACCCACACCAACATATTGGATATTAGCCATAAATCGGTCGATAAAAGAATTTTTGAAATTATGTTCATAACTTAAACTACCACTTAGTGTATTCTGTGGAGCATAAGGCACATGATTACCTTTATAATCTACCTTAACTGTATCTGTTGCATGAGTTACTGGATTTACGGTTTTAACAGAGTCGGTGTAAGTTGCAAAAGTAGCATTAGCATACCCATAGTTTATTGTAGCATTAAAACCGTGTGTAATATTTGCTTCAAACGAAATTTCAACACCTTTACTAACTGCAGCACCCGAATTTGATATTTTACGACCTAAACCATTGGGAACAAACTGTGTTAACTGCAAATTGTTCAGATCGATATAAAATAATGAAATTGAAGACTTTAATTGTTTATCAAACGACAAACAGTGTCCACCAATTTCATAATTCCAACTATATTCTGGCTTGTACGAAATTGCTTCCATTACTGCGTCTTTCTTTGTGGCTGAAGGGTTTGTTAGTCCTTTATCAACCAAATCGCCAAACATTTGAACATTAAAACCACCTGATTTGTAGCCTCGTGAAAGATTGGCATATACAAATTGACGTTTACTCCATTCATATTTTAAAGCTAACTTTGGCAATAATTCAGTAAAATGAACCGATAAATTATTCTTTAGGGTGTCGGTAAATAAATAAGTTGTAGGTCCTATTTTTACGTGCATTGCACTTCCTGTGTTGTAATCAAGGTCAACTTTTTCGTAATCTATCCGCAGTCCACCAGTAATGGAAAATCCATTTATCAAAAAATTATTATAGGTCGATTGATGAAAAAGTGCACCACCAATTGTTTTAGTATTATATTGTCCAGGAGTTTTCAGAATTTCATCGGTGATTGTCATTCCTTGTTTTGTGAACGAAGGTTGAAGAATATATTTTATAGCTTCAGTTTTAATTTCGATTGGTGCATTAATGTCTAATTGCTGAATAAACCCAGTTGCACCAAAACTCCATTGAAAATTATTCTTCGAAATCGATTTCAATATTATTTCATCGTTCAACGCATTTTGCTTCTGATCTTGTTGAATGGTAAAAAACGACTTGTCAGTAAAATCATTATCCATTTTCATCTCATCATCAAAATATTGATATGATGTAATAGAACTCAATATCCAATTATTAGTTTTATATTGCAGGAACAAGCTATTAGTTAGTATATTACGTTTATAAGTACCTTGGTCATTATAGTTTGGTTGATCTGTATTTCCTGAAACTCTGTTATATTTTCCATAAGGAAAAGCATCCTGATTAACATAATCAAAATTTAGGGTGTATTGTGCTTTAAAATATGAATTCAGATTCCAATCAATTTTGGCCCTTCCCCCAGCCGAAGTACTTGCATCTGCCGATTTGTTTGTATATTTATTTGTAAAAAAACCATCTTCGTGATTGTAATAACCACTTGTAGAATAACCCAAGTTATCGGTTATCTTTCGGTAATGAGCTAGTTTTAAATTTAACATACCATAATTTCCTGTATTCACTGAAAGTTTTGAACCCTGATAACTTAGGGGAGAAAGCGTGTAAATATTTACAATTCCGCCTTCGGCATTGCGTCCATATAGAGTTCCTTGAGCACCACGTAATACTTCAATTTGTCGGATATCATAAAAATCAAAATCAAAAGTAGATTTATCTAAATAAGGAACATAATCAACATATAATGCCATAGTTTGTCCACTATTTCTTGAACCAATACCCCGAATACACGATGTAGTTGACATAGAAGAGCCGTAATTAGGTATGAAAAAATTTGGTACTTGTCCGCTCAAATCTCTGATATTTGTTATTTGAGCAGCATTTATCTTACTCGAGTTGAGTATTGTTGAAGATAAAGGTGTTTGTTGCGGTGAAGTTTCTTTCAACGAACTAACTATAACTTCTTCCAGCTTAACCACTTTGGAAGAATCATTTTGATTTTGAGCCAATAAGGTGGTACAAAAAACTGTAGTTGTAATTGAATAAATTAGTTTTCTCATTTTATTGTAAATTTTATAATAATATTTGAATTACGTAAATTTATAAATACGTAATATTAACTACCGAAAACAAGTGAATTCAGCAAAAAAACAATTAAGAATTTGATTTACAAAAGTTTGGGTGGAGGACGGGAAAACTGAACAAATGAAAGCATTTCAGTCAACTTGATATTGTGACTATAAATAGCAAAACTTTTGATTTTTGAAAAAAATGCAGTTGGAATTATCTCAGTCTGATACGATTGATAAATTTGGTTAAAGTAATTATATGTTGTTGTATCAGAAGTAGTGTTTGACAGTTCAAAACTATAAGATTGAGAATTAATTGCAGGTTCATTTGACTTTTCAATTTCAGGTTCTGCAGTTGAAACAAAAAAACACAACATGTATCCTATAACCATAAGTATTTCTGGGATAAATGATGCCAACAAACCGTTTTGAAACATAAACATATTCAGTTACAGGTATTTAATTGTAATCGATAAAATTGATACTTTAATTGTGACTACAAATGTACAGTTTTATTTCATTAAAAAGAAATTAGAAGGAAAATTCTTTTTAATTTTTTATTCAGAATTTTAAATTGAAAATTGTACTTTTACAGCTTTAATATTCTAATTTTATTATATCAATTTTTTTAAATGGATAGTTACAAAACAATAACCACACTTAGTGAAGGAATATATAAAGAAAAAGGCAATAAATTTCTGGCATTCGCAATTCCAGTGCATACAATTGATGAAATAAATGAAATTTTAAAAGATTATCAGAAAGAATATTACAATGCACGACATGTATGCTTTGCATATATGCTTGGTGCTGAGCGTAAAGAATTCCGTTCTAATGATGATGGTGAACCATTTGGTACGGCAGGAAAACCGATTTTGGGACAAATAAATTCTAGGGTTTTGACGAATATTTTGATAATTGTTGTAAGGTACTTTGGCGGGATTTTACTTGGTACAGGTGGATTAGTAGTGGCATATAAAGAAGCAAGCGCCGATGCTTTGAACCACGCATCAATTATTGAAAAAACTGTAAAGGAAACACTTTTTCTACATTTCGATTATGAAAATTTAAATGATGTAATGTCTATAATCAAATACTTTAATACTCATATTTTGAGCCAAAATTTGAATAATCAATGTTTAATTAAACTATTAGTACAAAAACATGATTCAGAATTAATTATAAAAAAACTAGAAAAAATCAACAATTTATCATTGAGTCTCCTCCTAAAAGCCAGTAATTGAACACATAATACACAAAATTGACAGAATTGACAGATTATCACTAAATATTTTATGTGAAAATTTTTAATTGTTTGATAATTAAATATATATATGAAAATTTTAATTATCGTGTTTTTTCGTTTATTTCGTTTATTCTGTGTACTAATGATTTTCGGAGTGAACTCATCATTAGAAAAATTATCACAATAAAAGCCAGTGTTCAATTTCAATGGGTCGTTATAAAATGTCGAATCTAATTGATTAACAATGATTTAAATTATATAATTTACTGAATGTGGCTTTGCTCAAACAAAGAGTAAACGCAAAGTCGCTAAGATTTAAATGCCTGATATTCACAACCAAGAGAAAGAACGCTAATGGTACATGCCGATTTAACGGTAGACAAAAACTTTCAGTTTTTCTTAGCGGCTTTGCAACTTAGCGTCTTAGCGTTCAAAAAAAAACATTTTTTATAACGAACTATTGCAATTTCATAAATCCAAATAAATCTACTATCTTTGTAGTCTAAAAATGAAACCGAGAAACTATAAATACTTTTTCGCACAAAACAACTCATTACCAATAAGTTGTATAAAAATGTTACCTCTAAGAAACACTAAAACCAATATTAATCTTTTTGGGATTTGTGTTGGTTTTTTTCTATAATTGACATGAATCAAGTTACGGAAAAACTGTAGAATTGAAACATATTAAAAAACTATGAGCAACAACAGTTTAGTATCTATTGCTGATTACAGTAAAGAAGAAATTCTTTCAATATTAGATTCTGCTGCCAATTTTGAAGTCAATCCAAACCGTAAAACATTAGATGGAAAAGTGATAGCCACCTTGTTTTTTGAACCTTCAACACGTACACGTCTAAGTTTCGAAACAGCAGTTGTTCGTTTAGGCGGGTCAATTATTGGATTTTCAGATGCAGCTACCAGCAGTTCGTCCAAGGGTGAAACACTTAATGATACCATTCACATGGTAAGTTGCTACGCCGATGCCATTGTAATGCGTCATCCACTCGAAGGTGCTTCGCGATATGCTGCTGAAGTTTCGCCAGTACCTATTATCAATGCCGGAGATGGTGCTAATCAGCATCCCTCTCAAACTTTGTTGGACTTATATTCCATTCAGAAAACACAAGGAACTTTAGAAAATCTGACTATCTGTTTAGTAGGCGATTTAAAATACGGACGTACTGTACATTCACTAATTATGGCAATGTCGCATTTTCATCCTACTTTCAAGTTTATTGCCCACGATGAATTGAAAATGCCCGATGAATACAAAGTATTTTGTATGAAAAACAACATTCCATTTACTGAAGTGACTGAACTTAATGATAATTTTAACGATGCAGACATTTTATATATGACTCGAGTTCAAAAAGAACGATTTTTAGATTTAATAGAATACGAACGCGTTAAAAATGTTTATACACTTAAGAATGAAATGCTTGCAAACTCAAAATCAAATTTGAGAATTCTTCATCCACTTCCAAGAGTCAATGAAATTGACCCAGATGTAGATTGTAACGAAAAAGCTTATTATTTCAAGCAAGCACAAAACGGATTGTATATAAGACAAGCAATTTTGAGTAAAGTTTTAAACCTAAACCTTTAAGGTAATAAGACTAAATTTATGTCAACAAAAGAACTAAAAGTAGCAGCACTTCGTAACGGAACAGTAATTGATCATATTCCTGCCGATAAATTATACAAAGTTGTATCTATTTTGCATTTGGAAATTTGTGAACACCAAATAACCATTGGTAACAATCTGGATAGTGCCAAAGTAGGGAAAAAGGGTATAATCAAAATTTCAGACCGTGCATTTGAAGAATACGAAACGAATAAGATTGCATTGATAGCTCCAAATGCAAAAATCAATATTATTCGTGACTTTGTAGTTGTAGAAAAAAGACCATTAAGTTTACCAGATGAAATTCGTGAAATAGTTCAATGTACAAATCCTGTATGTATCACTAATAATCAGCCTGTTACTACTAGATTTCATGTTTTGAAACTTGAAGATGGAATTGTATTAAAATGTCATTACTGCGAACGTGAAGTTAATAGAGATAAAGTGAAAATTAAATAGAAGCCCCCTAAATCTCCCATAGTGACTTTTTATTTAGTTAGATTATTAAAAATGGAAAATAGAGATAATTGTAAAGTAAGTAATCAGAGCCTCAACATTGAGGATGTTAGTAGGGCTTCACATGTTTCATGGAAACCAGGAACATTAATTTATCCACTTCCTGCTGTAATGATTTCTTGCGGAAGTACGCCTGAAGAATATAATTTATTGACAATTAGCTGGGTGGGAACAATTTGTACTAATCCACCAATGTGTTATATATCAGTACGACCTGGACGTCATTCCTATGAAATTATAAAAAGAAACATGGGATTTGTTATCAATTTGACTAACGAAAACATGGCTTATGCAACCGATTGGTGTGGTATAAAAAGCGGAAAGGATTTTGATAAATTTGAGGAAATGAAACTTACGCCTGTTAAAGGTGAAATGGTTAAAGCACCAATTATATTTGAATCACCGCTATGCATCGAATGTAGAGTAAAAGAAATTATTCCATTGGGTTCTCACGATATGTTTATAGCCGATGTAATTAATATACAGGCTGATAAAAAATATTTTGAACCAGATACAGATACTTTTGATTTGGCAAAAGCAAAATTAATTGCATATTCCCATGGACATTATTATAAATTGGGAGAAGAGATTGGGAAATTTGGGTGGACTGTGAAAAAAGAAAGCCTCCTAAAACCACCAAAGGGGGAACTAAGCTAGTTTTGATTTACATTATTTTTTATATACAAATCATTAATAATCAATAGTAATATTTCTAATTCCCCTTAAGGGGTTAGTGGTCATGAAACACAAAATCAATATATCAACGTGGAAACGCAGGGAGCATTTCGAAGTTTTTAAAAACTTTGATGAACCACTTTTTGGGATAACTTTAGGAGTTGATTGTTTGGCAGCTTATAAAAGAGCAAAAGATTTAGGTTATTCGTTTTCATTGTATTACTTATATTTATCAATGAAAGCAGCCAATGAAATTGAAGAATTTCGATATCGGATTGAGGATGATAAAGTGGTTTATTACTATTGTGTTGGAGCTGGACCAACCATTTTTTAGGGAAGATGAAACGTATTGTTATGGATTTATGCCATATAATGAAGATATTGAAGCATTTATGAAACAAGCAACTGCTGAAGTAGAACGTGTAAAAGCCGAACACGGATTGAAATTTCCATACGGTGGCGAAGATATTTTACATTATTCCACTCTTCCATGGGCAAATTTTACATCTTTAAATCATGCACGTAGGACGTAGTATTCCGAAAATAACTTTTGGCAAAATTACCCAAGATGGAGAAAAAATTTGTATGCCAGTAGATGTACATGTCAATCATGCACTTAAGGATGGTTTTCATGTTGGAAAGTTTGTAGAAAGGTTTCAAGAGTTGTTGAAAGCCCCCTAAATCACTCGGAGGAGGACTTTTTAAGTAGCCGGAATTTGGAAGTTCAATAAAATAAAATAAATAATAATTATATATATTATACCTCTCTAATTCTTCCTTCAGGGGGTTTGGGGGCTTTTTGAAACATTTAAAATGAAAAGAGATCAGGTTATTTTTGACATCATTGCACGCGAAAAACAGCGTCAATTGAAAGGAATTGAATTGATTGCTTCGGAAAACTTTGTCAGCGAACAAGTTATGGAAGCAATGGGTTCAGTATTGACTAATAAATATGCCGAAGGATATCCGGGCAAACGTTATTATGGTGGTTGCGAAGTAGTGGACCAAAGTGAACAAATTGCAATCGACCGTTTGAAAGAAATATTTGGAGCTGAATGGGCTAACGTACAACCACATTCAGGCGCACAAGCCAATGCAGCAGTATTTTTGGCATGTATGAAAGCAGGTGATAAATTTCTTGGATTGAATCTTTCGCACGGGGGTCACTTGTCGCACGGTTCGTTGGTAAATAGTTCAGGAATTCTTTACAAACCATGTGTGTATAATGTAGATGAAAAAACAGGACGCGTTGACTACGACCAAATGGAAGAAGTTGCAGTTCGTGAACATCCAAAAGTAATTGTTGGTGGTGGTTCGGCTTATTCACGCGAATGGAACTACAAACGTATGCGCGAAATTGCTGATAAAGTGGGCGCAATATTAATGATAGATATGGCACATCCAGCCGGTCTTATTGCAGCCGGATTGTTGGAAAATCCATTGAAGTGGGCACATATTGTAACTTCAACAACACACAAAACCCTTCGTGGACCTCGTGGTGGTATCATTTTATTAGGTAAAGATTTTCCAAATACTTGGGGTAAAACAACTCAAAAAGGCGAAATCAAAATGATGTCTGCCCTACTCGATTATGCAGTATTTCCAGGTATACAAGGTGGTCCGATGGAACACATAATAGCCGCTAAAGCAGTTTCCTTTGGCGAATGCCTTCAACCAGAATATAAAGCTTATCAAACTCAAGTTAAAAAAAATGCTAATGCTTTAGCAAATGCTTTGATTTCTAGAGGATTTACGATTATTTCTGGTGGTACTGATAATCACTCCATGTTGGTTGACCTTCGTACTAAATTCCCAGAATTGACAGGTAAAGTAGCTGAAAAAGTGTTGGTTGAAGCCGAAATAACTGTGAACAAAAACATGGTTCCTTTCGACAGCCGTTCTGCATTCCAAACTTCAGGTATTCGTTTGGGAACTCCTGCGATTACAACTCGTGGAGCAAAAGAAGACTTGATGGTAGAAATAGCCGAGATGATTGAAATAGTGCTTTCAAATGTTGATAACGAAGAAGTTATAAAATCAATTCGTGAACGTGTAAATAAAACAATGGAAATATTCCCACTGTTTGCAGACTAAAAAGCCCCACCAACCTCCCCGAAGGGGAGGCTTTATATTTGCTAAATCATTTACATAAATGACAAAACAAAATCATTCCACTTCTCTTAGCCCCTCTCTCGGAGGGGTTGGGGAGGCTATCTTTGAACTTTCCGAACATACTGACACCACTGTTTTTTATGGGGTTAATAATGCTAACATTCACATAATTAAAAATTTACATCCCAATTTAAGAATTGTGGCACGCGGTCATACTGTAAAAATTGATGGAAGTGTAGAAGATGCAAACAAATTCATTTTGAATATTGGGAAAATTGAACGTTTTTGCCTAGATAACAATGCATTAAGCGAAGAAAATATTATTGAGTTGGTAAAGGGAATTTCACCCGATGAAATTAAATTCGAGAACCTGATTTTACACGGTGTAAATGGAAAAACCATTTTGGCTCGTACTGCCAATCAACAAAAACTAGTCAAAGATTTCGAAACCAACGATTTACTTTTTGCTTTCGGACCGGCTGGTTCGGGGAAAACTTACACAGCAATAGCATTGGCAGTTCGATCTTTGAAAAAACGCGAAATAAAAAAGATTATCCTCAGTCGTCCGGCTGTTGAGGCGGGCGAAAAGCTCGGCTTCCTTCCTGGCGATATGAAAGAAAAAATTGATCCGTACTTGCAACCACTTTATGATGCTTTGCAAGATATGATTACCCCACTCAAATTAAAAGAATACCTCGAAGATGGCACAATTCAGATAGCTCCATTAGCCTTTATGCGTGGACGAACGCTGAGTGATGCAGTGGTTATTCTGGACGAAGCGCAAAATACTACAACCATGCAAATCAAAATGTTCTTGACACGCATGGGACTGAATGCCAAAATGATAGTAACAGGTGACATGACACAAATAGACTTACCTTATGCTCAAAAATCTGGATTAAAAGATGCTTTAGAGATTTTGAAAAATGTAAAAGGCATAGCTAAAGTTGAATTTGACGTTAAAGACATTGTACGCCACAAACTCGTTCAACGAATTGTGGAAGCTTATGATAAGCAAAGCCAACACATAAACCATATAATATGAACGCACTAACAAACACCGATTTCCATTTTGATGGACAGACAAATGTGTATCACGGCAAAGTACGTGATGTATATACAGTTAAAAACGACTTACTGGTGATGGTTGCTACCGACCGAATTTCGGCTTTCGATGTGGTTTTACCGAAAGGAATTCCTTACAAAGGACAAATGTTGAACCAAATTGCGGCTAAATTTCTTGATGCAACAGCTGATATTGTTCCTAACTGGAAATTGGCAAGTCCGGATCCGATGGTAACCGTGGGCTTCCGATGCGAAGGATACCCGGTAGAAATGATTGTTCGTGGCTACCTTTGTGGTAGTGCATGGAGAACCTATAAAACCGGTGCTAGGGAAATTTGCGGTGTAGAAATCCCTGATGGAATGCGTGAAAATCAACGTTTTCCAAAACCAATCATCACGCCGACAACTAAAGCCGAATTGGGTCGTCACGATGAAAATATTACACGCGAAGAAATCCTAAGTCAGGGATTAGTTTCGGTAGAAGAATACGAAATGCTTGAAAAATATACCATGGCTTTGTTTATGAGAGGTACTGAAATAGCTGCAGAGCGAAGTTTAATTTTGGTTGATACTAAATATGAATTTGGTCGTCGGGATGGCAAAATCTATCTGATTGACGAAATTCACACTCCAGATTCTTCACGTTATTTCTACTCCGACAGCTATCGAGAACTTTTTGAAAAAGTGGAAGCTCAAAAACAACTTTCGAAAGAATTTGTTCGAGAATGGTTGATGGAAAACGGTTTTCAGGGGAAAGACGGTCAACAAGTTCCTGAAATGACACCAGAAATTGTAGCTGGCATTAGCGAACGATATATCGAATTGTTCGAAAATATTACGGGAGAAATTTTTAATAGAGCTGATGTAAGTAACATTACAGATCGAATTGAGAAGAATATTGTGGAATATTTAAAAATAGTTTAGAGTTTTTTGTAAATTTTCATTTTACAGATATCCAATAAAATTTATCAATTTCAATTATTTCAATTTAGACAGAATTATCTTAAAAGAAATAGAAATGCGGATTTAGCGGATTATTTTTTGAAATGATAACTGATTTATACACGGATTAAAAAATTTCATAAATGAAATTTACAGATTGAAGTTAAAGTGTCTCTTAACTCAATCCTAATTTTGACTTGTAAAAATTTAAATCCGAATTAAATCTGTTTTTTTTCAATTTATATCTGTTTTAAACAGCTTTATCCGTTAAATCCACGTTGCAATTCTTTTGAATTTCTTTCCTTGAAAATTAATCTTTAATCTGTCAAAGTAGTATTAAATAGTTAATCGTAAAAATAGTTAATCAAACACCTTGCAAGTTCCGATAAAAGCACTATCTTTGCACCGACTTTTAAAATAAGTATCACCGGAGAGATGGCAGAGTGATCGATTGCAGCGGTCTTGAAAACCGCCGTACTTCAAGGTACCGGGGGTTTGAATCCCTCTCTCTCCGCATTTAATGGTGATTATCAGAATATTACATTCAATAGGGACTAAATAAGATACTAAGAAACTTATTTAGTCCTTATTTTTTTTACTACCTAATCATAATGTCTTGAGTAGTATTTCAAAAATTATCTACTAAAACATAGCGACCTAAAGGTCAATTTCTGCCATTCATTATAATTTTATCTTTGTACTTCAATTAAAAACAAGCATAAGAGGTGACAAGCATT
>JACDZJ010000439.1_pt1 | contig 11254 bp, 10 predicted proteins | sample 7365721 | NCBI WGS metagenome assembly JACDZJ01 (sample SAMN15143480, study PRJNA637477) | pond metagenome | biome: freshwater wetland ecosystem [ENVO:00000243]; feature: pond [ENVO:00000033]; material: pond water [ENVO:00002228]; isolation source: pond water containing pink berries ... | reverse complement strand
AAGACAAATGTAAACTTTTTTCTTTAGGTACAACACCCGATACTCATTTTATTTTAAATGGGGATGTTGCATTGTTCATTTGGTAAAATTAAAACAAATTTTCAACACTTTCAAATTTTGAATGGAGCTAGATTCTCGTTTTCTTTTTCAATTCAAAATCTCGTCCTAAGTATTTTTCACGCACTACCGGATTATCTGCCAGCTCTTTAGATGTTCCCTGGAATAAAATATGTCCTTCGAATAGCAGGTAAGCACGGTCGGTTATTGTAAGCGTTTCATCTACATTGTGATCTGTAATCAGAATCCCAATATTTTTATCTTTTAATTTCCAGACAATGTCCTGAATATCCTGAACAGCAATCGGATCGACACCTGCAAAAGGTTCATCGAGCATAATGAAGCGAGGTTCAATGGCAAGACAGCGTGCTATTTCTGTGCGACGGCGTTCACCACCCGAAAGTCTGTCGCCAATATTTTTGCGTACTGCTTCCAGATTAAATTCAGCAATAAGAATTTCAAGTTTTACCTTTTGTTCCGTTTTACTAAATTTGGTCATTTCCAAAACTGCTTTAATATTATCTTCTACAGACATTTTTCTGAAAACAGATGGTTCTTGTGATAAATAACCTATACCACTTTGAGCGCGTTTGTACACAGGATATTTTGTAATTTCTTTTTCGTTCAGAAAAATCTTTCCTGAATTTGGTGTTATTAATCCGGTTGTCATATAAAATGTAGTAGTTTTACCTGCACCGTTAGGTCCAAGCAAACCTACAATTTCACCTTGTTTTACATTAATAGACACATCGTTAACTACTGTGCGTTTGCCATATTTCTTAAATAAATGTTCGGTGCGGAGCACCATGCTGTTGTCTGTCATAAGCAAAGAATAATAGCGACAAAAGTACACTATTTTAATATGATATACAAAAAATGAAAAGTAAATCATAGAAAGAAATATATCTCCATTTTTTTGAGTTTTGAATTCATTAACAATATAAGATTTTATTTAATGACTTGTGTCATTTTCAACAACTATCCAAATAATTTTTAGGTGTGGATATTTTAAACAAAAAAACCGTAACAATTTCTCGTAACGGTTTTTCTATCAATATTGAATTTGGATTTTTATTCAGCAACTACTTCAAAAGCAACTTCAACAGTTACTTCTTTGTGCAATTTTAATGTTGTTGAATAAGTGCCAACTTCTTTTATAGGTTCTTTTAGTACAATTACTTTACGATCAACAGCAAAACCTGCTTTTTCGAAAGCTTCTGCAATTTGAATAGGACCAACTGCACCGAAAATTTTTCCGGTTGTACTGGTTTTTGCGCCAACAGTCAAGGTAATGCTTTTCAATTTTTCAGCCAATTCGAGGCTTTCATTTTTTATGCGTTCTAATTTATGAGCCCGTTGTTTCAAGTCTTCAGACAACATTTTTTTAGCAGATTCGGTTGCCAGAATTGCTTTTTTTGTTGGTATCAGGAAGTTGCGACCATAACCACTTTTCACCTTCAGAATATCTCCTTTGTAACCCAAGTTGATTACATCTTCTTTTAATATAATTTCCATACTTTTTCCTCCTTGTTTATTATTTCATCATGTCGGTTACATAAGGAAGCAACGCTAAGTGGCGTGCTCTTTTCACTGCTTGAGCTACTTTACGTTGAAATTTCAACGAAGTACCGGTAAGACGACGTGGAAGAATTTTTCCTTGTTCGTTCAAGAATTTTTTCAAAAATTCAGGATCTTTGTAATCGATAAAACGAATGCCGCTCTTTTTGAAACGACAATATTTTTTCTTTTTTACATCAACTGATGGTGGAGTCAAGTATCTGATATCTCCATTGTTTGCTGCCATGTTTTAGTTCTCCTTTACTTCTTTAGATTTAACACTCTTTCTTTTTTCAGCGTACTCAAACGCATATTTGTCCAAACGGAACGATAAAAAACGGAGTACACGTTCGTCGCGGCGGAATTGTGTTTCCAACGTAGCGATGATGGTAGATTCGGCATCAAATTGAAGCAACGAATAAAAACCTGACGATTTCTTTTGAATTGGATATTGCAATTTGCGCAAGCCCCAATTTTCCTCGTTCGTAATGATTGCACCATTTTCTGTTAAAATGGCTTTGTACTTTTCTACCGCTTCCTTTGCCTGTACATCAGACAAAACGGGAGTTAGAATGAAAACGGTTTCATAATGATTTAACATACTGTTTGTTAGCTAATTAGTAATTAATACTTAGTTTTTATTTAAGCGGGGCAAAGATACTAATAATTCTTTGATTGACAATAGCATTTGAGAAAAATAGTTGGAGTATAACCATATTCTACTTTTTTAGGTCTTGATTCGGTTTGTCGAACGTACAAAAGCTTTCTTCATTTAATTCCTGACGTTCTATTATATTGTTATGGATTACACTCCGACGCATATAAATGCCGATATCTGCACCAATGACTTCGTGAGTAGTGTTGTTGAGTTTGAGGTTCAAAATATCGGGATTTACAACAAAACCATACGAAATGGTAAACAAAGTTAAAGTGTACAATATAATTTTACGTGGTTGAAGAAAGCTAATAAAAAGAGGGATAATTATAAAAAGTAATGGCAATAAATATGAAATTTCACATGGTATTTTAAAAAAAAGAATTTCGGAAACTATCACAATTGCCAGACCTGTAATAATATGTGGATTAAAAACAGTATCTATTTTGTTTTTAAACAATTTCCATGTAGTAAAACCTACAAGAAAAATCGTAGGCAACAATCCAATCAAATATATATTTTTGTATACAAACCGTGAAAGATAGCCAAAAAATGACATATTATCTATGTATGTGTATTTCAGAAATTTGAAAGAATAATCGGCAGCAATAAAAGATGGAACATAAAGCAAAACGGCTAAACAACCCAGCAATACACCTGACATTAAAAGTCGGAAAATATCTTTTGCATCTTTTTCTTTTTGTCTGATAAATATAAAATACAAATAAATAATTCCAATAATTATCACACTCGAAAGCCTTGATGAAACTGCCAAAGCAAATAAAACGGCAGCAAAGAATGGACGTCGCGAATTTAGTAATGTTATTCCCATCAAACCAAAAAACAGACTGTAAACATAATCAATTGTTGATGAGGCTGCTATAATAAAATAAGGATTAAGACCAACAATAATAATCGTGAGTAGGGCATTGAAATCCGAAAAGTTATTTTTCAGCAAACGCCAAAATAAATAAAGTGAAGTCGTTGCAAGTATTGAAGAGATAAGGTTGGTAAGAATATAATTACCAATAAAAGAGGCACTTCCCATGATTATTTCGGAAACGAAATATCCCGGAACTCTCGAATAATGATAAATTCCGGTTTGTAACATATTGCGACCTGAGCGCAACAAATAGAATGAATCCCAATCGGTTCCGTAACCAAAAAATCCTACAAAAATGTAAATTAGAAATAAAGATAGAAGAACAATTATAATGGGTTTTTCGGAGATTATGGATTTAATTTTAATCATGAACTTTTCTATTAATTTTCAAATTTAATTCGTTTTTAAAATCGAATAAATATCACTTAACCAATCACTTAATAAATTCATTTCTTGTTGTCCCACAAGTCCCAGATCAATTAATTTTTGATAACAGATAATCATATTTGATGGAATATTTTCAACACCATTGTGTAATTCTAATTCAGATAAACTTTTAATTATCAATGCATTATTTTTATATCCCGACACTTCGTCACTAAAATCATTCATTAAATTATGGTCGTTTCGTTTTTGCCATACAGTGCTCTGATGGAACAAAATCGGCCAATTGCATGTCCACGCTATCCGTTGTGCCACAAACGAACGCCAGATATCAGTCATTCTAAAACTACAATGCGATGGTAAATATAAAAGCGGAAAAGCTTCTTTAAACCAGGTTGTATTCTGACTATTAAAGGGACAAAATGAGTTAGTTCCCAATGCAATATTTTCAGCTTTATTGAATACGACCGGCAAGGGCAAAGTGAATCTGTAAATTGCATCCACATCAGGGTTTTCGTCGGCTAATCCTTGTTGTATTGGACAATCAATCAGTGTTTTTTTCTCTAGTTCGGGTAATTTATTTAAAATATTTTCAAGCGCAAAACCCCTGGGCCAAATATGAACTTCGGTAAAATATTTATATACATTTACCCAACCTTTATTATTCAGTAAATGGGCTTCAGTTTGTTTTGTCCTGTTATCCCAAAAACCGTCTAATGGCAAATTGTCATCGTCAGTTTCGATAATTGTTTCTGCACCTTTTGAAATTGCAACCAGATAACCCAGATTCTTTCGTGCATAATGCCTAAACGGTAATGTTTTAGCTAAACCAAATTGAAGTGCTTGTTGACGTTCGATAGAATAAAAATCACATCCTTGCAGGTTAAATTCTTCAGGACTTTTGGTATCACCAACTACAATAAATGGTACATAGTGTTCTGCTGATTCTTGTGCAAATTGCTTCAAAACGGGGTGATTTTGATCTGCAATTGAAGTAATTATTAAGAATGTATTTTTCATATTGAACTTCTATCTAATGGTATGTAAAAAATATTTTCTTGCACCAAAATTCCACCAATAAGTTACAAAAGTAGCCATTAACTTTGACAGCATAAAGTATAAACCCCAATACTCGGTAAAACTCCAAATCAATAAAGTATTTATTACTAATCCAATAGCTGTTATGATGACATAAAATATGAATTCATGCTTGCGATTTTCGACCACTTTTACCTTGAAAATCCAATAGGTACACAAAAAATAATTTAAAACTGTACCCGACATAAACGAAATAATGGATGATGTCAGGTAATTGAGCCCAACAAAGTGAGTGAGAATAAATAACAAAGCAAAGTCGAGAACGGTACAAAATCCGCCCACAATGAAGTATTTTACAGCTTGTGTAAAAGTTTCATTTTTAAGCATAAATTTGGAGTAAATGTCAGCTATTTTATTTTTCACTTTATCAGCTGGGCTTTAAATTTCAATCGAACAATTAAATAATGAAACAGCACTGCAAATGAATTGTAAACTGCTTTGCGTGAAACACTTGGCGATGGAGCTCTGTAATGAATCGGTATTTCGGCATATCGGCTTTTACGAAGCAAATAACGTAATTCTGTTTGATAAAAATGAGCCTTTGATAATAGTCCGTATTGAACAAATTTCTCAACGATAGGTGCATGAAATCCCTGATAGCCCGAAGTCATATCACACATTTTTGAGCCCAATAATACATTTGAAAGAATTGTTCCAAATTTGGATATAAAAGTTCGTTTCCATGTGGAATCACAAATAGAACCTCCATTTATAAACCTACTACCAAATGCACATTCATTTCCTTCGTTCAAAACCCTAAGAAACATTGGTAAAGCTTTGGGGTCGTGTGATAAACAGGCATCCATTTCGATAATAAACTCATGCTTGTTTTTTAATGCTTCTTTGTATCCTTTGACCACATTTTTATTCTCAGGTGCCCAAATTGCTGTAAAACGTTTATCATTGGATGATAATTTATTGCATAATTCTAATGTATTGTATTTTGATACATTGTCGACAACAAAATAGACTCTTCCACAATCGAGCATATTTAATACTTCAATCAAAATATCAACAAAAGGATGAAAATCTTCCTGTTCATTCGCCATGGGAATTATTACTGCAAAATTAAATTTCATTACGATTCAAGTTTATTAATTTCCCGGAAAAAAACTCCGATTTTTCTTTTTCTGTGGTTTATTGCGCTGTAGATATTATAAAAGGCAAAGGTAAACACTATCTTTCGACTGAACAAGTTTTTTAATTACTTAAAATTGTGTTTCCTCTGAAAAGCCAGTATTTGCACACAGATTACACAGAATTGACAGATTATCACTAAATATTTTACAAGATTATTTTCAATTATTTGAAAATTAAATATATATGGACTTTGTAATTATCGTATCTTTTCGATTATTCCACTTATTCTGTTTATTCTGTGTGCTAATTATTTTCGGGGTAAACTTAAAATTTAATTTATCGAACAGATTTCATTTTTTTTTGTTTGGATTTTGGGATAATGAAGTTGTCCTCAAGTTATCTTTATCGATTAGCAAATTTCTTTTTTATTTTTGTGACCAATATTCAATGCTTTTATTACTTTTGTTCTCTCAATCTGTCAAACTTTCAATTAAATGAATACACCAAGTATTAAAAAACTGTATTTCAAAGATACTTCATTTGCAAATTTGATGAGACATCGAATTTACAATGTATTGTTGTATGCCAGTAAATATGATGCATTTGTATTGGAAGAAGATGGACGAATTGACGAACAGATGTTTAACGAATATACTTCACTTAATCTTCGTTATCCACCCCGTTTTACCCTGGTTTCAAGCGAAGAAGAAGCCAATGCGTTACTCAACGAACGATCGTTCGAGTTAATTATTTCCATGCCCAGTGGTGATAGTATTAATCCTTTTAAATGGGCAAAACAGGTAAAAATACAATTTCAGGATATACCCATTGTTGTATTGACACCTTTTTCCAAATCAGTATCGAAACGTATTGCTAATGAGGATTTAAGTGCTATCGATTATGTTTTTAGCTGGCTTGGAAATTCCGATTTGTTACTTGCCATTATCAAGTTGATTGAAGACCGAATGAACGTGGAAGAAGATGTGAAATCTGTTGGTGTTCAGGTCATTTTGTTTGTCGAAGATTCCATTCATTTTTATTCGTCCATTGTGCCGCATTTGTTTAAATTGGTTTTCAAACAGTCACGTTCGTTTATGACCGAAGCGCTGAATGAACATGAACAAATGTTGCGAATGCGCGGTCGTCCTAAAATTTTGTTGGCTCGTACTTACGAAGAAGGGTTGGCAATTTACGAAAAATACAAACACAATATGTTGGGGGTAGTTACCGATGTGAGTTATCCGCAAAATGGAGAAAAAAACAAACTAGCAGGAGTAAATTTATGTTTGGAAATTCGTAAACAGGATAAATTGATTCCGTTGATTATAGAATCGACCGAAGTGGCAAATAAAGTCCATGCTGATATGGTAAATGCCGCTTTTTTGTATAAAATGTCGAAAACTTTGCAGATAGAATTGCGCGAAAAAATTATCGATAACTTCGGTTTTGGCGATTTTATATTTGTCAATCCTACAACAAGCGAAGAAGAGGCACGTGTTGAAAATTTACGAGGATTACAAGAAATTCTATTTAAAATCAGCGATGAATCTCTTTTTTATCATGTTTCGCGAAATAATATTTCACGTTGGTTGTACTCTCGTGCATTATTTCCGTTGGCTGAGTTTTTGAAAGATATCAGTGTGGTAGGCATCGTTTCGAGCGATATGATTAAAGTACGGCAAATAATTTTTGATGCCATCGTTAATTATCGAAAAGTCAAGAACCGTGGTGTGGTAGCCGTTTTCCAACGCGATCGTTTTGATCAGTATTCCAATTTTGCACGAATCGGCGATGGTTCACTCGGTGGAAAAGGGCGTGGTTTGGCATTTATTGATGCCATGATTAAACGAAATGAAAGTTTGGAAAAATTTGAAAATACACAAATTGTAATTCCAAAAACAGTGGTTTTGTGTACCGACAATTTTTCCGAATTTATGGAGTTAAACCAACTCTATCCCATGGCTTTATCCGATTTGGATGACAATGAAATTTTAAATTATTTCCTAAAGGCACGTATTCCAAAACGTTTGATTGCCGATTTACATGCTTTTCTGGGTGCTATCAATTCTCCTATTGCAGTTCGTTCTTCGAGTTTGCTCGAAGACTCACATTATCAGCCATTTGCCGGAATATATTCAACTTATATGGTGCCTTACAATGCTGAAAGTAAAACACAAATGTTGGAAATGATTACGGAAGCCATCAAAGCAGTTTATGCTTCTGTTTTTTTTCGCGACAGTAAGGCTTATATGACGGCTACCAAAAATGTGATTGATGAAGAAAAAATGGCGGTTGTTCTTCAGGAAATTTGTGGAAATGCCTATGAGGAAAGGTTTTATCCTTCATTCTCCGGGGAAGCCCGCTCGCTAAATTATTACCCAATTGGGGCAGAAAAACCCGAAGATGGTATTGCAAATATTGCCCTCGGACTGGGAAAATATATAATGGATGGTGGTATGTCTTTGCGGTTTTCGCCGGCTTATCCCAATAATATACTTCAAACCAGCACATTGGATTTTGCATTACGCGAAACTCAGACTTATTTCAATGCACTGGATTTAAGTCAAACGCAATTTATTCCGCAGGTTGACGATGGTTTTAACTTACTGAAAATAAGAGTTTCGGATGCCGAAAAAGATGGCACACTTCGATATATTGCTTCAACTTTTAATGTGCAGGATCAAGTGATTAACGACGGTTTGTATGATGGTGGCAGAAAGATAATTACTTTCGCCAATATATTGCAGCACAATGTTTTTCCACTTGCCGAAATTTTGAAAGAGATTTTACATATTTCTCAAACCGAAATGGGTCGTCCCATTGAAATTGAGTTTGCTGTAAATTTGGATTATACTCCTAAAAAACAACATATTTTTTATTTGTTACAAATCCGACCGATTGTTGATAGCAAAGAGATGATTCATGAAGATATTGGTGCAATTCCCGAAGAAAATGCCATTATCACCTGCAATAGTGCATTGGGGCACGGAATTAATAACGAAGTTTTCGATTTTATATATGTAAAACCCGAAGCTTTTAGTGCCACCAATAACCAACTGATTGTTTATGAAATTGAGAAGATCAATCGTCAACTCAGCAAGGAAAACCGTCATTATGTGTTAGTTGGTCCCGGTCGATGGGGTTCAGCCGATCACTGGTTGGGAATTCCAGTAAAATGGTCGCATATCAGTAATGCTCAGGTTATTGTTGAGTCGGGTTTATCCAATTACCGTGTCGATCCAAGTCAGGGTACACACTTTTTTCAGAATCTGACTTCGTTTGGCGTTTCGTATTTTACCATCGATCCTTATCAAAATGATGGGACTTTCGATACTGAATTTTTGAATGCACAAGCTGCTGTTTTCGAGTCGAAATTTATCAGACACATACGTTTTGCGAAACCAATTGTGATAAAAGTAGACGGAAGAAAAAATAAAGGGGTAATAATGAAACCGGAGATTGGTTAATTGGTTAATTGGTTAATTAGTTAATGGGTTAATAAGTTAATTGGTTAATTAGTTAATGTGTTAATAGGATTCAACTATCAATTTGTCAACTAACAACTATTAACTGTCAACTATCAATTGTCAACTATAAACTGTAAATTATCAACTTTTTAAAAAATATATTATGTTAAAAAACCATCCAAAAGGATTATTAGTTGCTTTTTTTGCAAACATGGGCGAACGTTTCGGATTCTACACCATGATGGCTATTTTAGTGTTGTTTTTACAGGTGAAATTTGGACTTTCAGTTGAAACAGCGGGAGATTATTACAGTTGGTTCTATTTTGGTATTTATGCGTTGGCGTTGATTGGTGGTATTTTGGCCGATTATTCCAAGAAGTACAAATTGGTTATTCTGGTTGGAATCGTGGTCATGCTCACCGGTTATATTATGATGGCTTTGCCCGGATTAAACCTTAATATTACGCTGTTGAGTTTGTTTGTAATTGCTTTAGGAAACGGCTTGTTTAAAGGAAACTTACAGGCAGTTGTGGGTCAGCTTTATGATAACGAAAAGTACGGAAAACTGCGTGATTCGGCTTTTATGATTTTCTACATGGGAATCAATGTAGGTGCATTTTTTGCTCCTTTTGCTGCTACAGGTGTACGTGACTGGTGGTTGAAAACCAACGGATTTCTTCAGGACGGTAGTATCCCCGAATTATGTCATCGATTATTGGATGGAAAATTAACAGATACAACACAATTTGCAGCTTTAGCCAATAAAGTTAGTCTGACCGGACCTGTTACTGATTTACATGCTTTTGCCACTGCATATCTCGAAGTGTTCTCAAGAGGCTATAATTATGCTTTTGGAATTGCTGCAGGTGCAATGGTAATTTCATTGTTGGTATATATTTTCTTTAATAAGCATTTACCAAACAAAGAAGTGGTAGTTGCAACAACTACGAAAAGCGAAGCTGAAAACAATTCAAGTCTTGTAACATTGGTGGTAGCACTTCTTGTTGGTGGATTGGTGACTTTTCTGGTTAGTTTACTGAAAGATTATAAAACAGGAATGGCAATAGGATTGTTTGGCACATTTGTAACCTGGATTATTATGTCGTCGACAAAAGAAGAAAAAGCAAGGGTTGTTTCACTGGTTCTGGTTTTTTTTGTAGTTATTTTCTTTTGGATGTCCTTTCACCAAAACGGTCTCACCCTCACAGTTTTTGCCCGCGACTATATAGACAAACAAGTTGGACCATTAACAAATATATTTTTCACATTGCCTTCCATCCTTTCATTTATTGCCGGTGTAGGTGGATTATTTCTTTTATTTGGAAAAAATATATTGACCAACAGATTGATAGGTGCTGCAATGACAGTTTCGGGTGGTGCTTTGTGCTATTATTTTATTTCGCGCAGTGCCGATATGAATTCCATTTCTCCCGAAGTTTTCCAATCATTTAATCCATTATTTATTGTATTTCTGACGCCTATGGTAATGGGTATTTTTACCTGGCTTAATAAAATCGGTAAAGAACCGTCCACACCCCGAAAAATTGGTATTGGTATGATAATAGCCGCTGTTGGATTTTTGGTTGTGTTGGTTGGATCGATGAGTTTGATTTCGCCTCACGATTTAAACGGACAAGCTGTTCCTGATTCTTCGAGAGTAAGTCCATACTGGCTTATCAGCAGTTATTTGGTGTTGACAGTGGCTGAATTGTTCCTAAGTCCAATGGGATTGTCGTTTGTATCAAAAGTTGCACCACAACGATTTCAGGGTTTAATGCAAGGTGGCTGGCTGCTGGCTACAGCAGTTGGAAATAAACTTTTATTTGTTGGGAGCTTCTTCTGGGGAAAACTGGAATTGTGGCAATTGTGGTTGATTTTTATAGTATGTTGTTTACTATCAGCTGCTTTTATTTTCAGTATAATGAAACGGTTGGAGCGTGTAACCGGAAAATAGCTTCCTGAGTTGTAGAAAGCAATAAAAAAAACAGAAAAGTTCAAAAGTCGAATGACCTTTGAACTTTTGTAACTACTCAGCACCCCTAGAAAAGGATCAATCGTTATTTGCCACGGCAA
>JACDZJ010000438.1_pt1 | contig 11276 bp, 14 predicted proteins | sample 7365721 | NCBI WGS metagenome assembly JACDZJ01 (sample SAMN15143480, study PRJNA637477) | pond metagenome | biome: freshwater wetland ecosystem [ENVO:00000243]; feature: pond [ENVO:00000033]; material: pond water [ENVO:00002228]; isolation source: pond water containing pink berries ... | reverse complement strand
GGTCGTCCAGCGCAACGCGCCACGCTGGATCAAGATGCTCGCCAAACACGGCTACCTGCCCGCCGCCGCCTAACGCATCCAACTTCCCGTTTCCCCTTCGCTCTGGCTTTCGCGTCACGACAGGGAGCGGCACGTCCTCTGCCTGTGTTCTTTCACGTTAATCAGGAATGAAGAAGGGTGTGGTTCGATACCACACCCCTTGAAATCCGTAAGTTCAGTCAGAGTTACTTCTTGGCAGCTTTCTTCTTGCCTGCAACTGCGGTCTTGAAACTGGTGCCAGCGGTGAAACGCGGCACGGTGGTCGCTGCGATCTTCAGCTTCTCACCCGTCTTGGGATTTACGCCGGTACGGGCAGCACGCTTGGCGGCCTTGAAAGTACCGAAACCTACTAGCGTCACCGGATTACCCTTGGCGACGGACTTGACTACAGCATCGATCATCGCATCCAGAGCCTTGCCGGCAGCGGCCTTGCTGATGTCCGCTTCTTTGGCGGCGAATTCGATGAGATCCCCTTTGTTCATGGTTGGTCTGCTCCTCAGTTGAGTTGAAAGGCTACGTAGCCTGTTTTCATTCTAACTGGATATCCGGGCCCGACGTCAAGGGGTGGGCGAAGTTTTTTTTTTTTCGCGGAGAACGGCGTGGCAAGCGCATCCGCACCGCTTTGTGACATAATTGCCGAACGTTTTGAGTGCCACGCGCGAGTCAGGAGATTGCCACCATGTTGTTCATCATTTACTACGTCGTCGCCATCGTCATTCTGGTACTACACTTTACCGGTGTACTCGCCCGCTACAACCTCGAATGGCTGGTTCTGGCGTTGGCCGTGACGGTTTTTCCCGCCGTCATCTACCTCTAGCAACTGGCCGCGATCAAATCCATCACGGCCCTGGCATCCGCATCCATCACCACCACACGTTGCGGAAGCGCCTCAATCCCTTCGAGTTCCTGGGGTCGTGAGGGCTCACAGCCCAGCGCTTCCTGAATCGTCTCGGCGAACTTCACAGGCTGTGCCGTCTCCAGCACCACCATCTGATCACACGGGACAGTGTTTTCCCGCGCCACCTTGACGGCATCCGCCGTATGAGTGTCGATCATTACCTGATAGGTTTGCCACACCTCGCGGATCGTCGCCAGACGGTCGACATGCGTACTCTTGCCGGATATGAATCTGAACACCGGTAATTGCGCCATATACGGCGAACCGTTGAGATCGAAGCTGCCCCCAGCATCGACACTGGCCCAGAATTCGCGCACCACAGCCGGATCGCGCCCGACCAGATCGAAGACGAAGCGCTCGAAATTCGACGCCTTGGAAATATCCATCGACGGACTGGAGGTCACGTAGGTGTCGGCAGCACCACGCGGGCGATAGATGCCGGTGCGGAAGAATTCGTTAAGCACGTCGTTTTCGTTGGTGGCCAGTACCAACCGGGCAATCGGCAGGCCCATCATTCGCGCCACGTGCCCGGCGCAGATATTGCCGAAGTTGCCCGAGGGTACACAGAACGAAACCTGTTCTTCATTGCTGCGCGTCGCGGCAAAGTAACCCTTGAAGTAATAGACCACCTGGGCCAGTACACGCGCCCAGTTGATGGAGTTCACCGCGCTGATCTTGTATCGACTCTTGAAGTCAGCATCGTTGGACACCGCCTTGACGATGTCCTGACAGTCGTCAAACATGCCCCGAATCGCGATGTTGATGATGTTCTCGTCCTGCAGCGAATACATCTGTGCGCGCTGGAAGGCCGACATCTTGCCTTCCGGCGAGAGCATGAACACGCGCACCCCCTGCTTGCCACGCATCGCGTACTCGGCGGCCGAGCCGGTATCGCCGGAGGTGGCACCGAGGATGTTGATCGCCTCGCCACGCTGTTCCAGCACGTACTCGAACAGGTTGCCGAGCAGTTGCATCGCCATGTCCTTGAAGGCGAGCGTCGGCCCGTTCGAGAGTTCGAGCAGATGGAGTCCGGGTGCCAGCGTGGTCAGCGGCGTGATGTCGCTTGCGTCGCGGCCGGGCCGGCACCAGCGATAAGTGCGCTCGGTATAAGTACGATCAACGAGGGTCTTGAGATCGCAGGCGGGGATGTCGTCGATGTATTTCTGCAGGATGCGCAGGGCCAGCGCGGGATAAGGCAGTTCGCGCCATTCCGCTAACTCGGTTCCGGAAACCTGCGGGTAGCTTTCGGGCAGATACAAACCACCATCCGGGGCCAGGCCTCCGAGCAGGATGTCGCAGAATGACTGGGGAGCCGCACCACCGCGCGTCGAAATATATTTCATGGCATCTGAGATGAAAAAGTCGGCGCTGGCAGGACGGCCTAATTGAGTTCTTCCAGCCGCAGGCGAATGATCCTGCCGCTCACGACCGGCAGTGCCTCGATCTTCAGAATCGCAGCATCGACCTGCTTCTCGCGGGTGACGTGGGTCAGCATGATGATGTCGGTCTGCTGCTCACCTTCGGCAGGTTCGCGCTGGATCATCGCGTCGATCGAAATCTGCTGGTCGGCGAGGATGCGCGTGATGTCGGCCAGCACGCCGGGCTTGTCCTCGACGTGCATGCGCAGGTAATAGCCGCACTCGACCTCGGCCATCGGCAGGCTCGGCATGTCGGCCACGGCATCGGGCTGAAAGGCCAGATGCGGCACCCGGTTTTCGGGATCGGCGGTGGCCATGCGCGTGACATCGACCAGATCGGCAATCACGGCGGAGGCGGTCGGTTCGGCACCCGCGCCTTTCCCATAATAGAGGGTCGAACCAACCGCATCGCCCTGTACCAGCACGGCATTCATCGCGCCCTCGACGTTGGCAATCAGCCGTTTGGCGGGAATCAGCGTCGGATGCACACGCAATTCGAAACCCTTGGAGCGGCGCTTGGTGATACCCAGCAGTTTGATGCGGTAGCCGAGTTTTTCGGCATACTTGATGTCGGCCGCGTCGAGCTGACTGATGCCCTCAATGTGCGCCTTCTCGAACTGCATCGGGATACCGAAGGCGATCGCCGACATGATGGTCAGCTTGTGCGCGGCATCCACGCCTTCAACGTCGAAGGTCGGGTCGGCCTCTGCATAGCCGAGCCGTTGTGCCTCCTTGAGTACGGCGGCGAAGCTCAGGCCCTTGTCGCGCATCTCGGAAAGAATGAAGTTCGTCGTGCCGTTGATGATGCCGGCGATCCACTGGATGCGGTTGGCCGTCAAGCCCTCGCGCAAGGCCTTGATGATCGGGATGCCGCCGGCGACAGCCGCCTCGAAGCCGACCATCACGCCCTTCGTCTGGGCGGCAGCGAATATCTCGTTGCCATGGACGGCCAGCAGGGCCTTGTTGGCCGTCACGACATGCTTGCCGTTCCCGATGGCTGTGAGCACCAGATCTTTGGCGATGCCGTAACCGCCGATCAGTTCGACGACAATATCGATCTCGGGATTATTGACGACCGCGTAGGCATCATCGGTCACGGCGACATTGCCACCGGTGAGCTGTGTTGCCAGTGCCAGATTTTTGTCCGCCACCTGCACGATACGGATCGGGCGGCCGGCGCGCCGGGTAATTTCCGCTTCGTTGCGGGACAGGACGGTAAAAGTGCCGCCACCGACGGTGCCGATGCCGAGCAGACCAACATTGATGGGTTTCATAAATTCTTCAGGTGTTATGGCGTTTGCGGAAAGTTTCGAGGAAACGTTCGACACGGCCAAAGGCTTCCTTCAGGTCGTCTTCATGCGGCAGGAAGACGATGCGGAAGTGATCGGGGTGCGGCCAGTTGAAGCCGGTACCCTGCACCAGCAGCACCTTTTCCTCCTGCAGCAACTCAAGGACGAATTCCTGATCGTTGCTGATCGGATAAATTTTTGGGTCGAGACGCGGGAACAGGTAGAGCGCCGCCTGTGGCTTGTGGCAGGTCACGCCGGGAATGGCCGTGATCATGTCATAAGCCAGGTCACGCTGGCGTTTGAGCCGGCCACCCTCGCAGATGAGGTCGTTGATGCTCTGATAACCGCCAAGGGCGGTCTGGATGCCGTTCTGGGCCGGCACGTTGGCGCACAGACGCATCGAGGCGAGCATGGTCAGCCCCTCGATGTAGTCGCGGGCATGGCGCTTTTCGCCGGAGACGATCATCCAGCCGGCACGGAAACCGCAGGAGCGGTAGTTCTTCGACAGGCCGTTGAAGGTGATGAACAGCACATCCTCGGCCAGCGAAGCGATTGAGGTGTGCGTCGTACCTTCATAGAGCACCTTGTCGTAGATCTCGTCGGCATAAATGATCAGGTCGTTCTGCCGAGCAATCTCGACTATCTCCTTCAGCAGGTCGTCGGGATAGAGCGCGCCGGTCGGGTTGTTCGGGTTGATGATGACGATGGCGCGCGTCGCCGGAGTGATCTTGGCGCGAATGTCGGCCAGGTCGGGGATCCAGCCAGACCCCTCGTCGCACAGATAGTGGTGCGGCGTACCGCCGGAGAGGCTCACCGCTGCGGTCCACAGCGGATAATCGGGCGTCGGCACCAGTACCTCGTCACCAACGTTGAGCAACGCGTTCATGGACATGACGATCAGTTCGGAAGCACCGTTGCCGATATAGATATCGTCGAGCTGCACATCCTTGATGCCCTTCTGCTGCGTGTAGTGCATCACCGCCTTGCGCGCCGAGAACAGCCCCTTCGAGTCGCAATATGCTGCCGCCGCCGGCAGATTGACGATCATGTCGTGCACAATTTCGTCTGGCGGCTCGAACCCGAAAGGTGCCAGATTGCCGATGTTCAGCTTGATGATGCGATGGCCATCCTCCTCCATTTGTTTAGCGCGATGCATGACCGGCCCGCGAATGTCGTAGCAAACGTTGGCGAGCTTGGCGGATTTCAGGATGGGCTGCATGGCGATCAATCGCTATAAAGTCGAGGCCTATAATGTTACCGTGAAACTCCAAGCCGATCCGCGTAGCACCGTCAATACCGTGACCGCCTATGGTGCAGGGCATGTCGATGTCAACGGCCAACGACTGACCCGCAGTCTGCTGCTGATGCCTGACCGCCTTGATGAGAACTGGGGGCCGGACGACTTCGCTGCACTCACTGCTTGGCATGTTACTTCACTGATCGAGATTTCCTGCGATGTCCTGCTCCTCGGCACTGGCAACCGCCAGCACTTTCCCGCCCCGGTACTGCTGTGCCCGTTGATCGAAGCCGGGCGCAGCATCGAGGTGATGGACACACCGGCCGCTTGCCGCACCTACAACATCCTCGTCGCTGAGGGTCGCATGGTGGCCGCCGCGCTGATCATTGAATAGACAGACTCGTAATGAAATTTACTCCCTTGCTTGCACTGAAAATCGATGTGCCAGGCACGCGCGCTGCCAAGGCACTGCCCGCGCTGGCCGACCTGCTGCGTCGCCACCAGGCCGGAGCCAGCTTCGCCGTGTCCTTGGGCCCAGGATTCCTGCCCGGAACGGCGATCAGCCGCAATCATTCGGATATTCTGTGCCGCCTGCGCGACGAAGGCTTCGAAATCGGCATCCATGGCTGGAGCAACAGTGAGTGGCTCCAGCGTATCGAGCAGGCGGATGCCGCCTGGAGCAAAGTACAAGTCGAGAAGGCGATCACTGCCTTTCAGAAAATTCTGGGTTTGTCACCGCGCTTTCATGCCGCTCCCGGCTGGCGCACAAACCGGCATGCCTTGCGCCTCACGCAGCGCCTGGGTTTCAGCCACGCCTGCGACACGCGCGGCCGGTATCCCTTCGTACCGGTGTGGAACGGTGAAATCGTGCGTTGCATGCAGTTACCGACCACCCTGCCGACGCTGGACGAACTCGCCGGAAAAACAAAGCCAGATCCGCAAGCCCTCTGCAGCCAGTTGCTGGCACTCACCGCTGAAGCACCGCAGACTGGCCACGTCTTCAGCCTGACGGCCGGACCGGACATCATCAAGCACTCCGAGTCTTTCGAAGCGTTGCTGACCGGCTGGCGCGAACAGGGCTACGAACTCACCTCTATTCAGGCGCTGGTCAGCCGCTGCGAGATCGATAAACTGCCAAGGCACAAGATCGTGGTCGGCAAGGTCGACGGACGCACTGGGAGCTTGCTGTTGCAGGGCGATGTATTTTTGTCCACATGGAGAAACCCGACATGAGCAGTTCCCCTTCCCCTTCGGCCATCGGACTCGAAGTACCCGATTTCTCGCTGCCCGCGACTGGCGACAAGACGTTCCGCCTCTCCACGCTGCGCGGCCAGCTCGTCGTAATCTACTTCTACCCCAAGGACAGCACGCCCGGCTGCACGACCGAAGCCCAGCAGTTTCGCGAACTGCATGGCGCATTCGTCCAGGCTGGCGGAACGATCTGGGGCATCTCGCGCGACAGCATCAAGTCGCACGTAAGCTTCAAGACCAAGCTGGGACTCCCCTTCCAGTTGCTCAGCGATGCCGACGAAACCGCCTGTGCCCTGTTCGACGTGATCAAGCTGAAGAACATGTATGGCAAGCAGGTGAAGGGCATCGAGCGCAGCACCTTCCTGATCGACCGGAATGGCAAGCTGGCCCGCGAATGGCGCGGTGTCAAGGCCGATGGCCATGCGGCAGAAGTTCTGGCCACCTTGCTAAGTCTTTGAACAGGAAAAACCATGAACGCGAAACGCGCTGCCAAGTCCAGCAAGCCAGGTAACCCCACGAAGCTGTTCGTGCTGGACACCAACGTGCTGATGCACGACCCAACGAGCCTGTTCCGCTTCGAGGAGCACGACATCTACGTGCCGATGATGACGCTTGAGGAACTCGATGCCAACAAGAAAGGCATGTCGGAAGTAGCGCGCAATGCCCGTCAGGCGAGCCGCACGCTCGACGAGATCGTCAGCACCGGGGAAGCATCGATCAAGCATGGCATCGCACTGGATGGCACTTCGCACGGTCTGGCCAGCGGTCGCCTGTTCCTGCAGACCGAGGCAATCAATGGCGTGTTGCCATCCTCCCTGCCCACCGCACGCGCCGATAACCAGATCATCGCCGTCGCACTCTATCTGCACGAACGGCAGCCGAAGCGTCCGGTGATCCTGGTCACCAAGGACATCAACATGCGCATCAAGGCCCGCGCACTGGGCCTCGACGCACAGGACTACTTCAACGACAAGGTCCTGGAAGATACCGATTTGCTCTACACCGGCAGCATGGAATTGCCGGCCGATTTCTGGGATACGCACGGCAAGGGGCTCGAATCCTGGAAAAAGGACAGTCGCACCTACTATCGCATCAAGGGCCCGCTCTGCCCCGACCTGCTGGTCAATGAATTCGTCTGGCAGGATGGTCCGCAACCGCTACAGGCCTGGGTAAAAGTCGGCGCTGGCAGGACGGCGGAACTCGAGACCCTGATCGACTACAGCCACACCAAGAACGCAGTCTGGGGCATCACGGCGCGCAACCGCGAACAGAACTTCGCGCTCAACCTGCTGATGAACCCTGATATCGATTTCGTCACGCTGCTCGGCCAAGCCGGTACCGGCAAAACGCTGCTGACGCTGGCATCCGCATTAACCCAGACGCTCGAACTTAAACGCTTTGCCGAGATCATCATCACTCGCGTCACCGTGCCGGTCGGCGAGGATATCGGATTCCTGCCGGGTACCGAGGAAGAGAAGATGACGCCGTGGATGGGCGCACTGGAAGACAACCTCGATGTCCTCAACAAACCGGCCGAGGAAGGCGAAAAACCCGGCGGCAGCTACACCGGCGACTGGGGCCGCACCGCGACCATGGACCTGATCCGCAGCCGCATCAAGGTCAAGTCGCTCAACTTCATGCGCGGTCGCACCTTCCTCAACAAGTTCCTGATCATCGACGAGGCGCAGAACCTCACGCCGAAGCAGATGAAGACCCTGATCACGCGCGCCGGCCCTGACACAAAGGTGGTGTGCCTCGGCAACATCGCGCAGATCGACACCCCCTACCTGACCGAAGGCTCATCCGGCCTGACCTACGTGGTCGACCGCTTCAAGGGCTGGCCGCATTCCGGCCATATTACCCTACAGCGCGGCGAGCGCTCGCGCTTGGCCGATCACGCAGCGGAAGTGTTGTAGCTCAATAGGAGCCGGGCGCAGCGAAATTCTCGAATTTGGTGTATTCGCCCAGGAAAGTGAGCTTTACCGTACCGGTCGGGCCATTACGATGCTTGCCAATGATGACTTCGGCGACACCCTTTTCCGTCGTATCGGGCTTGTAGTATTCCTCGCGATACATCATCAGGATGATGTCGGCATCCTGCTCGATGGCGCCCGATTCGCGCAGGTCGCTCATCAGGGGGCGCTTGTCGTTGCGCTCCTCGACTTTACGCGACAGCTGCGAGAGAGCGATCACCGGCACCTGCAGCTCCTTGGCCAGTGCCTTGATGGAGCGGGAAATCTCGGAAATTTCCGTCGCACGGTTCTCGTTGTCCTTGGTCGAGGTCATGAGTTGCAGGTAGTCGATGACGATCAGTCCGAGTTGGCCGCACTGGCGGTGCATGCGTCGCGCCCGCGCCCGCAGGTCGGTGGCATTGATGGCACCGGTCTCATCGATGTGGATTGGCGCCTCGTGCAATTTACCGAGCGCCACCGACATGCGCTCCCAATCCTCGTCGGACAGCTTGCCTGTGCGGATCTTACTCTGATCGAGCCGGCCGGCCGAAGAGAGAAAGCGCATCGCCAGTTGCGGACCGGACATTTCCAAGCTGAAGATCGCCACGGGTTTCCGTAGTTGCATGCCAACATGCTCGGCGATATTGAGCGCGAAGGCGGTCTTGCCCATCGACGGCCGGCCGGCCACGACGATCATATCGCCGGGCTGTAGGCCGGAGGTCATGCGGTCAAGATCATGGAACCCGGTTTCCAGCCCGGTAATGTCGGAGGGATTCTCGCGGTTATAAAGCTTTTCGATACGGTCGACCACATCACCCAGCAGCGGCGTGATGGCCTGGAAACCTTGCACCGAGCGATTGCCGGCCTCGGCGATCTCGAACACCTTCTGCTCGGCGATGTCGAGCAGATGCTTGACATCCCGACCAGCGGGATTCAGAGCTGCACCGGCGATTTCATCGCCGACACTGACGAGTTTGCGCAGCACCGCGCGCTCGTGCACGATCTCGGCATAGCGGCGAATGTTGGCCGCCGAAGGCGTGGCATTGGCAATTTCACCCAGATAGGCCAGCCCCCCGGTCTGCTCGATCTGGTTGGAATTTTCGATCGACTCGAAGACCGTGACCACATCGGCGGGGCGCCCGGTTTCAACGAGCTTGCGGATATGGGCAAAGATGCGGCGATGGTCGTCGCGATAGAAATCGGCTTCGTTAACGATGTCGGCAATCCGATCCCAGGCGGTATTGTCGAGCAACAGTCCACCGATCAGCGACTGCTCGGCCTCGATCGAATGTGGCGGTAGCTTCAGAGCCGCGACTTGGGCATCGCCCTGGTTTGACGAATAATAAGATTGGGCGGCGGATGCTTGAGCCATTTTGTTCTCCTCCTGACCCCGACGAGCCAAGCTTGGAAGTCTACCCGCCAGCGCCCTGACTGGGGAGTGAACAAGCTGTGGAAATACGGTGGAAAAGCTGTGTGGAAGCTGTGTAAATATTGTCGATCTATTTTGGCGACCAGTTAACGACAAAGGGCCGCCTCACGGCAGCCCTTCTTGAGGCAGAAAACCAGCGTCTATTGCTCGCCGATCACCACCACGGTCACCCTGGCCACGACATAGGCATGCGGGGAAACTTCCAGCACGAATTCGCCAATGGTCTTGAGCAGACCTTGCGGCATGCGCACCGCACTCTTCTCGATCTCGATACCCTGAGCAGTGAGAGCGTCGGCCACATCGGCTGGACTGACCGAACCAAACAGACGGCCATCTACCCCCGCCTTACGGGCGATCTCGACCTTCAGACCTTCAAGTTTCCCCGCCTTGACCTGCGCAGCCACCAATTTTTCGCCAGCAATCCGCTCCAGTTCGGCACGCTTGGCTTCGAACACCTTGATGTTCTCGGCGTTCGCCCGCTTGGCGAAGCCATGGGGAATCAGGTAATTGCGTGCGTAGCCGTCCTTGACTTTGACGACATCACCCAAGTTGCCGAGGTTCACCACCTTGTCCATCAGAATCACTTGCATGGTTATCCTCCTCTTTACTGGTGCAGGTCGGTATAGGGCAGCAGTGCCAGGAAGCGGGCACGCTTGATCGCGGTCGACAACTGGCGCTGGAAGCGGCTCTTGGTGCCGGTGATGCGCGCCGGCATCACCTTGCCGTTTTCGGTGATGAAATCCTTCAGCAGTTCAACATCCTTGTAATCGACCTGTTCGATTTTCTCAGCTGAGAAGCGGCAGAACTTGCGCCGTTTGAACATGTTGCGGTTCTTGTTGCGGTCATCCTTTTTCTTGTTGCTCGGCTTGAATGCCATATCAAAATCCTTTTCTAAATTATTTCAGCAAATTCGATCTTGCTTACGTGCAGTATGGGCGTTTTCTGCTTGAGGCTCCTGGCGGCAAGAAAACCACTCACGGCAAGTACGGTTCCAGGCGCGATTTCCTTCATTTGCAACGCCGCGGTTTCCAAAGCAACACAGAGGAGTTCGCACTCAACCCGGCGTGAAACGGAAACTTCGATCTGCTCGGAGACATGAACGATGCGGAACTCGATGACCGGAACTCCCGCCGGCGTATAACGCAGACTGCCGCGCTCCTCCAGCCGCCCCGCAAGCTCGGTGCGATTTACCGCGTTGTCACCCGATTCAGGCAACAGCCGCAGGCTCCTCGACAGGACGAGCCTCGCCTTGCGCCGTCAGCGAACGGGACTTCTCGTCCTTCATCATTGGCGAAGGCGTAGTTTCAGCTTTGTCCGTCTTGATGGTCAGGTGACGCAGAACCGCATCATTGAATTTGAAGGCATTCTCGAGTTCGGCCAAGGTTTCACCATCACACTCGATATTCATCAGTACGTAGTGAGCCTTGTGTACCTTCTGGATTGGATAGGCCAGTTGGCGACGTCCCCAATCCTCAAGGCGATGAATGGCACCGGTACGGGCGGTGACGAGCGCCTTGTAGCGCTCGATCATGGCCGGCACCTGATCGGACTGGTCCGGGTGGACGATGAAAACGATTTCGTAATGTCGCATGCACGCTCCTTATGGTTCAGGTTGAGCCCCCCCGCATGCGTAACGAGTGGAGCAAGGGTGGAAAGGGGCATTATTGTAACCGCTAGTCGCTTTATATTCAAGGGGCAGCATTGTCCAACGGGGTTTGAGTCTGAGCGAGGGGTGTGAATCCAACGGGGTTTGAGTCTGAACA
>JACDZJ010000437.1_pt1 | contig 11298 bp, 9 predicted proteins | sample 7365721 | NCBI WGS metagenome assembly JACDZJ01 (sample SAMN15143480, study PRJNA637477) | pond metagenome | biome: freshwater wetland ecosystem [ENVO:00000243]; feature: pond [ENVO:00000033]; material: pond water [ENVO:00002228]; isolation source: pond water containing pink berries ... | reverse complement strand
TATACGCTGAAGGCGAATGTCGAACTTGGCCTCGCATTTGTGGCTGAGTTTGAACGAACGGCAAATTTTGTTTTGGACAATCCTCTGGTCGGCGCTGTATTTCGTGGCGATCGGCGCCGATATATCCTCCGTCGGTTCCCTTACAGCATCATCTATCAGATCGCCGCTGAGGAACTTCGCATTCTTGCCATCGCTCATCACAGGCGAAGTCCTGGCTACTGGACGCACCGGAAGTAGTTGCCGTTATCTCTTCGACCGTTGACTACGAACGATCAAAGAAAAAACTGCCCGATGAATTTAAATTTAAATCTGTCCCCTTTTTGATACTGCTGACCATGATCGACAACCGTTCCGGAGTGCAGATAGCCGCCGCCGAAGGCAGCGCCTCAAAGACTGACATCAGCGGCTTCGGCAGCCCCTTTGGCGCAACCGGGGGCGGCGCAGGCAGGGTCGGATTGAGCCGCCACAGCCATACCCCGCAGGGCAAAGTCATCACCGCCGCATTTATGGACGCCTGCAACAATATCGTTCGATCACTGCGTCAATAGGAGGCTCAGGAGGTCAAGGGAGGTTTGGGGAAAGGCGGACAGTTGAAGGTAGGCCAGTAAAGCTGAACACTTCTGGTACCATTTAAAAGCCAATCGGGGGGAACAGAAGTCATTTCTGTTCCCCCCGATTTATTCAAGCTTCCATCCAGTCAAGGATGGCGGAAAAAATGGCTCGACGGGATGTGATCTGCTTGACACTTGTCCCGTTCATCGGGGTCAGGCGACTATCGCTCCAACTCATCCAGGAGGCAGGCCGCCAGCAGGGGAATCATCAACTCATGGTGGCCGGTGATATTATATCCTTTACCGCCATTGGCGGTGGGTCGGTTCACCACGTTGGTCAAGGTCCGGTACTGTCGTATAAAATCAAAATTGGCGGTGGTCAGATCATCGACCTGATGGCCCAGATTTCTGACGACGGTGAGCGCTTTTAAAAATACCTCCGGCAGCAGGACCGCTGAGCCGATATTGAGATAGGCCCCGCCCTGCAGCCTGGCCACCTGGGCGCAGAAGATGCGAAAATCGAGATGGGAGGTGGCGCCGATGGCCTCGCCCGAAGCGGAAGGATGGATATGGATAATATCGGTGCCCACCGCCACATGCACCGTCACCGGAATGCCCAGCCGAGAGGCGGTGGCCAGCAGACTTTTATCATTATGGGGGAAATTGCCCGCCACCAGGGCCGCGCCCACCGCCGCGCCCATCCCCATTTTCTTTTTTGCCCCCTCATTGATGGCGCCATTGAGCACCTCACCGGTCTCCTTCGCCGCGCCAAAGGTCCCGTCTCCTAAAACAGTGCCCACCTCTTCCGAGGTAAAACCGGCCATGGCAATCTCCGCGTCATGGATGATGCAGGCCCCGTTCATGGCAATCCCGGTGATGATGGAACGTTCCATCAGGTCGATGAGCAGGGGATTTAATCCCACCTTGATCACATGGGCGCCCATCCCCACCAGGAGCGGACACCCGCGCCGATGCACTGCCGCCAGCTTTCGCACAAGCTCCGGAAAATCCCGGCCCAGCAGCTGATCGGGCAAGGATTCCACAAGGGCCCGCACCGAACTCCCGGCCGCAATGGCCTTGCCGAAATTGTCCACGGTCACCTTGGAAGGCCGCCCATACAGGGAATAGGTACGCAGTCCGGTAAAATCCAGGGGCTCAGGGGTCATCATGCGCCCCCTCCAAAGATCTCCCGTTCCACCAGCTCACAGAGCAGGTGTTCCGCCCAGATATGGGCCTCCTGGATATGCGGGGTTTTATCGGACGGCACATTCAACACAAAATCAGCAGCCCGCCCCACCAGCCCGCCATCTCCCGCCAGCCCCCCGGTCAGGGCCGCCGTCACCATACCGATCTCGCGCGCCACCTCCAGGGCCTTATGCACATTCACCGACCCGCCGCTGGTTGAGATCCCCAGGGCCAGATCCTCGGGTTTCCCCAGGGCCTGCACCTGCTTGACAAAAATCTCGTCAAAGGAGAAATCATTGCCCACGGCCGTCAGTATGGAGCTGTCGGTGGTGAGGGCCAGGGCCGCCATGGGCCGGCGATTGATCAGGAACCGATTGACAAATTCGGCGGCCAGATGCTGGGCGTCGGCGGCGCTGCCGCCGTTGCCGAAGAGGAGAATTTTGCCGCCGCAGCGAATGGTTTTGACCATTGCCCCGGCCAGGGCGATGATCGCCCCACCCTGCTCCCGGGCGAAGGATTCCTGGGCGAGAATTGAATTTTTCAGCGATGTCAGAAGAATCTGTTGCATATTCAGAAGAGAGAAAGCAGAGGTTAGAGGTCAGAAACAAGGGGTGAGAAGCCGACAACAAAACGAGAAGCGCAGAAAATCATTTCAGCTCAATGGAAAACGAGTCTAAGATATCCGGTGCGAAAAGGCAAAAAAAAAGGACATGCCCGTCACCGGGACGGGGCATGTCCTGCACACAAAAAGGTTCCAGGGGAGCCCCGGGAACCGGCAATCCTGTACCAAGGATTACTTCAACTGAGCCAGAATCAGGGCGGTCACTTCCTTGATGCCGAGGGAGCCATCAACGGTGATGACCTTGGCACCGCCCGCCTTCTTGAAGTAGTTGACCGCGGCCATGGTGCCGGTCTTGGTGTCATAGTAGATGTCATGACGCTTGCCGATGGCGGCCTCATCCTGATCATCGGCGCGGGCACTGAGGTCGCCGCCGCAGACCCGGCAGACCAGCTTGCCGTCTTTTTCCACCGGCTTGATGGCCTCAAAGGCAATATGGTTGGGATGGTTGTTATCGTTGGCACACAGGCGACGACCCATGATCCGGTCTTTGGCGATCTGACGGTCAAGCTCGATCTCAATGACATAATCCAAGGCCATGCCGGCCTCTTTCAGGGCCTTATCCAGGGCCTCGGCCTGGGCCAGAGAGCGGGGGAATCCGTCCAGCAGCCAGCCTTGTTCCTTGGACTTGGCCAGGGTCTCCAGCACCATGGGGATGGTAAGCTCATCGGGCACCAGATCGCCGCGATCAATAAACGCCTTGGCCTTCTTGCCAAGCTCGGTGCCGCCCTTGATATGCTCCCGGAAGATGGCGCCGGATTCAATGTGCTTGCTGTTATACTTGTCCTTGACAATGGCGCCCTGAGTTCCCTTGCCGCTTCCGTTTGGCCCAAAGGCCAGAATATTCACCGCCATACCATTCTCCTTGATAAAATGTTCCTGATAAGTTGACAACCCGTTGACCATGGAAATTTTTTTCAAAACATCCTCTGACATCTTTCCAGCCATGGGGATCCATATTGCCGCTTGTCGCAATTGCATGGCACCATTGCTGAATGACCATTCACTCAAAAGAATGACTGGAAAAGATTAAACCAAAATCGAATTTTAGGCCAGTAAAATTTCTCCTCTTCTTTTTTGACTTTCACCGGGAAAGAAGGTATTTTGACACTCATTTTCCACAAGGAGAGGGAAGAAAATGAAATCGGCTGGGGAAATTGACACAGCCGAATTCATCCTTTTTTACTCCTTTTTGTATCCACCCTTCAACCGACCGTCAACATACCCCGTAAAATCATGAAAGACATCCATGTGGGCCTTATCGGCTTTGGTACGGTGGGCAGCGGTCTGGCCCAGACCCTGTTTGAGCAGAACGAACGACTCTTCCGCAAGGTCGGCGCCAGGATCATCCTCTCCCGGGTGGTGACCACCAATCTGACCGAACTCCCCGAACCCTTCAAAGGGGCCACCCTGTCCAGCGATGTCACCGATATCTTCAATGACCCGGCCATTGACATCGTGGTCGAGCTCATCGGCGGCCTGGAGCCGGCCCGCACCTATCTGCTGGAGGCCATCCGGCACGGCAAGCATGTGGTGACGGCCAACAAGGCCCTGCTCTCCATCCACGGTCAGGAGATCTTTGAAGCGGCGGTGCGGCAGAACGTCGAAGTGGGATTTGAGGCCAGCGTCGGCGGCGGCATCCCGGTGATCAAGGCCCTCAAGGAAGGGCTGGTGGCCAACCGGATCCTCTCCATCATGGGCATCATGAACGGCACCGCCAACTATATCCTCACCAAGATGACCGATCTGGGCGCCGCCTTCGCCGATGTCCTGAAAGAGGCGCAGGCCCTGGGATTCGCCGAGGCTGACCCCACCTACGACATTGAAGGCATCGACACCGCCCACAAGCTGGCCATCCTCATGACCATCGCCTACGGCAGAAACGTCCAGTTCAGGGACATCAACACCGAAGGAATCAGCAAGATCCAGCCCATTGACATTGAATTTGCACGGGAGTTCGGCTGCCGGATCAAACTGCTGGCCATCAGCCGTCACCATGGCAGCCATGTGGAGGCCCGGGTCCATCCCACCCTGGTCCCGGAATCCCATATGCTGGCCAGTATCAACGGGCCCTACAACGCCTTCTATTTCACCGGCGACACCGTCGGCAACGTCCTGCTCTACGGCCAGGGTGCCGGCAAAATGGCCACCGGCAGCGCCGTGGCCGCGGATCTCGTGGATATTGGCCGCAACATTCTGCACGGCTCGATCAACCGGGTTCCGGCCCTGTCCTACCTTCCCGAAAATATCAGCGCCCCGGTCATCACCCCGATGACGGAACTGGTCTGCCCCTATTATTTCCGCATCACCGCCCAGGACAAGCCCGGCGTCCTCTCCACCATTGCCGGCATCTTTGGAAAGCACGCCATCTCCATCAAGTCGGTGATCCAGAAGGGGCGCCAGCAGAATGAACCGGTGAGCATCGTCCTCCACACCCATGACGCATCGGAGGCAGCGGTGCAGGATGCCATTGCCGAAATCGACGCCCTCGGCGTCTGCCCCGAACCAACGGTCAAAATTCGCTTTCTCATGGATGGGCAATAAGCCACGGGCCACGGCCCATTGAACCCGAAAAATCAGCCGAAGAAGCACTCGATGAAATATCTGATTCTGGTAGGTGACGGCATGGGCGACCTGCCCATGGCCGAATTGAACCATCGCACCCCCCTGGAAGTGGCCGACACCCCTTTTCTGGATGCCCTCTGCCGCCAGGGCGAGCTGTTTCTCACCCACACCGTTCCGGCAGGGTTTCCGCCGGGCAGCGATGTCGCCAATCTCTCCCTGCTGGGCTACAAACCCGAGGAGTATTATACCGGACGGGCCCCGCTCGAGGCCGCGGCCATGGGGCTTACCCTGGCCCCGGAGCAGACCGCCTTCCGCTGCAATCTGGTGACTCTGGCCCATGAAGCGGGCAATCAGGTGCGGATGATCGACTATTCAGCCGGACACATTGGCAGTGAGGAATCGCGCCAGCTCATCGCCGCCCTCGATGAGGGCTGCGCCACCGACATCTTCCGCCTGCACCCGGGGGTGAGCTACCGTCACATCCTGCTGGTTCGAGGCGATTACCCCGCGATGGACACCGTTCCCCCCCATGATTTCACCGGCAAAGACGTGACCGCGCCCTGGAACCGCTACCATCAGGATTCCCGCTGGGCGGCGCTGCTGGATAAGGCCCGGACAATCCTTGCCTCCCATCCGGTCAATGTTGCCCGGATTGCCGCCGGCAAAAACCCCGCCACCTCCATCTGGCTCTGGGGAGAGGGGAAGTTGCCAAAGATGCCGTCCCTGGCCCAGCGTTTCGGCATCAGCGGCAGCCTGATCTCAGCCGTTGACCTGCTCAAAGGGCTGGGAGTCAACGCCGGCCTCTCCATTGTCAATGTCCCGGGAGCCACCGGCTACCTCGACACCAACTATGCCGGCAAGGCCCAGGCGGCCCTCGACGCCCTGCGCCACCAGGATTTTGTCTTTGTCCATGTGGAAGCACCGGATGAAACCGGTCATCAGGGTCTGCTCAAGGAAAAGATCCAGGCCATTGAAGACTTTGACCGGAAGATCGTCGGCCCCATCTTTCAGGGCCTGGAGGCAAGGGGTGAGGATTTCCGGCTCATGGCCACCATGGATCATTTCACCCCCCTGTGCCTGCGAACCCACACCGCCAATCCGGTCCCCACCATTCTCTACGATTCCCGACACACTGACCAGGGCAGCGGCCTGCCCTTCAACGAGCGCTCAGCTGAGGCCGAAGACCATCGACTGCATGCCGCCATGGCCAATGGCGAATTGCTTATGGAAAAACTGCTGGAACGGCGCAAGCAGGAGTCTTCGTCATGAATGAACTCATCCACCGATGCCGGCACCGTGTCCTCTACGGAGACACCGATGCCGCCGCCGTGGTCTATAATGCCAACTATCTTCGCTACTTCGAACTGGGCAGAACCGAATTCATGCGCGAGCGCATCTGCTCCTATCGTGAAATCGAAGAGATGGGCTTTGTCCTCCCGGTGATTGAATGCCATATCCGCTTCAAGGCCCCCGCCCGCTACGATGACCTGCTCATCATCGAAACCACCCTCACCGATCTGAAAAAGGTCTCCTGCACCTTCAACTACCGGATCATGCAGGAGGATGACCCTGTCCGTCCCCGCTTACTGGCCAAGGGTTCCACGGTCATGGCCTCCATCAACCGGCAGGGCAGACTGACCCCGCTGCCGGATGAGGTCAGCTCCAGACTCCTGGCATTTCTTATCCCCACGCCCCCGCCAGAGAATGGTTCGCAGAGAGAATTCCCTTGACATCGCCCCACAATCTGCTATATTGCCCACTGTAACGCGGGGTGGAGCAGTCTGGTAGCTCGTCGGGCTCATAACCCGAAGGTCGTTGGTTCGAATCCAGCCCCCGCTACCATAACAATGACAAGGGGTTCAGAGAATATCTGAACCCCTTTTTTTTATGCCAATAATTTCTTTCCACCACACTATCCCCCACATCTCCGCTGAAAACAGCTCCGCTCAAAGAGAAAGAGCGCAGCCTGTTCCCTTCATTCAAAGATCCCTACCGACCAGAAAAGTGTAAAAAAGGAAGATTATTGGAAGTTGAGCATTAAGACTGAAAATTTTCTATAGAATTATTTTTAGAATAAGAAACTGCAGATCAGGAGCGCTTTCGCAATGGTTCAGTTCTTAGTGGGAAGGTCAGATAGAGCCCATCGAACTTCGTGCTCTCCTTCACGAATCACTCCCTCCAAACCTCTGCTGTCAGCGGCAGATCGTTGAGTTCGGCGCGGGCTTCGCGCCAGGTTGGATACTGTTTATCGAGCACCGCGACAAACCGGTCACTGTGAATCGGCTCCAGCAGGTGCGTCATTTCGTGAACGATGACATATTCGAGGAGATCCTTCGGCTTCTTCACAAGTTCCGTGTTCAAACGGATATGCCCCGCCTGGTGATTGCAGCTTCCCCACTTGGTCTTCATCCGTTGCAGGAAATACCCGGCGACCACCACCTTCAGCTTCGGCTCCCATTTGCTGATGAGCGGGGGCACCACCGCGTGGAGAAGAGACTTGTGCCACTCGTGAATCACCCCGGCGCGCTTCCTGGCATCGCTGCCAGGGCGGACAGTCAGGGTGATACGCTTGTGGTCGAGGGAGACCGAGGGCTTGGTCTCCTGATACTCGACCGTCATCAGGTATCGCCGGCCCCAGAGATAATGACTCTCACGCTCGATAAACTGACGCGGGGTCTCCCGCGCCTGGTCCTCAAGTTTCTTCTGTTGCTTCCGAATCCAGCCGAGCTTGGAGATGGCGTAAGCGCGAACCACTTCCAATCTGGTACCGGTGGGAGCGACCAGGGTGACGTGGCCGCCCGGCGGATGCACCGAAAGGTGAACATTCTTGACGGCCTTGCGGTTTACGGCGATCATGATGTCGCCGAGATGGATCGTTTCCGTCATACAAACCCCGGCTGGTTCTTGATAATCTCGAACAGCGCCAGCGTGGCCTCGCGGTCACGGTGGAGGATCGGGAACAGGGCATTGAGCACTTGCGCTTCTTTCGCCTGGTCGCCCTTCCAGCCCGCGGGTGCCTGCTCGCGCATTACACAGTCGATCTTCAGTGCCAAATTGACGAGACCATCTCCGTAGTCGGCAAGAGGCTCAGCCAGCTCGGAAGCCCCAGCGCGGCCAGCCGCAAGAATCTGCGGCAGGTTGTTGTAGATCACGATGGCCTCCGGTTTGCCGTGAAGGACCGCAGGCACACCGGCGACGGTATCCTTCCGCGCCATGCGCCTCACCAGGTCTTCCGCCTTCTTGAGGAATTCCTCATAGGCAGCGGCGTCGGCCCGGCTCTGCTTGATGAGGTCATCCAGCAGCTTCGACATCTCCGCGTAGAATCGTGGGTCGGTGAGCTGGTCGCGGATGATGGTCTTGCGGACATTGTTGATGATCCCCTCGGCGATGGCGTTCTTCGAGAGCTTGCCTTTTTCATTCAGCTTTTTGGCGATGGCATCGTGGATGCCGGTCTCGATGATCAACTCCGTCAGCGACAGCGAATTGAGATTGCCCACCTCCGCCGCTGGATCGGCCTGGACGTAGGTGTTAAGCAGGCGCCGCATATCGGCCTCGTAGGGCTTGATGTCCAACTCCTCTCCTGAGTGCTTCTTGATGGCCGAACGGACTTCGCCGTAAAATTCCACCTCTTTCTGCAAGGCTGCACCCTCGGCATCGGAGTAGCCCGCCTCGCTGAGGTCTTGCGCAATGTCGGCATAGGCGCGCACGAAGGTGGCCACGGTCTTGTAGAAGGTAATGCGCAGGGGTTCGGTGTCTGTCAGCGATTGGGGATTGGCCGCGGCACCACAGAAGTAATGGAGGAACTGCTCCATCTCACGAGGTAGCAGCACCGGCTCGCACAGGTAGCGGAGCGCCTCGCGGGCGGCATCGAGCTGTTTCTTTCCTTCTTTGAGCCAGTCCTTCAGCTCGACGTTGTTGCTGCCGCCGTTGCCCTGATCAAGGTCCAGCTCGTCGGAGCTATAGACGGCAATGGCCTCCTGCACGTCATCAAATAACTTCTTGAAATCGACGATATGGCCGTAGTCCTTGTCGTCGCCGTCAAGTCGGTTGGTGCGGCAGATGGCCTGGAAGAGGTTGTGATCGTGCAGCTCGTTGTCGAGGTAGATGTAGGTGCAGCTCGGCGCGTCGAAGCCGGTCAGGAGTTTGCTCACCACGATCAAGAGCTTCATATTGGCGGGTTCTTCGATAAACCGGCGCTTTGCCTCGTCCTCGTAGGCCTTGGTGGTCTGCCCGTTTTTCAGGATGTACTTGGTGTAGGTGTCGAACTTGTAGCGTTCGTCGCTGTTGGCCGGTTCGCGGGAGATGGCGTTGTGGTTCGGCTCAAACGAGGTGATGACGCCGCACTGCTCGCCAAAGGGTTTGCCCTGGAAGATGCGGTAATAATGGCAGGCGTCGTAAATGCTGGCGGCCACGAGAATGGCGGTACCCCGGTCATCGTTTAAGCGTGGCTTGGTGTCGAAATCGTGGATGATGCTGGCCGCGATACGGGCCTTGCGCTCTTCGGCACTCATCAACTCCTCCATCGTTGCCCAGCGTTTGCGAATGATGGCCTTCTGAAAATTATTCAGCATCTTGGTCTTCCGCGCGAAGTAGTCTTCGATGTCACTTGCCGAGGTGAGGCGCTGCGGCACGTCGCGGGCCTCGTATTTCAAGTCGAGCACCACCTTGTCGACCACGGCCTCGTGGAACTTGTAGGTGTGGATGTAGGTGCCGAAAATGTCCCGCGTCCGCAGCTTGGCCGCGTCTTTTTTCAGCAGGGGCGTACCGGTGAAACCGATAAAGATGGCATTCTCCAGCCAACGCTTCATCTGTTTGTTCATGTCGCCGCCCTGGGTGCGGTGACATTCATCCACGAAGACATAAAAGCGGCCATGCGCCGGTGGCGGCGGACCTTTGAGGTCGGCGGGATCAAACTTGTGGAGCAAGGCGCAGAGCAGCCGGGGCGCGGTGGCGCCGAGCTTGGCGACAAACTCGGCCCGGTTGAGGATGCGGGGCGAAGGCGAATCCGCGCCGATGACCCCGGCGTTTCGCATCACTCCTGTGATCTGGTCATTCAATTCAATGCGGTCGGTGACCACGAGGACGCGGGCCTCGGAATCGTGTTCCAGCAGCCACTTGGCGAGCAGCACCATGAGGATGCTCTTGCCGCTGCCCTGGGTATGCCAGATAACGCCGCCCTCGCGGATGCGGATGCGTTCCTGCGCCGCCTTCACACCCGCGAACTGATGCGGACGCGGCACCTTCTTGATGCCGTTATCGAAGATGATGAAGTTGCGGATCAGGTCGAGCAGGCGAGACTTCTCGCACATCTCGGCGAGCGGTCGGTCGAGCAAGGAGCCAACGGTGAGCGCGGCGGTATTGGCCGACTTCCACTCCACGAAAAACTCCTCCCTGGTGGTCACGGTGCCGTAGCGCAGTCCTTGCGAATCGCTGCCCGCGAAGACCAACTGCACCGTCGGAAAGAACCCCTTGTTGAAAATCTCCTCCTGGTTGGTGATAAGCTGGCGCACTCCGTCCCCGATCTCCACCGAGCTGCGCTTGAGCTCGATGACGCCAATAGCCAGGCCGTTCAGGTAGAGGACCAGGTCGGGCCGCCGCTGGTAACCGCCTTTGAGCGTCACCTCCTCGGCGAGGGCGAAGTCGTTGTCCTCAATGCGCTCGGGATTCCACTCCACAAGATGCACGGTTTCATGCGGCTGCCCGGCGGCGATCTGCACCGACACGCCGTAACGCAGCAGTTGGTAGGTGCGCAGGTTGGCCTGATAGAGGGTGATGCCGGTGACGTCGGCAGCAACCAGCAGCTTTTGCAGGGCGGCGGAAATGTGCGCCTCGGAGTAGCCGCGCCGCTTCAAGTTCGCCCGGAGGTATTTCTCCTCGATGCAGCGGTTGTTCTCCCGCTTGTTCCACTCGCCAAGGTAGTCGTAGCCGAGGCAATCGGGGTGGCCCTTATCCGTGAACAGGGCAATGACTCGGTTCTGCGTCTTGCGTTCGGAGCGGGGTTGTTCAGGCATGGGATTCCTTGGGCGGATGGTTCACGCGGAGGCGCGGAGACGCAGAGGATGGGAGGTTGTTGACGATGCGGTGGAGTCCTTCTTTGAGCGTCGCGGCTCCGAAGTTGATGAGCAGGCCGACGGAAAGATTCATCAAGCGGAGGTAGGTCAGGACTTGTTTGCTGTGGACGGGAGCGAGTTTTTCGACCGACTTCAGTTCCACGATCACGCGGCCCTCTATGATCAGGTCCGTGCGGAAGCCCTCCTCGAAAAGCATGCCGTCGTATTCAAAGCGAATGGCCTTCTGCCGCTCTACCTCGAATCCTCGCAGCGCCAGCGCCCGGGCCAGCACCGCTTCATAGACAGACTCCAGCAGCCCAGGCCCTAG
>JACDZJ010000436.1_pt1 | contig 11301 bp, 13 predicted proteins | sample 7365721 | NCBI WGS metagenome assembly JACDZJ01 (sample SAMN15143480, study PRJNA637477) | pond metagenome | biome: freshwater wetland ecosystem [ENVO:00000243]; feature: pond [ENVO:00000033]; material: pond water [ENVO:00002228]; isolation source: pond water containing pink berries ... | reverse complement strand
AATATTGTTGATAAACAACCATATAACAAATTAATTCAAATAATGTCTATTAATTGAAATCCACTGCATTTGTTTGGAGCGGGTTTTACTTTTAAAAATAAAATTTGCATATTTTTTTTAAAACCACAATGGGTATATTTAAATAAAATCCACTATTTTTTTATAAATTTGCAGTTCAATATTCGCAAGATTAATTTTTTTGTAACCACTTGCTATGAATAGAGATAATATAAATTAGATTTGATAAGAGAGCGCAGATTTACGCCGGATTTGAAGACTTGCCTGCGACAAGCAGGTCAATAAAGAATTTCCTCTTGCCTATGGCGAATCAAAAAAACATAGTTCTTTAAATCATTCACAAACCCGATAGCTATCGGGAAAGAAAAAAAATCCATTTGAAAATCCGATTTTTGAAATAATATCGGCAGAATTCCAATAAATCGGAATATTCCATCAGCAAAATATGAGTTTATCGGAGTTCCATTGAGTTGCTTTAAAAGATAAAGTCCAATTATTCATACACATATAACATTTAAAATGACTAATAAAGTACTATTCATACTTAGCATATTTTTAAGTTTTAATATTACTGCACAAACTCCATATCGAACACAAGTGTTTAGTTCTAATATAAAAACCTTGCAAATTAGTATTCAAGGCGATAAAATGGGATTACCAATAATGGAATTAAACAGTTCAAGTTTTCTTCAAATCAGTTTTGACGAAATGTCTCATAAAGCCCACTTGTTTAGTTATAAAGTCTTACATTGTAATGCCAATTGGACAAAATCTAATTTAAACTCTAACGAGTATTTGAAAGGTTTTTCAACCGCAAATATTACGGATACAAAACTGTCAGTCAACACAACATTTCTATATACACATTACACTTTCCTTTTGCCAAACGAAGATTTTGGATTTAAAATTTCGGGAAACTATGTTATAATTATTTATGATGACAATCTAGTAGAAAAACCAATAGCCCAAGTCTGTTTTTCAATAGTGGAATCAAAGGTAAATATATCGGCTATTTTACGAGGAAATACAGATGTCGAACTCAATGGACGGTTACAACAAATCGACTTTGAAATAAATCTAAATGGTTATACTGTCAGTGAACCAGCATCTGAATTAATGGTTGAAGTAAGACAGAATAATAGAATTGATAATCATGTTACAGAATTGAAACCAACTTATATTTTAGGTTCCAAATTGAGCTACATCAACAACAAAGATTTAATTTTTGAGGGTGGAAATGAATACCATCGCTTCGACATTTCGTCGGTATATGCTGCCGGCGAAGGAGTTGATTTCATCCGTTTCGAGCAACCGTCGTACAATGCCTATCTATATCCAAACAAAATTCAAACTTCCAAAACCTTTATGCAGGAAATGGATGTAAATGGAAATTTTATTATCAATATGCAAAATGCTCAGGATGATGATGTTGAAGCTGATTATATGATTGTACATTTCATTTTACCCACCAAGCAGCCATTTTTTGATGGGCAAGTATATTTAGGCGGGGAATTTAATTACAATCTATTGAATGATGTGACTAGGATGAAATATGATATAAATACGGGAATGTATTTTCAAAATGTATTACTTAAACAGGGTGGTTACAATTATCAATATTGGTTTGTATCTAAAGGAGAACAAAAAGCTTCCACACAACGTGTGGATGGAAGTTATTGGCAAACCCGCAATGAATATGCAATATATGTTTATCACCGTGCTTGGAGTGAAAGATATGATAGATTAGTAGGAGTAAAATTAATTCATAATTAATTATTTAGCAAAAATGAAGGTGTATAAATTCGGTGGTGCATCAGTGCGCTCGGCAGAGGGAATTCGAAATATATTTCGAATAGTTTCCGGTTTAAACGACAATTTATTTATTGTGGTTTCGGCAATGGGAAAAACAACTAACGCAATGGAAGTTGTATTAGAACATTTTATGAAAGCAGATCGTGCTGCTTCATTGCATAAACTGGCTGAAATAGAAGCCTATCATTACGAAATTATTGCTCAATTATTTGCTGACCAAAAATTAGCAAAAGCAGCAGTTGAACCACTTTTTGAAGAACTGAAAAACAACTTATCAGAAGGTGTGGGCGATGATTATGACCGTTGGTACGATCGGTTGGTTTCTTATGGCGAAGTGATTTCAACCCGCATAGTTTCGGCTTTTTTATCCGAATCTGCAATTGAGAATGTTTGGTTGGATATGCGTCAACTATTGGTAACAGACAGTAATTACAGAGAAGCCAACGTGCGAATGGATGAATCGCAAATTCGACTTCAGCAGGCTGCTGATTTCACTAAAAACAGAATTTATATTGGTCAGGGTTTTATTGGTGCTAATATTAAAGGAGATCCGACAACTTTGGGACGAGAGGGTTCAGATTATTCGGCTGCGGTTGTTGGTAATTTGTTGGATGCCCAAAGTGTTACGATCTGGAAAGACGTTCCAGGTATTTTAAACGCCGACCCACGTATATTTCAGGATACAGTACTTATTCCCGAAATGACCTATTTAGATGCAGTGGAATTAGCATACAGCGGCGCTCAAATTATACATCCAAAAACTATAAAACCACTCGAGAACAAACAAATTCCTCTTTATGTTTGTCCTTTTGGAAGTCCCAAAGAAGCCGGTTCGGTAATAAAAGCTACTACTGAAAAACCAATTGATGTACCGGTACTGATATTACGTAAAAATCAGGTATTGGTCACGATACGTCCCCGTAATTTTTCGTTTGTACTCGAAGAAAGTCTCTCCAAAGCTTTTGCAGTAATGAATAAACATCGACTCAAAATAGCCATGATACAAAGTTCAGCTATTAGCATTTCGGTATGTGTTGACAATTCGCGTTACCTGACCGGAGCTTTAGACGAGTTGGCGAACGAATTTAAAGTAAATTATAACTACGCACTGGAATTGCTTACTATACGAGGCATTAACGATGAGATTGTACATAAAACAACCCTTGGAAGAACTATTTTGCTAACACAAAGAACCCGCCGAAGCGGAAGATATTTGATGAAAGAAATTTAAGTAAAAAAATGTCAGATTTCTAGGTCTGACATTTTTTTACTTATCTATGATTTAATCCTATTTTTTAAAAGAAATAACTTACTGAAGGTACAACTCTATGGTTATTAATAATATAAGGATTTATTACACGACCATTACTTTGCAGCTTGCCATATTCGGTTGCGGTCAGGTCATATTCTAAGCCAAATTTTAGGTTTGGCAAATTATAACTTAAGTGTGGAGCTACACGATACACGCAGTCGAGCATTATTTGGTTATAAACGCCATAACCATAAGCTGATATTTACCATTTTTTGAAATTAAAGCTTGGCTTGCTCCCAAATTTTGTGAATATCCCAGAAAAATACCAATTTGGAATTTTTTTCCATAAACCGCATTCATCCAAGTGCTTATCATATTTAAATTTGTAAATGATTTAGGTGTACCTGTTGCGGTAGTATCACTTACGCCATATCCACAGGGTACAACGTAATCTGTAAGGTTTTGTCCCAAAATCGACTTGACTTTAAACTGAAACTTAGTATTAATAAACTGTGTATATGCTACTACACTTACCGAACTGAGTTTTTCTTTACTAGGTTTAATGATTTTTGCATCTATGCCAACTCCCGTTGTCCAATGTTCTGTTTTACATTCAGTTCCTAAAAACATGTCGGGCAGCATTGCATTTTTTAAGTAAACTGCGCTCGCCCCAAATGGACCTTGCGAAGTATATTGCATTTGGTAACTTGCGGCTACCAATACCGAAAACGTTTTTTTCAAATTGTATTTAAATCTAATTTGCGGACTGCGATTAAATGGTTGAAACGGCGAACCAGTATTTAGGGAGGGTATTGTTGGCATTACACTTCCAAACAAAGGATGCCATGTTTGACCTACTAATAATTCGGATTTTATCCAATTTAATTTTGTGTAAGCATGACGAATGCGTAAAACGTAGAAGTTAGAAGCAAATCCGGCAAAATCGGTTTCAATTTTTGCCGAAGATTTTGCACCTAAAATATCTGCGCCTGTTATATCAAAGCCAAATCGAGTGGCAATACTAAGCATTTCAGATTGAGGAATTGCATTTACATCTTCATTTGTTAATAAATCAATCTCAATTGGTTTTGGAAAAAGATGAAACAAGCCATCAATAGCTTCAACATTCTGACGTGAATTGTAATGAAAATCACTACGAATAAAACCATAAAATTTATATTTAATGGGTTCTTGAGCAAATAAAAATAATGAAATAGAGCTAAAAATTAAAAAAAGGATTTTTTTTAAATTCATAAGATTTTTTTTAATTGATTTACCTGAAATGGGATTTGATTTTTTTTAAAATTAAAAAACGGACCAACATCTATCTATTTAGCTGCTGGTCTGTAAATTGTGCATAAGAGTTACTCTTCTGCGAATATAACTTTTGGATGCTTTCTTTCTTTGAAAGCTTTTATCCAATTAGGAATTGCATTGTAAAATACCACACAAGCACATCCAAAAATTGTTATTGATAAAGCAAGATTTATTATTCCCTGTGTTAATGTTTTACCATATTGAAGTTGTGGTAAATAGATGTTAAAAATATTCTTTAAACCTGCATAAACAGTTGTAAAACCAATAAATATAAATGGAACAATGGTAATCCATGCATATCTAATTTTTCCTATAATGATAATATACGATGTTCCAACTGCTAAAGCAATTGATGCAAGAAGCTGATTAGCAGTCCCAAACATAGGCCAGATAGTGGAAACACTTCCGGTATATATAAAATAACCCCAGCAAAACACAATCATCAAACTGGCAATAATGTTACCCGGCAACCAGTTGGTTTGCCCGAAAGGAGCATATATTTTTCCGAGCATTTCCTGCAACACAAATCATCCAATTCGTGTTCCGGCATCAATGGTTGTAATTATAAACAATGCTTCGAACATAATGGCAAAATGGTACCAATACGACATTAATCCATTCAATCCCGGAATAGAAGAGAATATCTGAGCCATTCCCACACCTAAAGAAACAGCACCACTGGTACGTCCGGCAATTTTTTCTCCAACTTCGGCTGATAGTTGGGTGAGATTAGTATCTACAAATCCCATAGCATGAATTTTAGGAAGAATTGCAGAAAATTTTTCGGCAGGAACATTGATGGCAAAATAGTCCAAAGGTAATAAACTTGAAGCAGCAATCAAGGCAAGAATATTTACCATTGCTTCAACAAGCATGGCACCAGAAGCAATACTTTTAATATGCGATTCTTTCATTATCATTTTTGGAGTAGTGCCCGAACTTACCAATGCATGAAAACCAGATATAGCACCACAAGTTATAGTAATAAATAAATACGGAAATAAAGTGCCAGGAATTATTGGTCCGCCACCATATATAAAATCTGTAAATGCCAGCATGTGCAAGGTAGGAGCAACCCATATTACGCCAATGGCAAGCATTCCAATTACAGCAATTTTCATAATTGAACTCAGATAATCGCGGGGAGAAATCAACAGCCAAACAGGCAAAACTGAGGCTGCAAAACCGTATCCAATTAGTAAAATAGTTAATGTTTTGTGATTGAATGTAAACTACGAAACAAAAGGAGAGTTGGGAATGTATCGTCCAAAGATTACAGCTAGTGTAAGTAATGTAACTCCCATGAGGGTGGCTTCTATCGTTTTTCCTTTTCGGAATTTAAACATCCACAATCCCATGAAAATGGCAATCGGGATAGTGGAAGCAATGGTGAATGTGCCCCAAGAACTATCTGCTAGTGCATTTACAACCACTAATCCCAAACCTGCCATAGCAATGACTAAAATTAACAAAATAGCAATAGAAGCTGTAAAACCACTTACTTTATTAATTTCAACACGTGCAATTTCAGCTAACGATTTTCCATCGGAGCGGGTAGAGGCATAAAGAATTATAAAATCGTGTATTGCACCTGCAAAAACTGAACCTACCAACATCCAAATAAATCCCGGAAAATATCCAAATTGCGCTGCCAAAACCGGTCCAACTAGAGGTCCTGCACCTGCAATAGCTGCAAAATGATGTCCGAATAAAACCCATTTACTCATTGGAACATAATTCTGACCATCGTAAAGTCGATCGGAAGGCATTGAGCGCAAATCATTTATGGTTGCTAATTTAGAAACAACAAAACTAATGTAAAATCGATATGCAATTACTAAAAAAAGTATTGCACCAATTACTAAGGGCATGGCATTCATAATAGTTCTGAAAAAATTAAAGTATGAATAATTTAAAGAATGAAAAATTTAAATTGTCAATTTGTTAAATGTTCAATCAGTATTTTAAATCCAATTCCAATTAAAATTAAACCTCCTATTGCTTCTACTTTTATGTGAAATCGTTTTCCGAAATGAACACCGATATACATACCTATCATAGTGAAAATAAAGCTGATAGTACCAATGATGGTAATTGCTTTCCAAATTAAACCTGAATAGGGAACAAATACAATACCTGTAGCAAACGCATCAATACTTGTTGCAAGTGCCAACGTTAAAAGCAAAGTCAACTTGAATGGATTTGAAGTTTCACTATTTTCGGACCTATGAGTTTGGAAACTCTCTAAACCCATTTTTCCACCAATTAGAGTCAGCAAGCCAAATGCTAACCAATGGTCGTAACTCATCATGTGTTTAACAAAACTAATCCCTGCAGCATAACCTATTAATGGCATTAAAGCTTGAAATAATCCAAACAGTAAAGCCATAAAAAAAGTAGGACAGAAATACATTTTCTTAACTAGAATTCCTTTACTGATCGAAACCGCAAAACAATCCATTGCTAAACCGATACCGATAATAATGATGTAGAGAATATCCATAAATATGAATTTAAAAATTTGAAAATAAATGAAAAGTAAATCAATATAATAAAGATGAATTATGTGAAGTATTACTAATAAATCTTCCTAAATTTTCAAATTTTAAAATAACCGAATTTTCAAATCATTTTCTTCACCTGCTCATAAACATTCTTACCATTGAATCCAAGTTTTTCGTCCAAAACAGTGTATGGAGCTGAGTAACCAAATGATTCTAATCCCCAAATTTTTCCGTTTGCACCAACCAAACCAAGAAGGTTAACAGGAAGTCCTGCTGTCAGACCGAAAATTTTGGCATTATGTGGCAAAACACTTTCTTGATATGCTACGGATTGGCTACGAAAAAGACCTTCAGAGGGAACTGATACTAAACGAATTTTTACACCATCATCTCGAAGTAATTTTGCTCCCTCGTATAATGTCGAAACTTCTGATCCGGAAGCAACTAAAATAACATCTGGGTTATCATCTGATTCTACAATATAACCACCTTTTTGAGCTTGTGCGGCTTGAACTTTGCGACTTTCTACTGCAGGTAAATCCGCAATATTTTGACGTGAAAGTATCAAACCAGATGGAGTTGTGGTATTTTCTAATGCCATTTTCCATGCAACAGTACATTCTTCTACATCAGCCGGACGCAATACCAGCATTGAATTATGACCTTTGTGGTTTTTCAATTTTTCCATTAACCGAATTTGAGCTTCTTGTTCCACAGGTTCATGTGTTGGACCGTCTTCACCAACGCGAAAAGCGTCATGAGTCCAGATAAATTTTACTGGTTGTTCCATCAAAGCAGCCATACGAACTGCTGGTTTCATATAATCGGAAAAAACAAAGAATGTAGCACAAGCAGCAATTACACCACCATGTAAACTCATGCCAATACAAACGCAAGCCATTGTCAATTCGGCTACACCGGCTTGAAGAAATGCGCCTGAAAAATCATTTTTTGTAAATGCTTTGGTGTTTTTCAGAAAACCATCTGTTTTGTCGGAGTTCGACAAGTCAGCACTTGAAACAATCATATTTTCAACTTGTTTAGCCAATTCACCCAACACTGTTGCCGACGCTGAACGAGTTGCTTGATTAGGTTTTTGAACTATTGCATCCCAGTTTACATTTGGAGTTTTGCTGGCAAAGAAGAAATCCATTTTGGCAGCTAACTCAGGATTTGTATTTGCCCATGATGACTTAATTGCTTGTTTTTGAGCAACAATTACAGCAAGTTCTTCGGCACGTTTTGCATATAATGCTTTTGTTTCTTCGAAAAGAACAAATGGATTTTCAGGATTTCCACCTAAATTTTTAATACTTTCGGCGTACGAAGCGCCACATTCGCCAAGCGGCATTCCATGAGTTGCACATTGACGTTCAAAGTTGGAACCATCAGCTTTCAAAGCACCTTTACCCATAATTGTTTTACCAATAATCAGTGTCGGTTTGGTTTTTTCGGCTTTTGCTTCTCTCAGAGCTGTACGAATTTCAATTGCGTCATTTCCATTAATTTCAATAACTTTCCAACCCCATGCCAAATATTTTTGAGCTGTATTTTCGCTGGTAACCGACTTTGTATCAGTCGAAAGTTGAATGTCATTCGAGTCATAAAACATAATTAAATTATTTAATCCCAAGTGACCGGCTAAACGACCTGAACCTTGTGAAATTTCTTCCTGAACACCACCATCGGAAATAAAAGTATAAATGGTTTGACTCATCACTTCACCAAAACGTGCTTTCAGAAATTTAGCTGCAATGGCAGCACCCACGGCGTAAGTATGACCTTGTCCGAGTGGTCCTGATGTGTTTTCTACACCACGCATTATATCAACTTCGGGATGACCTGGAGTTGAACTATCCCATTGACGAAACTGAGCCAATTCCTCCATTGTATATTTTCCGGTGCAGGCAAGAACCGAATAAAGCATTGGCGACATGTGACCCGGATCGAGAAACATACGGTCGCGGCTTTCCCAGGTAGGATCTTTTGGGTCGTATTCCAAAAACTCGGAATAAAGTACATTGATAAAATCAGCACCACCCATAGCACCACCAGGGTGACCTGATTTGGCTTTTTCAACTGCCGAAGCTGCCAATATTCGAATATTATCAGCTGCACGATTTAAAACTTTTGTTGAGTTCATACTTTTAATATTGTTGGTTTATTTTTTTTATTGAAAATGATAAATGCTACAACATTTCTTTAATAAGATTTTGAAGTTATTGAAATTTGAAGTTTCTAAAACTTGTATCCCAAAGTATAATTAAACCCCCAATTACTGCTTGTATTTATTCCAAAACCGGGAATATACCACGGAAAAACTTCTCCAATTGGGTCTTTTCCAATTATATTTCTTTTTCGCATTGTCCAACCCATAAAAATATTTTTTAAAACTTCAACTTGAACTCCTGCAACTAATTCGTACCATGTTTTAGTTGCAATTTGGTTGTTGTATGACAAAGTTTCAGAGCCATGCCAATAATCATCGGTAATTGTAACGTTTGTAATGTCATATTTAAAACTACTCATTCCGAATCTTAAACCGAGTAAAAATAAATTATTTGTAGGTATTATATCTTTTTTTTGCTTAATCAGATTAAAATCAACACCAATTCGTCCAAATAAACCATTGGTTTTAAACCCTGCATTATTAGTTGTAAGTTTATTTGCACCTGCAAAACCTATTTCAACAATTGGATAGTATTTATGTTTCAAATCTACTTGTAATCCACTTTCCATCGAATATGTTTCTCCTTTATTCATTGCCGAACTGACCAACGATACCACATCAGTTTGTATTGTGAATCCGTTCCACCATTTAATTTCAGGCATTTTTGCATCCTTCTTTTCCTGAGCTTGAACCGAAAAAACTGCCAAGCACAAAAACAGACTACTAATATGTTTTATATATTTGTAAATGATCTGCATTGGTAGTATTAACATTGTGATTGGTAATTTTTAATGAATCGTTATGATTGGAAGTGAGTACAGTATCTATCGAAAATGCTTTCACACAGCCACATTCCAAAGATAAATATTGATCAAAATTGGTGTGCAATATGGTGATTGTATCTGTATTCTGATTGAATTTAATTTCAAACTTCGATACAGTTGCAAACTTATTTAACGGGATATCGATTTCACTAATCGCTTTCTGATTATCGTACAAAATAGAATCAACCCGCATATTTAGTGAATTCAAGCCACGAACTGTCAAACTATCAATGGTATTTTTTGAAATTGTGTATTTGTTTGTAATTGGATTGTAAGTTTTTTTGTAAAAACTAACACCCATTTTCACATATCTGTCTTTTCGGCAATTATCGTCAACCACGCACGAAACGCTCAGTAATATGAAGATTATTAATAATGTTAATATTGTCTGTTTCATTTCTTTTTAATCTTAATTGCTTGTCAATTTGTAAATTAGTTAAATTTAGAATTGATTAAATAGTAAATGATTAAATGCTTAATCAAAGGAATTTTCTGACTTCGGTTTTTAACTTCTCAATAGCCATTTCACTTGGAGTATTTTCGCTTTGGCTATAAGTCTGAATAATCCTTTGAGCCAATTCGGAGGCTGGTTCGGTTGGATTACATTTTGATGCACAGGTATTTATCAATCGAATTAAACTTTCATGAGCATTTCGTACATAGTTCCAAACTTCATCGCTAACATAAATTTGTTGCGACAAGTTATGAGTAAATTCCTGACGTACACCTGCCAATAATTGTGTATGAAGTTCCATATTGGTCATCCCCGGCTTTGCAATACCTACTATCAGGTTATTGGGTGTAGTCCGTTCCAACACCAACACCAAACGTTCGTATGCTCGCAATCGGATAGGAGTAATGACCGATGCACTGTCTTTGCGTAATTCAAAATTACGTCGCTTCTCTTCGCTTCGTAATAGTTTTTCAATCAGTAAATAAGCTGTTAATAATACCAATAAGGCTGGCAAAACTATCTTTAGAATTTCCATATCAATTATCTTTCTAAAATTTCAAAATTAGCTTTTATTGAAATTTAGTTAGTTTATTATTAGTATTTTACTTCCTTGTTTTTTGTAATTTTATTTCTATTGGTTGCAAAGTTACCAAACATCCTTTAGGCATTTTAAGCAGTTCCTGTTCAATGATTTTATAGAGGCATTCGAGCACTATTGATTTATCAATTATTTCAATAATAATGGGAAGTTTTTCGGTTAATTCCCAAAATCGTGAAGAATCTATCCGATTATTGTTTGGTCCATAGCCCATTATCCCACGATAAACAGTTACTCCAGCAATTCCTTTTTGTTTTGCTAACGTTAAAAGGTGTTCGTAAAGCAAATCGAAACCAATCGTAACTACTCAGCACCCCTAGAAAAGGATCAATCGTTATTTGCCACGGCAAGG
>JACDZJ010000435.1_pt1 | contig 11313 bp, 8 predicted proteins | sample 7365721 | NCBI WGS metagenome assembly JACDZJ01 (sample SAMN15143480, study PRJNA637477) | pond metagenome | biome: freshwater wetland ecosystem [ENVO:00000243]; feature: pond [ENVO:00000033]; material: pond water [ENVO:00002228]; isolation source: pond water containing pink berries ... | reverse complement strand
TCTCACCCACTCGACTACGCGCCCTTGCCGGGACGCACCGCAGCGGACCCTACGGGGCTCAACCAAAACCTCCCGGTTCTCCGCAACCATCCGATAAATCCCCGAATTCAAGGGCGATACACCCCCAATCGTCGGGGTAAACGCCGGCCTGCCGATAGCGGTGGAACGACGACCAGGGCCAATCCCGCGCGCAGGTCGCATAGCCGTGTTTCACCGGATTGTAATGGATGTAATCCAAATGGCTGGACAGGTCCGCCTCCCCCCGGATGCAGTGCTCCCAGAACTTACGTTGCAGTACGCCGCGGCGGCGATGGCGCTGCCGCGAGGCCGAGACCGGCTGTTCCGCACCACCGCCCGCCAGCCAGGCCTTGGTGAACTCCTTCTTGATCCAACCGATGCGCCGCGGGTAGGCGCAATCGCCCGCCGGCAGCCGCCACAAAGTATGCAGATGGTCGGGCAACAGCACCACGGCGACGATATCGAAAGGCCAGGTCCGCCGACAGTCGCGCAGCACTTGGCGCAGGATGGACCGACCCGCGGGCGAGGTCAGAATCGGGGCCCGGCCTTCGGTGACCAGGGTAAAGGCGTAGGTGCCGCCGGGCACCAAGACGCGCCGCCAATTGGACATCCGCTGAACCATTTAAGTGGGAGAGCCGGTTCCCGTAGTCTACCGTAGGGTCCGCTCCGCGGACCGAGAACCTCAATGAACGGTCGCGATTTGATTCGGGGGAGGGGCTGGGGGGATGGTCCGCGAAGCGGACCCTACGGGTTACACATCCGGGAGATGAGCCGCGGTCCGGGTCGTGGGATAGGCGACGGGGTGGTCCGCGCAGCGGACCCTACGGGTTGCGCCCGGATGCCGTCTCCCCCGGCGCGCCGGGGGCGGTCTCGGTGTCGGCGTAGCAGACGGACAGCGCCCAATAGCTGTTCCAGCCGTCGGCGACCAGATGACGGTCGACCGACAGAATGCGGTGCCGACCAAGCAGGCGATTGAGTTCTTCGGTCTGGGCCTCCGGATCCAGGACCGGGATGTGGAAGAAACGGTACTTCATGCTCCCGCGCCTCCCTTGCCCCCGCGGGGCCTGACCGCCCGCGCCTTCTGCTCGCTCCCGCTCGCTCCCTGCGCGGGCAGTCTGACCCCGCTCCCTGCCGGCTGGCCATTTCCGGCCTGGCCGGGCTCGGGACCTAGGGCAAGCCGGAGACCGCGGTCGCGGGGGCGGTCGCCGGGAACGTCGCGGAGGCGGGACGCGGAGCGCAGGTTCAGCGCGTCGTGGAAACAACTGCCGCCACGCAGCACACGCCTCCCGCCTGAATCAGCCCCCGCGGGGTCGATCACCGGCCCAACGGGATAGGCACCGAACCAGTCCTGACACCACTCATAGACATTGCCATGCATCTCATAGAGTCCCCAGGGGTTGGGTGGTAGTGAACGGACAGCAACCGTCTTGCTGCCGTTATTCGCCAGTTTGGAATCGAACACATCATCGAAAGAATACGCCGTGGTGGTCCGGGTCCGACAGGCATATTCCCACTCCGCCTCGGTCGGCAGGCGAAACCCTTGGGTCCACCGCGCGGACCGATCGACCGACCCGCTCAGCCAGGTATTCAAACGCTCGATGAATGCCTGAATATCCGTCCAACTGACCTGCTCGACCGGCAACTGCGGCCCCTTCGCATAGCTGGGGTTCTCACCCATCACCGCCTCCCACAGCGCCTGGGTGCAGGCGGTCTCCGCCAGCCAGAAACCGCGGGTGAGGATGACCTCATGCTGCGTCTCGTCAGGGGAGCGGCCCTTCTCGTCCGGCGGCGAGCCCATCTGAAAAACGCCCGGCCAGATCCAGCGCAGCCCGATGGCGACGCTCTTGATGGTGACCTCCGCACGCAGCCCGTACTGATCACGGCTCAGGGTCCAACCGGCGCCCGCCGGGGCCAGTCCAACCGACCGCAGCGCCTTGAATTGGTCCGCGTCGACAAAGGCGCCGTGACCATCCCAGCGCGAGTCCACCGCCGGGCGCACGGGCGAGCCGGGCCAGCGCAGCCATTCCAGCGGCGCGCACCAGTAGGCGCGCCGCTCGCCCTCACCTTCCGCAAAGCCGACGAACAGACCGTCCTGATCCCGCCCCAGGGTCTGCGCCCAGGCGGGCCGCGGCATGGGGGTGATCAGCAGTTCCTCGAAATCGGTGCGCAGCCGCCAGCCGTGCTCGCCCAGCGGCAGTGCACCCGCACCGCCGGCGGCCGGGTCCAGCCCCAGACTCTGCCAGGGCGCACCGGCCCGCTGCTCCTGTGCCGCGATCACGGGCCGGCCGGTCGGCAGTTGCGCGATCACCGGGCTGCCGCTGAGGATAGACCCGGCGGGCGCCGCCGCCGGCTCCCATTCCAGCCAGTCGCCGCGCTGCATCAGGCGCCAGGATTGGAGCTGCCTGGGGCGGCCCGCGGCGACCAGGGCGCGGTGGATGTCGAAGCCGTCGGGATTCACGGTACCGGCGCGCTCGGCTTCGGGGTGGGCGAGGAGCCAGAGACGATGGGCGTTAGGGCTGTGCTCCCAGGCGGCGGGGTCCAGGTGTGCGGCCTGGCTGTCGATCCAGGCTCCGAGCCAACGGGCGTGCTCGGCATCCTCGGCCAGGTCGGCGCCGATCAGGGCCTGCGCAACCTCGTGGAAGAAGTCCTCGGCCTGAAGGTCGGTGCGGCCGTCAGCCGCGGCATGGAGCATCCGCTCCTCCATGCGTTGCGAGCGCGTGCTGCCCTGCTCCTGCTGGGCGCGGATGAGGGTCCAGGCGAGATCGCGCTGGTGCGCATCACCGGTCACTGGAACGTCCGCGCGCAGGCGGCCGAGTGCGTTGAGGTCGCCGGGCAGCAACGCAAACTTCCCGGCGGCGAAGGCCGGATGCTGCCAGGCGGCGGCCTCGCTGCCGGCGTCCGCCAGGTGCGCGGGCAACTGGTGGCGCAGGTGACGCAGCAGGGCCGGGCGGATCGCGATGCAGGCGCTGAGCAGGGTCAAGAGCCGCTGCACACCCTGGTCGTCGCGGAGCGCGGCGGCCAGGTCCACCGGCGCGGCCGGCCAGGGGCGCGGACCGGCGGCGCGCGGCGGCAACTGGGCGTTGCGGTCGAGAAAGACCGGGAAGAACAGACCTGCCAACTCCGGGTGCCACCAGCGGGGTGGACAGGGGGTGAGTGCGACCGGCAGCCGCCCCTGGCCGCCGAGTCGGCGGCCGAGCCGCACCCAGGCCTGACGCTGACACGGCGTGCCCAGGCAGCCCAGGTCACCGGCAATCAACACCGGAACCTCGGCCGCGGGCGGCGCATAGGACCGCAGGGGTCCCCAGGCACCGCCCTCCCAGACCTGCACCGGACCCTCCGGCCCCTCGTCCATGCGCAGGATCGCCAAACCCGCCGCACCGCGCAAGCGCGGCAGGGCAGCCTTGAGCGTGTTGAAATCGTCCCGAAACGGGTAGAGCCGGGGGTGCAGGTCCAGAATCAACTGGCCCTGCCCGGCCCACCGCTGGCCCTTGAGGCGCGGGAGTCGGCGCAGGGGTCTGACGCGGGAGCAGGCCGCCACGAGCCGCGGGAGGTCGACGCGGTTGCGCTCGGCCGCCGCCCCCAGGGCCGCGTGCAGAAAAGGCCAGAGACGGGGCCAGGGGATGAGCGGGGGCGGCGGACCCAGGCGCTCGACCGGGGATTCGGCCTCCGTTTCCTGGTGCCGGTGCGGGGATGGCGTGGGGATGGGCGCGATGACCCAGCGTTCCGTAAGGGCGTATTCACGGCGGTGTTGCGGCCGGTATTCCAGGGTGCCGCCGCCGATCTTGGGGGCCGCGGTCGGGATGCCGTCCGGCGCAATGACGTGGGGCGGGCGCGTGGGTGCCGGCGTCTGCGCAAAACCCAGGGTGCCGGCAAGCCGCACCAAGCGAGCGTCGTCCAGGCGGGCCGCCCAGCGGATCAGATCGGCCCGGCCCACGGCGGCATGGCTCAGGGGTCCTGTCGCCGGGCCGGCCGGCGCAGTCGGCGACCCCGGAACGGACGGCGGTTCGGTCACGCGCCGCGCGTCCCGGTCTTGTCGAGCGCGAAGCGGTCGATGCGCCGGAACAGGGCCGTCTGGGCGGCCTCGTCAGGCCCGCGGGCGGTCACCAGCGCGCGCAGGATGTCCAGATATTCCGCCTGACCCGGCGGCGGACGGCCCAGGTCCAGCGCGCGCGCACGGTCTTTCACCAGTTGCTCGGCCACCAGGATGCGCACGCTCGCGGCGCACGCGTCGCCATAGTGCTCCCGGCCGCGTTTCACCAGGCAGGCGATCAGCTCATCCGGATTGGTGGGCAGGTCGAGCTTCAGCACCATGCAGCGGCGCAGGAAGGCGGCGGGCAACTCGCGCTCCTCGTTGGTGGTGATGACCAGCAGCGGCCTGGGCAGGCCGGACCGCAGGCCCACCGGCGTGTCCAGCCAGGGCACCGGAAAACGCCCGTTGCCCAGCGTCTCCAGCAGGCTGTTGGGCAGGTCCGCCTCGGCTTTGTCGATCTCGTCGATCAGCAGGACGGCACCCTGGGCGGGGGTCCAGCCCGCGGGTGCGGGCGGCGGATTGACCTTGCACAGGCTGAAGTCGGCACTCTGAGACAGGGCCGAGTCCCAGTCGAAGACCCACCACAGGGGGCCGGGGATCAGATAGCGGCGCGGGTCGAGCCGCTCCCGGTGCCCGAGGTCCGACTGGACCGTGGCCAGGACCTGGGCCTCGCCCAGTCGGGCCACCGCGTCGTACTCCCACAGGAGATCCTGGGCCTCGCTGCGGGCATGCACCACGCTGGAGACGAACAGCCGCCCCAACACTTGCGCCGCGGCCCGCGCCAACTGGCTCTTGCCGGAGCCCGGCTCGCCACGCACCAGGAGCGGGCGCTCCGCGGCCAGTGCGGCGAGGATGGCATCGGCACTTGGCTCGTCGAACAGATGCACTGAGTCGGGCCAGGTGCCGCAGGAGGGCAGTTCGATGCGCTGGTCGACGGGGGAGGTCTTGGATCATCAGGGTCTATCTCGCAGGAATGGCCTGGGCGATTTCAGTCAATCGCCTGAGCCGAGGGCGTCGATCCGGTCGAGGCATTCCTCGATGTTTCCCGCCAGATCGCCGGCCGGCAGCAGAAAGATCGGACCATCGGGGTCCGGGCTCGCGGCGCCGATGACGATCAGGTGGATTTCGGGGATGTCGCGGCCGATGGCCTGCAGCGCCGAGGGGCTGTTCATCTGGTTGTTCAACTCCGCGCTATCGATCACCAAACGGCGCCGCCGGCCTTCGTCTTCGAGCTGGATGGCCAATCGGGTGCGAATCCGATCTTTGGTCTCGGCGTCTACGGCCAAGGGTTCGGTACCGCCATCCACACTCTGACACAGCAGGCACCAGACCTTGTCGACCACCAGCCCGGGTTCGATCCGCTTAGGATCATTGAGCCCGATCGCGCCGAGCCGCTGGGGGGTGATGTCGTCCCGCCCGGTCTGCCAGGGTTGCCGCGCAACACCGAACGCGGCCCGACGCCGGTGCCAGCGGGCGGACAGCACCTCCAGACAGAGACTGCGGCCAATCGGGATATGGAAGGCCGCACCGCCGGACCAGCGCTTGACCAGCGGGGCGTCTTCCCGCTCATAGCCGTCGAGGACCGTGGTCACGACCATCCAGCCGAGGATGTCTTCGGCGCGCCGACGCAGCAGCGCGAGTCCATCCGACCGCTGGCGCAGCGGCTTTGCCGCCTCCTGCAGCGCCGCCCGGCAGATGCTCAAGGCGCGCCGGAAGTCCTGCGCCCGCGGTGGACAGAGCCATTCGGCGAGGTCCCGCGCCGTGGCCGCCGGAGCGCCGGTAACGCGCTGGGCGAGCGCTTCACGCAGCGGCGGCACCAATTCCAGTGACTCGACGATTCCGTCGATGGCATCGGCGCGGATCGGCGATACCGGCCGCGGCTGGGGGGCGATGTCGCGGGGCTTTGCGGCTGTGGCGCCAGCGAAGGGCGCGTGTCCGGGGGGCGCCGAAAGATCAATGGTATGCGTCCCCTCCGGACACCCCGCCTGATTCCGATCCACTTGCCAATCAACCTGATGCCAACAGCGAAAGTGGAACCGCACCCGGCGCGGATCGCGCGAGAGTTCGATCCACTGGAAGGCATTGGGATAAGGCTTGCCGGAGTAGCAGCAGCCGGCGGCGGCCTCGATGCAGGAGCGCTGCGGGTCCGCGCGCACAAGACGGTCAAGGTCGGGTTCATGGAGATGACCGCGCAGGATCAGATCGCGATGACGGTGCAGCGTGCGTTGCGCGTCGATGCGGTCGAACTCGGCCAGCGACGCCCAGGGATGGTGCAGCAGGGCGATGCGCCAGTCACAGTCGCCCTCCCCGTCCTGGTGCTGGACGGTCTGATTGATCTGATAGGTGCCGAGCAAGAGCCGGCTGTCGTCGTCGCCGCCGGCGAGCCAGGCGGAGTCGAGTCCGGCGACATGCAGATCCTGGTTGTGGAGGCGAATGCGGCGCTGCCACCAGGGGAGGTTTTGGCGCTCGTCGAGCCAGTCACCGTAGCACTTGAGGTAGGCGGTGTGCCGCTTGAACAGCAGCTCCCGCGTCTTTCTGGACTGGAGGCACTCGGTCACCGCGTCCTGGGTCTTGGCGGCAAGCAGTGCCTGGTGGGCATCGCGGGCACCCGGCTCGATTCGGTTCCAGTCGACGTCGTGATTCCCCGGCACCAGCAGCAGTCGATCCCGCGGCAAGGGCGTCGCCGGGTCGCGGGTCAGGCGCGGCCAGAGTTCATCCAGCCACTGGCGGGCGAGTTTGTACTCGGTGGGCTTGCCGGACTGGGCGAGATCGCCGGTGATGATCACCAGGTCCGGATACAGGTCGTTCGCGGCGGCATCGGCGGCGATGAAGCCGGCCAGCGCGCGCAGGATCGGGTCGGCGTCCCACTGTGAGCGGGTGCTGAAGTGGACATCCGACAGGTGCAGGATGCGGATCGGAGAATCGGCTGGCGTCGTGGTCACCGGGGCGCGCTCCATCGTCGTTGGTTTGCGGGCAGACTAACCAATGCGGCCCGGCGGTTGCAACCGCGATCGTTTAGACTTGGAGCGCGCATACAATCACCGGACGGACATCGCCCAAAGGTATACGAATGACATCGATCGACACTTCCGGCGTTCCCTTGACCGGCGGCGATCTCGCCGCCGAATGGCTCCGCAACTGGCAACGCATGTGGGGTTTGGCGCCCGACACGCTCGTGCAGCCGATCCTGCCGGGCTGGAGCTTCAATATCAACAACACCAACTCGTCGTCGCCGCAAACCGAGTTGGACGTAGTAAACAAGTACAGTTATGGTCGCCAGCTCGGCCGCATGGCCGATGCGCTGGCCACGCTGGTTGTCCAACTGCATGGGTCGAAGCCACCCGATCAGAACCTTGCCGAGTTCCTGCACATGAAGGAGGCGATCGATCAGGTGAAGCACGATTCCGCTGCCGCACGGATCGAGCGTTTCAAGACGGATCTGGAATTGCTGAAGGCGAAAGACCAAGCGGAGTACGAACGACTGCGCGGCGCTTTGCTCGCGGCGCTCGGCGACTGAGCGCGGAGGATGGGCATTGCGCTCGCTCTGCCCATCCGACCGGACGGCCCGGCCAAACCACATCACAGCCGGTCATACCCGCTCGACCTGCGTACAAAAAATGCTGGATACTTTCACTTAGTGAAAGTATCGTACATTCATGGGAACACTCGCTGAAGCCATCACCGGGGCGGGCTGGCAGGACCGCGTGCTGACCGAGTCGCAACTGGCTCGGCTGCTCGGCGGTTCGGCGCAGCGGCGCTACAATCTGGTCAATCGCGCCCTGCGGCAGGGCGCGTTGCTGCGGCTGCGGCGCGGTCGCTATCGACTCGCCGCCGCGGTGTCCGGGCGGCTGCCGCAGCCCTTTGTGATCGCGCAAGGGCTGCATCCGGGGTCTTACGTCTCGTTCGAGACGGCCTTGAGTGACCACGGCTGGATTCCGGAAGCGGTGCCGGCACTCTTGTGTACGATACCGGGGCGACGGCGTGATGAACTGACGGTGCCGGGGCTCGGCCAGTTTCGGTTCTTGCCGCTGGCGCTCAATCGCGGTTTTTTTCTCGAAGGTGTCGATCGACGGCTGTTGGATGGGCAAGCGGCGCTGGTGGCTCAGCCGTTGCGCGGCCTGCTCGATCTGTTGTGCCTCAATAAACAGGAGTGGCCGGGCTTGGCGGGCCTGGCGGAGGGCATGCGCCTGGCGCCTGAAGCGCTTGCCACGCTGCGCCCCGACGCCTTGAAACCGTTTCGGTCTGTGTATCAACACGCGCGTATGCGCACCTTGATCGACAGGATGCAGCAGGAGTTGGCGGCGCTATGATCGATCTACTGCGTCGGCGGCTGGACAGCTATGCGGCAGCCGATGCGCGGCAGGAAGAGCAGGCACTCAAAGAGATTCTGCAGGAACTCGCCTTGTACGGGCTCTGGCGCGCCGGCTTTTTCGCGGTGGCGGCATTTCAGGGCGGCACCAGCCTGCGCCTGCTGCATGGCTTGCGCCGCTTCTCGGAGGATCTCGACTTTATTCTGCGCGAGGCGGATGCGGGTTTCGCATGGCAGCCCTATTTCAGGACTCTGGTCGATGTGTTTGCCTAGTTCGGGGTCCGTTGCGAGTTGGTTGATCGCGGCAAGATGGACCGCGCCGTGCGCCAGGCGATGATCAAGGACAATTCGATCGGCCGCCAGCTCGATCTGTCCTTCTACCGCGGCGATACCGGGCGCAAGCTCAGGGTGAAACTGGAGGTCGACACCTGTCCGCCGGGCGCCTCGGGGTTCATTTATCACTATCTGGATTTTCCGCTCGATTTCGAGGTATGCGCTCAGGATCTCCAGAGCAATCTGGCGCTGAAGCTTCACGCGCTGCTGTGCCGACCCTACATCAAAGGGCGCGATTGGTTCGATTTCGGTTGGTATGTCACCCAAGGGGTGGCGCCGAATCTGCCGCACCTCGCGGCTGCCCTGTTCCAACAGGGTCCTTGGCAAGGGGTGACGCTGAACCTCGATCCGGAACGCTCCATCACTGCGTGAGGGGACCGGTGAATTCGCCACCCGTGTCCGTGCCTCACCGCACCCGACGATCGTGAGCCCGTCCGGCCGGTCGCGGGTGACCGGCGCGCTCGACTCAGCGCCTTGAGGTCTGCGTGAGCAGCGTGTCGTGATCCGAGCGACCGCCGGCGGGCGGTTCAGGGCACGACCGTGTAGGGCTTGCCCCGTTGGTTGTTGTCGTCATAAGCCTCCGTGCTGACGCAGGTGTGATCGATGTAGGCCCGCAGTGACTTGGCGGCAGCGGTCCCGGCGGGGAGGCCGTCCAGCGTCAGGGTGCGGCTGGCCCCGGCGGCCAGGGGGCCGACGGTGACCGCGGTGTCGCCCGCGGCGCCGCAGGCGGGGACGCCCGGCTGATCGACCCAGAGCGCGAGCGTGCCGGCGTCGCCCGCCGCGGTACCGCGGTTTTTCACCGTCACGGCGGCGCTGAAGGTGCCGCCGGCGGTGGGACGGTTGGGCGTCAGGTCGATGGCGGTGACCGTGAAGTCCGGGACTGCCTCGGCGAAGACCCGGTAGCCCTGGCTGGACTGGTTGTTGGTTTCAGCGGGTTCCGTGATCTGACACTGGCTGTCGATGAAGGTCCACAGAGTCTTGTACGCGGCGGTGCCGGCCGGCAGGCTGACCCGCACCGTCTGTTTGGCGCCCGCCGCCAGGGTCGCCAGGTTGATCTCAGCGTCCCCTGGGGCATTGCAGGCTTGGGTGTCGCGCTGGTTGGCCCAGACGCGCAGCAGCCCTGGGGTGCCGGCCTGGGTGCCGCGATTCTTGACGGTGATCGCGGCGTTGAAGGTGCCGCCGGCGAGTGGGGCGCTGGGGTTCAGGGTGACGTTGGTGACGGTGAAGTCGGCGTCGGAGGTGGGTGATGATCCCCCGAATCCGACCACCGGCACGGGACTCAGGCGGTGCGTGGTGGTGCCGTCGCCGAGCGGGCCGTACCAGTTGCCGCCCCAGGCCCAGAGGCTGCCGTCGGTCTTGCGGGCCAGGGTGTGATAAGAGCCGCCTGACACGGCCGCGACCCCGGTCAGGACCTGAACCGGCGTCAATCGATCGGTGGTGGTGCCGTCGCCGAGCTGGCCGAACTGGTTGGATCCCCAGGCCCAGAGGCTGCCGTCGGTCTTGATGGCGAGGGTGTGAGAACCGCCGACTGCCACGGCCGCGACCCCGGTCAGGACCTGGACTGGCGTCAACCGATCTGTGGTAGAGCCGTCACCGAGCTGGCCGTAGAAGTTCCATCCCCAGGCCCAGAGGCTGCCGTCGGTCTTGAGGGCCAGGGAGTGGTCGGAGCCACCTGACACGACCGCGACCCCGGTCAGCACCTGGACCGGCGCCCAGCGATTGGTGATGGTGCCGTCGCCGAGCGCGCCGTACCAGTTGGCGCCCCATGCCCAGAGGCTGCCGTCGGTCTTGATGGCGAGGGTGTGAGACCAGCCGGCTGCCACGGCCGCGACCCCGGTCAGGACCTGGACCGGCGTTGAGCGATTGGTGAGGGTGCCGTCGCCGAACTGGCCGTAGTCGTTCCGTCCCCAGGCCCAGAGGCTACCGTCGGTCTTGATGGCGAGGGTGTAGAAATCGCCGGCCGCCACGGCCGCGACCCCGGTCAGGACCTGGACCGGCGTTGAGCGATGGGTGGTGGTGCCGTCGCCGAGCTGGCCTTCATAGTTGAATCCCCAGGCCCAGAGGCTGCCGTCGGTCTTAATGGCCAGGCTGTGCAGCTCGCCGGCCGCCACGGCCGCGCCCCCGGTCAGGACCTGGACCGGCGTCAATCGATCGGTGGTGGTGCCGTCGCCGAGCTGGCCATCATAGTTGAATCCCCAGGCCCAGAGGCTGCCGTCGGGCTTGATGGCTAGGCTGTGAAAAAAGCCAGCAGCCAGTCGCTGCATCTCCGAATTGTCGGCCACGGCAACGCTCACCGCCCAAGGCGAGTCCAGCAGCGCATTGAGCCCGGCGGCATCGACCCGCACGGTCAGGCTGGCTGAACCGGCGGCGCGCGCGACCCCGTCATAGGACCCGGCTGGCAAAGCGAACAGCAGATCCTGCGCTGTCTGCTCCAGGTCGTCCGCCGCCGCCGACGGGCGCAGCTCTACCCGCACGCTCACCCAGCCCGCGGCGCCCACCTGCGCGCGCAGCGCGGCGGCGCTGCTCACCGCCGCGGCGGCGGGCACCGTCAGCCCGGCCGCGGCCGGGCCCAGGGCCAGACTCAGTGCCAGTGTCAAACACAAAGCAAGAAGCGCCGCGCGTT
>JACDZJ010000434.1_pt1 | contig 11317 bp, 15 predicted proteins | sample 7365721 | NCBI WGS metagenome assembly JACDZJ01 (sample SAMN15143480, study PRJNA637477) | pond metagenome | biome: freshwater wetland ecosystem [ENVO:00000243]; feature: pond [ENVO:00000033]; material: pond water [ENVO:00002228]; isolation source: pond water containing pink berries ... | reverse complement strand
GGGAATTTCGTTGCCCTTGCCCCAGGTGTGTTCCTGGGCCAAACAAAGACCACTGAGGTCTTCGAGCAATTCGGCAATGGCGATATTGACTTCGTGCAAGGAGAAGAACCGCCGATGGCGCAGGCGAGCCAGAATCCAGCGTTCAACGATCTGCACGCCGACCTCGACCTTGGCTTTGTCCTGCGGCTTCTTCGGCCGTGCCGGCAGCATTACCGTGTCGTAGTGGGACGCGAAATCAAGTGCGGTACGATTGGGGCGGGGTTCGTAACGGTTGGCGTCGAAGATCAATGCCTTAGAAGCTGTCTCAAAAAATGGTGAAGGGAGTCGATAAGTGAGGTACATCAACCACCGAGAGGGAGGCAGCGATGTACCCCAGCGATCTGACAGATGAACAGTGGGCTGTTCTGGCGCCGTATGTGGTGAAGCCACTGCCGGTGGTTCGCGGCAAAGGCCGACCGCCCAAGCAAGATTTTCGTGCCGAGATCAATGGCATGCTGTACGTCCTGAAGACCGGTTGCCAGTGGCGCATGCTGCCCAAGGAATTTCCGCCGTGGCAAACGGTGTATGGGTCTTCCAAGATCCGCGCGTCAAATATGCCGCGTGAAACTTCAAACTTCATCTGGCCGGATCAATAGGCCTGCAATGTCGCAGTGCGGTGTGGCTGGATGCTCTGTAGGAGTTGGTTGAATATCTTCGGATTGCCGCAGACGATATTCCCGGTCTTCAGATAATTGCCTTCGCCGGAAAGGTCGCTGACCAGACCGCCTGCTTCCTGGATGAGTAGCGCACCAGCGGCCATGTCCCAGGGCGATAAACCGAATTCCCAGAAACCGTCGAGCCGACCAGTCGCGACGTAGGCGAGATCGAGCGATGCGGCTCCTGGGCGGCGCACGCCCGCACAACGACGCGTCATTTCCTTGAAGATGGCGAGATAGGCATCGATATGCTCAAACATCCGATAGGGGAACCCGGTGCCGATCAACGCCTCTTCGAGCTTGGCCAGTTTGCTGACGCGAATCCGCTTGTCGTTGAGAAAGGCGCCGCCGCCCTTGCTGGCGGTGAAGAGTTCGTTGCGATTGACGTCGTAGATCACCGCTTGGGTCAGCACGCCCTTGTGCGCCAGTGCAATCGATACGGCATATTGCGGAAAGCCGTGGATGAAGTTCGTCGTGCCGTCGAGCGGATCAATGATCCACTGGTATTCGGAACTGCCTGCCGTGGCGCCGGACTCTTCGGCCAAAAAGGCATGGCTGGGATAGACTTCCCGCAACGTTTCGATGATGGAGTTTTCGGCGGCGCGGTCGACTTCGGTGACGAAGTCGTTCTGTTGCTTGAGGTTGATCTTGAGTTGTCCGATGTCCAGGCTGGCGCGGTTGATCAGGTTGCCGGCGCGGCGGGCGGCCTTGACGGCCGTATTGAGCATGGGATGCATGGCAGCAGGGGCAGGAGCCCGTTCGTAAAACGATGAATTCTAAACTGTCGGCCCCCCCCGTGCCGGAAACCATGCAGTGCGTGCGCGTCGTCCTTTCGCAGACGAGCCATCCCGGCAATATCGGTGCGGCGGCACGCGCGATGAAAACCATGGGTTTCTCGCGTCTGGTGCTGGTCAATCCGCGAACATTTCCGGATCCTCAAGCCGTAGCCATGGCTGCGGGTGCGGATGATGTGCTGGGAGGAGTGCGGATCTGTCACAGTCTGGGCGAAGCGTTGAGTGGAACTGTGCTGGCGCTGGCCATGACCGCACGGCGGCGTGAATTGGCGACCGAACCGGCTTGGGCCCGCGATGCTGCCGGCGAGTGTGCAACCATTGCTGCTCAGGGCGAGATCGCGCTGGTCTTCGGCAATGAAACCTCGGGCCTGTCGAATGCGGAACTCGCGCTGTGTAACCGCTGGGCCATGATCCCGGCCAATCCGGCCTATACCTCGCTCAATCTCGCGGCCGCCGTGCAGTTGGTCTGCTACGAACTGCGTCTGGCGCTCCTTGCCGTCCCGCCAGCGCCGACTATTCCGGGAGCGGGACTTTTAGCTACGCATGACCAAATCGACAGATTGATCGATCATTTCGAGCAGGCGGCGGTCGAATCCGGTTTCCTTGACCCGGAGAAACCCGGTCGCCTGATATTGCGCCTGCGTCGATTTTTCTCGCGGGCCGGACTTGAGCAGGAGGAGGTCAGTATCCTGCGCGGCTTGTTGTCTTCGTTCAAGACGCCAACGAGCAAACGATACCGTTGAGTTGTAGAAAGTTTGCAACCTAAGTTGACCGAAGTCATCGGGAATTCTACAATTCCCACACTTTCTTTATGGCTTCGTTGCATTCCATGTTTGCTCATCTGCGTGAAGACATCTCCTGCGTTTTCGAACGCGACCCCGCCGCCCGTTCCACCTGGGAGGTGCTGACCTGCTATCCGGGCTTTCACGCCATTACATTCCATCGTTTCTCCCACTGGCTATGGGGGCAGCGGTTGCGCTGGCTGGCGCGGCTCTCCTCGCATTTCGCCCGCTGGCTCACCGGCATCGAAATCCATCCCGGTGCGCAGATCGGCCGGCGCGTGTTCATTGACCATGGCATGGGGGTGGTCATTGGCGAGACTGCCGAAATCGGTGACGAGTGCACGCTTTACCACGGTGTGACGCTGGGAGGGACCTCGTGGAACAAAGGCAAGCGCCATCCGACCCTGGAACGTGGCGTGGTAGTCGGTGCCGGTGCCAAAGTGCTGGGACCAATTACGGTGGGCCTGGGTGCCAAGATCGGTTCCAATTCCGTCGTGGTACGCGATGTGCCTGCGGGGGCTACCGCCGTGGGCATTCCGGCACGTATCATTGAGCCTGGGCGAGAGCAGGCGCGCCAGGAGAAGGCTGAAGGACTCGGCTTTTCCGCATACGCCGTCTCGCGAAGCGAGGACGATCCCTTGTCCATGGCCATTCACGGCTTGCTTGATCATGCGGTCGAGACCGATCGAAGAATCGCTGCCCTGCTCAAGACCATCGAGCGCGCTGGGGTTTCACTTGAAGATGATGTGGCGACTGCAGACAAGTTTGACCCGAATTATTTATCCAAGATTGTCGATTGAGTAGTTGACTAAATCAGTTTGGTACTATATCTTGATTATAACAGTAGGGTATAGGTTTCCTCCCTTCCGTTTAACGCTTGAATCAGACGAGGTACGCCATGAGACTTACAACTAAAGGACGTTTTGCAGTAACCGCCATGATTGATGTCGCCATGCGCCAGCACGGTGGACCGGTTACTTTGGCGGGCATAGCCGAGCGTCAGAACATTTCCCTTTCCTATCTTGAGCAGCTGTTCGGCAAATTGCGCCGCAACCAGCTGGTCGCCAGCACCCGTGGTCCAGGGGGCGGCTATACCCTGGCCAAGCCACTCGCGGCGGTTACGGTGGCCGACATCATCAGTGCCGTCGATGAACCGCTCGACGCCACGGGTTGTGGCGGGTTGGGAAATTGCCATGACGATCATCCCTGTATGACCCACAACCTGTGGATGACGCTGAACGCGCGGATGCATGACTACCTGCGCTCGGTCAATCTCGACGATTTGGTCAACCAGCAAAATGGCACGGACGCGCACGCCAGGCAGATCGTTGCCGCTCAGGCAGACACGGGTGCCCGTTCATCCCGCCGCATTCCGGTAATGGCCGTCGCTTGACCTGATTATCTTCCAGCCGATGTTCGCTCCCGTCTATCTCGATCACAATGCCACCACGCCAGTTGCTCCGGCAATGCTGGTGGCCATGTTGCCGTGGTTCGGGAATCAATACGGCAATGCTTCCAGCCGCCACGAGTACGGCCGGGCAGCGCGACGGGCGCTGGACGAGGCGCGCCAGCGTGTCGCCTTTGCGGTCGGAGCGCATCCGACCGAGGTAATTTTCACCAGCGGCGGTTCCGAGGCGAACAACCTGTTCCTCAAGGGTGCAGCGGAACGGCAACCGTCCGCCTTGGTAGTTATCTCGGCCATCGAACACCCCTGCGTTCGCGAGCCTGCCAAGTCGCTTAAACGACGCGGCTGGCGCCTGCGCGAGGTTGCGGTCGATACGGAGTGCCGTCTCGCCAGCGCCGACTTTTCTGCTGCACTCTCGGAAACCCCCTCGCTGGTGTCGGTGATGCTTGCCAACAACGAGACTGGAGCGGTACAGGACATCGCCACCCTCGCTGCCGCGACGGCGCAGGCAACGCGGGGCCGTGCTTGGTTCCACAGCGATGCGGTGCAGGCGCTGGGGAAAATTCCGCTCAACTTCCGCTCGCTCAATGCCGCCGGCGTGCATGCCCTGACGCTCTCTGCCCACAAGCTGGGTGGACCGAAGGGTGCCGGCGCGCTGATCGTGGACAAGCGCGTCGATCTGGCACCGCTGATCGATGGTGGTGGACACGAGCGCGGCCTGCGTTCCGGCACCGAGAACGTGCCGGCCATCGTCGGTTTCGGTCTGGCCTGCGAACTGGCGCTGGCCGATCTGGCGACAACCGCACCGCGCCTGCGGCAACTGCGCGACGAGCTTGAATGCGGCCTGTCCGCGCTGGGTGCCACGATCTTCGCCCAGGCTGCCGAACGCCTGCCCAACACCACATATTTCGCGCTGCCGGGCGTGGATGGCGAAACTCTCGTCGGCAAGCTCGACCGCGCCGGCTATGCGGTGGCGAGCGGCGCGGCCTGTTCCGCTGCCAATCCCGAGCCTTCCCATGTGCTGCTGGCGATGGGCGTCGCGCCGGAACTGGCGCGCAGCGCAGTACGCGTCAGCCTCGGCCACCAGAACACCGACGCGGAGGTTGCCGGCTTCCTGCAGGCCTGTGCCGCGACCGTTTCGCAATTGCAATCCCTGACCGCCATGGTCCATTGAAGGAGCACCCCAAGATGCTGAAACTGCCCATCTATCTCGACTACTCGGCAACGACCCCGGTCGATCCGCGCGTGGCCGCGAAGATGATTCCCTACCTGACCGAACACTTCGGCAACCCGGCTTCGCGTTCCCACCCCTTCGGCTGGACGGCTGAAAAGGCCGTCGAGGAAGCCCGCGAGCAGGTCGCCGCGCTCGTCAATGCCGACCCCAAGGACATCATCTGGACTTCGGGGGCGACCGAATCCAACAACCTTGCCATTAAGGGTGCCGCGCATTTTTACGGCGAGACCAAGGGCAAGCACATCGTCACCGTCACCACCGAGCACAAGGCGGTGCTCGATACGGTGAAGGAACTGGAGCGGCAGGGTTTCGAAGCCACCTACCTTGAACCGCAGTCCAACGGCCTGATCGACCTCGATCAGTTCAAGGTGGCCCTGCGCAAAGACACCGTGATCGCCTCGGTGATGGCGGTCAATAACGAGATCGGCGTGATCCAGCCGATTGCCGAGTTGGGAGAACTGTGCCGTAGCAACGGCACCATCTTTCACGTCGATGCGGCTCAGGCGACCGGCAAGATGCCGCTTGATCTGACACAACTGAAGGTCGACCTGATGTCCTTCTCGGCGCACAAGACCTACGGCCCCAAGGGCATCGGGGCCCTGTACGTGCGCCGCAAGCCGCGTATCCGGCTGGAGGCACAGATGCACGGTGGTGGCCACGAGCGCGGCCTGCGTTCCGGCACACTGGCGACACACCAGATCGTCGGCATGGGCGAAGCCTTCCGCATCGCCCGCGAGGAGATGGCCACCGAGAACGAGCGCATCCGCATGCTGCGCGACCGCCTGATGAAGGGCCTGATGGACATCGAGGAGACCTACGTCAACGGCGACATCGAGCGGCGCGTGCCGCACAACCTCAACATCAGCTTCAACTTCGTCGAGGGCGAGTCGCTGATCATGGCGATCAAGGATCTGGCGGTATCGTCCGGTTCCGCCTGCACCTCGGCCTCGCTCGAACCTTCCTACGTGTTGCGTGCGCTCGGTCGCTCGGACGAACTGGCGCACAGCTCGATCCGCTTTACGCTCGGTCGCTTCACCACTGAAGAAGAGGTCGATTTCACCATCAAGCTGCTGCACGACAAGATCGGCAAGCTGCGCGAGTTGTCGCCGCTGTGGGAGATGCACCAGGACGGCATCGACCTGAGCACCGTGCAGTGGGCCGCGCACTGATTATCGGAGAACCATCATGGCATATAGCGAAAAAGTACTGGATCACTACGAAAATCCCCGCAACGTCGGCTCCTTCGGCAAGGAAGAGGAGGGCATTGCCACCGGCATGGTCGGCGCGCCGGCCTGCGGCGACGTGATGAAGTTGCAGATCAAGGTCGGCAAGGATGGCGTCATCGAAGATGCCAAGTTCAAGACCTACGGCTGCGGCTCGGCGATTGCATCGAGTTCGCTCGTGACCGAATGGGTCAAGGGCAAGTCGCTCGACGAGGCCTTGGCAATCAAGAACACCCAGATCGCCGAGGAACTGGCGCTGCCACCGGTGAAGATCCACTGTTCGATCCTCGCCGAGGATGCCATCAAGGCCGCCGTGGCCGACTACAAGAAAAAGCAGGAGACCGTATAAATGGGCGTGACACTTTCCGAATCCGCTGCCAAGCATGTCGCAAACTTCATCGCCAAGCGCGGCAAGGGCATCGGCATCCGTCTGGGCGTCAAGACTTCCGGCTGCTCGGGCATGGCCTACAAGCTTGAATTCGCCGATGCGACCGAGCCGGACGATATTGTCTTCGATACGCATGGCCTCAAGGTGCTGGTCGACCCGAAGAGCCTCCCCTACATCGACGGCACCGAACTCGATTACACGCGGGAAGGCCTCAACGAAGGTTTCAAATTCAACAACCCCAACGTCAAGGACCAGTGCGGTTGCGGCGAGAGCTTCCAGGTCTGACGGCAGCGTAGCGATGACGAATTTCGACCTCGAAACACTGCAACAGGATTTCTTCAGCCTGTTTGGCCTGCCGCGCCAACAAGCACTGGATGCCGACAAGCTGGAACTGCTATATCGCGACATTCAGGCGCAGGTGCATCCCGACAAGCATGCCCACCTGGCCGACAGTGACAAACGGCTAGCCATGCAGTGGGCGACGCACGTCAATGAGGCTTACCAGACCTTGAAGGACCCGCTCAAGCGCGCACGCTACCTGCTGCACCTTGCCGGCCATGATGTCGGACTGGAAAGCAACACGGCAATGTCTGGTGCGTTCCTGATGGAGCAGATGAACTTGCGCGAGACGGTGGCCGAAGCGAAAGCAGTGGGCGATGTGGCAGCGCTGGATGCCTTGCATCGGCGCGTGGGCAAGGAAATCGTTGCCGAATATTCACAATTGCAACAGGCGCTCGATGGCCAGAGTCTTAATCGTGCTGGCACGCTGGTCCGCCAGTTGATGTTTCAGGAAAAATTGTTTCAGGAAATCGACGACGCACTGGCAATTCTGGAAACCTGATCCCCGTCAGGGAGAGAACAACAAGAATGGCATTACTCCAACTTTCCGAACCCGGAGAATCCGCAGCGCCGCATCAGCACCGGCTGGCGGTCGGCATCGACCTCGGCACCACCAATTCGCTGGTGGCGACGGTGCGCAGCGGCATGGCCGTCGTGCTGAACGACGAACTCGGCCGTCCGCTGCTGCCCTCGATCGTCCGCTATGGCGCCGATGGCATGGTGGAAACGGGCTACGATGCCTTCGCGCATCAGTCTGCCGATCCGAAGAACACCATCGTCTCGGTCAAGCGTTTCATGGGGCGCGGTCTCAGGGACATCGCCCACATCGAGTCGATGCCTTATGACTTCATTGAAGCAGAGGGCATGGTCAAACTGAGGACCGTGCAGGGTGTCAAGAGTCCCGTCGAGGTCTCTGGGGACATCCTGCGGGCCCTGCGCGAACGGGCCGAAGCCTCGCTGGGCGCAGGTGACGGAAACCCGCTTACCGGCGCAGTGATCACCGTGCCGGCCTATTTCGACGATGCGCAGCGCCAGGCCACCAAGGATGCCGCCCGGCTGGCAGGCCTGAACGTGCTGCGCCTGCTCAACGAGCCGACCGCGGCAGCGATTGCTTACGGCCTCGACAATGCCGCCGAAGGAATTTACGCTGTCTATGACCTGGGCGGCGGCACCTTTGACATCTCGATCCTGAAGCTCTCCAAGGGCGTGTTTCAGGTCTTGTCCACCGGCGGCGATTCGGCGCTCGGTGGCGACGATTTCGATCACCGGGTGTTCTGCTGGGTCATCGAGCAGGCCAAGCTCAAGCCGGTCTCGCCCCAGAACGGGCGGCTGTTGCAGATGCGGGCTCGCGAAGCCAAGGAATACCTCACCCTCAATGGTGAAGCACCGATTACGGCCAGACTCTCGACCGACGAATTTGTCGATCTGAAGATCACGACACCGATCTTTTCCGAAATTACCCGCACCCTGGTGCAGAAGACCCTCGGCCCGACGCGCAAGGCACTGCGCGATGCCGGGCTGACACCCTCCGACATCAAGGGCGTGGTGATGGTCGGCGGGGCGACGCGCATGCCGCAGATCCAGCACGCCGTGGGCGAGTATTTCGGCCAGGAACCGCTCAACAACCTCGACCCGGACAAGGTGGTGGCGCTCGGTGCGGCCACGCAGGCCAACCTGCTGGCGGGCAATCGTGCCACCGGCGACGACTGGCTTCTGCTCGACGTTATCCCCCTCTCTCTCGGTATCGAAACCATGGGCGGCCTGGTGGAAAAGATCATTCCGCGCAATGCGACCATCCCCGCTGCCCGCGCCCAGGACTTCACCACCTTCAAGGACGGTCAGACCGCCATGGCCTTGCATGTCACGCAGGGCGAGCGAGAGCTGGTTTCCGATTGTCGCTCGCTGGCACGCTTCGAACTGCGCGGCATGCCGCCGATGATGGCGGGAGCGGCACGCATCCGTGTCAGCTTCCAGGTCGATGCCGATGGCCTGCTCTCAGTGACGGCGCGCGAACAGACCACCGGCCACGAAGCCCATGTCGAGGTCAAGCCGTCCTATGGTCTCTCCGACGACGAGATCGCCGCCATGCTCAAGGATGGCTATAACCACGCCCCGGATGACGCCTTCCGGCGTGCCCTGCGCGAGGCGCAGGTCGAGGCCCAGCGGCTGGTGGAGGCCGTACAGTCGGCCTTGAAGGCGGATGCCGATCTGCTGTCGCGGCTGGAGCGGGCGCACATCAATTCCTGCCTGGCCAAGCTACAAGCGCTGCTGATCGGCGACGACCGGCGCGCCATCGATGCGGCGATGGGTGCGCTCTCGCAGGGGACCGCCGAATTCGCCGCGCGGCGCATGAACCAGAGCGTGCAACGTGCCCTGGCGGGCAAGAAAGTAGCCGAGCTATGACCCAGATCATTGTGTTGCCCCATGGCGAGCTATGTCCGGCCGGTGCGGTCATCGAGGCCGAACCCGGCATCTCCATCTGCGACGCACTGCTTGAGAACGACATCGAGATCGAGCATGCCTGCGAGAAATCCTGTGCCTGCACCACCTGCCACGTTGTGGTCCGCGAAGGCTTTGACTCGCTGGAAGCTTCCGACGAGATCGAGGACGACTTGCTCGACAAGGCCTGGGGTTTGACGCCGCTGTCGCGCTTGTCCTGCCAGTCCATCGTCGGCGACACGCCGCTGACCATCGAGATTCCCAAATACACCATCAATCAGGTCAAGGAAGGACACTCCAAGAAATGAGGAAAAAATGAAGTGGACCGATAGCCTCGACATCGCCATCGAACTGGCCGAACGCCACCCGGACGTCGACCCGAATGCGCTCAATTTCGTCGACCTGATGCGCTGGGTGATGGAACTGCCCGGCTTCGCGGAAGACCAGAGTCATTGCGGCGAAAAGAAGCTCGAAGCGATCCAGCAGGCGTGGATCGACGAAACGGATTAGCCCTGCTGCTCATCGACACGCATTGCCACCTCGACGCGGCCGAATTCGATGCTGACCGCGATGAGGTAACCGCTGCGACAAAAGTCGGCGCTGGCGGGATGGCTATACAGGCGGCAATGGTGGTGCCGGCGGTCGAGCGGGCGAACTTCGGCGCAGTAGCGAGCGTCTGTCGCGACTACCCCGACTGCTTCCCGGCTTACGGCATCCACCCGCTCTATGTCGACCGCGCCCGGCCCGAAGACCTGGATGCCCTGCGCGAAATACTGCGGCGCGAATTTGCGGTCGCGGTCGGAGAAATTGGCCTTGATCGCCATCATGGGAACAATGGACCCCGCGACGACGAGCGGCAAGCTTTGTATTTCACCGAACAACTGAAGATTGCCCGCGAGTTTCAGCTTCCGGTGTTGCTGCATGTGCGCAAGGCCATCGACCCGATTCTCGCCGCCGTGCGCCAGGCCAAGGTCTGCGGTGGCATTGCTCATGCCTTCAACGGTAGCAGACAGCAGGCAGGGGAGTTCATCAAGCTCGGCTTCAAGCTCGGTTTCGGCGGCGCGATGACCTATCCCGGTTCGACGCGCATCCGCGAACTGGCCGCGACCCTGCCGCTAGCCAGCATCGTGCTGGAAACCGATGCGCCCGACATTCCGCCGGTGTGGAAAGTCGGCAGCAGAAATACGCCGGCCGACCTGCTCCGGATTGCCGAAACGCTGGCAGAATTGCGCGGCTTGCCGCTGGAGGTAATTGCTGCGGCGACCACGGAAAACGCCCGCGCGGTTTTGCCGCGCCTGACCATTTCATAACCACAGGAGAAGAACAATGACGACCGTAACCCTGCAGGGCAATCCCTTCAAAGTCGAGGGCAGCCTGCCCGCCGTCGGTGCCGCGGCACCTGCGCTGCGCCTGACCACCGGCGAACTGGCCGATGTCTCGCTGGCGAATTACGCTGGCAAGCGCAAGGTGCTGAACATCGTGCCGAGCCTCGATACGCCCACCTGCGCCACCTCGACGCGCAAGTTCAACGAAAAGGCCGCCGGCCTTTCCAATACCGTCGTGCTGGTGGTTTCTGCCGACCTGCCGTTCGCCGCCGGCCGCTTCTGCTCGGTCGAAGGCCTCAAGAACGTCGCCCATTTGTCGACCTTCCGCCATCCCGAGTTCATGGCGACCTGGGGGGTGAAAATGGCCGAAGGCCCGCTGTTCGGCCTGACCGCGCGCGCCGTGGTGGTGCTCGATGAGAACGACAAGGTGCTGCACAGCCAACTAGTCGGTGAAATCGCCGATGAGCCGGATTACGACGCGGCCCTGAAAGTGCTGTAGGTTACTCGCTGCAAACTTAAAACCGGCGCATGCGCCGGTTTTAAGTCCAGAAAACAGAGCCTGTTCCATCAAGGCACAAAAGGAGTGAACAGATGACCTTGGCCGAAACCATCTATCAACGCAGTCTGAAACCCCCTTTCTTAGAAGCTGTCTCAAAAAATGGTGAAGGGAGTCGATAAGTGAGGTACATCAAC
>JACDZJ010000433.1_pt1 | contig 11364 bp, 12 predicted proteins | sample 7365721 | NCBI WGS metagenome assembly JACDZJ01 (sample SAMN15143480, study PRJNA637477) | pond metagenome | biome: freshwater wetland ecosystem [ENVO:00000243]; feature: pond [ENVO:00000033]; material: pond water [ENVO:00002228]; isolation source: pond water containing pink berries ... | reverse complement strand
TCTGTCCTTGCTGGGGCCACGCCAGGAAACAGCCGGAGGGATTGCTGTTTCCTGGACGTGGCATAAGAGGCCGTAATGCAATGAGCAGGGTAGGGCCCTGCTCTCGTGTTGGGCAACTCATTGGTTTCGAACGAGTTCCTCTGTTCTTGCTTGGGCCACGCCAGGAAACAGCCGGAGGGATTGCTGTTTCCTGGGACGTGGCATAAGAGGCCGTAATGCAATGAGCAGGTGAAGCTCTGCTCATTGCATAACGGCCTCTAATCTCTCAACCCCTTCCCGGTCAGGCAGAGAAAGACGTCTTCCAGATTGGAGGAGTGGACGGCCATTTCCGAGAGATCAATATCGAGATTCAGCAAGGTGCTGATCCCCTCATGCACCTGGGCGATTTCCATGACGATGGTGTCGTCGTGCCGCTTCCAGGGGAAGGGGATGGTCGCCAGATGAGACTTGAAGGCGGATTCGGGGAGGAGAACCGAGCTCTTCTTGCAATGGTTCTGGATCAGGCGGGCCGGGGTATCCCAGGCGATGATATTGCCCATGTCCATAATCGCCACCTCGTCGCAGAGATACTCGGCCTCCTCCATGGAGTGGGTGGTCATGATGATGGTCTTGCCGTCGGCCTTGATGGAGCGGACGATCTCCCAGAGATTCCGCCGCGACTGGGGATCAAGGCCGGTGGAAGGCTCATCGAGAAAGACCAGGCGCGGCTTGTTGACCAGGGCCAGAGCCAGCATCAGCCGCTGCAGCTGTCCGCCCGAGAGCTGGTCGTTGCGTCGCTTCAGGATCGGCCCCAGGTCGCAGCGCTCGGTCAGGGCCCCAATGTCTTCCGGCTCCTTGTAGAGTTTATGAAAGGAAAGCAGGGTCTCTTCGACGCTTAAAAAACTGAGCAGCGAGGTGTGCTGGAACTGGATGCCGATTTCTTCCCGGAACGACGCCTTGCGCGGCTGTCCCTGATAGAGGATCTGGCCGCTGCTGGGGGAAATAATATCCTCCACCATCTCCATGGTGGTGCTCTTTCCCGCTCCATTGGGGCCAAGCAGACCAAAACAGATGCCCTCGCTCACCGAAAATGAGACATCTTTTACGGCCTGATTGTCTCCGTAGGTTTTGCTCAGATGGATGACGTCAATGATGGTGTTCATGGGCTCCCTGACGGCACGATGCGAGATGACTTTGGGGAGGAAGCTGCGGGACATGTTCCAGGCCCTCTCCTGGAAAAAAAACTGGGGATGTTTTAAACAGAAAGTGGTCATAAAATAACGTCCCCACCGGGGATGTCAAGTTGACATCCCCTGCTGATACCCCAGAATCCCCTGCAAAATGACGATTTGCCCTTCACTGCTGCCATTTTCCGGCCAGGCGGGAAATAATATGAGAACCAAAGGAGAATGATTGATATGAAAGAAAGTTGACGGTGAGGTTTGAGTGACTTGCAGATTCAGGTTCTGTTATGAGAGCCCATTTGGGTAAAATAAAACTTGACTCCGGCCAGAGGACTCATTAGTTTTTGAGACTCATTCCTGATAAGGAGCCCAGATGGTGTACCGAAGGACCAGTCAGCGTGCCCTGATTTTACAAGAATTGCAGGAAAACCGGCAGCATATCACCGCTGATCAGCTCTATGGGCTGGTCAGAAAAAAAATGCCGAGGATCAGCCTGGCCACGGTGTATCGGAATCTTGAGTTTCTGGTGGGAAGCGGTGTGATAGGCAGGCTGGAGATTCGCGGGCGGCAGATGCGTTTTGACTACGATCCGGCTGTCCACGACCATGTTGTCTGTATCAGATGCCAGCGGGTGGAGAATGTGTTATCGGGACAGGAAAAGGAAGTTTATCCTTCACATGATATGGTGGATGGGTATATTATAACAGGATGCCGTGTCGAATTTGCGGGACTGTGTCCCCGGTGTCAGGAACAAAAACAGGAAAAACAGGGAGACGAGACGATGGGATGTGGATGCGCATGCAGTTGCAAAAAATCAGAACTTACCGACGAGCAGAAGCAGGTATTGCAGGCCATGGCCAAGTGTGCAGGCGCCTGCGCCGCCAAGGATATTGCAGCCGCGACAGGGCTTGACGCCAAGGTCGTGAGCAGCCGGGTGACGGACTTGAAGAAAAAGGGTTATGTGGACAGCCCCGAGCGCTGCCGCTATGGGATTACCGAGGAAGGCCGTGCGGCGATAAAGGGTTAAGGCCGTTTGCTGTTTGCGCCCCTGTCTCGGCCATCATCTGTCAATGAATCAAAAAAAGGAATAAAGACTATGGATACTCCTGGAACTCAATCGATCTGCCAGCCCCTGGTAACCAATGAAGCCCCTGATTTTAAAGCGACTGCCGTCATGCCGGACAACTCTTTCAATGAGAAGTTCACCCTCTCTTCCTTGCGTGGCAAGTATGTCCTGCTCTTTTTTTATCCCCTCGATTTTACCTTTGTCTGTCCCTCCGAGATCCTTGCCTTTAACCGGGCCCTGGATCAGTTCAAGGAGCGGAACTGTGAGGTCGTGGGTGTTTCCATGGATTCCCATTTTACTCACCTTGCCTGGAAAAATACCGGCGTGAACGATGGCGGGATTGGCAATATCCAGTTTCCTCTGGTTGCGGATCTGGACAAGAGTATCGCCCGCAGTTACGGCGTCCTGCTGCCCATGGGGATAGCCCTGCGCGGGCTCTTTCTCATAGACAGGGACGGTGTTATCCGCAGTCAGGTGGTGAACGATCTGCCCTTGGGCCGCAGTGTCGATGAGGCCTTGCGGGTCCTTGACGCCCTCCAGTTCACCGAAGGGCATGGCGATGTCTGTCCGGCCAACTGGAAAAAGGGGGATGATACGATGACCCCCACAGCAGCCGGCGTGGCCCGCTATCTCCGCGAACATGCCAATGATTGATGGTCTTTTTTCGCTGGTTGACGTGAGCTGCTGAGTGAATAGAATAGAAGTTGTATGCGAGGCTCTTTGGCCGACGGGGCAAAGCTGGTAAAGAAAAAAACTTTATCGGGAGTCCTGTCTGGAAGGAAACAACATTTTAAGGAGACATGAATATGGCAACAAAACTGGAAATTTATAAGTGTAATATCTGTGGCAATATCGTCGAGGTCCTTCACGCAGGCGGCGGCGAGCTGGTCTGTTGCGGCGCGCCCATGGTACTCATGGACGAGAATACCGTCGATGCCGCCAAGGAAAAGCATGTTCCGGTGATTACCAAGGTGGATGGGGGCTATAAGGTGAATGTCGGCAGTGTGCCCCATCCCATGGAGGAAAAACATTTTATCGAATGGATCGAGTTGATCGCCGGAGATGCCTGTTATCGTCAATTCTTAAACCCCGGCGATGCGCCGGAGGCTTTTTTCGCGGTCAAGGCGGACAAGGTGACGGCCAGGGAGTATTGTAACCTCCATGGCGCATGGAAGGCCTGATCCTTCTCTCGGCGGAGAAGTAAAAAAACTGCTGCAAACAAGAGGTTGCGAGGGATGGCAGGTGGTTCCGGTCAGTGCCGGCGCTCCGGGAAGGTGTGATGGAGTTTGACCGGCCATGGTGGGACAATTTCTGATGTATCGTCAAAGGAGGAAGGGTATATGGCAGCGCCAGAGGAAATGTATCAGTGTCAGACCGTTAATTGCGGGTATATCTACAATCCCGATAAAGGTGATCGGAAAGGAAAAATAGCCAAAGACACGCTCTTCAAAGATATCCCCGATGACTGGCATTGTCCGGTGTGCGGGGCAAGTAAGAAGGCGTTCAGGCCTCTGATAGGACCGGGGTCGGTGCAGGCTGAAAACATGAAAACGCAGGATACTCCTGCACAATCGTCAGGGAGCACAGGAACCATGCAAAAATATCGATGCAACATTTGTGGCTATGTTTATGATCCGGAAAAGGGCGAACCCGGCTCAGGGATCGCTCCCGGAACTGCTTTTGAAGACGTTCCCGAGAGTTATGAGTGTCCGGTATGCGGGGCGACAAAGGACGATTTTACCGCTGTTTAGTGACTTACAGATTCTTTTCTTGTGTTTTTGGCAAGAAATAATCTGGGCAAGGAACGGATTTTCGTTTTTTGGAGTGGGGAGTTTGCCGGGCATCCTTCAGCTCTCACTCCAGCCTGAGTTTGACCATCAAGTCAGCTATGGGGCTCCATTCTGTGGATGTCCCGTGGCTGACTTATTTTTATGTCTGTCCCGACGACAAGGGGTTATCGAATGCCGAAAAAAATTCTGCTGGTCGCCTTTCAAGGGCAAGCCATGTGTTTTATCCATGTTTTGCTCAATGGCCTGGAGCTTGCGGCAAAGGGTCATCAATGCAAGATTATCGTCGAAGGCGAGGCGACCAAACTGATCCCCGAGATCAGCCGGGAGGGTCATTTTCTCAACGGTCTCTATCGGCAGATGCTCGAAAAAGGCCTGCTCGAAGGGGTCTGTCGTGCCTGCTCCGCCAAGATGCAGGTGCTTGATGATATGAACAAAGCAGGCCTTCCCCTCCTTGATGACATGTCAGGGCATCCGGGAATGGCGAACTATATTGAACAAGGATTTGAAATTATCAATTTCTGACAGGAGGGTGGGACCTTGAATCCAACGAAGATTGCTGAAAATATTTACTGGGTAGGGGCTGTGGACTGGGATATCCGTGATTTCCATGGATATTCCACGAACAGAGGTTCCACCTATAACGCCTTTCTGATCATGGGTGAGAAAATTACCCTCATCGATACGGTGAAAAAGTCGATGAAGGCCGATCTCATCGCCCGTATCAGCGAAATTGTTGATCCCGAGAAGATTGATTATATCGTAATGAACCATGTGGAGATGGATCATTCCGGTTCTCTGCCGGATATGGTCGAGCTGATCAAGCCGGAGAAAATTTTCTGTTCCACCATGGGGCAGAAGGCTCTGATCCAGCATTTTCACCGGGAAGACTGGCCCTACGAGGTGGTTGTGCCGGGTCAGGACCTCGATCTGGGCGGGAAAACCCTTGCCTTTATGGAGACCCGCATGCTCCACTGGCCGGACTCCATGTTTACCTATGTGAAAGAGGACAAGATCCTCTTCTCCAGTGATGCCTTCGGCATGCATCTTGGCACCAGTGAGCGTTTTGACGATCAGATTGATCCCTCCATTCTGATGGACGAGCTGACCAAGTATTACGCAAATATCCTGACCCTTTATTCACCCTTGGTGAAAAAGCTGATTGCCAAGATCAAGGAGAGCGGCCTTGAGATCAAGATGATCGCTCCGGATCATGGTGTAATCTGGCGGTCGAACCCGATGATGGCCATTGATGCCTATGAGCGCTGGAGCCGCAATGAGGGCAAGGGCAATGCCATGATCATCTATGACACCATGTGGCATTCCACCGAATTGATGGCCAAGGAGGTCGCCAATGGTCTGCAGGATGAAGGGATCTCGGTGAAGCTGTACAATCTGTGCTATAACCATCGCAGCGATGTGATGAAAGAGGTCCTCGATGCCAGCGCCATTATTCTTGGCTGCTCGACCCTGAACAACGGTCTGCTGCCGAGGATGGCCGGCTTTCTCATGTATATGCGCGGTCTGCGCCCAACCAACAAGATCGGTGCCGCCTTCGGCTCCTTTGGCTGGTCAGGTGAGGCGGTGAAGCTGCTCAACGAGGCCATGACCGAGATGAAGTTTGATCTCATCGATGACGGCATCAAGGTGAAGTATGTCCCTGAAAGCAGCGATCTTGCCAACTGTGCGGCCCTGGGCCATAAGATCGGCCAGGCCTTGAAGGCGAAGCAATAACGGATTAATCCCCGAATTGCGGAGAAATATAAACGGGAGGAAAGCACAGCATGAAAATCCATGTAGATAAAAATATTGTCGAATTTTTTCCGGAGAATGAGCAGGAGACGGCGTCCATGGAGACCCTGTGGCGCAAGGTGGTGGATTGTGCCCAGGAGAATAAGCGGTTGACGGCCATCGGCGAATATATTCCGCTGAAGCTGAATCTGGCCAGATTCGTCATTGAAGGCGTTCCCGGGGCCACCACCTACACCGAGGACACGGCTGCCGAAGAGTGTACGGTGATCTGCACCACCTGTAATAAATACATGCACCTCAAGGGTGGAGACGCGGTGCCGGTCTGCTGTGGACGCCCCATGGAAACCGCTGATTGAAGGAGAGCTGAAGGCGTGGGGGCCCCGGCGGCCAAAGAGATTGTGCAGATTGTGGATCGGGAAAACCGGGTGACGGGTGGTCTTCCCCGTCATCGCATGCGCAGTCAGGGCCTGATCCATCGGGCAAGTTATATCCTGGTCTTTAATCAGCGGGAAGAGCTTTTTGTCCAGAAGAGAACCACCATCAAAGATATCTATCCCGGCTACTGGGATGTGGCTGCGGGCGGGGTGGTGCTGGCCGGGGAATCCTACGAAGAATCCGCCTCCCGGGAATTGAGGGAGGAACTGGGGGTTTCCGGGGTGGATCTGCTGCCCCTGTTTGACCGCTATTTTGAGGATGCGGACAACCGTGTCTGGGGCCGGATCTTTCGCTGTACCCATGACGGCCCCTTCACCCTCCAACCGGAGGAGATTGACGCCGGGCTGTTTATGACCGTGCCCCAGGTCCTCGCGCGCAGTCTGCACGAACCCTTTACCCCCGATGGAATTTCTATCCTCCGTCAACTCTTCGATCAGGTCTGAACCCCTTGTGATTTCTTACAATCATATCGCCCTCTGAGCCGAAGAACGTCTTTTCCTTTGAAGGCCGGCCTCTGGTTTTTCGGCCATGCGCCCCTTCCCTCCCCCTTCCCCCCAGTGCGAACCAGCCCAATCTGATTCCTTGCCGGGATGGACGACGGTGGCTCAGTCACCCTCTGCCATGCTCCCCAGGGCTTGTCTCGCGCTAAAATTCTCTATAAGTCTCGAGTTTCCCCCTTAGGCATGGTATATAGGGGATATTTTTTTTCTCGCATGGCTAGGTCGGCCTCATTTTCCTGATTTATTGCAAGAACAGGGATACTCCGCCAGTTATCCAAATTTAACGGTAGCAGAAGGTATTGCATGATTAAGGCATTTCTTAAAAAGGCCGGAAACAAACTCCGAAACATCGCCAAATCCGGTAAGAAAGAGCAACATGAACACGCCGCTCCGGCCCCTGATCGGGAAAGATCTGCTCATCGACAGGAGGCAGAGGCCGAAAGGGCGGTACCGGATCTGTCTCCGGCCAGGGCACCGGAAGAGGAGGCATCGGCCAAGGCCCGCCGTCCCCGAGCCAAACGTGAGCCGCGCCAGGCGGAGTGGGATCTCTCTTCCTTTGTGGTGGAGCCCGTTGCCGGCAAGACCAGATTTCACGACCTCGATCTGCCCCTGGTGCTGATGCATGCCATCGCCGATCTGGAGTTTCAGTATTGCACCCCGATTCAGGCGCAAGCCTTGCCGGATCTCCTTCCCGGTCGTGATCTGATTGGCCGGGCCGCCACCGGTACCGGAAAAAGCGCGGTCTTCCTGATCGCCATCTTCACCCAGTTATTGAAAGAGACGGAGCAGCAAACCGCGGCGGGTACGCCCCGTGCCCTGATTATCGCGCCGACCCGGGAGTTGGTGATCCAGATTGCCAAGGATGCCCGGGCCCTGGCCAAATATACCAACCTGCGCATTATCTCGGCCTATGGCGGCACCGATTATCAGAAGCAGCGCAAAAGTCTGACCGAACAGCCGGTGGATGTGGTGGTGGCCACCCCCGGCCGGCTCCTGGATTATGTGGGCAAGCAGGTCATCAATCTGCACCGGGCCAAAATCATGGTCATTGATGAGGCGGACCGGATGCTGGATATGGGATTTATTCCCGATGTGCGCAAGATTATTTACAAACTCCCCGCCAAGGAACAGCGCCAGACCATGCTCTTCTCGGCCACCTTCACCCCGGAGGTCAAACAGCTGTCGGCCCAATGGTGCCGCGATCCCATCACCATTGAGTCGGAACCGGAGCAGGTGGCCGTGGACACGGTGCAGCAGATTGTCTATCTGACCACCACCGCCGAGAAATATTCGGTGCTCTACAATCTGATCACCAGCAAGGAGCATGAACGGATCATCGTCTTCACCAATATGAAAAATGAGGCGAGAAGGCTGTTTGATCGGCTGGAGCGCAACAGTATTGACTGCACCCTGCTCACCGGTGATGTCCCGCAGGACAAGAGAACGGCGCGGCTGGAGGCCTTTCGCGAGGGAAAGGTGAAGGTGATGATTGCCACCGATGTGGCCGGTCGGGGTATTCATATCACCGGTATCAGCCATGTCATCAACTATACCCTGCCCTATGAACCGGAGGACTATGTGCACCGCATCGGAAGGACCGGCCGGGCCGGGATTGCCGGGATTTCCATCAGTTTTGCCTGCGAGGAGGACGCCTTTGTCCTGCCCGATATCGAGGCCTATATCGGCGAATCGCTGCACTGCGTCCAACCCGATGAGTCCCTTCTGGTGACGCCTCCCCCGGGCCACGGACGGCCCAGCAGCGAGGGCGCCATGCCAGGTTCAGGAGCCACCCGAGGCCAGGGACGACCCGGTACCTCCCGCTCCCCGGGCCGACCAAGATCGACATCCACTCCCTACCGGAAAAAGAGATAATCTCCAGATGATTCATCTGACCAATATCAGCAAGCAGCACGGTTCCCAGATCCTCTTTCAGAACGCCAGCCTCCAGGTTCTCCCTGCCAGCCGTAACGGTCTGGTGGGGCCCAACGGCGCCGGCAAGTCCACCATATTCCGCTTGATCACCCGGGAAGAAGAACCGGATAAGGGCGAGATCTCCTGCGCCAAAAAAACCGTTATCGGCTATTTTTCCCAGGAAGTGGGTGAGATGGCCGGTCGTCCGGTGCTGGCCGAGGTGATGGCGGCGGCAGGCGAAGTCACCGCCCTCGGCGAACAGATGCGGGAAATGGAAGCGGCCATGGCCCGGCCCATGGATGACGGGGCCATGGACGCCCTGCTGGAAAGGTACGGCAACGCGGTGGAGGAGTTTGAGCATCGGGGCGGATATGATCTGGAGGCCCGGGCCCAGGCGGTGCTCACTGGTCTGGGGATTGGCCCTGATGCCTGGCAGCAGCCGGTGGAGTCCTTCAGCGGCGGCTGGAAGATGCGCATTGGTCTCGCGAAAATTCTGACCATCAGCCCCGATGTGCTGCTCCTCGATGAACCCACCAACCATCTTGATCTGGAGTCGATCATCTGGCTGGAGGAGTGGCTGGCCACCGAGTTCAAGGGGGCGCTGCTTATGACCTGCCATGATCGTGACTTTATGAACCGGATTGTCAACCGGATCATCGAGGTCGCGGCGCAGGGGGTGACCACCTACAGCGGCAATTATGATTTTTATCTGCGTGAGCGTGAGATCAGGCGGGAACAGCTGCTGGCAAGCTTCCGCCGGCAGCAGGAGATGCTGGCCAAGGAAGAGGATTTTATCGCTCGTTTCGCGGCCCGGGTCTCGCACGCGGCCCAGGTTCAGTCGCGGGTCAAGAAGCTGGAGAAGATCGAGCGGATTCAGCTCCCCCCGGAGCAGAAGGTTTTCCGCTTTGAGTTTGCCGAACCCACGCGCAGCGGCGATGACGTGGTGTGGATGGACTCGCTGGCCAAGTCCTGGGTGCTGGATGGCACAGGAGTGACCGCAGGCCATGGACGGCCCAGTGTCGCGGGTGCCAAGGATGGCACAGGAGCGACCGCAGGCCAGGAGAAGTCGGTCTTTGGCGGGGTCAGCGGGGTGATCCGGCGTCAGGAAAAGATTGCGGTGGTGGGGGTGAACGGGGCCGGGAAGTCCACCTTTCTCAAGGTCCTGGCCGGTCAGGTGGAACCCTCAGGGGGCACGCTGCGCATCGGTGCCGGGGTATTGCCCGGTTATTTCAGTCAGCATTCCATGGAACTGCTCAACCCCGAGTTGACGGTCTTTGAGACGGTGCAGGCGGTGATTCCCACCGGTAATATCGGGGTGATCCGCAACCTCTGCGCCGCCTTTCTCTTTCAGGGCGATGATGTGGACAAGCGCATCGCCAACCTCTCGGGCGGGGAAAAAAGCCGGGTGGTGCTGGCCACCCTCCTGGCCCAGCCCCTGAATTTCCTCATTCTCGATGAGCCCACCAACCATCTCGACATCCAGTCCATCGAGGTTCTGCTCGAGGCCCTGCAGAAGTTCACCGGCACGGTCATCCTGGTCAGCCATGACCGGCGCTTTCTCCGTTTGCTGGTGAATCGGGTTTTCGCCATTGATCACGGTGCCCTTCACATCTATGAGGGCGATTACAGCTATTACCTGCGCAAATCCGCCGAAGAGCAGCTGTAAAGGGAGCCCCTCATCCCCTCATCCATATCCTTTTCGGCCCGCTGCCCTTTCTCCTTTTGGGTGTGCCGTTTCCACACCTCTTTTCTCCATCCCTTGTCTGCGGAGAAATGGAACGCTGCCATGCAAGCTTATTAGTTGAAAAAAAAATCAGAGAAGGATAAATAGAAATCGAGCGTCTTTTCATCCACCCCCGATCATAAGCCGTTGGGAATCCGCAATAAACCTTTTCAATCATCAATTTTTTTTCAACAGACAAAATCATGGCAAAGTGCGCCCCCGCTGACCACACTGGCAAGCCTGTTAGAAATTACCGCAACGTCCCCCATTACGAAATTCAGACCATCTCCCGGTCGCCAGAGCTGGAGTTTATCGCCAGCACCATCGAATCCGTCATGTGCCGCCTGGGATTTTCCGATCCCGATGAAAGCTTCATGGATAAAGATGCCGCCGGGGTTCTGGAACTGTTCTTTGATCGCTATCATTTCAAGGATGCCGAACTGGAACTGGACAATCCCACCCTGAAAAAGGGCTACGAACTTCTCAGCGAGACCATCGAGGAAGACCTGACGGATATCCCCAAGGAGGATCTGGTACGGGTGATGGCCACGACCCACCGGGCTATCCAGCGGCGAACCAGAGGGGGCGATGAGTATCTTCGATTTATTAATGAATATGCCGGGGATTGAAAGGGATTTAGGTGCCGTAAATCCTGGAGCAAGAGAAGACTTGGTTGTTTGGTATAGTTGAAGGTGTTTGCTGAGCGCCACGCCCAATAAACCAGCGGAACTGATTGCTGATTGTTGGACGCGGCATAAGGCGCCGTAAAAGACTTGAGCAAGAAGAGATTCTGGGGGGGGGTTGGTTTTTTTTTGCTGGTCGCCACGCCAATAACCAGCGAAACTGCCTGCTGGTTATTGGACGTGGCATAAGGCGCCGTAAAATCTGTGAGCACAAGAAGATGTGGTTGTTTGGTATAGTGGAAGTTTTTTGCTGAGCGCCGCGCCAATAATCAGCGGAACTGATTGCTGATTATTGGACGTGGCATAAGGCGCCGTAAAATCTGTGAGCACAAGAAGATGTGGTT
>JACDZJ010000432.1_pt1 | contig 11392 bp, 10 predicted proteins | sample 7365721 | NCBI WGS metagenome assembly JACDZJ01 (sample SAMN15143480, study PRJNA637477) | pond metagenome | biome: freshwater wetland ecosystem [ENVO:00000243]; feature: pond [ENVO:00000033]; material: pond water [ENVO:00002228]; isolation source: pond water containing pink berries ... | reverse complement strand
CAGGTCACGTCGCCCGCAAGCGGGCTCCTACGGAGCTTGATTCTTGATAGCGTCTCATTCGGAAATCGCCTAAAGTCCGACAGGCTGCTAGGGCGCCTTGCTCCAACTCGTACCGATCGAAGGACTGGCGCAGCAAGGCGGCGATATCCGCGACGCCTAAACCTTTGATGACTACACCCGCGCCAAGCACCCCATGCAGCCCGATATTGAGCAGATCAATAAGGTCATGACCCTGGCAGATCGCCCAGGGATCGGCGCTGGGCAGGGCTGCAATCGCGGCGCCGAGGTCGGCGCGGTTCTTCGATGAGGAAACTGCCGCGATGTACCTGCCGGAGCATCAACACCTCGGCCTCGGTCGGGCCGGGCTCCTTGGTCCAGGCGTCCGGGATCATACGAGTTCAGCGTTCAGGCCGATCATCAGGTCCGAGCGGTCGCCGACACTGAATGGCGAGTGTGTTGCAATCAACGCGTCGAAGTGCGCGGTTTCAACGATCTTCAGGAGATCCGGGAGAAACCGCTTCTGCCAGGCGACGTGCAGGGATAATTCGGGTTCGTCGATCAGGACCAGCGTATTGGGTTTGACTCTGAACAGCAGGTCATAGTGCATGACGAGTTCGTGCTGCTCGCCTGACGATAATGCTTCCAGCTTCAGTAAGGTACCGTCATCGCGCTCGGCGATTAGCCCCGCCTCTCGATCGATTCTGATCCGTTTGTTAAGAAATTTGTTGCAATTGACGTTATCGAGAAATAACCGGGCGCGAAGCGCTAAATCGGACAGTACCGCAAGCTATGAATATTCTGCGGCTTATTGCGAGGCATAGTCGAATAGGCTGGATTGAGTTTGGGCAGCCGCTGCGCGGCGATCAGATGCACGACCGTGCTTTCCCTGAGATCCTTTAGCCATTTGGGATCGGCATCCGCATTGTCATTGCGGGAGCGGCGACCAGGAAGTGTGCCCCCATACAGTTCGATTAGCTCATCGGCAGTCATCAGCCGGTTTCTTTCCTGGTCGATCCAAGCATCCTCGGCAACACGGCTGATCCACGCAAAATGTCTCTCAATTGCTACCGCGCGCAAGAGAACATCGGCGGTGACGGGGATTTCATGGGCTCCCGTTTCCTTGCCATCAACATACGCTCATGGTTGACCTGTACGGAGCGGAGCGCCCGACACGCGCAGGAACAGCGTGAGTTTTTCCCGATGAGGCTGCATGGAGCGGCTGGCCTGCCCGAACCGCGCATTGGGCTTCACGGACACAGGACCACCCGTGCGGGCAGCGCGGACACCAGCACCTCCTGTTGTTCCGGCGCGTCGGCTGCCAGGCCGTCGATCGACACCTGATAGCTGCCTTCGCCGAGCGGCGGGGCGAAACGGATACCGCCGGGCGGCAGGCGCAGGTCGCCGCCCAGCAACAGGGTCAGGCCGCCGTCGGGCGTGCGCGACAGATGCAGGTCCAGCGTGCCGTAGCCGGTCGGCAGGCCGGTGACCGCGACCGCGCCGGCATCGAGCCAGTGGTCCGGGATGCCGGCACCAACCACCAGCGCGTGATCGGCCTCGCGCTCGTAGGCGAACAGGTCGCGGAAGACCAAGGCGTATTCGGCGCCGATCCACGAGTGGGGGAGGTCGCCTTGATGGCCGGGCGCGCGCGGGTCGTGCCAGGCGATCTCGGGCCACTGGTTCCAGGCCGGCGGCCGGCGTTCGGCCAGATGGAAGTCCAGCAGTTCGTGAGCTTCCCGTCGCCAGCCGAGCCGCACCAGTGCGCCGATGATGCGGATCTCATAGGGGGTGTAATTAGTCCAGGGAACCGCGCCGCTGTGCATGGCGCGAAAGCGTGTCATGAACAGTTCGAAGGTGCGGATCATGGCCGCCGTCGGCAGGGCGTGGAACTCGTCGATCAGGGTCAGCGCGTTGGCGACCGCGGTCGGGTCCGGATCGGCCCATTCGACCGAGCCGGGCAGGAAGTCGATGCCGCGGGTGGTCATGGTCAGTTCGATCGAATCCATGAGGGTGGTGCGGAAGTCGTCGGCCAACGCGGCGAGCCGGGCGGACTCGTTCGGGTCGCCGCGCGTTTCGGCGAGGAAGGAGGCGTCCTTGAATCCGCGCAGTGCCCAGAAGTCGTCCCAGTAGGCATGGACCGGTTGGGCCAGGTAGCCCTCGTGGCTGACCGACTCGGGCAGGAGTCCGAAACAGGCGCGGTGTTCGGGTGCGCGGTACGCATCGGTGAGGCGGGTGGCGCGCAATTGCTCCCGATGCTGAACCGCCAACTGCACCCTGGGCCAGAGTTCGTCCAGCAGCACCTGGTCGCCGGTGAAGCGGACAGAGTCGGCGACCGCGAAGATCAACTCGCCATGGCTGTCGTGTTCCGGCAGCCAGTCCGGCCCATTGCGGTCGACGCAGCAGGGCACATTGCCGTCCGCGCGCTGGAATGGCGCATACCAGCGTATGAAAGCGCCGGCGTCCGCGGGACACCCGAAGCGCAGCAGGGCGGCGGCCATGACGGCGCCGTCGCGGATCCAGGAGCGGGTATAGCGGCGCGGTCCGGGCTGCAAGGCCGGACCGTCCCGATTGGTCAACACATGGGCAATGGCTGTTTTGCAGGTACGGGCCGCGGACCGGGCCGGTTCGGGCAGGTCGAAACGGACCTGTCCCAGCATCCGTGACCATTGGTCGACCGCGTGCTTGAAGGCCGCCGCACCGTCCAGACGCTCCGGCACCCGCCCGGTGAGCGTGCCGGGCACGACCTCGCCCAGGGGTGAGACCAGATAGCGATCGGCATGGCCGCCCGCGCTGAGGGTCAGATCGAAGCGCAGCGCGCCGGAGGCGGAGCCGAACGCGTCGGTGATCGCGAGTGCGTCCGGCAGCAGGCCGCGCGCCAGGTAGGCGGTAATCGGCCCCTGATCGAAGGGGGCGAGACCGACGCCGCTCGGCGGCTGCAATGGGACCAGGGCCTTGCCGCCGTTGACCCACAAGGCGCCGTCACGCCAGGCCAGATCCTGCACCCGGCTGGGTCCGCCGAGCCCTTCGAACGCCTGCCAGGGCGGGGTAACCTGAAAGGGACGCACCGCGGCGAAGAGGGCGATGGACCGGTCATCCCCGCCGTGGTTCACGACCCGATACCGCACGCAGAGGAGCACTTTCCCAGGGTCGCCGATGGCGAAGCTGGTGGTGGTCAGGGCCAGATCGTCGCGGCGCCAGTGCGCGGAGGGGATGGGCAGTTCGTCCTGCTCCAGTGACTGGGTGATGGTGCAGTCGGCCCAGGTGATCAGGGTGCCGTCGACCAGGAGAAAGGGCTCCAGCGACAGACTGCCGCGGTCCAGTTCCAGCAATCCGTCCTCGTTGAGCAGTCCGCAGACCCCGCCCTGCGGGATATTCACTGGGGTCCAGTAGGTCTGTTCCCGGCAGAGCCAGCGGGGGTAGCGCCCGCGCGCCGAGCATCCGGCCACCGTGTGGAACCAATCGCTCAGGGTGCGCGAGGCGTCGTAAGGCAGGATCTCGATGGCCGCGAGCCCCGGCAGCGGCTGACCCGCCGGTGCCTCCAGGTTGAGGCGCAGGTGCCGTGACTCGCCTTGGGGCAAATAGACGAAACTCTCGGTGCCTTCGGCTCGCGTCGCCGTGTAGAGCGTTCGCCAGTCGGTTGCGTCGTCACTGGCCAGCACCTGGAAGGCGCAGCCCTGTGCCTGCGGGGTCCAACGCAGCACCAGTCCGCCGTATTCACGCGGCGCGTCGAAATCGATGGCGAGCCAGGCCGCGGTTGGGGCGGGTACGGCTTGCCAGTGCGTCTCGGGGTGGCCGTCCAGCACGGCCGCGGGTGGATACCCCGGCAAGTGGCTGGAGGCGCTCAGGCGCGGGGGTACCTGAACGGTGCGATCCACCAGGCACAGGCCCGCCAGCCACACCGTGCCCCGGCCGCCCGGACCGGCGACGATGGCGAACTCGATGGCGCCGACGGCGCTCGGCGCGCCGCCGCCGGCCGGACCCCAGGCGTATTCAAACTCCCGGCCGCGCACTTCCAGTGGGTGCCAGTCGGCGGTGAAATCGAAGTGGGGCGCGCTGTAGCGCCAGACATTGACGTTGGCCGGGTCGGCCAGCTTCAACTCGAACCGGTTGGCCGGGGCCGCGGCACGGATGGCGCAGCGCAGGGCATAGGCCGTGGGCAGGGTCAGGTCGAGGGGTCGGCGGGCGACCACGAAACCCCCGCCGCCGTGAAAATCGAAGTCCAGCCGCAGTGCCGGACCGCGGGGGCCTGGTTCCTGGGTGATGGTGAGTCGGGCCTCGCCCGAAGCAACCGCCAACCAGTGTGAAGGATCGGCGAAGCCCTCGAGAACCCGGACCTGCATCGTGGTGACTCCTGAAGACATTGGCTGGAGAATGGGGTGGGAGATGATTGGGTGGACGGCAAGGCCGCCGCCATGATCGCCGTTTCGGCCACAGCGATCACCCGGAATTATCCGCAGATGTTCACAGATGTTCACAGATGTTCACAGATGAAGAAAAACATTTGTGTTTATCTGTGACCATCGGTGGATCGGCGTTCAGCCCCAGGGTCGCGGCCCGCCGGAACGATGAACAAGACCGGCCGCCGCGGGGGCGATGCGCCGGCCGTCCCGCCCAAGGGCCTCGACCCGCGGCGTAACGACCCTTTCGGCGTGCCGGGAACTCAAGGTTATACTGGCGGGCTCCGGGTGTCATCGCTTACCGTTGTCGCGGTCCGCCGTCGGGGAATCGAGCATCGCCGCGCCTTGACCACGCGGACGCTCCTGCCGCACGCTCAGCCCTCTCACGACAAGAACCCAGCGATGAAAGCGACCCGAGTCCCGATCAGCAAGAATACCTGGCTCCGCTTCTGGGGCATGATCAAAGCCCTGCGCCGGTCGCCGGTGGGTCCCAAGGCGCTGTTGTTCGCCGGCTTGTTGATCGGCTTTCTGTTCGCCATCAACGGACTGAACGTCATCAACAGCTATGTCGGCCGGGACTTCATGACGTCGATCGAGTCCAAGGAACTGGGCCGCTTTTTTCATTATGCCCTGCTCTATTTAGTGGTGTTTGCCGTCGCGACCACGGCCGCGGTTTTCTACCGATACTGCGAGGAGCGGCTCGGTCTGCTCTGGCGCAAATGGCTGACCGAGCGCTCGATCGACAAGTATATGCAGGACCACATCTACTATCGGATGAACGCCTACGGCGATTTGAAGAACCCGGATCAGCGCATCACCGAGGACATCCGCTCGCTCGCCGGCACCACCTTGTCGTTCGTCTTGATGATTCTCAACGCCAGCATTACCGTCATTGCGTTCTCCGGGGTCATGTGGTCCATCAGCCCGCTGCTGCTGTGGGTCACGATCCTGTACGCCGCGCTGGGGTCGGTCTGCACTTTCTACCTTGGGCGGCCGCTGATTCAACTCAATTATGATCAATTGGACCGGGAGGCCAACTTCCGTGCGCGCCTCGTGCATGTCCGCGAGAATGCCGAGTCCATCGCCCTGGTGCGTCAGGAAGACCGGCTGCGGGATCGGCTGCATGACCGTCTGGATCAATTGACCGCGAACTATCGGCGCATCATTGATGTCAATCGCAACCTCGGTTTTTTCACCACCGGCTACAACTATCTGATCCAGATCATCCCGGTCTTGCTGGTCGCGCCGTTGTTCATCAAGGGTGAAGCCGAATTTGGTGTCATCAGTCAATCGGCCATGGCGTTCGGACATCTGATCGGCGCCTTCTCGCTGATCGTCACCCAGTTTCAGCAGATCTCGGCTTACACCGCCGTCATCGCCCGCCTGGAGGCCCTGGCCGAGGCTGTGCAGCATGCCGCGCAACCGACCTCCCCGACCTTCACCTATTGCACCAACTGCGGGCTCTTCGCCTTCGACCGTCTGACCCTCAAGTCACCCCGTAGCGGACGCTTGTTGATCAGGGAACTGACGGCCTCGATCCCGATGAAGACCCGGTGTTTGATTCGCGTCACCGACGAAGCGGCGCGCTCTGCTTTGTTCCGCGCGACGGCGGGGCTTTGGGATCAGGGCGAGGGCACGATCACGCGGCCGGCGGCGGACGACATCCTGTTCCTGCCCGAGCGCCCCTATGTGCCGCCGGGGACGCTGCGCGAGGTTCTGCTGCCCGGCGGCGGCGAGCGGCGTTTCTCGGACGAGCGCATCCTGGTCACCCTGCGTCGGCTCAATCTGGTGGCGGCCGTGCAGCGTGCCGGGGGCCTGGATTGTGAGCAGAATTGGAGTGAGCTCCTGTCGCTGGGTGAGCAACAATTGCTCGCGTTTGCCAGGGTGCTGCTGGCCGAGCCCGTCTTCGTCTTTCTCGATCATCCCTCGCGTGCGCTCAGCGAGTGTCAGGTGGATGAATTATTGTGCCTACTGTGCGAGCGGGGTATCACCTATGTCACCCTGGGTGAGCAGGATGAAGATACCACCCTGTATGATCAGTTGCTCATCATCGATCAACACGGTGACTGGACGATGGCGCCGACCCCCAACCGGTTGGACGATGCCGGTTGCGGGGTCTCGATTCGGAGTGCGCAGGAGCAGATAGAAGAAAATGGCGATGAGAGTGGAGCGCCGCTTGGTAACGAGTCGAGAACAAGTTAGACACGAGTAAATCGGATGGCAAACGATCATCCCTTTCCCCGCGGCTTTCTGTGGGGTGCCGCGACCTCAGCCTATCAGATCGAGGGTTCCCCCCTGGCCGATGGGGCGGGGCCGAGTATCTGGCACCGTTTCACCCGCACCCCCGGCGCCGTCGTCAACGGCGAGACCGGCGACCGCGCCTGCGACCACTATGGCCGTTGGCGCGCGGACCTGAATTTGCTGTCCGAGTTGAGCCTCGACGCCTACCGCTTCAGCGTCGCCTGGGGCCGGGTCTTGCCGGAGGGCACCGGACGAGTCAACGGCAAGGGCCTGGATTTCTATCAGCGGCTGGTGGACGGTCTGCTGGAGCGCGGTATCCAGCCGATGATCACGCTCTATCATTGGGACCTGCCGGCCGCGCTGGATGAGCGTGGCGGCTGGTGTAACCCGGACAGTCCCCGATGGTTCGCCGACTATGCGCAGGTCCTGTTCCGTGCGCTGGATGACCGGGTCGGACATTGGGTGACCCTGAACGAGCCCTGGGTCAGCACCGTTCTGGGCTATCTGAGCGGCGACCACGCCCCCGGCCGTCGTGGTCTGGCCGAACCGCCGTGGGTCGCCCACCACCAACTCTGCGCCCACGCCGAGGCGGTTGCCGCCTATCGTGCCCTGGGCCGCCATCAGATCGGCATCAGCCTCAACCTGGAGCCCCAGCGCGCGGCCAGCGACATCGCGGCCGATCAGGCCGCCGCGGTCCGCCGCCATGCCTTCATCAACCGCTGGTTCCTCGACCCCATCCTGTTCGGCCGCTATCCGACGGCGGTGGCCGACATCTTCGGACCGCACTGGCCCCATTTCCCCGACGCGGACCTGGCGCGCATTCAGGCCCCCTTGGACTTCCTGGGCGTCAATTATTACTCGCGCGGCCTGGTCTGCCACGACCCTGCCGAGCAGCCGCTTCAGGCCCGGCGGATCACACCCAAAGACCGTCCCTGCACCGCCATGGACTGGGAGGTCTACCCGGCGGGCCTCACCGAGACGCTGCTATGGCTCAAACAGCGCTGCCCCTTGCTGCCCATCTACATTACTGAGAACGGCGCCGCCTTCGACGACCCCGACCCGGTCGCCGGCCTGGTGCAGGACCCGCGTCGCGTCGACTACTTGCGCGAGCACCTCGCCGCCGCGCGCCTGGCGCTGGAACACGGCGTCGACCTGCGCGGCTACTTCGCCTGGTCACTGCTCGACAACTTCGAGTGGTCACTCGGCTATGCCAAACGCTTCGGGCTCGTCCACGTCGATTTCGCCACCCAGCAGCGGACCATCAAGGCCAGCGCCGGCTTTTACCGTGCATTCATCCAGGCGCGGCGCGATGCTTGAGGGCGCGGAGGCCTTGATCATAATCACGGCCAGCGGCCTGAGTAGTCGGGGCTTCCAGCCTTGACGGTGTCAGGCCAGGATGGCCTGACTACGCACCCGGCGAGCCCAAGTGGCCGGAATCTTGATCGAGGCCAACGTTTGCGAATCCTTTCAACTTCCTCCATTTTCCTTTGCCGTATTGCTTTCGCAACCGCGGCAAATCGCGTATGCCTGGGCCGACAGCTACAGGCTCAATGCTGGAAATGCTTCCGACGATCTCAAAATCCATGAAAGGATGCGATCTGTTTCTTGCCTAAAGCGGCGCGCGCCACCGATGACCTTGCGATTTAACACGACGCCTGTGGCGCGCGCTCGCTTTTCAGGCGTATGTTAGGCGATTCTTGGATTCATAATTGGGCCTGCGCGCTGTTCCCATCCGATGCCAAACGCTCTGCCTGACGTTGCTGGACCTGACGCGCACGCAGCCGCTCCGTTTTTTTCCTCCAGAAGTCAATCTCTTGCTCGCGGGACATATTTGCGGTTTGTGCGGCAACCATCTCTGCGCCTTGGCGTTTCCATTGAATACACTTTGGTTCAGGGCGCGTCATAGCTGATTACCTCCGATGGCGAGTAAATATTGATGGTGCGATGTCCGTGCAGTACATTAACAGCATTGTACTTTGGAATCTTTTGGAAATGCACAATGTGCTTGAAGTTCCAGCTCACGATGATTTCGCACTGCGAGATGGTAGCGAGAGCTACGTGCGTTGCATCATCTGTGGATTTAGGTGTGACAATGCCCGCGCTAAGGTAAGCATCCCTCAGATCTAAAACCTCTGGACTAATCTCTGCAAGCTCAGATGAAGAAACGAGTTGCATGAAGTGATCTCTTACGAATGCAGGTGCAGACTCGATCTCCTCTTCAACCAAGGCGGAGACAACAAGGGTGAATTTACCAGCGAGAACGTCATCGAAGAACTGTCGGCTGTCCCGCGCGAATTCTGCGTCGAAGACGCCCCCGAATACAGAGGTATCAGCGTAAACTTTCATAGGTTGTGTATGGTGGAGCGAGTGGGCAACGATTATCTTTGTTTTCGGTGAAAGCGCTCGATCCTGGCCCCATTTCCTCCTATTGAGCCTGGCCCCTTATCCTCTTTTCTTACTCACTCATCGATCAAAAATCCCCAGTGGAATAATCCCGAAATCATTTCGCGATAAGGCGCCGCTGTGACCCAGGCGATAGTGTTGTCCCAGTCTTCGTGCAATTTATTCTTGTCGTTGTTCGCAAGTGCGCCGAGAAGGATAAAAGGAAGAATAACAATCTGCAATATGCCTAAAATGACGCAGATGGGCAGAACAATCAGAGTAGCTGCAACAAAGCCAAGCAACATTAAGGGGAGACGAACGATTATAACCAGACCGTTCCACACGGGACACTCTCCTCGAAAAGCCTAACGTGCAGCCTAAAGCGGCGCGCGCCCCTGATGACCTTGCGGGTTAGCACGACGCTTGTGGCGCGCGCTCGCTTTTCAGGCGTAGGTTATAGCGCCGAGCAAAGCTCGGCGTCTCTTACAGGGTGAGAGTCCCTGTCGGGTCAGGGCTAGCCGCCCGCCCGTATCGCGTGTTGGTCCCGTTGCGGAGTAGGGTAACCTGCGAACAATATGCGGGGCAAGCGTACACAGAGAATCCTGTAGGCCGCAGGGGAGGTCGCGCTCCCTGAAGTGCCCTTGTTCAGATCAGGGCAGCTTTGAAAGGCCAAGATGCGGATGCCGACAGTCTTAACCTACTGCAAGGCAATACGAACCACCCGCAATGGCTTGGGTTGGGAGGTCCGCCGGAGTCCTCAGGCCGTGGCATGCAGGAAGAGAGACGCTGGAGAACTCGGGAAGCCCCGAGGGCTCCCGGACGAGGTGAAACGATGAAACCGTCAGTGTTGGGACACGAGAAGGCGATGAGCCCTGAAACAGCGTGGGCACGGGTGGAGGCGTGGAGCCATGGAGCATGGAGCGTCCGGGCAGGTCGGAGACGGCCGTATGCGCTTGGGGTGTCTTATCGGGCATCGTAGATCGGCGATGGGGAAAGCCCATTATTAAGGCGTAAGGACCCGACGGAAGTACGCAGCCCGTACAGGAAACTCGCGCCGGACATGCAGGATCGGGATACCGCGAGCCAACCTCCCTGCGGGGAATAGCAAAAGGAAAGGCCGCTGGGCATTCCGGCGTTGGAAGACAAGCTCGTTCAACTGGCCGTGGCGAAGTTCCTGGGGGCGATTTACGAGGCCGATTTCCTCGACTGTTCCTACGGCTACCGTCCCGGTCGCAGCGCCAGGGAGGCGGTGCGCGATCTTAGCCTTCAACTGACGATCGGCAAGTTCGGCTATCTCGTTGAGGCCGATATCCGAGGATTTTTCGAGCATATGGACCACGATTGGCTGCTGAGGATGCTCAGTCTTCGCATTAATGATCGCGCCTTTCTCGATCTCATCCGCAAATGGCTCAAAGCGGGCATTCTGGACACCGACGGATCGGTGCTCCATCCCGCAACGGGGACTCCCCAGGGCGGGATCGTTTCGCCTGTGCTCGCGAACCTCTATCTGCACCATGCGCTGGATCTTTGGGTCGAGCGCGTGGTGAAGCCCCGCTGTCGGGGCGAGGTGCTGCTGTGCCGGTATGCCGACGATTTCGTCTGCGCCTTCCGCTTCGAGAAGGATGCACGGCGGTTCTATCGGGTGTTGTCGCAACGGCTGGAGAAATTCGGCCTGGCGCTGGCGCCCGAGAAGACGCAGGTTTTGCGTTTTAGCCGCTTCCATCCGAGTATGCAACGGCGCGTGACCTTTCTGGGTTTCGAGCTGTTCTGGTTTATCGACCGGGAAGGCATTCCACGGGTGAAGCGTCGCACGGCCCGCAAGCGCTTGCAAGGGGCGATTCGGCGCATCAAGGAATGGATCAAGAGCCACCGGCACCTGCCGGGCATGGAGTTCATCAAAGGACTCAATCGGCGGCTGGTAGGGCATTACAATGACTATGGTCTACGGGGCAACTCGGCGGACCTGTGGCGCTTCTACAATACGGCCGTCGCCTATGCGTTCAAGTGGCTGAACCGGCGCGGGGGTAAGCGTAAGAGTTTCACCTGGGCGGCCTTCGGTCGTGCCATCGAAAAGCTTGGTATCGCCAAACCCCGCATCACCGAGTCGCGCTGCTTGCAACACGAACTGGTGTTTGCGTGAAACGTGTCGCTCGCTTGATGAGCGAGTACGACCGAGGAACCGGATGCGGGAAAACTGCACGTCCGGGTCTGTGGCGGGGGCTCCGGGCAACCGGAGTCCCTACGCCGGAGGCGTATCTTACTCGGAGTAAACCGCGAAATCGTTGTCTGTCCCCTATTACGTGGGGAAACCGTGGTCTGTCCCGAATGGCACTAATTTAGTCTAACAGACTGAAAATAATAGGGGCCAACCCGCA
>JACDZJ010000431.1_pt1 | contig 11395 bp, 10 predicted proteins | sample 7365721 | NCBI WGS metagenome assembly JACDZJ01 (sample SAMN15143480, study PRJNA637477) | pond metagenome | biome: freshwater wetland ecosystem [ENVO:00000243]; feature: pond [ENVO:00000033]; material: pond water [ENVO:00002228]; isolation source: pond water containing pink berries ... | reverse complement strand
TTGCTTGTGTTAGCTATAAAAATGAATTTTAGGTACAACACCCGATACTCATATAGGTTAATTAATTATATAAATGCGTTTGATTTTAAATCTAATTACATGACAAGAATTTGGAACTGGAATTAAAATGCTATATATCAACTATATATATTTGGAGTTTCACTGCAAACTCAACTCAAATTTATTTGGTCATGTTTAAATATATTGATGTATTGAGATAGCATATAGACATTTAGACGTCCTTGTTACAAATGATTGAAGAACCTCGTTATCCTTTGCAGAATGATAGATTAAGAATAGCTAAATGAATTTTTTATTGGTGGAATTTTAGGCGGAGTCATCATTATCTTTTATATGTTGTGTAAACTTTTTTTTTAAAGATACTATGAACAAAATGCAAATTAAATGTTAGAAATGCATAAAGTATAACTGTTGCAAAAAAAGCAAATATATAATTGCAAGTAAGTTAAAAATTATATAATAGAATAATATTGAAGTTTTTAATTATATGTTAGATAAGCTAAGTGAGATAGTTGCAATTTGGGAAACACAATTAAAAAGCTTCAGGTGGTGAAATCTATAAGGAATAAACTTCACTGAAAAAATGTACAAAAATTTTCATCTATTACATGAGTAAATATTGAAAACAAAATCTTTCCTTAATAACATATTTTTCAGAACTGATGAAAAATGGAAATAGAAAATTATTAAATACTTCTATAAAAGTTTGCTATTAGAGATGTCAATATTCGATATTTAAGTTTGAGTTTTGAATAACCTTTTGACATTTAAAAATTCTTAAATTGATGGTGAATAATTGTCAGAATTGGAATTGGAATTGGAATTGGATTTTAATTGAATGTAGTCAAAATTTTGTTCCAATAGGTATATAAAATATTAAAATACAATTCTCACAGAATTTGCAATTGTATATAATTTATGAAATAATTGTAATCAAAATAAATTAGAAATGGATATTGCTGTAGTAGGAACAGGTTATGTTGGTTTAGTTTCAGGCACTTGCTTTGCAGAAACCGGTAATAATGTTACATGTGTTGATATTGATCTTGAAAAAGTCTCAAAACTATCATCCGGTAGTATTACTATCTATGAACCAGGTCTTGAAAAAATATTTTTAAGAAATTTGAGAGAAGAACGTCTGAAATTTACATCAAATCTTTCTGAAGGTTTATTGAATGCGGAAATAATATTTCTGGCACTACCCACCCCTCCAGGAGAAGATGGCTCAGCCGACTTAAAATATGTGCTTGGAATTGCCAAAGAAATAGGGAAGATACTTACTACTTACAAAGTCATAGTAAATAAAAGTACTGTGCCAGTCGGCACAGCTGAGAAAGTTAGAAATGCAATTTTGGCAAATTATAGTGGCGAATTTGATGTTATTAGTAATCCCGAATTTTTACGTGAAGGAGTTGCTGTTGATGATTTTATGAAGCCGGATCGTGTTGTTATTGGTACTGTGTCTGAACGTGCAAGAAACCTGATGACAAAATTATACTCTCCTTATGTTCGACAAGGGAATCCCATCATTTTTATGGATGAAAAAAGTGCAGAATTAACAAAATATGCTGCAAATTCATTCCTAGCAACAAAAATCTCTTTTATAAATGAAATTGCTCAGTTTTGCGAGAGAGTTGGTGCAGATGTAGATATGGTTCGCCGAGGTATAGGTAGTGACGAAAGAGTCGGTAAGAGATACCTTTTCCCTGGTATAGGTTATGGCGGAAGTTGTTTTCCTAAGGATGTAAAAGCATTAATCAAATCGGCAGAAGATGTTGATTATGATTTCAAAATATTGAAGTCAGTTGAAGATGTAAATGAGTTACAGAAGCTTCACTTGATTCCAAAAATTAAATTTTTTTTTACAAATAATTTAAATGGAAAACATTTTGCACTTTGGGGTTTAGCATTTAAACCCAATACTGATGATATCAGAGAAGCACCTGCTTTATATCTGATAAAAGAATTAATAGCTGAAGGAGCAACTATCACTGTGTATGATCCCGAAGCAATGGATAATGTGAAACAAATTTTTGGAAATGCAATTGTTTTCGCTGATAACCAATATGCCGCACTAAAAGGGGCTGATGCACTTATTATTGCTACCGAATGGAGTGAGTTTAGAACACCTGATTTCTTAAAAATTGAAAATGAATTGAATTCAAAAGTTATTTTTGATGGTAGAAATGTATTCGATGTACAGCAAATGAAAGAACTAGGTTATCACTATGTAAGCATTGGTCGTACTTTTTGAAAATCTGATATGTCAAACAAAAGAATTTTAGTTACTGGTGGTGCCGGATTTTTGGGTTCCCATTTATGTGAACGTTTATTGAACGAAGGAAATGATATAATCTGTTTAGACAATTACTTTACAGGATGTAAAAATAATGTAAAACATTTATTAGATAACCATAGTTTTGAATTAGTAAGGCATGATGTAACAACACCTTATTATGCCGAAGTAGATGAAATCTATAATCTAGCTTGCCCTGCTTCACCTCCTCATTATCAGCATAACGCAATAAAGACTATGAAAACGTCTATATACGGTGCTATGAATATGTTGGGGCTTGCAAAGAGGACTAAAGCAACCATTCTACAAGCTTCAACCAGTGAGGTGTATGGAGACCCAATTGAACATCCCCAGACAGAATCTTATTGGGGTAATGTAAATACCGTTGGCATCCGTTCATGTTACGATGAGGGTAAGCGTGCTTCCGAAACCCTATTTATGGATTATCATAGACAAAATGGTGTAAAGATAAAGATTATCCGAATTTTTAATACCTATGGACCAAGGATGAATCCTTATGATGGTCGTGTTGTATCCAACTTTATTGTACAGGCAATAAAAGGCGAAGATATTACGATTTATGGCGATGGAAGTCAAACGCGTAGTTTTCAATATGTGGATGACCTAATTGAGGGAATGATACGTACAATGAGAACCGATGATTCTTTTATTGGTCCGGTAAATATTGGTAATCCTGTAGAGTTTACTATGCTTGAATTAGCTGAAAAAGTATTAAGACTTACTACATCTAAGTCAAAAATTATTTATTTACCTTTACCACAAGATGACCCACATCAAAGACAGCCTGATATTTGCTTAGCTAAAGAAGAACTCGGATGGGAACCTAAAATTCAACTAGAAGAAGGACTTGAAAAAACTATACAATATTTTGATAAGTTGATATCTTTATAAATTTTAAACAAAACAATTCAAAAAGAACAGATTTTGTACATTACAAGATATCAGATCACAATTATTATTTTTAATATTTAACAGTCCCGATACTAATTTGAAAATTTTAGAAGTTATTAGACAAGCAAAACCTAAAATGATATATATTGCGGCTGACAGACATCGACCAACATAACATGATGATTTAACAAAATGTGTAGAAACAATAAATTTAGTAAATCTAATTGATTTGGATTGTCAAGTTGAAACAATATTTAGAAATGGAAATTTTGAATGAGGATATAATGTAAATAATGCCATTTCTTGGTTTTTCAAAAAATAAAAAAAGGAATTATAATTGAGGATGATGTATATCCTCATCCTGATTTTACTTATATTGCGATGAATTATTATATTAATATAAGTATGTAATTAGTGTTAAATTTATTTCCGGAAGAAATGCTTTTAATTTTGTAGTTGTTGCAAATGCCTATGGTATATCTTAGTCAAGAATCGATACCAAAGCACAAATTGTTGATGTATATACAGTCACGTGGAATGATTCGAATGAACCTTATTTATTAAACATGTCTGTATTTATGCACAATAAAGTGTATTTTAAAATACTTTTCGGAAGTCCAATTATAAATATAGATCCGGGAATAGATTAAGTGAGATGATTTTAATGTTTTATAATTTAATTTTGTGCAGTGTGGTAGTTTTAAATAAAATTAAACAGATTATAATTTCAAAAATAGGAATAGATAAAGCAATAGTATATACCTCATTTACCGGTATATTTGGAGCACTTGGAAGTGTAGTTTCTGTAATTCTGGTTGTAAAGTATTTGTCAGGACTTGAACAAGGGTTTTATTATACTTTTGGAAGTATAATCGCAATCCAGATTTTTTTCGAATTAGGTTTGAATGGAATTATTACCCAGTATGTAGCTCACGAAGCATCTAATTTAAAATGGGAAAATGAAGATGAACTTTCCGGAGAGTCAAAGTATATCTCACGATTGTCATCGTTGTTTCATTTTAGTGTAAAGTGGTATTTGGTTTTCTCTGTTATCTTGTTAGTTTCGCTAATTGTTGTCGGTTATATATTCTTTAATAAGTACGATAGTACTGGAGGAGCAGTTGTTTGGTCAACTCCGTGGTTATTGCTGGCTTTAGGAACAGCTTTAAATTTGTTTCTTTCACCATTAGTCGCTTTTATACAAGGGCTGAGTAAAGTTAAGGAAATAGCAAAGATTCAATTTATGGTAATGCTTATACGGTTTGCAATAATATGGGGTGGACTAATTTTGGGAGCTAAACTGTATGTTTTGGGATTAAGTGGTTTATTTTCGTTTTTATTACTGTTGATTACAATTGGAGTTAAATACAAATCGCTGCTCACAAATATATGGAAAACAGAGATTATAGAAAAAGTGCATTACAAAAGCGAAATTTTCCCGTATCAATGGAAAATTGCGTTAAGCTGGGTGAGTGGCTATTTTATTTTTCAGCTTTTTAATCCGGTATTATTTGCTACAGAAGGTGCTGTTGTAGCAGGTCAGATGGGTATGACACTTGCAGCATTGAATGGTATTCTTTCTCTTTCATTAGCTTGGATAACAACAAAAATCCCGTTGTTCTCAGGCTTAATTGCCCAAAAAGATTATAAACAACTTGACTTTACGTTTAACAAAACTTTAAATCAATCAGCTATCATCAACTTTAGTGCTTTGTGTTTCTTGATGATAGTAGTTTTTGTAGTCAGATATTTCAATATTCTAGTCAGTGGCAAATCATTAGGTGATCGCTTCCTGAATTATTTACCTATGTTCTTCATGATGGTTCCTATTTTTGTTAATCAGTTTGTTGCCGGCTGGGCTACTTATTTAAGATGTCATAAAAAAGAACCCTACTTAATCAATTCAATTGTAGGCGGAATACTCTGTGGTTTGTCAACTATATTGCTTGGCAAGAATTATGGAGTTATGGGAGTAACAGCAGGATATTGCACAATTACATTGGCAATGTTGCCATGGGGATATTACATATTTAAAACCAAAAAGGCTGAGTGGCACAAAAGCTCAATTAATCTGTAGTTTTATTATTATATAATTAAATCCCTGATAATTATGGAAAAAAATATCATTCTATCTATTTGTATACCAACCTTTAATAGGGCAGAATATCTTGAAAATACCCTTCAATCTATTGTGTCGCAAAAGAAATTTATTGAAACTGATGAAGTTGAAATTGTTATCTACGATAATTGTTCAGAGGATAATACAGAAGAGATTGCTCTGAAGTTTTGTGCCATTTATGGTGATAAAGTTCGGTATTATCGGAATTCTGAGAACATTATAGATGCTAACTTTGAAAAAGTATTATCCTATGGAAATAGTGTATTTCTTAAATTAAATAATGACACCTTAATGCACCTGAGTAATAGTTTAGATAAAATTATTGATGTCGTTAATAGGAATTAAGAAAAAAAGGACATACTGTTTTTTTCAAATAATGAACTTAATAACAAAAGTATATCGAGTCATCATTGTCCAAATTTAGATGATTTTGTGCAAATGGTTTCCTTTTATTCAACATGGATATGTGGTTTCGGAATTTGGAAAAGTGACTTTAATTCGATTAATAACTTTGGTCGAAAGTCACACTTACAATTAGTCCAAACTGATGTATTGTTAAGACTAATTGGCTCAAATAGGTCAGCTTTTGTAGATAATTCGATATTATTTGATTCGATAAAACCATATACAAAAGGAGGATATAATATTTATAAAGTTTTTGTTAGTAAATATTTAGACTTGTTAGAAGAATCTCGAACTAAAAATAATCTCTCATGGACTACACTTTTTAATGAAAAAACAGAATTGATGAGATATTATATAATTACAAGGACTTTAAATATATGGAAAGACAAAACACGTTATACATTTGATAGAAACGGGAGTATGAGAATTGTATTTAAAAAATACTGCTTACATCCCGTATTTTATGTTGGTTTTTTTTATTTAGTTATTAGAATATTCACAACTCCTATAAAATCATGTTGAAATTTATCGGGAAGAGTTTGCGATTTATATTTTCTAAAATATTTGAAGGAATATCTTTTTATATATTTTATTGGAAATATAGAAAAAAAAATGCTCATAATCATACAGTTCCATTAAGTATTTTTAATATCGATGATGTCATTATTGGCAAACATACATATGGAAATTTAAATATTAAAACATATAGTAAATGTGCTGGTGAAAAATTAATTATAGGAAATTATGTTTCAATAGCCGATGATGTTAAATTTATTCTTGGCGGAAATCATCAAATTACAACAATAACATCGTACCCATTAAAAACATTTTTTACTAATTCTGATTTGTATTTAGATGCAACTTCCAAAGGTAAAATAGTAGTTGAAGATGACGTCTGGATAGGTTATGGGGTTATTATTCTTTCTGGTGTTAAAATAGGCAAAGGATCTATTATTGCTGCAGGCGCCGTTGTAACAAAAGATGTTTCCCCTTATGCAATAGTAGGAGGCAATCCAGCTAAATTCATTAAGTATAGATTTGATGAAGAAATTCGTGATGCACTTTCCAATTATAGTCTTTCAGAATACAATGAATTAATTATTTTAAAAAATATCGATGAGTTCTATAAACCGTTAGATATTATTCAGATTGAAAAATTGAATAAACTAAGGGAATAACAACTGAATTTGACTTCTAACAATATGTATTTTTTTTAATAAAGTGTTGTAGTAGATAAATTTTCAGTTTGAATGACCTAAATTAGATTGTCATAAAAAATATTATAAAAAGAAATGAAACATTCAATTGAAAATAGAAATGCTACAGATTTTGGAATAACATTTGAAACTAAATGTTACGAAAACGATTGGGAGTATTTGTTGAAAACTAAATATCTTGATTTAATGATTAGTAATTGCAATATTAATTTTGAATTCAAACAATTGATTATCAATAATGTAAAAAAACCGGAAATTGTAAAGAAATATGCTCAAAAAAAAATTGATAAGGGAATTATAGATGCTTTTTTTGTTGTAGATGATTACATTGATGAAGCTTTACATTTTTTTGATATTCGCAAAGATTCTTTAGGTAAAGGTTATAATTATTCCTGTTCAGAGCTTGTTGGACTCTATTTAACTAGAACAAAATATCATTTACATTTTTCCAGCGATGCTTTTTTACATAAAATATCAAGAAGTGGTTGGATAAAAGAGGCTTGTCAGTTATTTGAAATGGAATCAAAATACGTTGTAGCTAACCCCTGCTGGGACTATGAATTTGAAGATGCAATAAGCCAATCTGTGAAACCAAAAACAGGTAGTTTTATTATCGGATATGGATTCTCCGATCAATGCTATTTAGTCCGTTCTGCTGATTTTAGAACTCAGATTTATAATTTTAAACACCCTGATTCGGAAAGATATCCAAAATATGGTGGTGAGCTTTTTGAAAAAAGAGTAGATTCGTTTATGCGTACCAATCAGTTATTACGTTTAACTCATTCTTCGGAGAGTTATGTACATAGAAATTTCCCAAAATCGTTGATTTTGAGAAAAGTTATGTTAATGTTAATTAGACTGAATTTGTATCTCTATGTTAGAAATTTAAAAATTCAAATATTTAATATTTTTAATATTGACTTACAAGATCGCAGGTAACTTTACTTAAATGTTTAGTTTTGTAATTTTAGATTTGATATAATGGATTATGTGATATTTTTGAAATTGAAATGTATAATTAAATGAATCTAATACATATAATTATATTTATTTTGGGCTGTTTTATGTTTTCTCATATAGAGAAATTTTATAACATACCTTTTGCAAAGTGGGTTTTTATAATTCCATTTTGTTTCCTAATAGCAAATAGGAGTTTAGATGTTCCAGATACAGAGCCTTATTTTAATTATTTGATTAATGAAGATCCAAGTATTATTTATTTTGAAAATTATGGTTATGAGGCTGGTTTCCAAATGTTTACTAAAATTTCAAAATTTATTGTTGGCGAAAATTATAACTTATATTTTACTTTAATTACGCTAACAAATCTTTTAATAATTGATATTGCACTTACACGAATTTTCAATATCTTTTGTTTTGAAGAAGATGATACTTTCAAAGCTTCAAACTCTTTGGAATCGGTGGAATTGCTGAATAAATATTCAATTTTACCATTAACACTTTATGTGGCTTATTTTGGAATATATTTTAATGCAATAGTACTTCGTGTTGGAATGTCTTTAACTTTTCTTGTGTTAGCATCCTCGTTTGCTATAAAACCACAAAAAAAAATTCTTGATTATTTGATTATTGTGGCTTTGTTATTTGTTTCGTACTCGTTTCATGCAATAGCGGTTTTAGGGATAATAATTATTTTACTATTGATATATTCAAAGCAACAATCATTGAAGATTTATATTTGGATATGTACTTTAATTGGTATTACTTATTTTTCGAATTTAACTTTCAGGTTGGGAGATACGGTATTTGGCTTTATTACATCTTTAAATACTTTAGCTTATTTGTCAGGTAAACTTAGCGCTTATGGTGGAGATAGTGCTATGTTTGATGTAACTAAAATTTCAATGAAATTTGTATTTTTTTGGTTGATGTCCTTTACGTTGATTTTTAATCAAATAAAGAGTAAAGTATATTATAAATACTTTAATGTATTCATTACCGGTTTAGCTTTTTATGCTTTATTTCGGTCAGTATTATTGGTCGAACGTGTTACTGATTTTTTCCTATTATTCTCATTTGTTGTGTTTTATTTATTTTTGATAAAGCAAAGTGCTTTGAAGTTTTGGTTCTATTATATTATGATTGTTTTACTTCAGCTTACGTTTGTACTTCGGATTACCAATCATAAGCTTGTTTAAATTTTAGTCTTTTTTTTCGTATTCGTATTTTTCTAACTTATTTGTAAATTCTTTAATGAAAATTTCCATTGTTATTGTAACTTATAATTCTGAAAATCATATTTTTGATTGTTTGGAATCAATCTTTCTGTTTAATGACATAGGCAACCAACTAGAAATAATTATTGTAGATAACTCAGTAAAAGATTCTGAACCATTGTTCAATGCAATCAAAAATTGTTATCCTAACAATCGAATTAAGTTGATTAAAAACGAAAAAAATGGAGGATATGGACAAGGTAATAATGTCGGGATTTCCCAAGCTGAAGGTGATGTTATTCTAATTATGAATCCGGATGTACGACTGATGATGCCCATTTTTAATGATGCAATAGCTGTTTTTGAATCTAAGAATGCCGTTATGTTTGGAATGACGCAAATGGTAAGTGAAACTACAAAAGGTTTATCATTTTATACAATCAATCCATCTATTCCAATCATAAACGTTTTGGAAGTAGTTATCAGAAATAGATTTGGTCTATATTCGCAAAAAACAATGTGTATATCAGGTGCTTGCTTCTTTTTAGATAAAAAAAGTTTTGAGGAAATAAATTTATTTGATGAAAATATTTTCATGTATGGTGAAGAAAACGATATTCATTATAGGTTTAGAAAATTGCTACCAAAGAAGAAAATTATTTTTAATCCAAATTTAAAGTACTTGCATCTAGTTGATGGTAGATTTCCTGATATACAAACAAAAAAAAAAATGCTTCAAGCAACTATTTATTTTTGCAAAAAAAACTCTTTAAATGTATCACAATTGATTCAAAATGAAATTATTGGAGTGAAATTTTGGATTGTAATTGAGAAGTTAAAGGGAAAGAAAGACTATAGTACATTTTATTCCAAATGGTTAATCGAGTTAAAAAAGCTTCAATAAAGTGTTATGAAAAATATTGTTTTTTTACATTCTCAGCTTTCAGGATATTTTTTGTCATCTATACTAAATGCTTTAAATCAAAACGATAGCATACATATTACAATGATTGTTAATCCCAACTCTAGCGAGGCTCCATTTGATTTTCAGATTAGACATGAAAGGTTTACGTTATTTAATAGAAAGGAACTCAATGAAAGTGGCATTTGTCAAATTATATCAGACCTTTCTCCAAAACTAATTGTATTAAGTGGTTGGGACGATAAAACGTATCTAAGAATAGCCCAAAAATATAAGCGAAAAACTTCATTGACATTACTGATGGATAATCTATGGTATGGGCAATTTAGACAATATCTAGGGCTAATTTATGCGCGCTTGTTTCTTGTTCCTTTATTTGATTTTATTTGGGTTCCCGGACATCCTCAGATGAAGTTCGCTAAAAAGTTAGGTTTTAAAGATAAACAAATATTGTTAAATTCATATTGTGCAGATTTGTCAAAGTTTTCTAGGTATTATTGTAAATCGAAACAAATGAAAGAGAAAGATTTTCCACATAAATTTTTGTATGTTGGACGTTATGTTGCACAAAAGGGATTAGATAATTTATGGGAAGCATTTGTCAATTTACAGAAAGAATATCCAAATGATTGGGAGTTAGTTTGTGTTGGTTCTGGTCCATTATTTGATTCGAGAACGATTGCCGATAACATTAAACACCTCGGATTTATACAACCAGAAGATTTACAGAAGGTGATTTCCGAAACAGGGGTTTTCCTTTTACCAAGCTGGGAAGAACATTGGGGAGTTGTTTTACATGAGTATGCTGCTGCTGGTTTTCCATTAGTTTGTAGCAATGAAGTTGGAGCTTCAAGTACATTTTTAAAAGATAAAATAAATGGATATTTATTTATATCTAAAGATGTTGAAAGTCTTAAAGAGAAAATGTTAAAAATAATAAAAGCATCTGATAGTGAATTATTTAAAATGGGAGAGGAAAGTGTTTTGATGAGCAAAGAAATTACAAATGATAAATGGAATGAATCATTTAATAAGGCAATGTCTATAAATAGTTAATTCTATACTTGAAAATACATCAACTTTAAATTAAGTTATTACAAATCAGGTTTGTAAATATAAATTTATAATAAATTAAATGGAGACTAATTATCTGTTTACTAAAACTCAATATGATGTAGTAAAAGGATGTTCCATTTTAATTTTGTTATGGTATCATTTATTTGGTTATCAATCAATTTCAACTTATTTGCCACTAGAAATAGCAAATATTAAATCACTGTTGTCCGGTAAAAGAATTTTGATTAGATTGAAAAAAGAGGAGCC
>JACDZJ010000430.1_pt1 | contig 11452 bp, 11 predicted proteins | sample 7365721 | NCBI WGS metagenome assembly JACDZJ01 (sample SAMN15143480, study PRJNA637477) | pond metagenome | biome: freshwater wetland ecosystem [ENVO:00000243]; feature: pond [ENVO:00000033]; material: pond water [ENVO:00002228]; isolation source: pond water containing pink berries ... | reverse complement strand
CACCTTACGTTAGATTGTGGAGCAACAAAAAGCCTTTATGTTGACTCATGCCCTTTTCTCCTAGGGGCTAAGTCCGACAGGCTGCTAGGTCCGGTTATCACGTCCGCAGGCTATCACATGGTGTTGCGGGCACTCGGCTCGATCGCCCCACCCGGCAGCAGCGCACGGCGCGCAGTCCAGGAGGGCCGCAACGGCGTCAAGGTCGAGACCCGCTTCACCGCCTTGATGACATAAACACCGCCCAAGGCCGGCCAGAGCGCGCGACCCAGGGTATCGAGGACCGCCAGCCGCGGACTCAGCGCACCATGGATCGGCGGCCGGAACATGATCTGTTTGCGAATCTCGATATCGAATCCCAAGAGCGACAGCCAATCCTCGACCCGGTAGGGGGTCAGGAAATGCCCGCACCAGGGGACGCGCCGCCGATAACGATAGAGCAACCGCAACAGGCCCCAACTGCTCAGTGCGTTGAACCCGAGAATGATGACCCGCCCCTCGGGAATCAGCACGCGCTCCACCTCGCGCAGCACCAGACGGGGATCCGCCACGAAGTCCAGGGTATGCGTCAAGAGTGCGGCGTCGACGCTGTCGGCCGCGATGGGCAAAGCCGCGGGGTTGCCCACGACCTGGAGTCCGCCGGGCCCGGCCGGTGCGCGGCAGGGCAGCAGGACGCGATGGCGGATGCGGGTCTCGGCTAATACGTCACGAAAACAACTGCCGCCGCCGACCTGGACCAGATAGTACCCGAAGGTATCGTGCAACATTTCTTCCAGGCAGGCCGCCTCCTGGGCCGCGACGGCCTTGCCCAGCGGCGTCCGGTACCAGTTTTCGAAACTTGCCAACGGATAGCCCGGGCCTTTGCAAGCGGTCATGTGAATGCCTCTCAAGAGGAACCGCCGCCGCGCGCGACGCCCCCGCGGTGCAGCGAAGCACCGCACCGCGACGCACCGCCATCGTGAACTCGGGCACGCGCCGATCCTGGCCGACCCCGGACAACACTCAGCCGGACAGGTCCAATCAGCGTCTCCCATAGCGCCTCATGGTACCCAGTATTTGCCGCGCTGTCCCCGCTGCCCCGTGCAGCAAGACCGTGCCGCACGTCTGGTAATGACTGCCATCTTTGCGTATCATACTAGGGATTACCCGTAAGAAGCTATGTAAAGCAAGCACTTACGCTAAGATTGGGGGGTTTTTATGCGCTTTTCCAAACCACTGGTGCGCCGCCTGCGCGTGCCAACTGCCCTATTTGTCGCCGTTTCTGCCATCAGCGGCTGCGCCGGCAACCAAGATCGGTTCACGGCCGCCGACGACGGCTACGGCGACATGGTGTCGGCCCGTGAGTACGGTTATGTCCGTCCCGCGGGGGAGACAAGACGCTTCACGCGGCGTGACGCCGTACCTCAGGGAAGCTACGGTGACCTCTGGACCAAAGTCCGCTCCGGCATGAAGCTCGATCTCCATGCCAATGCCCGTATCGACGCCAAGGTCGACAGCTTCCGCCGCGACCCGCAGTATCTCGCCAAGCTCTCGGAACGCGCCAAGCCCTACCTGCATGTCGTCATCGGCGAAATCCAGCGGCGCGGACTGCCCGCCGAATTAGCCTTGTTACCCCATGTCGAGAGCCGCTACAACCCGGCCGCCACCTCACCGGTGGCCGCGGCCGGCATGTGGCAGTTCATGCCCTATACCGGCCGCGAGATGGGTCTGCGGCAAGACGCCTGGCGCGATGAGCGACGCGACATCCTGGCCTCCACGCGGGCGGCCATGGACTATCTGCAACAACTCCAGCGCCGCTTGGGCGGCAATTGGGAACTGGCCATGGCCGCTTACAATTGCGGCCCGGGGCGGGTGGAGTCCGCCCAGGCAGCCAACCGGGCGCGCGGCAAGCCGACCGACTTCTGGTCACTGAACCTGCCGGGCGAGACCGAGAATTACGTGCCGCAGATTCTGGCCGCCGCGCGACTGGTCGCGGAACCCGCGAAGTACGGCCTGCGCCTGCCGCCGGTACCCAGCGCACCGCAGCTCGAAGTCGTCCGTACCGACCGCCCCATGGACCTGGTGCGGGTCGCCCAGGCCAGCGGCGTCGGACTCGCGGAGATCCAGAAGCTCAACGCCGGCGTCAAGCGCGGCCAAACCTCGCCCGAAGGACCGGGACAGGTCATCGTTCCAGCCGGCACCGGTCAGCGCGTGACGGCCGTCCTGCCCCAGGCCCGGGTCATGGCCGCCACGGCCCTCTCCGGAGGTTCGTATGCACCGGCGTTCACCGCGGCTGTCCCACGTGCACGCCCTGCTCCTGTTGAATCAAAGGTCTATGTCGTCAAAGCGGGCGAGACGCTGGCCGCGGTCGCCCGCGCCCGCGGGGTCGACCTCACCGAACTGGCTGAGCTGAACGCCATGGCGCCGCGCGAGCCGCTGCTGCCGGGGCAAAGCCTGCGTGTTCCCGGCAGCGCCGACAGCGCCGTCCCGAGCAGCAGCACCCTGGTCACCCATCGGGTGCGCAAAGGCGAATCGCTGGACGCCATTGCGCGCCGTTATGGTGTCACCGTCGACGAACTGGTGCGCTGGAATCCGGTCGCGGGCAACGCGGAACCCCGCAACGGCGCGGTGATTCGCATCTATCGGCGCGCGTCCGAGTTTGCGTCCTGAGCGCGACCGCAACCACCACACACCCGGTGCGTCCGCATGTCACACGCGGCTGACGAGCCCCCGGCACCGTTGGAGCTGACGAGCAGCCGGGCCATGGCGCGGATGCGTTTCGACCTGACCTGGCAGTGCCCGCACGCACGGCACCAGGACAGCCTGGTCGCGACCAAGCTCAACCTCTGGCGGGACCTGTTCCCGCCGGGGCTGGATGCGCGGGTGATGGGCCAGCCATGCGGCCGGCGGCTCGAGCAGCGGTTCGCCCCCGGTGAACTGGTCGAACCCTGGCGCGCAGCAGCCTGTGTCGGCCTGCATCGCCACCAGTTCAATGCCGCCGGCGGCGGATCAACGGACCTGCAGCCGCGACTCGGCCGTTTCTATCCAAAGACGCTGTTCGATGGCCTGCCCACCGCGGTTCAGGGCAAGCCTCACCCGCCGCGACTGGTCGACGTTCGCGCGGACAGCCTGCAAGCGGACTGCAATCACCCGCTGGCCGAACAACAACTCCAACTTGCCGTCACCATCGAATCCATCTGGTCCCACGGCGAGGAGCGCGGCGGCCGCTGCACTGAGGTGGCCGATCTCGTGACCGCCAACGGACCGGGCATGCAGGCCCGCTGGCGCACCCTGGCAACGGACTTCTGGTCGGATCAGCCCTTCACCCGCCGCGACGCGCGCCCGGACCCGGTGTTCTATCAGGCACCACGCCTCGTCGACCACCTCGACCGCGCCGCCATCGCCGAGATCAGCGCACTCTACGGCCGCCTCATCCCGCCGGGCGCCCGCATCCTGGACCTGATGGCGAGCTGGCATTCACACCTGCCGGACGCCTTGACCGCGGACCGGGTGGTCGGGCTCGGCCTGAATCAGGCGGAACTGGATGCCAACCCACGCTTGACCGACCGGGTCGTCCAGGATCTCAACGCGGCACCTGCTCTCCCGTTTCCGGATGGGGTCTTCGACGCGATCGTCTGCACCGTCTCGGTGGAATATCTGATCGACCCGCGCGTAGTCTTCCGTGAAGCCGCGCGGGTACTGCGCCCCGGCGGCTGTCTCGTCGTCACCTTCTCCAACCGCTGGTTTCCGACCAAGGCGATCCGGATTTGGGAAGATCTTCATGAATTCGAACGACCGGGCCTGGTACTCGAATACCTCCTGGAATCCGGCTTCTACCGCAACCTCCAGACTTGGTCACTGCGGGGCCTGCCGCGCCCGCCCGACGACCCCTATGCGGATCGGCTCGCCGCCGCCGACCCGGTTTACGCCGTCTGGGGTATCCGCGCCTGACCGGGTGACACCGGGGCGGACGATTCCATAGAATAGAGGGAAGGTTAACTTCTCTTCTCAACATAATGCTTTATATGTTAAATCTACCCAGCCTACTGCTCTTGCTCGGCGCGCTTGCCGCGCCCCTGACCGCCTCGGCTTTCTCCTTTCCCTGGACCAAGACCGACTCGCAAGACGCGCCCAAAGCTCAGCCCCATCAGGCGCAATCGCACCGTTCGGGCGAACCGCGCCTGGCTGATCGAATCCTCGTCAAAAAGGCGGAGCGCCGTCTGTATCTGATGCGCGGAAATGAACCCATCCGCAGCTACAAGATCGCACTCGGCTACCAACCCACCGGCCACAAACAGCGCCAAGGCGACGGCCGTACGCCGGAAGGGCGCTACTACATCGATCGGCGGATCGACGGGAGCAACTATCGCAAAGCCCTGCATATCTCGTACCCGCGCGAGGAAGACCGCCTGCGCGCGCTGCGCCAGGGCAATGACCCCGGCGGCCTGATCATGATCCATGGCCAGCCCAACAACCGGCGCGAGCGGCGTACCGGCGACTGGACCTTCGGGTGCATCGCCGTCTCGGACATGGAAATCGATGAGATTTGGGAACTTACGACCAGGGGGACGCCGGTCGAGATCCTGCCTTAGGAACGTCACAGTCGACGGTTACCAGTCCCGCATGTGCTCCTAGGCTACGACGAGAGAAACCGTCGGCTCTATCAGGCCGCCCCTAGCGACTGAAAGTAGGACAATCACTTACGCGACTTCGTGTCGCACAACGATGATCAAGGCCGATTCGGCGATCCTCGACGGTGCAGGCGACCGGCCTCGGTATCACCGCACGGGGCCGAGTAGCGGGCTTCTCCCGTGCTATCGCTGAGATTATTGAGCCCGGGAAAATGCCGGCCTTGCTGAGTCTGCTGACCCGCTTGCCCGTGCTTCGCGACCATGAGGCCCTGTGCGCCCAGCGTCGGTACGGGTATCATGACCGACAACGTCATGTCGTTCGATGGCGGAGGAATCATCGGTGTTGCAGATCAGGCCCGCACAGATGCACGCGCTGGAAGCGGATGCCCAACGGCAGTTTGTCGCCGGGCTCAGTGACTACCTGTGCGCTCATCATTTGGGGCTGCTGCCCCGCTTTCCGCTACCCCAGCGCCACGCCATCGTTGAACTGATGCTCGAACGCGCGGCGGCCTGGGGCGCCACATGGCAGGCCAGCCTCGCCCTGTATGCCGACCTGATGCAGCGGGTGGCGCCGAACTTCGACCGACACCCAGACGTGGCGGCAGCCCTGCGTACCGGGTTTGTCCATGCCGATGAACGCATTCTGAGCCTTCCGGATCGGGTGTCCCGCCCGGTGTGGGTCGCGGTCGAGGCACAACGCGTCGACCTATATCTCTTTACCTCGCGGACATTGGATGCCCAACCGCTGGCGGCGCGTACCGCCGCGGCCCTGCCGCTGGTGCTATGGGACCGGGTGACGCCTGACGCCGCCACCGCCGTCGCCCAACAAGGGGCCGCGTTGGCCGCCCGGGTCGGCATCGGCGAGCTTGAGGACGGCCCCTTGGTGAGCGCGGCGCTGATCGCGCTCTATGGCGCGGCCCTGCACCATGCCGATACAGCCGCCTGGCGCAGGGAGGTCATGGCGGCCGGCATCGGCCCGGAGGAGCGGCTCACGATGCTGCGCCTGCGCATCGCGCTGGACCACGGACGGAGGGTCTGAAACATGGGCTTCTGGAGTGGCGTCAAGACCGGCTTCGTCGAGGCCGCGGTAGGCACCTGGGAAGGTGCCAAGGGCCTCGCGAAGGGCGGCTACGCGCTCGCCACCGATTCCCAGGCCCGTGAGCATGCCTGGCAGGCAACCCAGGCCGCCGCGGGGGCGGTGGGCGATTACACCGCGGCCGTCGCCCAGGACCCGGCCAAGGCTTGGCGGGACGCCCGGGACGGCGCGCTGACCGCGTATTCCGCGGCCGACCAGTTCGTGCGGACCGCTGACGCGGAGACCTGGGGCAAGTTGGCGGGTGGTGGGGCCTTTGAGATCGGCACCGCCCTGATCCCCATCGGGGCGGCCGCCAAGGCGGCCAAACTGGGCAAGCTCGCGAAGGCCGGCGACAAGATCGGTGATGCCGCCCGTGCGCTGGATAAGGCCCAGGACATCGGGGACGCAGTACAGGACGCCGGTCAGGCCGCACGGGCCCTGCCCATGCACAAACCGAGTGCGGTCATGCCTTGTGCGATGACCAAGACCAGTGTGCACCGGGGGCTCAACCAGGCGACCTGGAGCCTGGATGCCAAGGGCCGGCCGGTGACCCTGGATGCCCACCTGAAGGAAATCGCCGGGGGCAGCGCCCGGTCGGGGGCGGAGCAACGGGCGCAGGGTCTCGCCGGTAAACTCGGCATCGCCGGCGATGAAGGCGGTCATCTGCTCGGCCATCGCTTCATGGATGACCAAGGAGTGAAAAACCTGTTTCCGCAGAATGCCAATTTCAATCGTAGCGCCTACAAGACCATGGAAAACGAGTGGGCGGATTGGCTGGCGAGCGGTCGGGAAGTGAAACTGAAGGTCTCTCTCGAGCCACCCGGCGCGGTGCGACCCGACCGCGTGCTGGTAGACTACGACGTGATGGACCCGAAGACCGGCAAGGTCGTCTTTACCCGCGCGCATGACTTCTCCAACGCGGCTGGCGAGGTCTTCGAGCGCGTGCTGAAATCCCACATACCCAAGTTTTGAGACGAGGGCCATATGACTGATGCAGACGAATTGGTGGGTCTGGTGTGCAAAGCGATTCTCGCTTCCGACAAATTGGTCGGCCTGGACTGGGAGAGCCTCAGCATCGTGTTCGATTTGGGTGTCGGCTCAGTCTCCAACAGCGGCTTTGCGTATCTGACCGATGAAGTGGTCCCAGTGGCCGCGACCGGCAGCGTAGTCGGCGATTACGTGCGGGCTTTGCGTGACGCCCTCAAACAGCCCGACCAGCCCGGATTTTCGGAAATGCTCATACAGATCCGCCGTCGCGATGGCCGGCTGCATGTCGATTTCGAGTACGACAATCCGAAGCGCTGGCGCATCGGACCCACCAGCTTCGTGCAGATGCGTGAAACGTTAAGGCCGGTATTTCCGGATTAACAGGGGAATAAAGCTAGCCTCGGTCGCGCGGCCGCTGCAAAACGCATCAAGCCTTGAAGCAGGCGATACCAGCCGAACTGGCGCAACGGAGACCGAAGCGATGACGGGTAAACGCAATCTGTTCGCCGAGATGATGGATGGGGTGGGCGCGATGCAAGCGCAGCGGGAGGGCAAGATCACCCTGCGCACGATCGCGATGGACGACCTGCCGCCGCTGCGGGTCGATGCGGCGCTGATTCGGGAGACCCGAGAACGGTTGAATGTCTCGCGAGCGGTCTTCGCCCGCCGGCTGCGCGTGGCGACGCGCACCCTGGAGAATTGGGAACAGGGGCGGGCAACTCCCAACGCACAGGCCGCGGCGCTGATCCTGATGGTGCGCCGATACCCGGATACCTTTGATAGGCTCCGGTCGTTGGATAGCTAGGCGGCGTGACGTCGATGTCTGGACGCAATAGCGAACGACCTCGACACGGCCTCCCAGTCCCCCGTCTGCTTGCCCGACCGGCCCGGCCAGCTAGAGCTCGGGACCTAGCCAAAGTTTAACACCTCAGATTATTTCTCTCTTAAGATCATCCGCTTACAGCTGAAAAAATCGGTCAGTGGCACTACATTCGTGAAATTCTGTGAAACCGGAGAATTCAGACAAGCATTTTTTGTATCCCTCCCGGGCTGGGATCGCTGCCCAGCGCCTGGATGATCGCCAGCTGCGCCGACTCGGCGCGGGTCGCCTGGCGCACATGCCGCCATCGCCCACAGCGCCACCGACTCCACGCCCACACTGCGCGGGCGGCTCAGCTCCAGCGCGTCGACATCGACCGCCTGCACATCGCCCCCATCGGTGCCCCCGGCGGTGGGTGGGGCCACGCCCTGGCGCGCCAACAACCGGGCGAAGACCCGCTGCGCCTCCCGTTCGACGGGCGCAGCGCCGGCCAGCAAGGCGCCCTGGCCGCTACGCAGTTCTTCCAACCGCGCACAGAGTGCCGGCCACTCCTCCTGGGGCAGCGTGAACTGGCGGCCCAGGTTCAGCAGGGTGACCTGCCGCACCCGGCCGCCCACGCGCTCGGACTGCACCAGGCGGTGGGTGGTGTAGCGCTCCCCGGTGGCGCTGTTCGTGGTATGGGTGCGACGGATGTACATCCCGGTACGTTACGACACCCGGCACCCACTTTACTCTGCCCCTCTTGAATAACTTGGCACTACATTGCGATTTTCGACAGTTGTGTACATACGGATCAGATGGTTAGATACCATCTGGGGGTGTTTATCAATGGGGTTATGTTAAAGATGGGTTAGGCGATTCTTCGTCCTAATCCTGCTGCTGCTCGCACCAAGACACAAAGAACACGAAGAGCGTCTGAGCGTTGTGCGACCATCGCCCGCACTCACCAGAGGCAGGTCGACGACGCGAACCGCTGTTGTCGCATTGACAACACCGAGCGGTGTCATTTAGTGTGACAACATGAAGGCCACCCTGTTGCTGCAATCCCGCGTCAAACTCGGTGCCAACCGCTTTGCCGACATCGCGATTTGGCAGGTTCCTCAGCCGGTCGCGGGTAGCGCACATGCCTTCAAGTATCGTCTGGCCTTGGTGGTCGATGAGGTCTGCCTCCTACGCTACGATAACGAAGCGGGCAAGGGCGATCATAAGCACTTGGGCGACGGCGAGGTCTCCTACACCTTCACCACGCTGGATCGACTGATTGACGATTTTTGGGCCGATGCGGCCCGACTGTGAGGCCACTATGACCACCGTAACCATTGAGGTCGCCGGCCCCGAGAGAACGAAGGCGCGGATGCAGGCTGCCTTTCGCGGCGAGCCGCAAGGCAGTTTCATCACCTTTCCGAGCCACGAGGACCTGTGGAACACCCTGAACGCGAATCGCTGGGCCATCCTCAAGGCCCTGACCGGGGCTGGTCCAGTAGGTGTGCGCGAGCTGGCAAGGCGCGTCGGTCGTGATGTGAAGGGCGTGCATACTGATGCGCAAGCCCTCGCCGCGTGTGGCGTTATCGACAAGACCGTCGACGGCAAGCTGCTGTTTCCTTATGATGCAGTGCGTGTTGAGTTCATGTTGCAGGCAGCGTGAAGGATTTGATCGTCATCCCGGCCACCGGATGGCGCAGCCGGTATGCATCCAGGATCAGTGCCGCGATCTGTTCGGCAGTTCGGCCGTTGGGCTTGATCCCGAAGCTCACGGCAGGCCAGCCGGGGATCTCGGTGTCGTCGAGATGGACCGGGATGACGGCATCCTCCGCGCGGCGGGTTAGCAGCACACCGCGGATGGTCTCCCACTCCAGCGCGCACCAGGGTTTGGCGTAATGCCGGGAGAAGAAGGGAACGACCAGCTCGGCCTGCTTATAGCAGTCTTGCAGCTTCAGATCGCCGCCGCTGCCGAGCAGCCGGGCCTCGTACCAGGCATCATAAAAGACCCGGTGGCGTCCGAGGACCCCGGCAAGACGCTCAACGACTTCCAGCACCAGGCTCCGATGCTCGCCAGGGAACGACACCGCGACGGCAAAGGGCGCATCGACCGCCGGCGGCTCGCGGGCCCACTCCGGCAACCGCGTCGGCTCCAGCCCGTCGAGCAATGCGAGCACCGCCACATCGGCGTAATCGGGCGGCTTGGGACACTCGATGGTCCGCTTGCTCCGCGCCTTGCGCTCGATCAGATCCTTCTGCGCGAACATCGCGGGCTCCGTCAGACCCGCACAGGTCGTGCAGTTGCACGGCACCCACTTGCCGACCTTGTCCTTGAGCCCCGGAAAACTCGCGTTCAGCGCATCCAGGTCGCTCGCGATGATGCTGAGCAGCGCCTTGTGCTCCGGACCGCGGGCGCGCAACGCGATCTCGTTGCCGCGCACGGTCGTCTCCACCAGCACCGCCGTCCCGTCGTGCTCGAACAACGCCCCGCGCGACCAGCAGAGATCCGGCTGCTTGACGAAACGGTGCATCCGCACGATGAGCCGGCTGACCAGTCCGCGGGGCAGAAACGCGTAGCGATAGGTCAGCATCAGGTCGCCGGTCCTCGCCCAATCGCTCGATTCGGGCGGCTTGGACGGCGACAGGTGTTGCAGAATCAGCCAGGTCTCGGGCTCGGTGTCGGGCAGCCGGTAGCAGAGCTCGAACCGGGCCATCAGTGCGCGCAGTTCCAAGTCCTTGTCCGCGTAGCCCCGGTCCGACCAGAGCCGGTCGCAGTCGGCCAGCGTAAACCGGCCCCGCCGCGCCTGCACCTGCTCGTCGTCCAAGATGCGGAACACCGCATCCGTCACCCATTGGTTCTGTAGGAACACCGTTCGGCCGAGTTCCCGCGGCTCCCGGAAGTGCAGGAACACTCCCAGGTCATGCAGGTATTGGCTCAATAGCAGTGCCTTCTCGCGGTCCAACTCCAGATGGCGTCCGTAGACCGCGAGATATTCGTCGAGTTGGATATAGGGCCGGGACTGCGACAACGCCTCCAGATCCCGGCGAATCGCGACCCACTTGGCCGGCACGTCCTCGCCGATGTGCGGCAAGCGCCGGACGAAGTATTCCACCGCTTGGCGCAGACCGTCCGCCGCCCCCGGATGTTCCAGGTTGCCCCGGAGGATCTGCTGCACATTGGGAAACCGTCCCTTGATGCCCGCCTCGTCGATCTGCTTGCCCCGCCCGCCCTTCTCGTTCTGAAAGATCAGCAGTGGGCTTCCCTCGCTGAATGTGTCGACCACCTCCAGCCAAAACTTAAAGCCCTCGTCATGGATCGATTTGTTGTCGCTACGCGTATCGTCGACCAGCACATAGAGTGAGCGCCTGGTCAGAAAGAACTGGTGCGTGGCGTGATAGATCTGCTGGCCGCCGAAGTCCCAGGCATTGAGCCGGAAGGCTTGTCCGTTGGAGATCGGGAACTCGTGACGGTGGATATCGATGCCGCGGGTGGTCTCGTCCTCGGCGGGCAGGAACAGGCGGCGCAACAGGCTGGTCTTTCCGGCCCCGCCCTCGCCGACGATTAGCAGTTTGGCCTCGACGAGCCGATCCGTGCCTTGGGCTTCGATCTCGCGGAAGTAGTTGAGCACGGCCTTCGGCCCCTGCGAAACGACCTCGGGGGACGGGTGGGTTAGCGGGCAGCCCTTCACATAGATGCCCGGTCCTTCCCAACGCTCATCGGACCATTTGACCGGCAGCCCGGAGAGGACCAGCGACTTCAGTGGCGACAGGTCAGTCACCAAGGTTCCTACGAGATTCAGCATCGAGAGCGGCAGGTGCGCCAGCGGAGCGACCGACGTGATCCGCGCGTTCGATTCCAGGTCAAGGGTTTCGAGGCGACTCAGATGTTCCCCGATGGCAGCGACAGCTTCGTCACCCACATCGCTTGAGCCTAGCAGCCTGTCGGACTTAGCCCCTAGGATTAGGGTATGAGTCAACATAAAG
>JACDZJ010000429.1_pt1 | contig 11505 bp, 10 predicted proteins | sample 7365721 | NCBI WGS metagenome assembly JACDZJ01 (sample SAMN15143480, study PRJNA637477) | pond metagenome | biome: freshwater wetland ecosystem [ENVO:00000243]; feature: pond [ENVO:00000033]; material: pond water [ENVO:00002228]; isolation source: pond water containing pink berries ... | reverse complement strand
TACGAAAACACCATCGCAGAACCGGTCAGCAGAATTCTTCGAAATGAACTGTTATTGGGATTTTTCAGGTAACTTACACAGGAACTGACGATCACTCATCAGATCCTGACCGTTCAAATAACGTTCAATCGACTCTGCCGCAACCTTTCCCTGATAGACCGCCTTTGCCGCAGTCTGCGGGCCCAGGACATCATCTCCGCCGGCAAAAACCCATTCAACAGAGGTCTGTAAGGTCAATGGATCAGTTTCATAGGTCCCTTTTTGAGTCAGGGTGAACCCAAGTCCATAATCAGCTGTATGATCTACTTTTTGACTAATCGCAGGGATAACCGAATCGGCTGTGATCACAAAATTGGATGAGTCCAGAGCCACCGGCCTCCTTCTTCCGGAAGAATCAGGCTCGCCAAGCTCCATCCGGACACACTCAACACCAACAAGTCTCCTATTCTCAGCAAGAATTCTAACCGGTGCGGCCAGGGTCTCAATGTGCACTCCCTCCTCCTCAAGATGATGAATCTCGGCTCGAGACGCAGGCATTTCTTCCTTCGTCCGGCGATAGAGGATAAAAACATCGGTTGAGCCTAAACGAAGGGCTGTCCGCGCGACATCAATTGCCACGTTACCGCCACCAACAACAACAACTTTCTTGCCAAGGTCGATCACTTCTCCAAGATTCACTCGACGCAAATAATCAACCCCGTGCAGAACTCCAATTGTACTCTCCTCATGTTCAAGACCCAGTTTTCGACTCGCATGGGCCCCGACTCCAAGAAAAACAGCATCAAAACCCTCTTTTTTCAAATCACTCAAGGTTTTATCTTTGCCGATGGTCACTCCATTACAGATAGTGACACCACAACTTCTCAGGACATCAAATTCTGCCTCAACAATACTTCGAGGTAAACGAAAGGGAGGAATTCCAAAGGTTAACATCCCGCCAAATTCTGACAGACTCTCAAACACCGTACAGAGAAAACCCTTATGGGATAAGTAGTAGGCAACGGACATTCCCGCCGGGCCTGACCCTACAATGGCAACTTTCTTGGGTTGCGGCAGGGCACAGGGTGACAAGATGTTCTTTTTTTGAGCAACCATCCAGTCAACAATAAATCGTTCAAGCATCCCGATGGCAACGGCTTTCCCCTTCCCCTTGCCGCGAACACAGGAACCTTCACACTGGATTTCATGGGGACATATCCGTGAACAGACCGCCGGCATGGAGGATGTCTCCCGAATCTTCCAATACGCCTTTTCGAACTCGCGTTCACGGAGAAGCGATATAAAGCCGGGGATATCATTATTAATGGGACAACCACTCCGACACGAAGGTTTTTTGCACTGAAGGCAGCGATTGGCCTCAAGAAGAGCCGTCTCAAGGGAATATCCGGCTGCGATTTCGTTAAAATTGGCAATACGCTCAATGACTGGCAACTCAATTGTCGATTGCCGGGGAATAGCCATACGTTCTTGAATTTTCATGTTTTACCCTACAGTGATCTCTTATATAAAAAATGAAAAGCATTGGCTGAAAAAATAATAAATATATCATGGGGCCGTACCGAATGGAGAGCAACTCAACGGAGAAGCTTTGCCTGCGTAAAGGGCTTTGCACAAAAAACTTAAAAAAAAAGGTCGTTCCATAAGAGGAACGACCTTCTGTATGATAACATAACCAGAAAAAAATCAGGACATTTTGGAAACCTTCATACGGGCCAGAGCTCTTTGCAATGCAGCTTCAGCACGGGTTCTATTAATCAAATCATCATGCTGTACACTTTTGGCAAGACGCTGTTCTGCACGCTCCTTCGCACGCATGGCACGATCAACGTCAATCTGTCGACCGATTTCAGCACTTTCAACAAGAAAGGTAATCTTATTATTCGAAACTTCACAAAACCCGCCACTAATCATCAGATTCTCACGCTTCTTTCCCTGCTCATAGGTCAGTAAACCTATTCGTATTGTGGACAGGAAAGGGGCATGATTGGCAAGTACACCGAAATCACCACCATATCCTGGAGCATTCACGATATCGACATCTTCGCTGACAACGGCACCATTGGGGGTGACCACTTCAAGTCGTATTTGTTGAGCCATTGAATTGACCTCTTCAAAAGTCTTAGATTATGCCTTTTCCTTTGCGGCCTTGGCAAGGGCTTCGTCAATGGGACCGACCATGTAGAAGGCGTTCTCACCCATATCATCGTACTTACCCTCAAGAATCTCCTTAAAGCCTTGAACCGTATCTGCAACCTTTACGAACTTACCGTCCATGCCGGTAAAGACCTCAGCAACGGTGAAGGGCTGGGAAAGAAAACGCTGAACCTTACGGGCCCGACCAACCAGAAGCTGATCATCTTCAGACAACTCATCCATACCAAGAATGGCGATGATATCCTGCAGATCCTTATATTTCTGCAATGTAATCTGGACACCGCGGGCCACGTCATAATGCTCCTGACCGACAACGTTCGGGTCAAGGATACGGGATGTGGAGTCGAGGGGGTCAACGGCGGGATAAATTCCAAGCTCAGCAATCTGCCTTGACAAAACAACGGTTCCATCAAGATGGGCAAAGGTTGTGGCCGGAGCAGGGTCGGTCAAATCGTCCGCGGGGACGTAGACACACTGAACGGCGGTGATGGAACCCTTGGTGGTGGAGGTGATGCGCTCCTGTAAGGCACCAAGATCAGTGGCAAGTGTCGGCTGGTACCCAACAGCTGAAGGAATACGTCCAAGGAGTGCAGAAACCTCAGAACCTGCCTGCGTAAAACGGAAGATATTATCAACAAAGAAAAGTACATCCTGACCTTCTTCATCACGGAAATATTCCGCAGCGGTCAACCCGGTAAGAGCAACCCGAGAACGAGCTCCTGGAGGCTCAGTCATCTGACCATAGACGAGGGCGGCTTTTGGCAGTACCCCGGAGGCCTTCATTTCCTGATACAGATCGTTTCCTTCACGAGTCCGCTCCCCAACGCCGCAGAACACTGAGATACCACCATGATGCTGGGCAATATTATTTACCATCTCCATCATGATAACAGTCTTGCCGCAGCCAGCACCACCAAACAGACCCATTTTCCCGCCCAGCGGGAATGGTACGAGGAGATCAATAACCTTGATACCGGTTTCAAGAACACGAACCTCAGTATCCTGCTCGGTGAACAAGGGCGCATCACGATGAATGGACATCGTCTTGGTTGAATCGATGGGGCCGAGTCCATCAACGGGACGACCAACCACATTCATGATACGGCCAAGGGCTGGCGGTCCCACCGGAATGGTAATTGATGTTCCGCTGTCACGGGCCTCCATGCCTCGAACCAAACCATCGGTGGTATCCATGGCAATGCAACGGCAGGCATTGTCACCAAGATGCAAGGCAACCTCGATAACAAGATTATCAGGCACGTCAGATATTCCTGGGTTGTTCACAAAAAGGGCATTCATGATGTTTGGTAATTTACCGGGCTCAAATGCAACGTCCACAACCGGTCCAACCACTTTAATAATTTTACCTACGTTTTGTTCACTCATCGGGATTCACCCCTCCTTACAGTCTTTAAATTGGTAATGGTCTATTATCCCTTAAGGGCTTCAGCTCCACCAACGATATCCATCAGCTCACCAGTTACGGCGGCCTGACGAGCCTTGTTATATACCAGTGTCAGGCTATTTACAATGTCACGACAGGCAGAAGTCGCATTATCCATTGCCGTCATTCTGGCGGCATGCTCACTTGCACCTACCTCAAGCATGGCATGGTACAAAATTACATTCAGATACAGCGGCTGCATAACGTTCATGATTTCTTCAGTGGAAGGCTCATAAATATAATCTCCACTGATCGCTTTCTTCTTGACCTCAGCGGTTCCTGCGACCGGCTGCACCGGGAGCAAATCCTGAGCGGCAGGGCGCTGTACCGCCACTGATTTAAAGTGGCCGTACAGGACCTCCACTTTATCAGCACCACCTTTGACAAAGTTGTCAGCGACATCCTGGGCAATTTCTCGGGCGTGGAACATCTGGAAGCCTGCCATTATATCTGTATAGGACTTCCTGACCTTTCCCGTCTTCTTGAAATATTGATGCCCTTTCTTGCCCACACAGACAAAGCTGACTTTTTTTCCTTCTGCTTCGTAGGCCTTCATCTTTTTTTCCGCAAGCTTGTTGATGTTCGCATTAAATGAACCACACAGCCCACGATCAGAGGTAACAATCACAATTTCCACAGAAGAAACTTTTCTTACCTCCATCAAGGGGAAAGAAGCTGTGTTTGCTCCCCCTGACAGATTGGACATTGCCTCTTCAAATTTCGATGAATAGGGGCGAAACGCCTCCATCTTCATCTGGGCTCCTCGAAGCCGCGCAGACGCAACCATATTCATGGCCTTGGTAATCTGCGCGGTTTTCTTAACCCCACCAATCTTAGTCTTAACGTCTTTTAAGCTCGCCATGGCAAACCATTATCCTCTCTTGGTTGAGACCTGAAAATTGATATCTTTAATTGATACCCCTGGTTGCCTTGAAGGTTTGACCGAAGCTGGTCAACGCCTTATTCAGCTTGGCCTTAATGTCATCGGTGAAAACTTCCTGCTCCTTGAGATCCGCGAAGATAGAAGGCTCATTGGTCTCAATATAGTTAAAAAGTTCGGCCTCATAGTCTTTCAGGGTATTCACCGGCAGACTGTCGAGATAGCCATTGGCACCGGCATAGAGAATGGTGACCTGTTTCTGCATCGGCAGTGGCTGATACTGAGGTTGTTTGAGAATTTCCACCAGTCGTTCGCCCCGGGTCAACTGAGCCTGAGTGGCGGCATCCAGATCAGATCCAAAAGCGGCAAAGGCGGCAAGCTCACGATACTGGGCGAGATCAAGGCGCAGGGTACCGGCTACCTGCTTCATGGCCTTTACCTGGGCAGATCCACCAACGCGGGATACCGACAGACCAACATTGATTGCTGGCCGGACGCCTGAGAAGAAGAGATTGGGTTCAAGGTACACCTGACCGTCAGTGATGGAGATAACATTGGTAGGAATAAACGCAGAAACATCCCCGGCCTGGGTTTCAATGATTGGCAGGGCGGTGAGAGATCCGGCACCAAGCTCATCATTTACCTTGGCAGAGCGTTCAAGCAGTCGTGAATGGTTGAAGAAGATATCGCCAGGATAGGCCTCACGTCCTGGTGGACGTCTGAGCAGAAGGGAAAGTTCACGATAGGCAACGGCCTGTTTTGACAGATCATCATAGATAATAAGGGCATGCTGACCACGGTCACGATAATATTCACCCATGGAGGTCCCGGCAAAGGGAGCAATATACTGCATGGGGGCAGGATCGGAGGCGCAGGCAGCAACCACTGTCGTATAAGCCATGGCGCCATGTTTCCGCAAGGCCTCCACAACCAGGGCCACCGTTGACTTTTTCTGACCAACGGCAACATAGATGCAATGAACATCCGTCTCTTTCTGGGCGATGATGGCATCAACACAGAGCGCCGTCTTGCCGATCTGACGATCGCCAATGACCAGCTCCCGTTGTCCTTTGCCCACAGGAGTCATCGCGTCAACGGCTTTGGCGCCGGTATAGCATGGCTGATGCACGCCTTTCCGGGCGATAACGCCGGGGGCCAGCACTTCAATCTTGGCCGTTTCCGTTGTTTTAATGGGGCCCTGACCGTCTATGGGAAATCCGATACCATCAACAACCCGGCCTTCCATGGCTGGCCCAACGGGAACCTCGGCAATTTTGCCGGTTCTCTTGACGATATCGCCTTCCTTGATTCCCCGGACACTGCCGAGAACCGCACAGCCGACATTGTCTTCTTCAAGGTTGAGGGCAAGACCCATAATGCCCCCGGGAAACTCGAGGAGCTCCATGGCCATGCAGTTCTGAACGCCATAAACACGAGCAATACCATCACCAACCGATATAACGGTACCGGTTTCATTCAGGTCAATACTGGTCTCGTACCCGCCAATCTGATCTTTAATAATCTGACTGATTTCCTCTGCTCTGATTTGCATTTTTAATCTCTCCCCTTAATGGAATCTTTTAAACCAGCAAGTTGTGTCCTGATACTGCCATCGAGCTCCAAATCTCCAACCTTGGCGATAATACCGCCAATGATTGAAGGATCGACACTGGTGGTCAGTGCCACTTTCTTACCGGTAAGCTTTTCTAATGCTACCCGCACCTTGTCTTGCAATGCTGCACTCAATACTATGGCAGACACGACGGAGCCGTGGCTGACATTCTTTTCATTATCGACCATGGCCTGAAATTCTTCCGCGACCTCAGGAAGGATCACCGCCCGTTTCTTCTCCACCAGCAGGTTGAGAAAATTGGCCATTATCTTTTCCACCCCCATGGACACAATCATCCCAGCCATTACTTTCTGGCGGATATCCATGGGATAGAGGGGATTCGTCAAGGCGTCAACCACCTGCGGATGGGAGACATATAAGCCGGCAACCCCTTGCAGGGTCTCATTGTACTCATCAAACTTACCCTCTTCCTTGCCCACGGCAAAAAGCGCCTTGGCATATCTGCGTGCTAAGATTGTCTGTTTCACTGGATGGCCCCTACCTTGTCTAAGTAATCTTCCACAATCTTGACCTGATCATCGCCGGTCAGATTCTTAATGATTAACGCCTCAGCCATGACTGCCGCTTGATCCGCAATCTCATTCTTCAACATCCGCCGGGCAGCAGTGACCTCGTTGGCCACCGCCATCTGCGCCTGACGTTTTATATCTTCCGCCATTTTTTCAGCACGATCGATGATTTTGGCCTTCTCAATCTCAGCCTGGGCAATGGCCTTTTCGACAATCTGGTCCACATCCTTTTCAACGGAAGCAAGCTTCGTCGAAAACTCCTTATATGAGAGCTCTGCTGCGGCCTTCTTGGCCTCCAGAGACTCCAGATCATCCTTTACCTGCTTACGCCGACCTGAAAGGGCAGAGCCAATGGGCTTGGCGCCAAACTTGACAAGAATAAACATCAGGGCGGCAAAGTTCATAACCCTGAGACCAAAATCCTTCAATTTAGCCGGCGAAAGACTGTTCGAAGCCCCATGACCTGCATCAGTCGCATGCTCTGCGGCCACGGCATGGCCACCACTTTTTGCGGCGGAACCGGCATCTGACGCCCAGACCACAGAACCCAATGCCAAAGAGAGCCACAAAACTGCGGCAACCAGCACGCAATTTTTGGCCATTTGTTGCACCCTTTTCATCTTAGAAGCTCCTTCCCAGAATTTTACTAGCCATGGCAGTGGCAAAACCTTCCAGATTGGCCTGCAATTCTTTTCCAGCAGTAACGATCTGTAATTTAACTTCTGCCAACTGTGTATTTTTTTCCGCGTCCGCCTCAGCTTTAATGGCTGACAATTTTTCATCCCCGGCAGCCTGTGCCCCTGCCCTTGCTGAATCCAATGCCTCTTTTGCCTTTCCAGAAGCGAACATCATTTTTTTATCCACCTCTTCCTGCCGGCGACGAGCGTTTTCCTGAAGCTTGGCAACATCATCCTGCATCTCCTGGAACCTGGCAGCACGATCTCGCAATATCTTCCGCACGGGCTTGTAAATAATTGCATTCAGCACAAACATCAAAACAAATATGTTTACCATCTGAATGACGAGGGTGATGTCCATTGTAATCATTTTTATACGCTCCTGTTCAACGAAGATACACAGAAATTTCATTCAAAATGAATGACGATTCACAATATGTGAGAGGGTTCTACATCATAAAATGAGGCGTGTCAACTTTTTTTGTGGCGAACATTGGGGGGAGTTTTCTCAACAATAACAGCGAATTTATAGCGTTTTTCCGGCCTATCTTCAAAAAATTAGCGTGCAAAATTCAGCGAATCGGCCAGCATATTCTGCACCAACTTATGCACAGCCGCCACCGCTCCATTCAATTTATCGGTCATCGGCCCACCGGCCTGGGCCATGTCTGATCTTCCCCCGCCCTTTCCTCCAACCAGGGCCGCAACCTTTCCCACCAAAACCCCGGCAGAGATTTTTTCCGTCAGATCTTTCGAAACTAGTGCCAGCAGCACAACCTTGTCCCCAATCACCCCGCCCAGCACCGCCACTCCTGACCCCATGGAATCGCGCAACCGGTCCCCCAGCTCTCGAAGGGTCTGGGGGCTGTCGAGTTCGACCCTGGCCGCTATGACCTTGACCCCTTGGACGTCCACCGCCATCTGCAACAGGTGGTGGAGATCGGTGACGGCCAGCCTGGTTGCCAATTCCGCCAGCTGTTTTTCCAGTTGTTTCTGAGCGCCGGCCATGGATTTGAATTTATCGGAAATCCCCTCCGGTTTCACGTTCAGGATGTGACAAAGCTCCTGTTCACGCTCCCCCATGGCCTGGATATGGGCGATGGCCACCCTTCCGGTTAAGGCCTCTATGCGCCTGACCCCGGCTGCAATCCCGCTTTCCGAGATAATCTTGAACAGGCCAATGGCTCCAGTGGCCGAAACATGCGTGCCACCACAGAGTTCCTTGCTGAAATCACCCGCCGAAACCACCCGCACCTGATCACCATACCTCTCCCCAAAGAGAGCCGTGGCTCCCATTTCGATGGCCGCATCACGAGCCAGAAGCTGGGTATCAACCCTCATATTGCTTCGAATCTTGTCGTTTACCCGCCGCTCAATCCTGCCGATTTCCTCCTCACTGAGGGGACTGAAGTGGGTGAAATCAAAACGTAATCTCTCAGCGGTCACGAGGGAGCCGGCCTGTTTGACATGTTCGCCCAGGATTTCACGCATTGCCGCCTGGAGCAGATGGGTTGCCGTATGATTGGCTGCGGTATCGCCCCGTTGCTCATCGGATACGGACATTTCAATCTCCTGACCGAGACGAAGGCTCCCCTCTTCCACCCGCAACTGGTGGAGGATAATCCCGTCAGCTCCGGTGCTTGTCCCCAATACCCGGGCATACCCATCTCCCCAGCGCACCATCCCCACATCCCCTGCCTGTCCGCCGGATTCCGCATAAAAAGGCGTTTTCAGAACAAACAGGCGGCCTTCCGAGCCGCTGGGTATCTCCGGGACCTCAATCCCTGTGGGACTGAGCAAGGTGTTGACCCGGGTCTTGACCGTCAGCTGTTCATACCCGACGAACTCAGCGCGGGCACCGCACTCTGCAAGATCTTGAACCCCCTGCTCACGAAGCTTGATGGCGTCTCCCTTCCAGGAAGCTCGAGACTGGGCACGCTGCCGGTTCATGGCGGTATGAAACCCCGCTTCATCAAAGCCGATTTTTTTTTCACGGGAAATATCGCGGACAATATCCATGGGAAAGCCGTAGGTATCATACAATTTAAAGATAAAATCTCCGGCTATTACCGGATCACTGTCCTGAGCAATGCGCTTGATCTCTTCATCCAGAAGGGCAAGGCCATTTTCCAGCGTTTCTCGAAAGCGCTCTTCTTCACTCACGACCACCTTTTTCAGCAGCTCCACCGTGTCCAGAAGATGTGGGTAGGCGTGGGACATGGTGACCACCACACTGGTTGTCACCCCATCCATGAAGGGCTTGACCAGGCCAAGGTTGCGGCCAAAACGAACGGCCCGCCGCATGATCCGACGCAAGACGTACCCCCGCCCCTCATTGGAGGGAAGGACCCCGTCAGACACCAGAAAGGTGGTGGCACGGGCGTGATCAGCAATGACCCGCATGGCTGTGGAATCGGCCCCATCCTGACCATAACGGCGTCCGGAGAGCACTTCCAGTTGTTGAATAATCGGCTGGAAGAGATCTGAATCATAATTATTCAGTTTCCCCTGAAGAACCGCCGCCACCCGTTCGAGCCCCATCCCGGTGTCGATACTGGGTTTGGGCAGACGGGTCATGGTTCCATCCGCTGCCCGGTTAAACTGCATAAAGACCAGATTCCACAGTTCCAGGAAGCGGTCACAGTCGCAGCCCAGAGCGCAGTCAGGATGACCGCACCCCGCCTCGACTCCCTGATCAATATGGATTTCAGAACAGGGACCGCAGGGGCCGGTATCGCCCATGGCCCAGAAGTTATCCTTCTCTCCCATACGAACAATACGACCAGGCAACAATCCTTCAACCTTTTCCCATAACCCGAAGGCCTCATCATCCTCCTCATAGACCGACACCCAGAGCTGCTCCGCGGGTACGTTCAGCTCACCCACAAGAAACTCCCAGGCGAAACGAATGGCGTCCTCCTTGAAATAATCGCCAAAGGAGAAATTGCCCAGCATCTCAAAAAAGGTATGATGGCGAGCGGTGTACCCAACATTTTCCAGATCATTATGCTTCCCGCCCGCTCGAACACAGCGCTGAGAAGTGGTGGCCCGCACATACCCCCTTCGGTCTTCTCCCATAAACACCGTTTTAAACTGAACCATACCGGCATTGGTAAAAAGCAGGGTGGGATCATCCTTGGGTATGAGAGACGAGCTCTCCACCACGGTGTGATCATGTTTGGCAAAATAGTCCAGAAATTTCTGGCGAATGGTATTTCCGTTCATAATAACAACTCAAAGAATGAAGGTAGAAAAGAAACCGCCTTATACAATATGGGGCAGCATGGCCTTGAACTCCGGGGTACCGGCCCGGCCCAGCAACTCATAAATAATCATCTCAGCCGGGCCAACAACGACTCCCAGCGCAGCCAGACGAGAGAGCCCCAGATCATAATTAACCTTGCTGCGCGAGGAAACCCCGTCCGCCACGACCCAGGGCACCAGCCCCTGTTCCAGAGCCCCCATGGCCGTCTGATAGATACAGATATGGGTCTCAACGCCAGCAAGGATAAGGGTGGTAACAGTTTTCGGCAATTGAGTTATCAATGACCGGGTCTCAAGATTTGCAAGGGCGTTAAATTCAGTCTTATCTGGACGCGGGATTCCTGTCATCATCTCTTCCAGCTCAGGGACATAGGGCCCCAATCCTTTTTTATACTGGGTATTGGCAAGAATCGGCATCTTCAGAATCCTGGCACAGTGGATTAACCGGGAGATGTTGGCAACCACCCGTTCCATCTCGTAAATGTGGGCCATCAGACTTTGCTGGGGATCAATGATATGCAGGCAACACTGTTCAGGTCGTAACAAACTCACACCCATATCCTTCCACTCCAATAAAAAAATGAGTCCGCGAGGGAAAAGCTGCACTCCGCGGTTCAAAAATACAGCTCCCGATAAACCGGGAACATTATAAACTTTAGTCCACTCCTGCCACCCTTTTTTCTCATCCGTCGACCAACTTTTTTCACTCTGACCCGGCCAATGCCCGCAGTCTCTCACGCGACCCCGGGAAGAACAGCTCGCCTGAATGTAAGACACTCATCGAAGGCAATGTTGCTCACTTCCAGGAAGACTGACCCCATACCAGGCCAGATGGGCTGCGCCAATGAGAACGGCTTGAATACCAGATACAATTCAGCACCTTGACTATAAAGGCTCTACCGCAGAATCTGTGGGTAGATAGCGAAAAAAAATAGGGCATTGCC
>JACDZJ010000427.1_pt1 | contig 11578 bp, 9 predicted proteins | sample 7365721 | NCBI WGS metagenome assembly JACDZJ01 (sample SAMN15143480, study PRJNA637477) | pond metagenome | biome: freshwater wetland ecosystem [ENVO:00000243]; feature: pond [ENVO:00000033]; material: pond water [ENVO:00002228]; isolation source: pond water containing pink berries ... | reverse complement strand
GACCTCTATAATATTGTCAAAATTTTATAGGGTGTCCCAATGCGGAAAACAGGAGTGTTAGTTAATTCTGAAAAGTTTGCCGTAATAACATTGCAAAAATAATCAAAATTATTTCCCGCAGTTACATTAAAAAAAAATTGCTCAAAATATTCTTTAAACATGAATGCTCTGAGCAATTGGAAAAATGATAAAACTATTTACCTCTCTAAAGTTTTCATTTTTAACTATCTGCGATTAGAATTTGTTTCTTTCGACTGATTATCTTTGTCGGGTTTTGATTCTCTATTTCGTGGATTTTCTGTTGCTTTTGGTTCAACCTGTCGAGGTTCGGCACTACGTGTTGGTTGATTTACAGTTGGAGTCGATCTTGTATTATTCTCACGAACAGCAGGATTCGACGATCTGTTTCCATTATTGTTTTTGTTCTGTTTTTGTTGGATAACCGGTGTTGTAGGTCGTGTAGAATTATCCCTGATAGCTGGATTTGTAATTCTATTCGTATTATTCAAATTGTTATTTGGCGTTTGATTCCTTTCGCTTTGACCACGATTTAAATCAGAATTTCTATAATTGCTATTTGGTTGTGAATTTATTGTTGGAGTTGGAGTTCGTGTTCCATTAACCGAACCTCCATTTCGTAAATTCTTTGTATTGTCATTTGACCTATTAGTTCTGTTTACAGAAGTATTTACCTGATTAGTTGGACGACTTTGTAAAGAATTTCTATTACTATTTCTTTGACTTTCAAAACCTTGTCTGTTAGTAACTTTTGTATTGCGACGAATGAATGTACGTTCTGGATATCTGACTCCATAATCATTTCGTCCAATCGAATTGTGCAATCGAACTGACAAATCATTTCTTCGTCTGTCGGAATAATAAAATTTATGATTGTGATTGATCTGTAAATAGATATTTGACATGTAAATATTCACACTATTAGGATGTCTAATGTGATAGTATCGAGGATAATAACCCCAATAATAAGGGGAATTCCAGGGTATATAGAAATCTCCCCAGAAAAAAGAAAATATGGAAGGCGTGTAAACATAAACAGGTTCAACAATATAGTTTTCGCCATACATAAATGAATCACCAATTACTTGAACATAAGTTCTGTTGCTGTTTCTTTCAACTACTATTGATGCAATGTCCTGAAAAACATCTTTTGCCAAAACCGCCTGAATAACAACTAAATGTACATTATTTTCGGAGGTTTCAATTACCCGTAAATAATCAACTTCTCCATCATTGTTCAAGTCCAGATTAGAAATCTGACTATCGTAATCGTTCAGTCGCATTTCGAAATCCTGTAAATCTTTTGCTTCGCCAAAAATTGATGCTACAGCTTTTAAATCAAGATTATTGCTAATGTCGCTGTTTTGCGATTCAACCGTAAATCTATTCTGTGATACACATTGAGTGGATGTAAGTAGTATAATTGCAAATAAGCCAGTTACTGAAGTTTTCATAATCGTAAATTCTTTACTAGTGAATAATGTTATGTTTCTTGAATTTGTTTTCTATTGTAACTTTGTTTATCCAATATCTGTGCCAAAAACTTTACGAAATAAAATGAAAAAAATAAAATTGCTATCTAATTGAATATATGTAATTTGCGATTTTGTTTATAATTTTTAAATTTATAGTTTAATTTAAAACTCTGCCACTTGATGTGATTTAGAATAAATAATGAATTTTCTATCAATGTCGATTTAGTTACCTTGTACAAAAAATTAAAAAAAAGAAATATATCAATCAATTAAGGGATTTTCTATATTTTCAATTTTCAAACTGATAATTAATCATTAATAAATTTCTATGGTGTAATTAAATCTCATTTTTCTTTATCTTTGTAGTTCACTTTGGTTTAATTTTTATGAATAAATTAGATATTTTTCTTTTAATACCTATAGCTTTGGGATTCATTATTGGTCTTTATAAAGGATTAATAAAAGAGCTTACCTCACTTTTAGCCATTGTTTTAGGCATTTACGGTGCAAAACTTTGGGCTCGCGATGTTTCGGATTTTCTGATACATAAACTTGATTTCTCTGGTAAAACAGCATTACCTATTGCTTATTTATTGGTATTTATTACCATTGCAATATTACTGTTAATTTTGGCTAATATGCTTGGTAAAGTATTAGATTCCATATCTTTGAGTGGATTGAATAAAATATTAGGAGGCATATTTGGAGGTTTGAAATATGCGTTGATATTGAGCGTTTTGATGAATTTTTTTGAAGCTATTGATAGCAAGTTTTCAATTATAAGTAAGCAAACAAAAGAAAAATCTTTTGGTTACAAACCAATTTTGAATTTTGGTCCAACACTATGGGAGGAAACTAAAGAAGAACAAAAATCAAATATTAGTTTATCTGATGAAAAAAACAAAACCCAAAACAAGTAAAATCGATTTATTGTTTCCAGTAGAAGTTTTAATTGAAAAATTTTCAAATTTGAAAGGAAATTATTCTACTTACCAAAATGAATGTGGATGCGATGAAGCCGGACGAGGATGTTTGGCAGGACCAGTTGTTGCAGCAGCCGTTATTTTACCCTTGGACTTTGTTTTTCCTAAGCTAAATGATTCGAAACAACTGACCGAACATCAACGAGATACACTTCGGCCTATTATTGAGCATGAAGCATTGGCTTGGGGTGTAGCAGCAGTTGACAATGTAGAAATTGATAAAATAAACATTCTAAATGCTTCTATCCTTGCAATGCATCGTGCCATCGACAAGCTCCATATTCGTCCTGATTTTATTATAGTAGATGGTAATAAGTTTAAACCTTATAGCGATATTCCATATAAAACGATAGTAAAAGGGGACAGTAAATACATTTCGATAGCTGCAGCGTCTGTACTGGCCAAAACTCACAGAGATGAACTAATGCAACAACTAAATGCCGAATTTCCTTCATACGATTGGCATAAAAACAAAGCGTATCCAACTATAAAACATCGGGCAGCTATCAAGGCAAATGGCACAACACCCTATCATAGAGTTAGTTATAATTTATTGGGAGAAAAAAATACAATAAAAAGTAAAGAAAAAAAATAAATTGGTAAATTGAAAAACTCAAATTAAATCATTAATACTTAGCTTAAAACGGATAACCGATTGCTAAATGAATAGCAAGATCTTCATTCCAGGTTGGACCTATTCTCCACTGATTAAGACGACTTAAAACTGGATCATATAGTTTCAATCCAAAATCGATTCTTGCAATAAAAAAAGAAAAATCGAACCTAAATCCCAAGCCATAAGCAATGGCAATTTGTTTAATAAATGAATCCAACTTAAACATTCCCAGATCTTTTCCTTGAGTTTCATAACTTTGTATTGTCCAAATATTTCCAGCATCCATAAACAAAGCACCTTCGAGTTTCCAAAACAGCTTAGTCCTATATTCCATATTCATATCTAACTTCACATCGCCAACTTGATTGTAGTCTCTTCTTTTATCATCAATTCTTTCATAAATACCCGGACCCAAAGTACTTTCGCTCCAGCCTCTAACGCTATTGGCACCACCACTATAAAATCGTTTTTCGTATGGAATAACATCCGAATTTCCATAAGGAACTCCTAAGCCAAAACCAAGATGATAAACAAATCTGCTTTTTCTGTCAAGAATTTGATTATGTGTGATGTTATATTCCGCCTTTATATATTGCGAAAATCGAATATTTGAGATACGATATGCACCAGTGGAATCAGTTGCATTTCCAAGCAAACTAGAAATTCCGTATAGTAAATTACCTGCAGTTTCGATACTGTAGCGCGATGAAGTATAACTTTCTAAAGGACGAGATGTATTTGAATTTGTAGTAGACCCTGAATAACCTATACGCATAATAAAGTGATCCTGAAAGTTATAAGGATTGAATTTAGGAGGAATTACATTTAAAAAACTATCTTTAAAAGCTTGCGATATTTCGGGAAAATATACATAATTAAGATCGAATAATTGGAGAGTGTGACGATATTTGGGTCTATTCCATGAATAATTTACACCTGCCCCTACACTTGTGGTTTTGAATTCTCCAGGACGAAATTGATAACTAAACGAACTCGTAAATTCCGTATTAGCATGAAAATTTCGTTTAAATTCATAACTGCCAATTGGAAGCATAAACTTTGGAAATTTCAGTCCAACTTGAACTCCTAATTCTTCTGCCCATACTTCTTTTTGCCATTCATAAGCAGCTCTGACTTGCATCGAAAAAATCTCTGCACCTTTAAATGCATTACGATGCATATAATTTACATTTCCAGCTCCACCCCAATAACTGGCAGTATATGTTCCCTCAAGTTCTGTTGAAAGTGAAATAGCTTTACCAGGAACAATAACAATGTAGCAATCAAGTAAATTATCAGCATTCTCTTTAAAGCTAATGTTTACATATTTAATCGGACCCAATGAATTGAGTGCCTGATATGTTTGTTCCACTGACCTATCGCTATAAAGTGATTTTGGATTAATAAAAGTATTTTGCACCAATGCATCAAGTTTGATAATGTGCCGCTTAGGTGTTATCAGTATGAAATCGCGAAATTTAACAGTGTCCAATGCCATATTAGTCGATAAATCACTTGTTAAATTGACCTCTGAGTTTGTATAGAATATGACTTTTCGGATGGTGTATTTTTTGAATACTAGATTTTCCACCGAATCGTTTGCACGTTTAATATAATCACGTAATTCAATAGTCATATCAACATTATTTGAATTGAATGTACTATCACCCGTATAATTTAAAAAGTCTTTGTTAAAATTATAATATCCTAATTGACGAAATCTGGTAGAAATTCGTTCTCGTTCGGCATTAAATACATCCAAATCGAATAACATATTTGGTTTAATCATTGACCGTGAAGTATCGGAAGCTATCTCGGATAAGGCATTATTGTCTAAATTGATGTTGTATTTACGTAATCTATATGGTTTATTAAACTTGATGTCATAGACTATCTTGGCTTTTTTCCCTTTTTTAATTACATTGCTTTGTACCTTGGCGTTTATGTATCCTTTATTTTCGAGAAGTCGTTGAATTTGCTGAACAGAGATTGATGTTAGAGATGTGTTATAAATTACCGGTTTATCTCCTATGCGCATCAATAATCTATTCAACCATTTGGTGGTGTCTCTTCCAGCTAAATTGTATACACCTAATTGCAAACGTAGAAGTCCAAAAACTGCAGAATTTGGAGTTTGTCTCAAATATTCTTTCAGTAGTGCATTTTGAATATCCCTTGTATCTGTTTTTATTTGAACTTTATCAAGTAAAAATTCACCCTCGGGGACAAATCTAGTACCACTGCATGCCGAAAGCAGTAAAACCAATACAATGATAGAATATAAAACTCGCAACTTCATACACATCAAAAAAGAATATTTTTTTGCAAATATAGCTCATTTTATCGTTTTCTTTGTTAGCTTTGTCGAAAAAATTTATAATAACCAATTGACCGATGAAAGTTATCGGACATCTTGTCTGAATTGCAAATAAAATACAATTCTAAATACGGAATTCAAAATTTAATTATTTGTTTTGAGGTACGATTTTTAAAAAATATTAACCATGCTGACGAAAAACAAAATTAAACTTATTACCAGTCTTTCGCAAAAAAAAAACAGAGATGAACTTGGTATATTTGTTGCCGAAGGTACAAAATTGGTATTGGATTTGGCAACATTTTTTCATTGTTCATTACTAATTGCCACACAGAGATGGTTTTATGAAAATAAAAAAATTAAATCAGATGAACAAATTGAGGTTGAGGATAATGATTTAAAAAAAATATCAAATCAAAAAACACCTCAAGGAGTTTTAGCAGTTTTTCTCAAACCAAAAAATCAGTGGACAAAAGAATTTTTGGTTCAAAAACTTAGTTTGGCACTGGACGATATACAAGATCCGGGAAATCTTGGTACTATTATTAGAATAGCTGATTGGTTTGGTATAACTGAAGTGTTTTGTTCTGAACACTGCGCAGACATATACAGTCCTAAAACTGTACAAGCCACTATGGGATCTTTGGCGCGTGTAAAAGTTTATACCGTAAACTTGGTTGAATTTCTACAAATTTGTAAAAATGAATTACCAATTTATGGAACTTTTTTGAATGGTGAAAACATTTTCGATAAACAGTTGTCGCAGAATGGAATAGTAGTGATGGGTAATGAGGGTAATGGAATTTCGGCAGAGATTGAAAAAAGTGTTAATCAACGATTACTAATACCTAATTTCCCTGCAGGACAAAATACTTCAGAATCACTGAATGTAGGAGTTGCAACAGCTCTGGTGTGTGCCGAATTCAGACGAAGAACGTAAAAAACCTTATAAACTCAAAACACATAATAAAAAAATCTTAAAATCTTTAAATAGTTGTAAAACGGACATCACGCTTTTGCGGTACCTTTCAAACTTCAAATTCTTCAATCCTATTCCATCATATCCACATTCATATCGGGAGAAGCAGCTTTCTTCTTAATTTCAGTTTGTTTAGGTTTCATGTTACCAAAATTATAGCTAATAGTAATACCTATCAATCTACGGTGAAAATATGATTCAGCAATTTGATAAAAACTTGTACCCCATGTAATAGTTCTTTCCTTATTAAAATTAAAAATATCTGAAGCTATTAGGTTTACACTTAATTTGCGATCGAGGAACGTTTTCCGGAATCCCAAATCCACTTGATATTCGGCACTTTCCTTACCTTGAGCTATCAGGGTGGGCGAAGAATATTCGCCGGTAATTTGACCCGAAAAAGTTTTACTGAACATTAAATTGGCAATCACATTGGCACTCCAGGCAAAAGTACTTTGACCAGCAATAGTAGTTGAAATTATAGTATTATATGGATTTACGTACACCGAAGAATCCATTTTACTATAATATAGATTGACAGAAGATGTCAGGTTAAAACTGGTAAATAACTGATTTTTAACAATAAACTCCATTCCTGTATTTTTAATTTTTGCAATATTCATATAAGTATTTTCCATTGAACCGGAATTTATAAACCGTACATTTTCAATCACATTATCGGTATATCGATAATACGCCGAAGCCGAAAGTGAGTGATTATCCCAAATTCTCATGTAATTAAATTCTAAAGATGATGAATATTCCGGCAATAGATTTGGATTACCATAGGCAATACTAGTCGAATCGGAATAATCGCGGAAAGGATTGATTTGACGTCCACGCGGTCGATTTACCCGACGAGTATAGTTAAGCTGTAATTCATCTTTTTTGGTCAAAGTATATGACAAATATAAGCTTGGAAAAAATTCAAGTGTGGGTTTAGGATCTATTTTTTGTGTGCCGGCTAGGTCGGTAGTATTCGTAAATATTCTATCCATATATTCGGCACGTAATCCAGCCTGAACATTTAATTTATTCATAAAACGATCACCATAGGTAATATAACCAGCATGTATCATTTCATCATAATCAAATTTGTTCATATATGCAGACAAATTAGTATTTGATTGTGTATAAAATCCTGATGCATCGCTTAATCTATTACTCAATGTACTTTGCCAACCGGCTTCAATACGGTTGGTTTCAGTAATTTTATTAGTATAATCGGTTTTGAAAACAAATTCTTTGTTTTTACCTAGTAAACTTTGTGTAATATCATTGTTTGGCGGTGTTAAATAACTCTGTTCATATCTGTTATCACTACCACGAGTGTGAGCAGAATATTCCATACTAGCCAAAATATTATGCGTGCCTTTTTTATCAAAATCGTGACGATAATCGAGATTTAAATTAAAACTTGGTCGAGTACCTAAGCTAGTATTTTTTCTTTTATATTTTCTCAATTCTAAATTATTCACTTCATCTGTTAGTATGTAATCAATTATACTTGATGAATTTCCACTACCATTCATCTGAAAACCAGCAAAACTTAATGAGTTTTTTTGATCCAAATGATAATCAATTCCAGCACGTAGAAACAATCCGCTATAGGTTACATCTCTCACCAAATTTTGCATTAACAATGTTGTATCAACTCCACTATAATTGTATCGCTGAGTATTACCACCACCTTGAAAACTCATAGCACGGTATCCAATATTTACATAAGCATCAACTTTATTGCTACTGTAATTTATATTTGTTCCCATTGTTCCTCCTAGTTTCCCTCCGGTAGGATACATTAAACCAGCTGATAAACTACCATAATATCCTGCTTTTCGGTTCTTTTTCATCACCAAATTTATAATTCCTGCAGTGCCTTCGGGATTAAATTTTGCTGAAGGATTGGTCATTATTTCAATAGATTCTATACTTTCGGCAGGCATTTGTTGCAACACTTGTGCACGATTATCAACAGTTAAACCCGATGGTTTTCCATTAATCCAAACTTCCACATTGGCATCTTTACGTAGTGAAACATTTCCTTCATTATCAACTTTTACTGAAGGAATATTTTTCAATACATCTGTTGCCGAACCGCCGCTTGCAGCAATATTTTGATCGACACTGAAAACTTTTTTATCTATATCAAACCGCATCTGCGAACCTTGTGCAACAACTTCCACATCCCCTAAAGTTTTACTATTACCTATCAATTTGATGATACCTAAATTTAAAGGAGAATCCTCAACAGTTAAAAGTTGATTGTAAATCTTATAACCCACAAAACTGAATCTTATTGAATATTTTCCATTTGGAACTGATGGAAATAAAAAAACACCATTAGCATTGGTTGTAACTCCAAAAGCTGGTTCAGCATTTCCTTGTTTAAAGACAGCTACATTTACAAATTCAATTGGCGCCAGATTACTATTATCAATAATTGTTCCTGTGATAGTGGTGAAAGCTAAAAGTGGTAAAGCCAGTGTGGAAATTAGGAAGTTCGAAAGGATTTTTTTCATGCAAAATTTGTAACTTTGTAAATAAAATGATTGGAAATCAAAATCAAAAATTGATTTGGAATATTTGACATAATGGTAAAAAAAAGGTTTAATAATAAGTTTAAAATGAATATCTAAACATAAAAAGATGTTTGAAAAAAAAACCATTTTAAACTTTTTTAACGCTACTCTAAAAATTGGGAAGTAAGTATTTTTCTCTCGAATCTAAAATTTTATCTACCCTGTTCACTTCTAGAAAAGTAGTCCCAAATCCTTCGCCAAAGCTACCACTGAGGTAACTTACATAATCGTCGGGCTGAAGAATTCCATTTTTGATAAACTCTTGTAAACCAGCAATAAAATATTGTTGTGTATTTCCTTTCTCAGTTTGAAACATAGGAAAAACACCATACGAGAGAGCCAACTCGCGTGTGGATCGTTCAATATAACATATTGCCAAAATGGGATTAGTACCTCGATATGCAGCCAAATGACGGGCGGTCTTCCCGCTATAAGTATCGGTAATAATGGCTTTTGTTCCAATTTTAATACTTGCTTCGTTGGCAGCATTAGCCAAAAATGAAGTAATATCGCTTGTACTGATATTTATTGGAATATCATTTTCCGAAAGTTTGGTTTTTTCTGCTTCTTCAGCAATTTTTGCCATTGTACGAACCGATTCTATAGGATACTTACCATAAGCAGTTTCCCCACTAAGCATCAAAGCATCAGTACGATAATAAATAGCATTAGCAATATCGGTCACTTCAGCACGGGTAGGACGTGGGTTTTTAATCATAGAATGTAACATCTGAGTAGCTACAATTACAGGTTTTTTTGCCACTACACATTTACGAATCAGTCTTCGTTGAATCCCCGGAATTTTTTCCTGAGCAACTTCAATTCCCAAATCGCCACGCGCAATCATCACTCCATAAGTATATTCCAGAATTTCGTCAATATTGTCAACACCTTCTTGATTTTCGATTTTTGAGATAATTTTTATTGGACTATTATGTGCATCTAATATTTGTTGAATGTCGAGTAAATCGTTCTTATTTCGAACAAAAGAATGTGCTATAAAATCGAGGTTATTTTCGATAGCAAAAAGTATATTTTGCCTGTCCTTTTCTGTAAGCGAAGGAAGATTAATACGCACTCCTGGAACATTTACACTTTTACGACTACCTAAAACACCATCGTTAAGCACTTTGCAATACAATGAATCATCATTTTTCGATTCAACTTTCAGGTCAATTTCACCATCGTCGAAAAGTATATCATCGTTCACATTTATATCGCGAACAAAGTGAGGATAATTCACAGAAACACATTCACGGGTCGAAATCAAATCTGGATTTCCTACCACCTTTACAATATCACCCGTTTTAAGCTCAACACTATCATTATGAGCTATTGTAGTGCGTACTTCAGGTCCTTTTGTATCCATTAACAAAGCAATATGATTACTTACGGCACGTACATTTTTAATAATTTTCAAAAATCCTTCGCGTTGTAAATGTGCCGAATTCATACGGACAACATTCATACCGGCGGAATACATTTCGTGCAGAAAATCCACTTCGCAACATTTGTCGCTAATAGTAGCAACAATTTTGGTCGATTTAGCCATGGTTTATATTTATAAGTTGGGAAACAATAAACAAAACAATTTTTTTTCTGTTTATCAACACTTTATCAATTAATATTATTTTAAAATTCTAAAACAGCTTCTATTGCCAATCGGTACGAATCCATACCAAAACCAACGATACAGCCTTTACATACTTCGGACAAAAACGAATGATGCCGAAATGTTTCACGTTTAAAAACATTGGATATATGAACTTCGACAACAGGTACTGTGATGGAACGAATGGCATCGGCAATGGCAATTGATGTATGTGTATAAGCACCGCCATTGATAATAATTGCATCAGTAGAAAAACCAGTTTCATGCAATTTATTGATTATTTCACCTTCCATATTCGACTGATAGTACATCAATTCCACTTCAGGAAATTGAGCTTTGAGTTGAACCAAATAAGTATCGAAAGTTTGGTAGCCATACACAATGGGTTCTCGCTTGCCTAATAAGTTGAGGTTTGGTCCATTAATAATCTGAATATGTTTCATAACGATTGCTTCTTTGATATATTTGAATTACGAATCGTAATGTAAAGTATATATAATGAGGGAATTAAACAAACTCCATTTGCCAAAATCATTGGTAAATCGGGAATAAGAACGCCGTATAAAAACCAGAAGAAAATACCAAAAGTCATGATAATATACATACCCAACGAAATACTACTAGTTTCACCGGTTTTAATCACTTTATAGGCTTGCGGAAATTGTGCAATTGCTGTAAAAAAGCCAGCTAAATAGCCCACAATTACAATATCAAATTTCATAGAAATATTTTTTGCAAAAGTAATCAAAAAAAGTGAAGAATGAAAAGTGAAATGGCTAAATTGATGAATACGAATAAAACAGAATCTATTGTTACAAATTGAAAACAAAAGGGAAATTCAATTCTATTACATTCTGCTTAATGATAAATAAACATATGTTACTTTTATGTAATTTACGTCAGAATAATTTTCATCATTAACAAAAACATTTCCATTTATCAAAAAATATCACTATCAACCGAGATAAATTAAAATTCGGCTGATTTTCTTATTAA
>JACDZJ010000426.1_pt1 | contig 11622 bp, 14 predicted proteins | sample 7365721 | NCBI WGS metagenome assembly JACDZJ01 (sample SAMN15143480, study PRJNA637477) | pond metagenome | biome: freshwater wetland ecosystem [ENVO:00000243]; feature: pond [ENVO:00000033]; material: pond water [ENVO:00002228]; isolation source: pond water containing pink berries ... | reverse complement strand
ACGCCGACAACCCACTCAACTCCAGGAATTGGCACACCAGCCGCACCCCGGCACCACCTTGCAGCGTGATGATGAAATGTGCCGCCACCACGATCTGGTGCAGCCACTGCACGCCCGCGGGGGTCGCCACGAAGGCCGCCAACATCGCCGGAGCCGCGCCGACCGGGGTCGGCTTGCACCAGTCCTGCAAGGTACTGCGGGCCACGCCGAGCGCGGCGGCGACGTGGCGCTGCGGCTGCCCCTTCGCCAACCGGGCGGCGGCGACCTCCCGCTGTTCGGCCCGCTCCAGGCGCGAGCGGTGCTTCACGACCACCCGCGGGCCGCCCGCCGGGTCGCGCCCGATGGCATCGACCCCCGTGTCTGCGCTACAGTCAAGCCCGGCAGGACCTTCGATCATGTTCCGTTACCCTCGGTTTGTTTGCACTTCCAAGGGTACGCAATTTCGGGGGTCCTGCCACTCCCCCACAGGCGATTAACCAAGCCTTAGACAGGGTCTTGGCCGGATTTATGATCAAGGCCAAGGCGAAAAACTTTAGCATTTCATAACAAAGGCATACGTCAGCGAAGTTGTCCGGATACTTTATCAGGACGCTATATCATCTGTGTTTCTATCTCCGCCAGAAGCGGCATTTCTTTGACTTAATAGGCTACACTACTTCAACCGTGAACCCAGATACAGCCATTTCTCATGACATCGCCAGGGAAAGATACCCGATCTCTAGGAGAATTAACATTCAGCACAGGACAAGGGAGTTACCGTGGCATTATCGACCCCGCGTCCGCGTCGGCAGCTCAATGATAGTCACCCAACCGCAGCTGCCATACCCGCTGCCGCATCTAGCTGATCGTAAATCCTTATTTCTGCTAGCGATCTTTGATCGCTCAAACTTAGGTTGCGCGGGTTTCCATAGTTGGCTCGCGCACTCCTGAGCAGCACAACGCAGGCCATCGTCTCGTCACGTGGATGACAGAAGTGGGTTCGTCAATACTGACGACGTAGTGTTTAACCTGCGGCGCCGAACATTTCTCAGATCAGATTGCAGCGGCTACCGTTGTGGCTGAGCGTGAGCAATTCTAACGCTAGTGGCGGCAGCACGCCGCGCTTCTGTGCCGGTTTTAACAACGGGCAGTCCATGAGGTTAGGGAAGGCATCGGCGGCCAGCGGCACTGGGGGAGGATCCGCCGTGTTCCAGCAGCACCGCAACGCTCGAACCGTTGGGCGATGCCGCGTCCCTGGTCGACGGATGGGCAGCAGGGCTTCTAGGTCGAGTGCTTCCACGCCACGGGGTTGCTCGGACTCCCCGCGGCGCAGCCGCTCCAGCATAGCGTCCCACACGGGGGCCATTTTATCCAGCCGCCTCGGTGCTGACGACAGCAGTGTCAGCCGTGGGTAGCCAGGCGGTCCTGGGGATTTCGACGAAGCCGTGACGACGGCCAGGTCGATGTACTATGTGTCGTCAGTTCCGCCAACACCCATCGTCAGCCACACCCCCTGCGGGCGGAAATCCACCAGGCGACGCAGGTGTCGCCCGACACCTTCACAGCGAGCATCAGTCGGTCATCCGTGCAACCTTGCCCAGTGCACGCGCCCAAAGCTGGCGCAGGAGTTCTACCTAGTCTCCCAAGATCCTCACACGCCAGGACTCCTCGACCAACTCTCCGCCCAGGCAGTCGCCGTTGAGGATCGATTCGATGGCTGCGTCGTCGGATACTCCACCCAGGCGGGCACTGATCCCGGCGAGCCAGTGACGCAGAGCTTCATCGTCGTCCAGCGACGGGTAGAAATCGCGATCGTCGGTCTCGGTTCCGAACACGGCATAACCCACACCAAACCACCAAAAATCAGCGATCTTGGCCGACACTCTCACGGTCAGCCCCCCTTGCAGCGCACGCTTTTCTCTTGAAAAGGATCACTGACCTCGAAGGTGCCTGCCTCGATCTCCCGCAAGCGGTGCTCGGCCTGCTGCCATGGCAGCCGACGGCCGGAGATCCGCATCCGCTCGTACGCGTCGCGCGCCGCGGTGGGTACGATCAGCCCATGAAGCACCATGCGTTCGATGAGCCAGATCGTCCCGACGACCGGCACGGCTTCCGCTCTGGCTGCCTCAGCCAAGTCGCGGTCGCCAGTGGCGAGCGGGCAATGCTCCTGCTTGGCCAGCGCCAACGCGAGGCAGTCGTTGCGACTTGGGCGCCGATATCGGGCCACCAGGACCTGAGTCTCGGCAATCGCTGCTGGCTTGACCTCGCCAAGCTCGAGCCCCATGCCGATCAGGTGCGGATGTTCGGCGGCGAGTTCGTCGAAGTACAGAAGGTCAGGCGCCATCACACGAAACGGGAGACGAAACAACAGCGCGGTCAGCTCAGCGTCTTCAAGGTCGATGAGGATATTGGCGTCGCTAATGAGCAGCCGCACCCGCCGCCTCCAGTTTGCGTTGGCGGTGGAACTGCCCTAATGGTACTCCCAAGAGCTCGGCCGCCTTCGACTCACCGACCAAGTCTTCGCCTAAGGCACGGAAGACCAACTGTTTGAAGAGGATCGTCTCCTCGGGCGGATAGGATGCACCAGGCTCCTGTTTGCGCCAGCCCCGCTCGCTGAACAGGCGAAATAGCGCCTGGTGCGTCGCGGCGTCGATCACTCCTGCATCCAGGGCGCGGAACAGGCAAGCCTGCATGCTCAGGCCGTATTCATGCTTGAGCAGCACCAGTTCATTCGGCTCCAAGCGGCGGCGCTGTGCGCCGAGATGCCCGATGACTGCCTGGCGCGGCATCAGAAAGGCGCCGGCAAAACGGTTGCACAGGCGCTCCAGCGGATCGCCACGGCTGCGAGCATCGGCGTCAACGACTGGTCGCTCCAGGACGACGCGGCCAGCGAGGACCAGATGCCCCAGTTCATGGGCAAGCGTGAAGCGCTGTCGGTCCCCTTGCCAGTGGCGCCCGACGACGATCAGCGGTACGCCATCGACCGTTCCGGCCAGGCCATCGAACTTGCCTTGGTCATCGGCATCGGTCCCAATGACCCGAATCCCCTTGGATTCTAGGGTGTCAATCAAGTCCGGAATGGGGTTCGTGCCAAGCGACCAGGCTTGGCGCAGTCCCTCGGCGAGCGTCTCGACCTGCCCTTCCTCGTGGATCGTGTCGATCAGACCACGCGGCACCGCGAACGCTTCGATCGGCGAATCGGGATAGAGACTCAATAGTTCCTGCCAACGCTCGGCCTGGTCCAGGACATCGCCGTGGACGCGATCCAACAGGCGTTTCGGCATGGATGCCTTCTTGCGGTACTCGACCCCGGTGATCTCCGCTTGCATCGGGCGAAAGAAAAACTCGCCGCGTACGCCAAGGGTTTTGGCGAACTCGATCAACTGGCCCGAGGATGGCGTCAGCAGCCCTTTCTCGAACTTGCTGATGGCGGTGTGGCTCACGCAGGTCCGTTCCGCCAACTCGCGCAACGAGAGACCAGCCGCCTTGCGGGCGCGTAAGAGCCGCTGTCCGATCATGTCGCTCGGCCTCGTAAGTTTACAAATTCTCGGTAATCCTACGAAGTGTAAACCTTTGGCGCTCCTGCGTCGATGTGCCTGCCGGGTCTGGCGGACGGGTCGAAGAGATGCCGACGGCATGACGGCATACCCGGGTCGTGCGTCTCAACCAGTGGGCTGGTAGCACGGCTTGGCGCTGCTCGGCCAGGTTCCTGGTCCCATCTCACGGTGAGCCCCGCAGTCGCAGCACCGCGCCCGCCGCGGCAGCGACCGGGTACAGGGTCGTAAATCCGTACCTCTGCTGAAGCTCTGGGTCGGCCCAACGCAGATTGCGCGCCGTCGCGTAGTTGAAGCAGAGCACCGGCTGCGGTCCGCCGTGCAGCACGACCCGGGCAAGCGTCTCGTCGTCGGGGTGACCGAAGTGGGTGTTGTCGGTACTGACCGCGTAGTGCTTGGCTTGCACGACGCCGAGCAGCTCGCTTACCAGATTGCCGCGACTGCCGTGGTGGCTGAGCTTGAACAGGTCCACTTGAAGCGCCTGCACCCGGCGATGCTTGGCCAACTTCCGTAAGGCGCTGGCGAGCACGCTGGGAAAGGCATCGGCAGCCAGCAGCAATGAGGCGCCGCGGTGCTCCAGCAGCAGCGCAATGCTCGAACCGTTGGGTGGCGTCGTGTCCATGGTCGACGGGTGGGCCGCCAAGGCTTCCAGGTCCAGGGTCGCCACACCGCGGCTCAGTTCGAGGGCGTCGGCACCGCGGGTCCGTTCGGACTCGGTGTCGGCCTCGCCGCGGCGTAGTCGCTCCAGCGCGGCGTCCCAAACAGTGGCCAGCTTCGCCAACTGCTTCCGCGTGGGCGAGAGCAGTGTCAGCCGTGGGTGGTCGGGCGGCCCCGGAATCTCGACAAAGCCGCCGTCGCCGCAGATGCAGACGGCATCCCCGCCGAAGGCACGGTTCCAGGGTAGCTCGCGGTCGGCAGCACCGAGCAGGGCGGCGAGCGCTTCACCTTCGCCGACGGCGCGGGGTACGGCGCCCAGATGTCGCCGGCCGTTGAACCAGATGTCGCCAAAACGCAGCGCCAGTTTGGCATCGTCGAACCACCTCCGCACGGCGCCGATGTGGTCATGGTCGATGTGGCTGACGATCGCCACATCGATGTACCGCGTGCCGTCGGCGGCAGTTGGCAGCTTGGTTAGGCGCTGGCGCACCTTCGACCAAGACGCAAGCGGGCCGGAATCCACCAGCAGCCGCCAGACGCCGCCGGGTACCGGACAGGTTACCAGCAGCGCATCGCCGTAGCTGGCGGGCAGGGCCTCGAAGGTGATAGCAGGGTCGGGTGACATGGCTGTTCGGTCTTTCGTCGATGGTTCAACGCCGATGCGGGTCGGCTTCAATCGTCGTTCCGGTCTTTGCCAGGACGACGCGACCGGTCCTACCGTGCGGGTGCCCCTGGTGCACCCACGCGATTTCGCGGTGCACGTCATGGCCAATGGTCCGGAATTCGATCAAGTTCACGTATACGACACCAGATGATTCAGGTCCCAAGGCCAAGGTAAGGCACGCGGGGGCTTGGCGACCGACTCTAACATCGCGGATAACCAGCGGGGTCTCAGTTGCCTCGAAGCCCTTGTCACTCAGCACGCACCGTGACCAACGTCGCTACGGCGAGACGGGAATGGATGGATATCCTGCAGCGGCGAAACGATCCCAGGCTCTCCCGAGGACTCCCGATGACCGCCAAGGCGAGCCATCAGTGGATCGCCCGCGCGACCTTGCCAAGGCCATGCACCCACAGCTGGCGCAGGAGTTCCATCCGGCCCTCCAGAATCCGCACCAACGCCTCATCGACCGACTCCCCGCCCAGCCAGTCGCCGTTGAGGATCGATTCGATTGCTGCGTCATCGGGGCACTCCACCCATGCGGCGCCGAACCCGGCGAGCCAGTGACGCTGTGCTTCGTCATCATCCAGTGGCGGGTAGAAAGCGCGATCACTGGTCTCGGCTCCGAACACGGCGTAACCCGCACTAAACCAGACGAAATCAGCGATGTTGGCCGGGAGGGTCATGAACTGACCTCCGCTACAGCGCCTGCCCGCGGGCACTGGTCGTCAATGTCGCGATCGGATGGCGGAACCAGGGCGCGACGACACCGGCTCGCGGTTGCCGCGAGCGGCCAGGCGCGCTCGAACTCCACGCCATCAAGGGGGCGGAGTTGGTAACGGGCCGCTGAGAAGACCAGTTCGCCATCTTTCGGCGTGATCAGCCGGACCATGTAGAGCCGCTGGACGGGCCTGGGGCATCGAGAAGGCGTCAGCGACCCCCGCCACTGCTCGGGGGCGACGATCTCGGCCAGGGCACCGTTGTACTCGGGGTGGAACGCCGAGCGTTGCAGGATGGCGAGATCGCCGAGGTTGAAGTCTGGAGACATGGACGCCTTGGATACCTCACCTTGCGTATCGGTTGACAGTGTAGGTTACACGTTGCAGACGGGCCGGTGGACGAATTCTGGTGCTCACCGTCTCGGTCCGACGATCCCGTGATGATCTGACAAAAAAGCGCCTGCCCGGCACCTGTGTTTTCTTCCTCTGCGTTGTCAATTGAACATCTTCGCGCGGCCACTGCCGCAATACTCTTCTTAAGACTTAAAAAGCACTAAGAAATACTAAGAGCCTGGCGGGTGCGTTTTTTTATAATATATATCATATTGTTGGATGCTTCAGGCCAAGGGCTTCGATCCCTCAAAACACGGTGCTCGGTCCCTGGAAATACGGTGGTCCTGTGGATCGTTGTGGATAACTCAGGTATCTCTTCCCACCCATTGACATGGCGGTGCCGCCGCTGATCGAGGTGCAAAGCACCGTGTTTTGAGGGATCGAAGCCGCGTGATGTGGCGCTCACCGCCGACGCCCGGGTCCATGTGAAGCAGGCCTCGCTGCCGCAAGAACTGGAGCAGGACAACCGTCTAGCTCGCCTTGGCGGGAAACGTCACCGCAAGAACAAACGGATGGGAACGCCCTGTACCGGTGATCGAGAAAGATTCAAGGAATCCATTCTCTTGCATGATCCCAAGCTGAACTCGGGCATGATGATTCAGTTTCCCCACCCGTTCCTGTGCGCCGATTGCATCGTACATTGCTGTCAGTTCGATGACATAGATTTGATTGCTGCGTTGGCTCGCAAGGAAACGGTGAATTGCCCGTCCAAGATCGGAGAATTTCCTTCGAAGGGCCAAGTCGATGTACGTGCGATAACTTTCCAGCCACTGCGACACCAGAGGATGGAATTGGACGTAGTAGCAGGCGTCTTTCTCCTTCGAGAAGCCGGGTGTATCGAACAGAGAGATCGTTTTTCTCGAGTATTCATGACCACCACGTGGCAATTCGAAGCGAAGCCTGAGTCCAGAGAGATCATCAAGACTCTGACGCCGCCGCGCCAACTCGGGTCCACTCCAACCACCCTTTGGGGTCTCACCACGAATTGCGGTCTCCAACTGTGACATTCTAAAATACAATGTATCTACTTCCACGACCTCTGCCGGCCGCGTACGGTCGTTTGAATCATGGCACCGCAGAGGAACTGGCAGATGATCAGGGAGCCCCTTCAGTCGCCGCGAGCGCAGTACCATGAGACCGAGCAAGGTGTCCTCATCATAGATATTCAGCGCTGGGCCGGACCGCAACACACCCTCACCATCCCACCGTGAAGCCAGGGGCGTCCATCCTCGTTTGAACATCTCAATTGCAGTCTCGCGCGTCACCGGCGGGAATAGCGGAAGCCTTGTCAGTGGCGTAGGATATTCGGATGAGGGAAAGAGTTCGACTTGTTCCAATCCCCGTTGATGGACGAGCGTTTCCAGATTGTGATTGGCTGCCGCGACCAATACCTTGCTCGAACGCCCTGTCCCCACCCGCTTCTTGCGTTCTTCAGCCCGCGCCCCCTTTACCGAGGCTGCTACAGCGGATGTTGTCGCTTCGTCGACTGCGGACGTTGTCCTGGCCTTTCCGTTGCGCTGGATCCGCTCAAGCAGGGCCTCAAGGCTTTTGCCTTGCGTCGCACTGTGCGCGTCTGTACTCAAGCTAGCGTCAGGCCCAGGCGGCGCCGCGCCGGGAGGGTGAGTGTCCGGAGCACCTCCCGGTCGCGTCCCGGGCGGCCGACTCCGCGGCTTCGGGGCGGATGCGTCGATTGTCATGGTGCCTTGCCCCTCCTAGTCATCCTCCCCAGCAGGACCCTCACGAGCCGTTCAGTTTCGACACTGAACGCCGCGGCCAGCCGGAACACCGCTCGAACGAACGGGCAGCGCTCAACGCACTCGATCCCGGAGATCGTCCCCTGCCCTAGGCCAACCTTCTTGCCGAGAACTGGGTAGTTCCAGACCCAGGCGCGCAGGTCGTGCATCCGTCGCACGTTGCGACCGACGATCTCGCACGCCGGGTGGGGTATCGCAGGTTCATTGGCGTTATTGCTCACGAAATATACATTTCATAGATATTATAGAAACTCTTTCAGGCTTTTTTTAGCACGCACATAGAAATAAAGTGCTTTCCGCTATGTTCAGACAGCCGTTTTCGTCCATCCTTAGAGGGTATGAACGAAGATACCGAAACACCCGTCTTAGTCGGTCAACGCCTGTCCTCTGCGCGGCTGAGCGCTGGCTTGAGCCAGACGGAGCTTGGCCGGCTCTGCGGCACCCCGCAAAGCCATATTTCCGGAATGGAAAGGGGCAAGCGCGCGCCATCGATCGAAATGGCCAAAGCGCTAGCGCAAGCCTTGGGCGTCAGCGTACACTGGTTGATCGGCGGCGACAGCAGTGCCACGCTGGCAAGCAGGGAAACCGGCACGGAGCATTTACTCGCCGATACCAAGACGCCCGCGGGACTCGCCACGCTCGCTGGTGACGCCGCCTTGTGTGACATCTTGAGCATCCGCTCCGTGGAGTGGGGTGCTTTGCGGTCGCTGACCACGCCGGAACCGCTAACCAAGGAGGGGTACATCGCGATCCTGCTCGTACTGCGTGCGCACGTGGCGCCCTGACACGCTGTGCCCTAGCGTGACACTAGCGTGACAACTGAGAGCCCAGATCCAGCACTTGCTGGCACTTCCGTGCCTCGTTTAGCCAGGGGTGGCGGCACAAGATGTTGATAAATAAATACTATTTAGCGGGCGTGTGTCTTCGGGAGGCAGAAGTCGCAGGTTCAAATCCTGTCACCCCGACCAAATTTCCCGCATGAAAACAACCGGCTTAGGCCGGTTTTTTTATGCCTGCAGCTCGGCGACGAACAGCGCCCAGGCCTCCCGGACCTCCTGACTGGCCGAGGAGCGGGCGACCGAGACCGCCCCTTCCAGCACCGGCGGCACCAGCACCACGGTACGATCGGTCTGGTTGATCGTCACCGCCGGCACGCAGTTCACGCCGATCAGCAGCAGGATGATGACGCGGTTGACCCGGTTCTCCAGCGTCAGCCCGGCCCAAGTGGCGAGAAAGCGCTGGAGGTTCATGGGAGCCACCGCCGACAGAACGGATTGGGGGTGGTCCGCCCGCGCAGGGGCAGCAGGCCATACCAATAGAGGACGTGCAGCGCGTGCCCGTCGGGACGCCGCTCGCGGTACTTGGAATACAGACGCACCAGGAGCACGCCCAGGATGATCAGTTTGAACAGCGTGCTGGGACTGCCGGTGAAGATCCCGATGATCAGACACAGCACGATCGGGACGAGGTCGTCGACGCGCCACAAGAGGATCAGCGGCGGGTCGTCGATGTATTTGGGGATTTCGGTGGGGTCAGCCATGGGCGCAGTGTGCTGCGCGGGGGGCGGGGAGCGTGAGCGCTGAAGGTGCGGATTCTTGGGGGGAATGCGGGAAACGAATACGGATCAAGACCGGCAACATATGTGCTGAGCGCTCGTTTCGGTTCAGGGTGCTCGGCGAGACAAACCCGCAAGACCGTCCTCAGAGTCGCCGCGAGCGGCACCTGCGAGACACCGCCAGACCTGTCTGCCCGCGGGGATCATCCGTCCGAGCCCGGCAGTCAGCGCGCGAGTCCAGGCTTGGAGGTGCCGGGAGTTCTGAGACAGAGCAAAGGACCCGTCTCATGGATGCGGTATCGTATGGGGGGTGTCGGCGGAGGATATCGTGGTACGCGCCCTCTTTCCCCCTGGCACCCATGCGTTTCTTCCTTGCAGCACAACCCTTTATCGCACGCCAATTCAGTTGCGAGTGCACGATTAACCAGATCTCTGCACATCCCCGATGCCATTCGAGACTCGCCGTATCCCTGACTCCGCCCTGCAGCCGGTGAACCGGGGAGTTGCCTCACCTATTCTGGACAGTACGGTTCCGCTTTATCCCAGAAGTCCAGGAACGAACGGTAAAAACCGTCAAAGAATAAGGGGTGGTCTTGCGGAGTCACTTTGAGCCAAGGCTTATCTTGATATCCGCCGTGCGTGAACTTGCCAGCGGATCCGTTGGTCGGATACTCGATAAACATCACTGTTCTAGTTTTTTCTTGTACTCCCGGATTTACGATCAAGACCAGCAACGGCAACAAGACATTAATTTTCTTGATGATAATCTCTTTCTGCGAATTAGGACATAGCTCTTTCAGACGCCCCTCAAAACGATCTTGATAGTTATCGAAAGATTGCCCAGGCTTAAGATGCCATGGAATCCATTCGTGACGCGTACTGCGAAAAGCCTCACCCTGCGGATCTATGACAATTAAACGGCTACTTGAATGAGGCAAATAGAATCTGCCCAGTTTGTCACCGAAGTCTTGCCATAGGCCCAGACCGGTGCGGCATAGCACCCATATCGAATCGGCCTTTCCGATTGCTTCCCTAACCTGTTCTCTTATCGAGTTGAAGGGTCTAAGCTCCAAACACGCATTAGTCGTGTCCTGCGCCCAGGTCCGCGCAGAAGTTTTGCTATCATTAGCGTTCGTTGGTCTCGCATCAAAATAATCTTTCTTCAAACGACCTACTACGTCACACCATGCTTCCGTACGATCAGACCAAGCAGTCACGGGTTTGCGATTGTTTGGCAGTGCAGCAAGTTCCGTAATAAACCCAGTCGCCACATAAGGTTTGACGAGAATCGGAATGACCACTGCCCGTCCTTCGTCGTGCAGCTTACGCGCGAGAGGAAGCTCCTTGTCTTGGATATAATCCGAACTGAAAAACTCAGCACAAGTCAACAACAACACCATGTCGGCTGCTTCCAAGTGCCGCATGATTTCTTCATGCACGGGGTCTCCCCTGCGTATCTTTTCATCATACCAGCACTCAACCTCCCCTGCCCGTTCTAAAGCAGCGAAGTGCCCAATCAACTCATCTCGAAGATCCGCAATTTGTTTCGGATAAACGATGAATATTTGGTATGGCATTATTGTCTACTCTCGGGAGGTTGTGAAATCGCTCGTATTGGTTAGAAAATGCTGTTGCCTACAACTAGATCACGCTTGGCATAGTTGGCGGTGGAATCATATAAGGGATTGGTAAAGCTGGGTGGCGAGACAGCAGATGGCTCGGCACGGGTCATGATTGCCTTGTCATCAGCAATGATCCCTCACATGCAATTTCGACTTCAATAGGGTTTCGTAGCTGTTCGCGCCCCAAGAACTACCCTGCCAATCAGAACACTCCCGGCAGCATTGCAGACTATAGCGCCCGGCCGCATGATCCGCACGGATAAGATCGAAGTGGGATGACTGCCAGATACTGGCGATGGTCGCGTCCGGCTCGGTCAAATCACCCAAGACATCTTCTTTTGCTTCCGACCAACTGTTGAAGCAGGCCAGCACCTTACCCGTCGGCCCCACGGTGCAGCGCGTCCACAATTGTGGACAGGCATGGCGGGACTGCGGCGGGGCGGCGCGGGCGCCGTCAAGGCGGTTGCCCCAACTGTGGTAGGGGCGATAGATCACTTCGTCGGCATATTGGTTCCAGAAGACTTGGTGAGCGAACTTATCGGGTTGGAAGAGTGGCTGATCCACCGCCGAGACCACGAGCTTGGTTCGGCTATTCAATTGGTCGCGCAATTCGCGAAAGCGGATCACATTTTCTTTTACCTGAGCGAATTTTGAGTTCCGCATCAACAACTCGTAAGTACATCTACTTGAATATTTATAAAAACCTCGGTTGATTTTTTATTTATTAG
>JACDZJ010000425.1_pt1 | contig 11628 bp, 14 predicted proteins | sample 7365721 | NCBI WGS metagenome assembly JACDZJ01 (sample SAMN15143480, study PRJNA637477) | pond metagenome | biome: freshwater wetland ecosystem [ENVO:00000243]; feature: pond [ENVO:00000033]; material: pond water [ENVO:00002228]; isolation source: pond water containing pink berries ... | reverse complement strand
CCAGTTAACTAAGCATATCCAACTTTCTACTGTGTATATATATTTGTTAGCAGCAAGCCGAAAAAAAGAAACAACAACAACCGACAGCAAAAATCTCATCTAAAATTGCAAAAAATAGAATGTGACATTATAAAATATATCAAAAAATAGAAAAACAACAAAACATAATTAATAATTCGCCATAATTAATTAGTTTAACCTATAAAAATCCCTATTAATGGGGATTGCCTGAAGCTAATGCATAATATAATTTTGCAACCGAATATAAATTAAATAAAAAAGGTATGCAAAAATTATTATTTCTTCTATTATTTTTTATCTCAACGCAGGTCATTGCGCAAAATGGTACTATAAAAGGTTCGGTATCAACTAAAGACGGTAAAGTTGCCGAATTTGTAAATTTGATATTGATAGGTACGCAAAATGGTTCCACGGTTCAACATGACGGAACATATTCGATAACCAATGTAAAGCCTGGTAAATATACTCTGAAAGCTAGTTTTGTTGGAGTAGACACTCAAAGCAAAAGTGTAGTAGTTGAAGCAGGTCAGACGGCAAATGTTGACTTTGTACTCGCCGAAAACAGCAAAGAACTCACCGAAGTAGTGGTAACAGCTAATCCAAGTAAATATGTAGCTGATTATCCTTCGGTATCGTTACGATTAAAAACACCTTTGCTCGAAGTACCTCAAAACATTCAGATAGTAACTCAACAGATTCTGAAAGATCAACAGATCTTTGATATGCTCGAAGGTGTTACCCGCAACGTGAGTGGCGCCAGACGTATGGAACACTGGGACAATTACGCATTGATTTATATGCGCGGTTCGCAGATTGCTGCATTTCGAAACGGGATGAACGTAACTATGTCGTGGAGTCCGCAACCGGAAGACATGAGCATGGTGGAGCGCATAGAGTTTGTAAAAGGTCCTGCAGGATTTATGCTTGCCAATGGCGAACCAAGTGGCTTTTACAATGTAGTAACGAAAAAACCGACAGGCATTACCAAAGGTGAGGTAGGCATGACTGTGGGTAGCTTCAACACTTATCGTGCTACACTCGACCTTGACGGCAAACTTGATAAAGCTGGCAAATTACTCTATCGTTTAAATGTGTTGGGTCAGTCGAAAGGTTCACATCGCCCTTATGAATATAATAACCGTATTTCAGTAGCACCGGTAATTAAATACCAACTAAGCGATAATACTTCGCTTACTGCTGAATACACATATCAGAAAAATGTAATGTCGATGATCGGTTCTAACTATTCGTTCTCAGCGAAAGGATATAATGACCTTCCTGTTGATTTTACAACTGCCGAAGATAACATGACACCAACAACACTTACCGAGAATTCTACTTTTCTGACAATGGTGCATAACTTCAACGACAACTGGAAATTTACCGGACAGATTGCTTACATTAATTCTCAGCAAATTGGTCAAAGCATCTGGCCAAGTGGTTTCTCTGCCAACAAAGACACACTTTATCGCGGAACTTCTATCTGGGATTACGAAGGCGAAAGTAAAGTAGGACAGTTTTTTATAAACGGAGATATACAAACAGGTGGTCTAAGACACCGTATTTTGTCAGGTATTGACATGGGTGACAAATCGTTTTTCCACGATTGGGCTCAAGCAGGTGCACTCAAGCCACTCAATGTTTACAATCCTGTTTACGGGCAAATGTCGGCTGCTGATTACCCTACATTCGACCGTACCAAAACCATTCGTGAACGTGGCGTCCACTACCGCCAATCATATATCGGATATTATGCTCAGGATGAAATTGGTATGTTCAGCGATAAATTGCGCCTGACTTTGGCAGGTCGTTTTACTACTGCCACAGACCAGGATCCTTACTCAGGAAATATCGAAGCATCTAAATTCACTCCTCGTGTTGGTTTAAGTTATTCGATTGACAAAAATACATCGGCTTATGCTGTGTATGATCAGGCTTTTGTACCTCAAGCCGGAGCAGATGTGAATGGAAACAGCTTTAAACCGATCACAGGTGATAACATTGAATTCGGAGCTAAACGTGAATGGTTTGGAGGTAACTGGGTAACAGGTTTATCCATTTATCAAATAACAAAAAACAATGTATTAACATCAGACCCAAACAATATCAACTTCTCCATTCAGTTAGGACAAACTGTAACAAAAGGTATTGAATTTGATATTCGTGGTCAGATTACCGATGAGCTTGACGTCACTGCCAATTACGCTTATACAGATGGTATTGTAACCAAAGATACAGATCCAACCAAAGTTAATATCGACATACCCGGAATCAGTACACATATAGGTAATGCCTGGTTAACTTACAGATTTAAAGATAAAGGATTGAAAGGCTTGGGACTGTCTTTGGGTACACAGTATCAGGGTGGACGTAATTCATGGTATGTTTTCGATGGAACAAGCCAGGCTTTACCTGATTATTTTCGTTTGGATGGAGCTATTTCTTATCAGTTGAATAAATTCACTGTGGCACTGAACGTAAACAATATCACTAGCAAAACTCTATACTCGGGAGCATATTATAACTGGGGAGGATTCTACTACTGGCAATCGGAACCCTTGATTAATTCGAGATTAAATATTACTTATAAGTTTTAAGACCACTAACCCCTGAAGGGGGACAAAAAATGAAAAAACTATTCCATACACTTCACCTTTGGCTCGGACTGGCGTCCGGGCTATTGGTGTTTATAATAGCTATTACCGGAGCTCTTTATGCTTTTCAGGAAGAGATAACCGGAATAGGCAAGTATCACTATGTGGAAGAGCGTAACGAAAATTTTATGCTTCCCTCACAATTGAGCAAAGTAGCCGTGAATATGTTGCCCGGCAAAGAACTTCATGCTGTAAAATATAACGGTAAGACAAAAGCTGCGGAAGCCATTTTTTACGGATACAATCCTGAGTACTATCAAATAGTCTATCTGAATCCTTATACGGGCGAAGTACTGAAGGTGAAAGATATGAACAAAGATTTCTTTCGCTTCATCATGCAGGGCCACTACTACCTGTGGTTACCACCTCATATTGGTCACCCGCTGGTAGCTTCTTCTACCTTGGTTTTTCTCATTATTCTTATTACGGGTCTTGCAATTTGGATACCTAAAAACCGGAAAGCATTGAATAACCGCATTTGGTTCCGCTGGAAAAAAGGAACGAAATGGCCACGCATCAACCTGGATTTGCACGTGGTGGGTGGATTGTACGTCACTGTATTTGCACTTATATTTGCCATTACTGGTTTAGTGTGGGGCTTCGAGTGGTTCTCGAATGCTTATTACCAAGCAGCGGGTGGTGAAAAATCTCTCGCATACACTGAGGTCTTGTCTCATAATCAGGGGACCAGTTCAACTTTGAAAGTGATAGAACCGCTAGACAAGGTGTGGATGCTTATGCAACGTGAATATCCTGATGCAGCCTCCATCGAAGTTCATCCGGTGCATTCCGACACTGCTTCCATTGCAGCTAATGCTAATCAGCGTGACGGGAAGTACTGGAAAACCGATTATCGGTATTTCGATCAATATACCTTGCAGGAAATACTTACAAAAAATATCTATGGCCGATTCAAAGATACCGACTTTGCCGATAAACTTATGCGAATGAATTATGAAATTCATACCGGTGCTATTCTCGGATTACCGAGTAAGATATTTGCTTTTCTGATGAGTCTGTTCATTGCCAGTTTCCCTGTAACTGGATTTATCCTATGGTGGAAAAAGAGGAAAAAGAAATAGCTTTATTCAGAACTAAAAAAAGTTTGGGAGAGCATAACACATTACGCCTCCCAAACAACAAACTACTAATTAATTACTAAAAAAAATGCTATTGAAATTTCGATGATATATCTGATAACCAATCAATTACTCTATTGTCAGTTTTATCATATTCATTATCTTCGTCCAAGGCCAGCCCTACAAACATTCCGGCTTCTTCAGCCCTTGAAGAATCATGAGTATATCCTTCAGCCGAAATATAACCAATTATTTTACAGCCTTTGCCTTTTATAGTCTCGTATAAAATTCCCATTCCATCCACAAACGAATCTGAATAAGAAGAGGAATCACCCAGCCCAAACAACGCTATGGTTTTACCCGCCAGATTTATGTTTTTTAATTTTGGTAGAAATCCATCCCAGTCATCCTGTAAATCACCGACTCCCCACGTTGAAGTCCCTAAAATAAGGTTGGAATAAATTTCAAAGTCAGTCACATTTGCTTTAGACACATCAATTAAAATAACTTCTGTACCTGCAAGCCTTTTGGCTATTCTTGTTGCCACATCCTGAGTATTACCACCTGACGAGCCATAAATTATTGCTATTGGTTTCATTATAAGGTAAGTTTATGAATTATATTTATAATTAAATTAGAGAGTCTTATATCATTATAAGTCGTTTTAAATCAGAATCTATTTAGTTCTATCAATTCTTTTATTACGATCCAACTGCCAATCTTCAACAGGTAGTTTGAAATTACCTGTACAATGACACCGAATAACTTGTAAATTGGTTTTCAATTCTACTATTTTCATAAGTTTGTCAATTTAAATAAATAAGAAAATTACATTGAGTTGTATTTAACTGTTGCACGTAGTTATTACTGAGTTGCTGTGTTTTCAATAGACATTTAAACTCAGTCAATTCTTCATTGTTTAGCAGAATATTAATGTTCTGGTATCCTATCGGAATAAGAATTTTACGAGTAAAATTGGTATTTCTATTCTTGTTCTCCCATTCAGCCCCGTCAATATTATTGAGATATTCTGCAAAGTGGCTGAACTGCGAATCGGTAAAATTAAAATTGATGTTTTTAAACTCAATGTGTATTAAATTGCATTTACTGCACCTAAAAACGTTACCATTAACTGTTCTATTCAAGAAAATCGGGTTCGTATTTTCCATTCAGGATATTGTTTAATTCGACAGTACAAAAATACGAGCTAATAACTGACAAGGCAATCCCCATTAGTAGTGAATTTGAGGAATATACTCACCAACAATAATGACAGAAACAACCTAAATAATACCATTATATTTTTTGATTTTAGAGAGTAATAATTCAATTATATTTTGTAATATTGTGGTTTATTTTCTTCACAGTTGCTCCCACAGTGTTGAATTGTACATTGAATGGATTGAAGGTTTGAAAACGATAACAAAATGTCGAAAGGTATTCTTAAATTCACAGTTTTTCTCGCAAAATAGTATAATTTTCAATATATCCACAATAATTAACACCCACAGATTATGAACAAAAAAATTGAAGAATTATTAAATGCACAAATTGTATTAGAAGGTTATTCATCTAATTTGTATCTTGCAATGGCATCCTGGACTGAATCTGAAGGATATTCAGGTATCTCGCAATGGCTTTATGCACAAGCCGAGGAAGAGCATGTACACATGTTGAGACTATTACATTATATCAATGACAGAGACGGACGTGCTATAATTCCCGAACTGAAACAACCGCCTGTAAGTTTTGAAAGTATTCAAAAAGTATTTGAAGAAGTTTATGCACACGAGAAGTTAATTACTGCATCAATAAACAAAATTGTAGACTTGACTTTTGAAGAAAAGGACTATTCCACAAACCAATGGATACAGTGGTATGTAAATGAGCAGATTGAAGAGGAAAAGACTGCAAGGGAAATCCTCGACAAACTCAAATTGTCAGGACTGGCTAATATGTACTTATTCGATAAGGACATTATGAGTTTTCGTGCGAAAAAATCCGGAGTATGATAAACTACGAAGCATTTTTTAAAGTTACCTATGGTTTGTATATTGTAAGTTCCGGCAACAAGGACAGAGGAAACGGATACATATCCAATACTGTATTTCAGGTTACATCCGAACCTCCCCGATTTGCAGCTTGCTGTAATAAAAACAACTTTACAGCCGAATTTATTCAGAGAAGTCAGGCTTTTTCGGTATCTATCCTGGATCAAAATGCATCTTCCGAAGTTATAGGTAAGTTTGGATATAAAAGTGGAAACGACATTGACAAAATGGTCGGCTCACAAGTAAAATACGGAGAAACTGGCGTACCAATAGTTTTGGATGATTGTATCTCATTTTTCGAATGCAAAGTAGTACAAACGGTAGATGTTGGCACTCACCTTATGTTTATCGGCGAAGTGGTAAATACTGAAGTAATTAACGATACCAAAGACGCGTTGACTTACTTATACTACAGACAAGTGAAAAAGGGATTATCTCCTAAAAATGCTCCTACATACATCGATAAATCAAAGCTTGAAATCAAAACGGAAAATCAATTGGATAAAAAATATAAATGCCCCGCTTGTGGCTTTATTTATGATGATGCGGTTGAAAATGTGAAATTTATCGATTTGCCCGATGACTGGGTGTGCCCGGCATGTGGCACCGAAAAATCCGACTTCATAGAATTATAATAACCCACAAAATAAACAAAACAATGAAATCATTAAAAGGAACTCAAACAGAACAAAACCTGTTGAAATCATTCGCAGGAGAATCACAAGCAAGAAACCGTTATGAATTTTTTGCCAGTGTAGCCAAGAAAGAAGGCTACGAGCAAATTGCTGCCATTTTTATGGAAACTTCGCTTCAGGAAAAAGAACACGCCAAACGTTTCTTTAAATTTCTCGAAGGTGGTTGCGTTGAAATTACAGCAGGTTTTCCGGCAGGTGTTATCGGAACAACCAAAGAAAATTTGAAGGCAGCTGCTGAAGGCGAAAATGAAGAATGGTCTGATCTTTATCCACACTTTGTCGAAGTGGCCAAAGAAGAAGGATTTCCAGAAATTGCAGCCGCATTCAAAATGATTGCAAAAGTGGAAGCCGAGCACGAACGCCGTTATCTGAAATTGCTTCAGAACATTTCCGAAGACCATGTATTTATCAAAGACGGTAAAGTTTGGTGGAAGTGCCTGAACTGCGGATACGTGTACGAATCGGAAAAAGCGTTGGAAAACTGCCCGGCTTGTTTACATCCTAAAGCTTATATGCAGGTGAGAGAAGAAAATTACTAAAAACAAACATTATTTTGTTAAAAACTAATTGATATAATTTATCACCATTTGTTGTATTCTATATCTATAATTACCTATATATTGGGATTCCAGAGTAATTTAGAAATTGTGACCTTTGTATCGAAAAGCAACAATTAGTTTTTTTTCGCAAGCACTAATTAGTTATAAACTTCTTTCAAGGCAAGAGCCATATTGCCCTGAAAGAAGTTTACAATATACCAATAGTGATCGTTTTGATACAGAAAAAGAATATAAGTGATAAATATGCAAATGCAACAAAAATTTTCAGAATATGATAAAATGATTGATTTAATTAATGAAAATCACTCATTACTATTAGTTATCAGTCGTTTCGGTTTGTCATTAGGATTTGACAATCAAACAGTCTTGGAAGTCTGTAATACAAACAAACTTGATTGCACAACTTTTCTCGCAGTAGTTAATTTTCTTTCCGAGAGTAATTTTGAAGTTGATTATGCCTACGAAGATATATCAATTCTTTCACTAATTGATTATCTAAAGAATGCACACAGTTATTTTTTAGATTTTAAATTGCCAATTATCCGCGACAAATTGATAGAAGCAATTAAAAACGAAAACCAAAATATCCCATACGAATCAATTTTCATTCGCTTTTTTGACGAATATGTCACCGAAGTCAGAAAACACATGGAGTACGAGGACAAGGTAGTTTTCCGTTATGTACTTAAGGTGTTGAAAGGTGAACAAAACTTGCATTATAGCATCTCGGTCTTTCAAAGTAGGCACAACGAAATCGACTCAAAACTTATAGAACTGAAAAATATACTTGTGAAATATTATCCAGCGAAGGGTAATAACCACTTGTTGACAGAGGTCTTATTCGAAATTCTGTCGTGCGAAGTAGATTTGGCTAGTCATAATCAAGTGGAGGACTATCTATTTATCCCCGCTGTTGAGGTGCTTGAACAAAAAAACAAACTGACAAAATGAATAATGATCAACTCAAAATAGCTATTGTTGAGCCTTCTGTTATTATTCGGAGTGGTATTTCTGTCGTTTTGAAAAGGATTCCTGGTTACAGAATTAATACAATTGAAATTATATCTACGGAATCAATAAATCGCAATTTAAACATTCATAAACCAGATATTTTAATTATTAATCCTACTTTTTGGGGATATTTTGATGTTAGTAAAATCAAAGATAAAGCCGAAACGTCAAAAATTAAATGTTTAGCCTTGGTTTATTCCACCGTTGATGTGAATCTACTGCGTAGTTACGATGAGACATTAAGTATTTATGATTCGGTTGATCAATTGAAGAACAAATTGGATAAACTACTTATTGTCGATTTAAATGAGGATTCCGAAGAGCAGAACGCATTAAGTACTCGCGAAAAAGAAATAATAATAGGTATTGTGAGAGGACTTACAAACAAAGAAATAGCACAGAGCTTATTTCTTTCTGCACATACTGTGATTTCGCATCGGAAGAATATTACCCGGAAATTAGAGATTCATACTACAGCTGGACTAACCATTTATGCCATAGTGAATAAACTGATTGAAATTGAAGAAATAAAAAAAAACATATAAACTTGATAAGTGATGATACATTAAATAATATGCAAAGAAAAATATTCTAACAAGAATACATTTAAATTATGAATCTAATTAAGATCTACATGAAATCACAGAGGTATATCGATTAATCGAAATAAAGTCGATTCCTTAATTTAATAATTAATAAAATAATACATGCTCACAATAGATTCATTTTTAGGTATCAGTATTGGCATTTGTTCTTTTCTAATAATAGGTTTGCTTCATCCTATTGTGATTAAAGGGGAATATTATTTTGGCACAAAAATATGGCCATTATTCCTTATAGGAGGAGTGTTTTGCATAATTTGCTCTATAATTATCAAAAGTATAATTATTTCTAGTTTGTTTGGGGTCTTTGGATTTTCTCTGTTTTGGAGTATTCTTGAACTATTTCAGCAAAAAAAGAGAGTTGAAAAAGGTTGGTTTCCAAAAAAGGAGAATAAAAAATTTAATTAGAAATCACAGATGATATACAATTATAATAATATTTCAAAATCGACAATTTATATAATTTTAAATTGAAAAATAGGTATAAACAAATAATTTTAAAATGTTCATGTATTTGCTTATATTATAGCTATTATCACACTATTCAATTAAATTAATCGCCCAAAAAGCAAAAAAAGCCACAGCAAGTTAGAGTTTATTTTCAAACGTTTTGCAGTGGCTTTTATAGCTTTTTGATAATAGGCAGAGCGGTCACAGTACATTGTTTTTTTTGCTCGCTTAGAAGTCTCGAAGCACCTCGAAATAAAAAAAACAATGAACTGTGAAGAGTTGATTGCAAAGCAATAATTACCAACATAAACATTACCAACAAGAATATAAATATTTTGTAAAAAAACTGATAAATCACATTATTAATCTATAAATAGTGTTTATATTTGTTGCCATATTCAACCTTAGTATTAATATTAAATCATTACAAGTATGGCAAGTACCTATGAAACTGGCTGTATCCAAAACGTAGCGAATTTTGAAACATTAATTTCTTACATTACGGCATTTGGAACAGACTACAACCCTTCAAAAAACAGTCTCACAATTCCAGAGTTACAAAAAATTTTATCTGAATCAAAAGTGTCATTAAGCACTGTAAACGTTGCTTTCTCCGCACACTCAAACGCTGCGTCTGCTCGCGAATCCGCATTCGAGCCATTAAGCAAACTCGTTACACGAGCTAACAACGCCTTAAAAGCAACCGACACAACTACTCAGGTCGACGACAGTGCTAAAACCATTGTCCGCAAGCTACAAGGTACAAGAGCCAGCGCAAAACTTACAGACGAAGAAAAGAAAGCTTTAGAAGCCGAAGGCAAAGAAGTAAACCAGATTTCAACCTCACAAATGGGCTTCGACGACAGAATAGAAAACTTCGACAAATTCATAACTTTATTGTCTTCAATTCCCAACTATGCACCCAATGAAGAAGATCTAAAAATCGCAAGTCTATCAGCTTATCGTGATAGCTTAAAATCAAAGAATGCCGATGTTCTACCAACCGAAGTACAGTTAAGCAACGCACGCATTGCACGCAACAACATTCAAGATAAACCACTCACAGGCTTAGTAGATATAGCATTTGACGCTAAAGTTTACATTAAATCCGTATACGGTGCCACAAGCCCCCAATACAAACAAGTTTCAAAGCTTGCTTTCGTAAAACAAAAGAAATAAACCAAATAAACCTACTGCGGTTGTCGGAACGACAACCGCAGTTTTATAAGTTCAAGCCATAAAATACATTTTCACTACCTAAACTTACTTTTTATGACCCCGAACTTATTTTCTTGCTTCCCGATTTTACTTTCTTGTTCCCTGATTTTACTTATTCGCATTCCGACTTTATTTTCTTCGTCCCCAAAAGTATTTTTTGACACCCCGACTTTGCTTTCTTGCTCCCCGAAAATACTTTTTGGCAATCCTGACTTACATTCCTGCTCCCCGACTTTACTTTCTTCGACCCTGTTAATAAATTCTTCGACCCGCAAAACCATATTAACCAACAACAACTATCGAAACAACAAGACACAATTATACACAACCAACGGCCATGCTGCTAACACACGCCTATGGGCACTGGCTGGCTGACGTGCAATTTGGAGGTTTTGCTCCCGCATTCACCTTGTCGTTCCACGACAGCGAATGCTCCCGCAAACCGCCAAATGCCCATAGCCTCGGTCGTTATGTGCAGCAGCAAAAAACGAAAAAGAGCGACTTTGAATTGGTGGAAAAATCTTTGACGAACTGTCCGCTTCTTCTCGACTTTCAGACAATTTTGTAAGGACAAATTTAGTTCACATTTCATTTTTTGCTTGCGGACAATTCCTCGCAGATTTTCGAAGGAAAGACAGAATCTCTATTTGTCATTTTGACTGTTGACACATACCGACTGAAAACTAAACCAAACGTATTTCGTTTTTCTGAATTTGCTCGTTAGCAGGCTGAAAGCGGTTTCACAGAGGTCGAAATAAGAAAAGAAAGAGAAAACCAAACTTTCTATGACAACCCGAAAGAAGAAAAACCCGTTTCGGGCTGTCCAAACAATGTTTAAGGGGAAAAACGAATTGGATTTTGCTCATTTTTTGACAAATTTCTGCGGTTTGACAACTTTTCGACAAGAAAAAACAAATTCTGCTTTTCGACTTGAAAACTAAAATATATTTTGTTAATTTGTGACTGCTTTTTAACGGTTTGACTTTGAAGAAAAAACTGAAAGACAATTTTTCTGTTTGACACAAATTTAATCGTTTCGACAATTTTATAAACCTTGAAAACGAATTGACAAACTATATTCAACAAGCTGATTGCACATAACACACGCCTAAGCGCATTGGCGACTTGACGTGCATTTCGGCAGTTTTGCTCCCGCATTCACTTTGTCGTTTCACGACAGCGAATGCTCCCGCAAATGAAACATACCGTACAACGGTGCCTCCAAATGCACTTAGCCTCGGTCGTTAGCAGCAGGCCGAAAAAAAAAGAAGACGCATAACATTAATG
>JACDZJ010000424.1_pt1 | contig 11792 bp, 11 predicted proteins | sample 7365721 | NCBI WGS metagenome assembly JACDZJ01 (sample SAMN15143480, study PRJNA637477) | pond metagenome | biome: freshwater wetland ecosystem [ENVO:00000243]; feature: pond [ENVO:00000033]; material: pond water [ENVO:00002228]; isolation source: pond water containing pink berries ... | reverse complement strand
CGCCCCGCCTTGCAGTACGGCCGGATCAAAATAAATATTTTATCCCCTTTTTCTTTTACGCGGCGCACGTTAGAATAGACGTCCATCTTATTCAGAAACTGTTAAACGTGGTCTGTTATCCCCCGGTCAAGCCGGAGCTTTACCTGAAAGAAAAAATGGAGAGAATGAGTATGAAATATTTAGCAGCGATGCACTCCGCCATAGCCCTCGTCATAGTGTCGGCGATATTACTCACCGTGAGCGCTTGCTCCGCACCAAAATGGGTGGATTCAACCCTCAACAAACTCCCGGATATGGGCCGGGAAGACAGTCAAACAGCTCAGGTCTATTACGTCATCACCGCCGGACTGCCGGTGTATGCGAACGCCTCCACTTCCTCAAAGGTATTGGGACGGCTGACTCTGAACGAAAAAGTAACCCGGACTCGACTTGAAAAGGGCCATGCCTATGTGGTCACTGAGGATGGGCGGCTTGCAGGATGGGTCAACAACAGCCGCCTTGACTGGCGGGTCCCGACCAAGGATGCGCCGGCAAAGGCGCCCTCAGACAAGGCAGATGGCACCCCTGCCCGAAGCGAATCCGGCCAGCCGGAGCCCATCCCGGAAAGTCCGGCCCCACCTGTCCAGGTCCCGGCAGTGCTTGCCCCACCGGACACCCCTGTGCCGGAAACGTCCGGCACCACCACTGAACCGGTGGCGGAAACACCGGCGGAGTCAAAGGCACCCGTGGGCGTCCCTGAACCCGTTAGGGAAGCGCCTCCCATGTCCAAAAAACCGGCGCCGGGGGGAGATGGTTCAAAGCCCGCCCCTTCCATCTTCGACTCCTTCTAATCGCCAGCGAAGAAGATGATCGAGAAGCAAACCTCATGGCAGCCCCAGTGGTGGAGCGCGATCACCGAGATCGGATCGGTGAGTGATGAGCGCCGCGCCGTGGTATTGCATGATATCTCCGAAGGATCAAAGACATCGCCGGTCTATTATGCCCTGCTCGGCATCTCAGAGCTGATTGCCGGCTTCGCCCTGATCATTAACAGCGATGCGACCCTGATCGGGGCCAACATTGTGGCTCCGCTGATGACCCCGATTTTTGGTATTTCCCTGGGCTTGATGCGGGGGGATATCCATCTGCTTGGAAGGGCGCTGCTGGCGGAGTTCGGTGGTGCCGCCCTGGGTGTCGGCCTCTGTTTTCTCCTTGGCCTGATGCCGTTCATGGGTGAACCATCGGTGGCCCTTCTGGCGCAGACCAAGCCCACCCTGATCGATCTCTTTGTCGCCGCCCTGGCCGGTTTCGCCGGGGTCCTGGCAATGATTGATGAACGCGTTTCTCCGGCCTTGCCCGGCGTTGCCATCGCCACTGCTTTAAATCCACCCATAGCCGCCATGGGCCTTTGTCTTGCAAGCGGCGCCTACCAGGGTGCCTGGGGCGCCTTTCTCCTCTTTTTTGCCAATGTTCTCGCCATCCTCATGGTTGGGGCGGCCCTCTTTTTTGTGGCAGGTTTCGTCACCCGGGAAGAAATTGGCTCACTTAAAAGTCTGTTACACCGGTTTTCAGCGGCCATTATCGGCCTTATCCTGGTTACCGCTTTGCTCTCCAGCTATCTCATCGGACTGGTGCGGAATCTGCGAATCCAGACCAACATTAATGCCGTCCTTGACGAGGCTCTGGCCAAGGAACCAAACACTGCCCTAGTAAAGGTTGAATTCAGTCACCGCAACGACGGCATCGACGTGATTGCAACGGTGGAAACTCCACGCGTAGTTGAGCCGACGAGCGTAAAGAAAATGGAAGAGGAGCTGCGCCAGCGACTTGGGGAGTCAGTTCGTCTTTTCATGCGATGCAGTGTCACCAAGGATGTTTCTGCCACCGGCTCCACCAACATTCGGCCCTATCTCAATCTTGACGGCAAGGTAACTGAAGCCCAGATGTCACCGTCGATGCGCATGCTCCAGCAGGCCGAGCAGGTGGCCCGCGAGATTGCCTCGACCCGCCCGGCCTTGCAGTTTCTCGGCACAGAACTGGTTGAGCTGGCGTCGCGTCCAGTGGTTATTGTGGCAATCCAGAGTCCACACGAGCCGATGGCCGGTGAAGTCGCAAAATTCGAAAAGCTCCTGCAAGAGCGCCTGGACGAACCAAACCTGCGCGTTGTGGTTCGAAGAACCTCAACCACCGACCTCTCATCGAAGGGTCCCATCCTGCTCGGGGAGGCGCACCTGGGTGCCACCACCCCGGAAAGTGAACTCCAGCAGGCCCAGGCCGAGGCCACGGTGCGGGCGGGTATTGAGGCCATCCCCCATAGCTTTGCCCCGGCCGTGGACGCGGTCTTTTACGAGGGTGCCTGGACCGTCCGCGCCGAGGTCGTCGGCCCACGCGTCATGACCCCGGAGGAGGTTCGTGCCATCGAACAGCGCAGCGCCAAGACCCTCGCCGCTCCGGTCTTCCTCACCGTCTGGCCACACGCTGAAAAGCTCCAGGTAACGGGGAGTGGCTACGGAGTTTTGGGTGAAAAGCTCACCGACTCCAACCATTGAGCCACGGCTCGAATCTTTGTCTTATCGTAATGTTGAGGTCACACAAAATTGGGGTCAGAATACTTTTAAATCTTTAGAAAAGGTGAATTCAACGGTGAATTCAATATCTCAGTGCACCACCCGAAGATGGAGTAATTCAGCGCCGGGGCGGCACAAGGATGGTGCGGTCAAACTCGGCCTGCCAGCGGTTTTCACGATGGTTGAAGGTGCGCACCTGAACCCGGTCCGGATACAGGTATAGGGAGTTGCTCCAGATGGTGTCGCCCTTCATGCTATCATTATGAATATTGATGATCCGACCGGCGTAGATGTTGATGAAGGAGGAATAACTGGCTTCAGTGGGCGGGGTGTGGGTATGACCGGACACCCAGAGAACAACCTGGGGATTGGTGATCAGGAGCGTGTGTATCCAGGCCTCCGGCTGGACGACGGCATTGGGACCATTGACATAGTGCCTGAATCTGGTCTGGGTCCCTTGCAGTGGAGGGTGGGCGAAGATGATGGTTGGTTGGTTGCGGTGCCGGAGGAGCTGAATGCGGAGCCATTCCAGTTGCGCTTCGCCGACGCCGGTGCCAAAACGGTCGTGATCGGTGGAAAGAAAAAGGAGCAGGTAACCGCCGATTTCCCGCTTGAAGTAGTGCTGGTCAAGGCCGAAAGTTTGCCGGAATTTGGCCAGCTTCGCCTGCTGAAAAATAAAGGGTGCGCGGATATACCCTTGGGCCACAAGTGGATAAGGCGTCTGGTAGTAATAGTCGTGGTTGCCCACAATCGGGGCCAGGGGATGGCGCAGGTTGCGGAAATAGGTGGCGGCGGCGGCGTATTCCTTATCGGTGCCGTAGTTTTCGGTAATGTCGCCGACGGCAACAACCAGGGCGACATCCCGCCAGGTATTGATCCTTTCCAGAACCGCCTGCTTGGCAACCAGATTGTCACCGGGCAGATGGGGATCGCCGAGAACAACCAGGTGGACGGGTGCACCGGTGCCGGCAGGGGGATGCCCGGCTCCGCACCCGGAGAGGACGGTCAGGGCGAGCAGAACCGCAGCGACGAGCGGCGCGACCGGCCGAGCACCGCTATCAGGGGCGGCCCAACACCAGCCGGTTCTCAGCGCCTCAAACACCCTTGCTGCAATGGTGGCTATCGAATTCAGGGAATGCATACACGAGCAAAATCGGGGTCACAAAATCGGGGTCAGAATACTTTTAAATCTTTAGAAAAAATAAGATCCGATTATTTTCCTATACCCGTCGGCAAGGGGCTCATCGAGGGGAAAAATTCATCTCGCCCATACATCTGATGGGACAGGAGGTTCAGAGGCCTACTTCTGAACCTCCTTCCAGTCGGTCACGAAATTACGAAGATACCAGTCCTCAACCTTTTTTCTAGCCCAGGGGGTTTTCCGCAGAAACACCAGACTGGACTTGATGCTTGGCTCACTGAGAAAGCACTGGAGCTTGATCTTCCTGCCCATTTTCTCCCAGCCGTACTTCTCCTGCAGACGGACCAGGATCATCTCCAGGGTGATACCGTGCAGAGGGTTGTTTCTTTGCTGGCCATCGTCCATGCTCAGGGCATCTGTCCTTTCTTGTCTTCTTTCTTGGCCTTTTTTTCCGCTTTCTTTTCTTTCATCGTCTTGGCTGGCTCTTTTTTCGTTTCTTTTCTCGTATTTTGTTCCTTGCCCATGATCCTGCCTCCATTCAATACCTGTTAAACTTCCCCGAAGACCCCGTGCCTCCGAGGCACCACCACAAAGTTTGTGTGTTGTTCCTGCGCCGTTCGATTTTGGCTTTCAGCTCAAGACCCCTTCATTTGGTCGTCTCTCTTCCTGCAAAAATATACCCTAACCCCGATGAACGGGATACGAGCCTTTCGCAGATTCTATTCTTGCAAAAAAACAAGAATAGAATCTGTAAGGCACTAATGTTTCTTTTCTTTCTCTCGATTTTTATCACGAATAACAATCTGCACCGGTACCTTGTCCAGCCCCAGCCCTTCCCGGTAGCGGTTTGTCAGATAGCGCTGATAGGAAAAATGGACGCCCTTGGAGCTGTTGCTCATGATCACAAATTGCGGCGGCTTGGTGCCGATCTGCGAGGTAAAATAAAACTTGAGCCGCTTGTTCTTATAAATGGGCGGGCTGTGATATGCCACCGCGTCCTGGAGCAACTGATTCAGGGCCGCCGTGGGAAACTTGGCGGTAAACTGTTTGAAAATCGCTCCGATGGCTGGGAAAATCCGCTTGATCCCGTACCCGGTAAGGGCTGAGACATGGAGCACGGGAGCAAACCCGACGAAGGGAATGGCCAGCCCGATATCGGCCCACAACTTATCCTGGCGCTTCTTGTCATCCTTGATCAGATCCCACTTGTTCACCAGGATAATCAGCCCCCGCCCCTGTTCCTGGGTGTAGCCGATCACCGTTGTATCCTGCTCGGTGATTCCTTCAGCGGCATCGATGAGGACCACGGCGATGTCACACTTCTCCATGGAGGAGAGCCCCTTGAGGATGCTGAATTTTTCCAGCTTCTCCGTGGTCTTGCCCTTGCGGCGGATACCGGCGGTATCAATGAGCAGGTAGTTATACTGGTCATAACTGAGCAGGGTATCCACCGAATCGCGGGTGGTGCCGGAAACCTCGGAGACCACCATCCGTTCCTGGCCCAGAATCTGGTTGATCATGGACGACTTGCCGACATTGGGACGCCCGAAAAAGGCGACCTTAATCGTATTTTCGGGCAGAGCAACCTCGTCGTCGTTTTCCTTGACCTGTTTACTCAAGGCATCCATCAGGGTATAAAAGCCGAAACTGTGCTCCGCCGAGAGTGACCAGAGGGGCTCCACTCCCAGTTCATAGAAGGGGGAGAGCAGTTTCAGTTCCTGCTCCGGGCTGTCGATCTTGTTCACCACGTGAAAGATGGTCTTGTTGGTGCGACGCAGCATATCCACCACTTCCAGGTCCGCCGGCATAATTCCCTCCCGGCCATCCAAGAGAAAGACGATGATGTCAGCCTCTTCAATGGCGGCCATGGCCTGCTCGCGGATATGATCCACCATCAGGTCCTCAGGGTTCTTATCAATGCCGCCGGTGTCAACGAGCATGAACATCTTTTCATCCCAGAGCACGCGCGCGTAATGACGGTCACGGGTCACACCGGGAGTGGGGTCAACAATGGCCTGCCTGGACTTGGTAATCCGGTTAAACAGCGTTGATTTTCCGACATTGGGCCGCCCAACCAGGGCGACGATGGAGTACGTTGGCATTTCTTCCTTTCTATATATGATCCGATCATCGGAATTCGTTACGTGAAGTCAGCTCAGGACAGTACAACGCGATGGGATTCAAGGGTCAGAAGTACTGAGCGAGGCATCGTTTGCGTATGACTCTAACCTACCATACACGAAAAGAGCAGATATTGCACCCTGATGCCAAGTCCTGACGGTTTTTTATCCATTTCCCGACGGCCATCCCCATATCTTCTTTGAAGCAAAAAGGGATATGGCATTTGTTGAGGACGGTTGCCTCCCTTCCCTGTGGAGCACTGGTCATATTGCCTTCTCCTGTTTTTCTGCTTATAAGGTGGACGAAGCAAGGATGCGAGACGATTAGCCCTTGCTTATGGGATAAAATCCGAGTTTAGTCTGAAAATTGGAATCCCTTACCCTGACAACTCCATTCATTGCTCCTTACCTCTTTATTTATCCCACACTCCTCCCATGAACGACAAACTGCAAAGCCTGATCGAGGCCATAAAAAAACTGGAGCAGGAACTGACCCTGGAATTCCAGAAAAAAGAAGCGGAGTTCTCGTACCATATTCGCGGTAAAAAGGTCCTCTTTGACCAGGAGATCAAGCGGCAGCACAAGCTCATTGCCATACGGATCTCCCGGTATCTGAGGGAGTCGGAGTTCCTCAACATTCTCACCGTCCCCTTTATCTGGGGCTGCCTGTTTCCGGCCCTGTTTATGGATGCCGTTGTCTCCCTGTTCCAGGCCGTCTGCTTTCCCATCTACAAGATCCCCAAGGTCAAACGAAGCAGCTATATCGTCTTCGACCGGCACTCCCTGAGCTATCTCAACGGCATTGAGAAGCTCAACTGCCTCTACTGCGGCTATTTTAACGGGTTGATCGCCTACATTCGCGAGATCGCAGGGAGGACCGAACAATTCTGGTGTCCGATCAAACACGCGAGACGAACCAGTGATTTTCACAGTCGCTACAGCAAATTCCTGGAGTATGGTGACGCTGAAGGCTATCGTCGGGAATTAAACGCGGTCCGACATGCCTTTGAGGATTTACAGACAGAAGAAGAAGCCGCAAACAGTCGGGAAGGGAAATAACGACAAGATTGTAACGCTGGTGTCGAGCAAGACACGGTTTCCGGCAGACTCCCGTGGTTTCAGATCACTTTCCTTGCCGCAAAAGCTCCATGGCCCGAACCACCAGATCGGGCAGAACCCGCAAACCGCGAAACTCCTCATTCCCCAGACGCCCGTTCAGTGAGGCCAGGGCGGGAGCAATGAAACGGGCGAAAAAGTCCTTGCCCCGGACCCGGCTTAAAAATGAGAAAGCGCCAATGATCTGGAGATTCCGCTGCAGGGCAAGGAAGGCATAGTGTCGCCGAAACAGCCGGACATCCAGGGGATGCAGGACATTGACGGCATCAACATAAATCCCCAGCAGTTCCTCCTGGAAAGGCACGGGCAGAGCAGTATAGGGGTCAATGAGCAGGGAGGCCAGATCGTAGCCCAGAGGCCCCATTCTCCCCCCCTGAAAGTCAATAAAGCGAATCTGGCCGTCCTCCACCATGATGTTTCGCGACTGAAAATCCCGGTGCAGAAAAAAACCAGAGGGCGCCTCCGAGGCCATGGCGGCGATCTGCTCAAACTCCCCTTCAATCCCCTCCGGTACCGGCTGATCCAGCAGTTCCTGCCAGAATGCCCGCAGAAAATACCCGGATTCCCGGCCCAACATCAAGGAACGATCATACTCCCTGGTATCCCAGCACCAGTCGCAGTCAAAGTCCAAGGCCCCGCGAATCTGCATCACCGCCAGTTCCCGCACGGCCTGGATATAGAGGGGGCGAACCGCGCGCAGATCCATCACGCCGCCGGGGCCGCGATGAGCCTCCACCAGATCATGGAGCTTCACATCCCCCAGATCCTCAAAGAGGAGCAACCCCGTTGCTTCATCCCAGCCATACTGGGCGGGAACCCGGACACCATGGGCGTGAAGATGGCTGCCAATCATCCGCGCCGCCTTCGCCTCCCGTAAATCCGGCCTGGTCTGCCCCGCAGGTGCCACTGCCAGACAGAGCCTCTCTCCATTTTTCCGCATTACCCGCAAGAATCTCCGGCTGGAGCCGTCTCCACTCAGGCGCTGGATCACCAGGGATGCCAGTGACTCATCGGCCTCCTTCCGGGAGACAAGACCGGCGGCCCGGAGCAGAGAGGCCAGGATCGGGATAATTTCGCTTTCTTTTTCTTGAGTCATGCCTACAATAGTACCCAGTGTCCCAAACACCGTAAAGAAAATAACGGAGCAGTTTCTCCTCCGGCCATTTTACCAAAAATCAAGTGAACCCAGCCTCGTATGCCTCTCTTACAGTCAAGTGATATCTTCCGCGAATCCCTCTTTCGAGTCGACGAATTCACCATCACTTTTGAGCTGGTTCCAGGCCGGGGATCAGGGGGAAAACAGCTGGATGCCACCCTCAGGTTTGCCGAAGAGGCAAAAAAAGATGGCCGGATCAAGGCCCTCTCCATCACCGATAACCCCGGTGGCCATCCGGCCCTTGCCCCCACCCCCTTAGGTCTTGAGATTCAGGCCCTGGGCATTGCCCCCCTGATCCACTTTTCCCTGAAGGACAAGAACCGGAACATGGCGGAAAGCCAGCTCTTTGAATGCCATCGTCACCGCCTCCTCAACCTGCTGGTGCTGGGTGGCGATTATCCCCGATACGGCTACCAGGGCCAGGCCATGCCGGTCTTTGATCTGGACTCTCCCCAGCTTCTGGCCCTCATTCATCGCCTGCACGGCTCCCTTCCCCTGGAAAAAAAGGCCCCCGGTGGCCTGATGCCGCTGCCTGCCATGGATTTCCTCGCCGGCTGCGTGGTCTCGCCTTTTAAGACAACCGAGGCGGAACAGGTCTTCCAGTATGCCAAACTGATCACCAAGGCCCATGCCGGTGCCCATTTTGTCATCAGCCAGCTTGGCTTTGACATGAAAAAATATGAGGAGCTGCTCCTCTTTTCCCGCCACAGCGACCTTGGTGTGCCCCTGATTGCCAGTGTCTTTATTCCCGGCTTGAAGGTGGCCGAGATGATGGTGCAGGGGAGGGTTCCCGGCATTGTCTTTCCAGAATCTCTGCTCAACCGCATGCGCCAGGAACAGACGGCGCAGGACAAGGGGGAAGAGGCCCGATTGCTGCGGGGGGCAAAGATGGTGGCACTACTCAAACAGATGGGCTACGACGGGGTTCATCTGGGCGGCAATAATCTCGATTTCAGCAAGATAGCTTTTCTTCTCGACCAGGCCGATTCCTTGACCAGGAGCGCTGATCTGGAAGAGCTCCGCCGGGAAGTGGACTTTCCCGCACCCGCCACCTGGTATCTCTACCCCGAATCAGGACGACAACTGGAAAGACCCCGGACAGCCCTGACCGCCCCGATCCTGTATCGTATCAACCAGCAGATCCACGACAGCGCCTTCAAGCCGGAGGGATTCCTTTTTCCCCTGGCCCGGTTCATCAGTCTGCGCTCTGATCCACACAGGCAAATCCGCCGGCTGTACACCAGCTGTGAGCGGCTGCTCAAAGCCATTCTCTTTCGCTGCCGTATGTGCGGGGACTGCACCCTGGCCGAATCCAACTATCTTTGTCCCCAGTCCGGCTGTCCCAAAAAAATGATCAACGGCCCCTGCGGCGGCTCTCTGCATGGCTTCTGCGAGGTTTACCCGGAGGAGAGACTCTGTTTCTGGGTCAAGGTTTATCAGCGCCACCCGGTCAGTTCCCCCAAAGAACTGTCCCTCCGGTTTCCTCCACTCCCGCCGAAGGATTGGGCGCAGCAGGGAAGTTCGTCCTGGCTCAATTATTTTACCGGCCGCGACCACAACAAGCTTGGCTCTGAATCGACCAGGCCCTGACAGTACCAAAGCTTGTGCCTGGACCTTGCCGCTCATCTGCGGCGCTACATGGCCACCAGTTGATCCACGACCTTGCGCCCGCAGGCAACCCGCACGCCATCCCACACCACTGATCGCTGGAGAGAGACATCCCTGCCAATGACAGCATCATCCCCCACGCAGACCCAGTCGCGCAGGGTGACGTCTCTTTCCAGTTTTGCGGTATCGCTCAGGCAGTACCTTGACGATATGCCGGGTTTTTCTCCACACTGATCATGCGAAAACCTTCCGGCTGCCTCTTGCAGCTCCGGCCAGAGGGGAATCCTGCCGGTTAACAGCCCGCCATGCAGTGCCAGATAATCCTCCACCGTTCCCATATCTGTCCAGAAGCAGTCATCCACCCGCGCCGCGACAATCCGCTCCCCCTGCTTCAGCAGCCTCCGATAGCCATCAATAATTGAGTATTCTTCGTCGGCTGGAATTCCTTCCAGCACCCTTGGCTCAAGAACATGCAAACCGGTAAAGGCCAGCACCTGCCCCGGGGTGCGATCATCAAAACTGCAAATATGCCCCTCCCGCACCGCCACCGTATTGAACCGGGGGCAGTCATGCATGGCCATGGTCACTGCCCCGCCATTTTGAATATGGCCTTCATAGAGATGACGGTAATCAATGGTGTGATAGATATCGCCATTGGTCACCAGCACCGGCTCGTCACGAAACCGGGCCAGGGCCAGCCGCAGACCGCCGCCGGTGCCGAGGATGGAGGTTTCTTCCTGGATCAGGACGCCAGGGATTTGCTGGAGGGCACGGACGATCTGGTGGCGCAGATGATGACAGTTGACCACGATATGATCAAAACCCGCCCGTTGCAGACGGGCAATGGTGAGCAGCAGCAGGGGTTGATTGAGGATGGGAAAGAGGGGTTTGGGGCGAAGGAGGGTATGGGGCAGCAGACGGGTTCCGAACCCGGCGGCCAGGATCATGGCCTGCATCACAGGGGCGAAAGGGAAAATTTTGAAAGAAAAAGTGGCATTAAAACACCAGTGTTCCGTCAGGATTTTCAACCACCCCGACCACAACCAGACCGGCCCTGTCAGCCGCCTTCACCATGGCCTCACGATCAAAGAGCAGCGATTGTCCAGCCTCCACCGCCAGCACCGCCGCCTTGACAGAAGCCAGGGTCTCCACTGTTTTCAGTCCGGTGGCCGGCAGGTCAAAACGAAAATCCTGGGATGGCTTCTTGACCTTGACCACCACCGCCTTTTCCTTGGCCAGTTCACCGCCCCGGATGATGGTGGCGTCTGTCCCTTCGATGGCCTCCACCGCCAGCACCGTTCGATTCCTCACCACCACGCACTGTCCGATATCCAGCCGACCCACGGCCCGGGCGTTGTGCCAGCCAAACTCAATGTCCAGGCGCTGCTCATGGCTGGGCTTCTTTTTGCTCAGAACTCCGACGGGGAACAGGAGGTGGCGCAGATACAGGGTGGACTCCAGCACCCTGATCTCTTCACCTTCCAGGGCTCCAGCCACTGCCCGGAGAATGGCGTCGTCCTGTCTGCGATCGATCTTGTTCCACAGGGTCAATCCCTTTAAATCAGGAAAGACATCGCGGAAGACCTGGGTCTTGGTGATCGCTCCCAGGAAAACGGTCTCCCCAACCCCTTGTTCACGAAAAAAATTTATTATTTTTCCAAGTTGACCAAGCTTTACCCAGCAGACCACATCGGCAGCTTCGGCCACCTCGGGGAGCGTTTCCCCCTTATGCGCAATCACCGCGACCACCCGGCCCGCTTCTTTCGCGGCCTTGATGAAGAGAAGGGGAAACTGGCCGCTTCCGGCAATGACACCTATTTTTTCAGGATACACACGCATGGAATACTTTGCACCACAACAGCCATGAGCCGTTGTCGTAAAGGGATCGTTGTTGAAACATCAAAGAGATGGCAGACGCAGACGGTTGCGCCCCTGCCATTGCTGGAACGAGTTATGAAATGAGACGGGGAGAGTGAACATTTCATTCTGTCCTTGTGCTTATTGGTACAGCCGCGCCAGGCTGCAGCCCGAAAATGGCTGATGGTTGGATGCGGCATAAGGTGCCGTAATAAATGAGCTTAAGGGACTGCTCATCATGGTAGCAC
>JACDZJ010000423.1_pt1 | contig 11855 bp, 13 predicted proteins | sample 7365721 | NCBI WGS metagenome assembly JACDZJ01 (sample SAMN15143480, study PRJNA637477) | pond metagenome | biome: freshwater wetland ecosystem [ENVO:00000243]; feature: pond [ENVO:00000033]; material: pond water [ENVO:00002228]; isolation source: pond water containing pink berries ... | reverse complement strand
TATGCCAAATATTTCAACATTTTATGTCGCATTCTAATGTGACAAAGTAGAAATAGTTACGAAAAAACAAGAATAGAATCTGCGAAAGGCACTGATTTTCCCTCAGCCCTGACGTTTCTTTCGGGGAACAGGCAGGCTTTCCCATTGTTTCCCCAGGAGTGAACCGGGGGCGGCAGACCATTCACCCCGGATGCTGAAAGTTGTATGCACGATCCACATAGTCCCTGTTCCGTTGCGAGTGACGTTGAATGGAGAGCTGAAAATTCAGTGGATTTTTGTCTTGACTCAATGAGCCATTATGGTTTAGAACAATTCCATATGAGCAACCCATGAATGGGTTGCAGAACATCACCACTAACATTATGGGAGGCTCAAGATGCAAGGTAACGTTATTGCAGATGAATTCAAAAAGATGGTATGGATTAGGGACAAAGAAGGAAAAGAGTATGCCTGTACCCTCGGCGATATTAAAAATATCAAAAAAATTGAGGATATGACTGAAGAGGAGAAGAAAAACTGCCTGGATTTGAGCAACGTGCTTGGTGACAGCTGGTAAGCATTTTCTCTTTCGTCAGTTCTGCCCCAATGATGCCACGGTCTGGACCCAATCAGACTGTGGCATTTTTTTTTAATCGATACAGCAGAAAGCCATCGAAAACGGTGATTTTACCGTTTCCACACAGGGTGGGCCTCACTGTATGCCTCAGTCGGAAATGGCGAACAGCCCCTGTTGCGTCAATGAGAGAAAAGTTACCTCAGTTTCCGGAACTCGGCATGGCATGGGGTGCTGTGGCTTATCCATGAGCCGACCTCATTCTTTCTCTGTTTCAGAGAGCTTCTTTGTTCCTGGTTTAAGTTGAACCAAAAAATAACCAAGGGAAAGGGCCAGAACGATTGCCGCTATTCCCATCAGAGCCTGTCCTGAGTATTTTTCGACATCCAGGATAATAACCTTACGCGCAATGGCGATAATGGCAACGGCCATGACAATTTTCGCATGATTGACATTGTTGCTTGAATAGGTTTTGGCAATGGTTTCAAGGAGTTCCAGGCCAATCAGCACCAGCATAAACAGGCCGAATATCTCGAACAGCTCATTTATTTCGAGAAGGAAAATTGGCGGGGTGATAATATCTTTGATGATGATCCATCCCAGTTCGATGGTTGCGAGCATGACAACCAAAGACATCATGACCAGTAGAGAGATGAAAATGACTCTCTCGAATTTCCTGATTGCTTCTATCATCGTATCTCCTTTGTGTGTTGAGTTGCGTTTACACCTCTGCGATTTCTGATGCATTTATCGAGCGATATTATTGGCAGGACGATTGCCCCCACCGCCATTGCGAAGATCCAGGCCCGACCATCAAGGGGCGCGGAGTTGAAAAGCGTCTGCAGCGGCGGCAGATAGATGAAGCACACCTGGAGCACAAGCAGAAAGCCTATGCCGATAAATATAGGCGGGTTGCTGAAAAAGCCCTGAGCAAAGAGCGAAGAGTGGAGGGACCGGCAGTTGAGCAGGTAAAAAATCTGGGTGAAGGTGATACTTGTCACACAGAGGGTCTGCGCTTCAGAGAGGGCCAGGGCATGCCGGGCAATCGTCACCGGCTCTGGACCAACGATACGGTAGTATTCCCAGAGGAACAGCCCGCAGGCGCCTGCCGCCATCAGGATCCCGACAATAATCAAGCGGGTGATAATGAAACCCGAAAAAATCGGTTCGTCGGGAGAGCGCGGTCGTCGTCGCATGGCATTCGGCTCCAGCACCTCAAAGGCCAGAGGGATTGACAGGGTAACACTTGCCACCAGATTGATCCACAGAGTCTGACTGGGAGACATGGCCATAAGAAGTTCATGAACACCATCAACCTCGATCGTCGGAAAGAAGAACATCGAGACCGAGAGGGTGCAGGCCAGGCCGAGATTGGTGGGCAGGACAAAGGCCAGAGATTTAATGAGGTTGTCGTAGACCCGGCGCCCTTCCTCCACCGCTGCCGTGATGGAGGCAAAGTTATCGTCCATGAGGACAACCTTGGCTGCTTCCTTCGATACCGCTGTGCCGGTTATACCCATGGCAATGCCGATGTCGGCGCGCTTGAGGGCCGGTGCATCATTGACACCGTCACCGGTCATGGCAACAACGTGGCCCTGGGCCTGCAGGGCCTCGACGAGCTGGATTTTATGCTCCGGGGCAACTCTCGCAAAGACATTGGTACTCATGGCCGCATCCTGCAGCTGCCTTTCGGAGAGACCGTCAAGGTCACGGCCCGACATGGCGCTTTGTCCCTGCGGCAAGAGACCGAGCTGGCGACCGATTGCCTCGGCCGTCACAGGATGATCGCCAGTTATCATTTTGACCGTAATTCCGGCGCTATGGCAGACCCCGATGGCGTCCATTGCCTCGGTTCGGGGCGGGTCGATCATGCAGAGCAAACCTGCAAACTGCAAACCACTGCGGACCGACTCCGGTTGGATCTGCTTTGCCGAGACGTTTTTCTTTTGCGCGAAAGCGATCACCCGCATGCCCTGGCGGGCGTAAGTGGCCATGGCGTCATTGATGCGGGCCAACTCCTCTTCGCTCAGGGTGCAGCGTTCAAGGACACTTTCAGGGGCACCTTTCAGAAGGATATTCTGTTCCCCGTCAATGATGTGCAGGGTGGCCATGAATTTACTGTCCGACTCGAAGGGGATGACGTCCAGACGAACATAATGGCTGCGCAGATCCTGGCTCGCAAGGCCTGCCTTTTCAGCGGCAGCAACCATTGCCGCCTCGGTTGGATCACCGGTGACGGTCCAGATGTTGTGTGCAAGGCGCAGCACGGCATCATTACAGAGGATGGCTATGGTGAGCAGATCATCGAGGGCAGTGGGGAGTTCAGTGAGACGGGTACCATCGCGTTCGATTTCCCCGTCCGGAGCATAGCCGATACCGGAAAACCGGTACTCCTGCCCGGCCAGCCATGCTACCTGCACCGTCATCTCATTGCGGGTCAGGGTGCCGGTCTTGTCAGAACAGATAACAGTGGTGGAGCCCAGGGTTTCCACCGCCGGGAGGTGCCGGACCACCACATGCCTTTCGGCCATGCGCTGAACGCCTATGGCGAGGCATATGGTAATTACCGCCGGAAGACCTTCAGGGATTGCCGCCACTGCCAGAGAAACGGCGACCATAAGGGATTCGCCAAGGGGAGCATCTTTGACCCATATGCCGAAAGTAATGAGAATGGCCACCACAATAACCACCGCCGCAGTAATGCCATTGCTGACTTTGGCAAGCTGACGAGTCAGAGGGGTTTCCATCTGCCCTGTCTTGTTGAGCAGGGCATTAATGCGGCCCAGCTCAGTGCTGCCGCCGGTGGCGACCACAACTCCGGTGGCAGTGCCTTTTAAAACAAGGGTTCCGCTAAAAGCCATGCATACCCGGTCGCCAAGAGGGGCGTCTTGGGCAACGGCATCGCTTTTTTTTGCCACAGGCAGGGACTCACCGGTGAGAGCGGCTTCTTCGACCAGGAGGTTCTTGACCTTGATCAGCCGCAGATCAGCAGGAACCTTGTCGCCACTCTGCAAGGTCACGAGGTCGCCAGGGACCAGATTTTCGGCGGGAACGGTCATTGACTGCCCTTCCCGATGGGCGGTGGCAAATTCCGGCATCATGTCTGCAAGTGCCTCGATGGCTTTTCCTGCCCGGTACTCTTGCACAAAACCAATAATGGCGTTCACAACCACCGCACTGAAAACCACCAGGGCATCAGTAATTTTTTGCAGGCCGATCGCCAATGTACCGGATGCAATCAAGAGCCATCCAATCGGGTTGTTTATCTGACGCCAGAAAATCAGCCAGGGGCTGTCATTTCCCTTACGAAGGAGGGTGTTGGCGCCATAGTGTTGCAGCCTTTCTGCTGCTTCACTGCTCCTCAACCCGCTGAGACTTGTCTGAAAATCGGATATGACATCCTGATCTGATAAGGCATGCCACGGCATACCATCTGATTGTGCAATGTTTTCACGCATAATGAGTGCCCGTCCGGAAAAACTAAAAGAGATTGAAGGTGTTTCAACGAGGGAATCCATCTGACGCAAGGAAGTGGCCACCCCTTGCCGTATCTGGGGTCACGACCAAGCGGCCCCATCCAAGAGTGGGTTTCCTGTTTCATCGCCTTGTGAATAAGACCGCAACGATCAGCCCCGTTGGGTGAGTTTCGTCCCTTGCCAGTTGGCGCAACCCGACATCCAAGGGGCTATTTGGTTCAAAAAATATCCCGTTTGTTTCAGAGTCAAGACAGAATGTGCTGAATATTTTGCCGCTACCTGACAAGTTGTATGAGTCAACAGAAAGAGAGAGTAATCATTTATTGAAATCGGCGGTGATTTCCTGCAAAAAAACGCACTTTTTCAAGTGGGAGGATCTGTGCTCTGAACAACCATCCCCCGGCGCCATGGGGAGAACACTCCAGCTCGGGGCCACTTGCGCTGAGGGGACAGCCTCTTTCATTGTTAGAGATTTTTGCGTTCGAACCAAACAAACATCCATAGAATGCCCGCGCCGAAGACAGGAACAATAAGCCAGGGAGAGATATGCAAGACTTCGACCAGCCCGATTTTTCCAAAGTCCTTCCATGCTAAAACCGTGGACTTGAAAAGAGGGTAGAGCTCGGCGTAGAGAGCAGCCCCAACGACCATGCCGGCAATGGCGAAGACTGCATGCCAGCGCCCTTCGCCCAGAGCCCCTATGGAAGTGCCCGGACAGAATCCCATCACCGCCCAGCCGCAGCCGAAAAGGCCGCCTCCAACCAAAACAGCGCCCATATTCATGGCCTTGTGGCTCAGGACAATGATTCCGGTACCGGCAAGAAGCTGAATTCCAACCATGCCGACCAGTATGGCTGACAGCATGAATTTGAAGATCGTCATGTCCTTCAAAAGCATGGCCCCGACCTGCTTCTCAAAGCGCAGGACGCGGCCCTTTTGCAGAAGAAACCCGAACGCTGTCCCTGTAATCAACCCGAGTATCTGTTCAAAGCTCATGATGCTCTCCTCCTGTAGACAAGTCCGGCAACGAGAACCCCGGTTCCGAAGAACATGGCCAGGGCGATAAAGGAGCTGACCGACAACTGCATCATGCCGCTGAGACCGTGTCCGCTGGGACAGCCGTCTGCCATGCGGGCACCCACCATGGCAAGAACACCTCCCAGGAAAGCGCCTGAGCCTCGTTTTCCGATTGATGGGCCAAACCGTTCTTCCCAGGTCGGCGGGACACTCTCCCACTTGAAGCTCTTGTCGGCTGTGGATGCGATCAAAGCTCCGAAAAAGATCCCGACAACAAGCATGAACTGCCAGTCCACGCGTACTTTCTCCTTCGTGAAATATTCATTGCCAGCGACTCGATCAGGAAAGACTGTCCGTTCAAGCAGTCCCGCAGCACGCACAAAAGTCGTTGATGCGCCAAGGTAATTCGTCTTTCCCATCCATTGAGTCGTTGCATACACCGAAACGATCGCCAACACCCCCACCAAGGCTCCTGCCAGATACGGACTCCATCCACCATCTTCTGTCTTCAGTCTCATCGTCATCTCCTCTTTTCATGTGCCTGTTTCGAACGCAAAGCTAAGGGGCTGCGTGGTTATTTTGCACCAGCCTCTACTGTTTGCTGTTTTTCTTGGGACCAGGTTTTTGCGGCCTTAAAATCCGCCTTGTTGTGATTTCCAGTTGATCAGCAAACATATCATCCCCCAAGGGTCGACCGGTGGAGTGATGACGGTGCAGCAGATCGACTTCCTGCTCTGGCGTCGGCATCAAAATGGGGCGCCAGTGAGGAACCGGGCCCAGATGTCCACATCATATTTCCTGCACCAATGGGCCATCAGTTCCAAATAAGCCAGATAATCGTCGTCGCAGAAGAAGGTCTGCTGGCGGCGATTTCCGCGCCGGGTGACATGATGGGGGCAGCCAGGGGCTATGACTCGTGCGATTCTTGCCATGGTGAAAGTATAAGCCGCACGAGTCCTGAAGAGTCAACGATAACTATCCTGTCCCTGGAATCATCCGGAATCTTTTCGGATTCCCGCTGAAAAATGAAGGCTGACCCGAGTGAAACTCCCTGATACTTTTCAGATCTTTTTCCCAAGAGTCAACCCTTCTCTCAGTAAGCGCCGGACAATCCGCCATACGCCTGCGGCCAGTTGGAAGAACGAGACGGCGAAAGGACTGGTCCCCACCCATACCAGCCCGGCCACCAGCCAACAGCCACGAGACAGGGTGCGGACACGCCCCTTGCGGCTGGCGGTGACGGCTCGTGCCAGGATCACCTGGGGCGGCATTGGGCCCGCGCTTTGTCTTTGAGCATCACCGCGCAGCCAGACGCCCTTTTCGCCCAATCGGACGACACGATGGAGGACGTAGCATCCCGGCTCGGCCTGGGCCAGGACGATATCCCCACACGCCAGGGGGCGGTCCAGCGGCGCCAATTCAACCAAGTCACCGTCGTGGATAAATGGGATCATGCTGCCACCGCTCACGGTCATGGATACGTGCTGGCCGCGCTGTAGGGCGTCGGCCACAACCGGCATCAGTTCCTGGCTGGGAACTCTCACAGGACCGAGCGCACCAGGTCAACGACCTGCCTCTCCGGTCGGCAGCGAAGACGATAGACCGGCACCCGGCTTAGAATTTCACCAAGGTTGGTCAAGGCGAGGTGCATCAGATCCCTGTCCCAATAGGGAAGAAAGGCGCGTGCCAGAATGAGCGGGGCGGCCGCGGCCGGAGCCAGCAGTTCCATGCTGTTCTCGGCTGCCTGCTCAAGCACGATCAGGGCCGCCAGGGGCGCGGCATGGTTCCGCGCGATTTCGGCCGTACCGCCCCAGGGAGTCCCATAACAGCGCGGGCTGCCCCGCTCCACCCGCACGGCAACGCGGTCATCGTTCATCGCGGTTACCCCCGCTTCCTGGCACCACAGTTCGGCCTGGGTGCTTTTCCCTGCCCCGGAATGACCGATAAAGACGATGCCCTTACCGTTGTCATCGAGGCCGGAGGCGTGCAGGACCAGCCCCTCGGTAAAGAGGATGGTGGTCCGTAAAATGAGCTCCCCCGCGCCTAAGGCAAGAAGAGACTGCCACCGTTGGCCATGGCGGTGTTCGGTAAGGTTCAGCTCATCCCAGGACGGGTTGGCGCAGAGCACGCCCTGCGTCTGAGAGCTTCCATCCTCCGCCGGGTAATGCAAGGCGGCGTAATACCGCCCTCCGCCCCGGTACATCGTCCAGATCGAGCCCGGGTCATAGATCAGTTCACCCAAGGGAACCGGAGCCTGGGTGCTTTCTTGCCAACACAGGGCAACACGCCGCAGCGGCTGCTCAGGCACCCCGAAAAACGCGCCCAAACGATCTTCGATGTCCATCTGGGCGGCGGCAAGGGGGCTGGTCAGGGCGATTGTGATGCGGGCGATAGTGATGGGAAGACTACTCAGAGTGGGGGCCATAACGCTCCTTGCGGGCATGGGCGATCTCGCACAGATAGGGTACTGGTTCAGAGAGACTTCCGGTCTCGAGAACCGAAAACGCCGGGCAGCGCGGGCAGTAGTCACGCACCTCGCAGGCCCGGCAGAGCGGCGCGAGAGGCGGCGCGGAATCGACAAAGGCCTGGACCTCTTGCCAGGCCTCACGAAAACCGCTTTCCAAGGGCCGCGCCGCCGGCTGGATCAGATCCAGGCAAGGGCTCATCTCACCCCGGGAGTTGACGACGAAGGCAGCCTTACCAGCAGCGCAGTAAAAATTCTTCTCGTTTTCAGATGGTGCCCCCCGCAAGGCGCGTTCTCGCCATTCGCTGGCGGAGGCGCGGTCGGTCGCTTCAAGCTCCACGCACTGGGCGGCGGACATCCGGCAGCCTGCAACCCCGCAAGGGGCCTGGTCACGCCGTTTCGTGAGCAGCCAAGCCGCCGAGAACGGCAGGTCCCAGGCGGCTGCCATCTTGCGCATGGCCTCCAGCTCACCGACGTTGCGCGTGGTGAGAGTGGACTTCAACCCCAGCGGCACTCGATATTTGCGGAGCGCTTCGATGCCGGCGAGGCAACGCCCAAAGCTGCCCGGCACGCCGGTGACGGCCTCATAGGTGGCGGCGGTGGCGCCGTAAAGGGTGATCTCGGTGCGGCTGGGCGGCGCCTCGGCCAAGCGTCGGGCAATGGCGTCAGTAATCAGCGTCCCGTTGGTAAAGAGGGTGAGGAGCAGACCGAGGCGGGTAAGCGGGGTATATATCTCGAAAAAGTCGGGTCGCAAAAAAACTTCGCCACCGGTCAAGAGCAAAAAGACCATGCCGTTCTCCATCGCCTGGAGCGTCAGCTCGAGCCAAGCCCGGGGTGAGAGTTCCCCGGCGCGCAGGGCCGCATGGCCTGCGGGTTGGCGCACATAGCACATGGTACAGTTGAGGTTGCAGCGCTCGGTCAGTTCAAAGGTTCCATTGACCGGCTGGCGCCGCTCAATCGCACGGCGGCCGAGTTCACCCACCAGTGGCCCATACTCGGTGGGCAGGCCGCCAGGCGCGGTCATTCTTCCAACAGGCCGAGACGGGTGATTTCGGCAAGAAAGGTCTGGATATCGGCACGGGCGACGGCGGACGGCACCTCAAAGCGCTCCGCCACGGCGGCGATCAGCTCATCCAGGGTACGTTCCTGGTCCAGCAGCGCCCAAATAAAAGCGGCGGTCTCGTTGAGGGTCATCAGGCCGTTCAAATCGAGGACTCGGGCACCAAGCGGCACCAGCAGATTTTCCCCGGCGATATTTTGCATCATGCAGTCTGTTTTATGTTTCATGGTGTTTTCCAGTCAACAAGAGCCGCCCCTGAAAGGCTACCCGGAGGCTTTCAGGGGCGGCCTCACAATTTTTACATTCTGTATGGGAAGGAAGATCGAAATATGAAATATTTCTTTCTCCCTGGATCGCGCTGGCCCGGTTCCAAACTTCCTGTCAACCCCATGACAAGTCGTGCACCTCAAAGACTCCCCTGGTTCGAACGGTGCTCCATCCATGGGGAAGATGCCTGGGGATCAAGGTTGAGAGGGGCTTACCTAGCTTATATAAGGATTCCTAACACATATAGGTATAGAAGCATTATCCTTGCGACATGCCAACAATCTCTCCTCCAGTTTCAGGGGGACAAATGTTACCTTGGGGGGAGTGTATGGCTGTTTTTGGGTGGTTTTCGTTTTCTCTGTCTTCATCGTCCGTATCCTCGAGTGCTTGCTTGCATTATTTTGCCAGAAAAAGGGTCCCTTGTTCACGGCAGATGCCAATTCATGTTGAATTCGCATCTGGAAATTCGCGCCCGGCTCCCTGGCACCGCCCCATTCTCCTTCACTGGTTATTGGGGCATGGACTCCGCCCCCGCCCCGGAAGTTCCTGTGACCGAATATTAGTTCTTTGATGTGCCGCTGTCGACTGCAAAGTGCGCGACAAGATGGCCTTTTTTTTATGAATCCTCGCTCTTTCGTCTGGGGAAACTGGAACTGTTCGAAGCATGAGCGTGTCTGTCAGGAAAGGCCAAGCCCTTCCGGTGTACTCGCAAAAAAACTCGCAACCTTGACTACCCTGCCACTCCATCCTGACCTGAAAGTGTCGATGACCAAGGGACGGCAACCGTCCCGCCTCGCCTCCGGCGTGGCTCAAGCTCAGGGACATGAGCAGAGGCCAATCGAAAGCTCTGTGTTCGTGACCCTGAAAAATAACAACCAGTTTCCCCCCTTGAAACAGCGAGGAGCCTGAAAGTCTTGCACCTCAAAGACTCCCCTGGTCCGAAAGGTGCGCCATCCATGGGGAAGATACCTGAGGATCAAGTTTGAGAGGGGGGCTTACCTAGCTTGCAGCTATAGGCCCACCTGGACAACTAGCAGGATGGTCATACACCTTGAGACATGCCAACAATCTCTCCTCCAGTTTCAGGGGGACAAATGTTACCTTGGGGGGGGTGTATGGCAGTTTTTGGGTGGTTTTTGTTTTGTCTGTCCTCATCGTCTGTCTCCTCGAGTGCTTGCTTTTATTACCAGAAAAAAGGTTTCTTGTTCAAACAAATGACCATTCATGTTGAATCCGCATCGTGAACTTCCCAGAAGTTCTTTGGACCGTCTCTCAAATCCCCTATCCCGCAGAAAATTCAATATCCTGTCCTCCCGAGGAAAGACAGCAAGAAGGACTTCACCCTCTGGAAAGAATCCCGAAGATTAGCGGGGATTCTCATAAAAGATATACGAGGTTGAATAATCGCTGAACTCAAAATAGACCTTTGACTCATTGGCATCGGCTATCCCATTCAGATTTTCATCCATGATCCCATACCCGAAACGATAGGGGCGATCCACCCCGCCGGTGGTGGATGCGGCGGTGGTGAGTTTGTCAATCTTCAGAAATCGCTTCACCAATTTTTCACCAGCATACACCTCCAGGACTCCATTGGTGCCGGTCCAGTTCTGCACCGCTCGGCCAAACTTATTCTGGGTCTCCTGGGTGCATCCGGCGAGCAGGAAAAGGGCTGTCACAATCAAACCAGTCTGTTTCATGGAAAAATCCTCGTGTCATCACTACAATTCAATCAGCAAACCTCAAAAAAAGTTCATGCTGACCACCTTTGCCGACGCCGGCGCCGTTCATCATCGGGGACACCTTGAACCCACCCCGCGGCGACACCCCCGGTTTCACCGGGAAAAAATCATGCTCAAGGCCCGATAAACAAGCTTGGCCGCCAGAAAATCCGCCGCCGGATGACACGCCTGGGGCACCAGACCAATCACATCCAGGCCGACAATCCGTTTTTCACTGACCACCTGGCGGATCAACTCCAGCAGCATATACCAGTGAATCCCGCCGGGTTCGGGTTTCTCCACGGAAGGCATCAGGGAGGGATCCAGGACATCAAGATCGATGGTGACATACACCGTGTCGCTGAGCATATCGAGGGCGTCCATCGCCGCGCTCACCCCGTGCCGATGGAGATCACGGGCATAGACCATGCGGTCAAGATCCACCTTGCCCCGCTCCTCGCGGTCCATGCTGCGAACGCCGATCTGGACTGCTTCGCACATCTCCCTGACCCTGGTGGTCACGCAGGAGTTTCCATACTCTTCGGCGACAATGGGACGAAGATCAGCATGGGCGTCAAAATAGACCACACTGAGATCACTGTGACGCTCCAGGGCCGCCTGGATCAGACCGATACTCACCAGATGCTTGCCGCCCAGACCCACCACCAGCTTGCCGTCACGGAACAGGGGCGCCGCCTGCTGACGCACCTCGTCAATCATGTCGATGGTGTTTTCCTTGGCCGATACCGACGGCAGGGTGCAGATTCCCTGCCGGTAAACCTCGGAGTTTGTTTCGATATCAAACAATGAAAGACGGGAGGAAGCGGCCAGGATGGCCTGGGGGCCCCGATCAGAACCTTTGAGCACTGTGGCTGTACCATCGTAGGGAATGGGCAGGACCGCTATCTTTGCCGTTTTATAGGCGCTGTATTTTTCAGGAAGGGCAGTAAAATTCATGGATGTCACTCATATTCCCTCTAAGACGGCAGACTCCCCTGCCGCGGGTTTGTTGCCCCTGAGACCCTTCCGCGGAAATTCGGACCAGGGCGCCCTGGAAAGGATGCTGACTCTTTCCGATCAAGGACATCACTTGCAAAAAAAGCAATCCTGATTCTATAACAGAACCAGCATGTTCGCAAGAAACCATCGTATCAGGACCCAAATAAAAACCCACCAGGGGTGGCAGGACGACACGTTCATCCTTCAGCGGCCCCGGCAGCGCCACTCCAGAGGCGAGAAAGAGGTCCGCGAAGCGGACTGGTTCGTCCATGAAGGCCGATGACGAAGGAGATGGGGC
>JACDZJ010000422.1_pt1 | contig 11925 bp, 8 predicted proteins | sample 7365721 | NCBI WGS metagenome assembly JACDZJ01 (sample SAMN15143480, study PRJNA637477) | pond metagenome | biome: freshwater wetland ecosystem [ENVO:00000243]; feature: pond [ENVO:00000033]; material: pond water [ENVO:00002228]; isolation source: pond water containing pink berries ... | reverse complement strand
TTGCCGTGGCAAATAACGATTGATCCTTTTCTAGGGGTGCTGAGTAGTTACGAAAGTTCATGTTTTTATTAATAATTTGTTCAATGATAAGTTGTTCTAAAGACGATAATGACAACCCTGAACAGCTTCCAAAATTGACAACAAAAGGTTTAGGATCATTTGGTTGTATGGTAAATAGTGAAGTTTGGCTACCTCGGAAACTTCGGATTCCATTATCAAGTTCATTACCTGAATTGGATGTAATTTATTCTAATCAATTTGGAAATCTCACAATAATGGCCAGAAGAGAATATAACTCAAGTATAAAATATGAGGCTATAAAATTAGAAGCTGACTCTGTATTCAATAATGGAAACTACATTTTTAAAAAATTTGATGATGGTCTTATTGACCCTCCCTCAACATATTTTGAACGAGTGACTAACAAGGATAGTAAATTATTTAATCTATCATATTCTTCTAATAATCTTAGTATTATATATCTTGATACAATTCAAAAATTATTTCAGGAACTTTTGAAATAGTTCTATTTGATAGTATTGATAATAATAGAATAATAGTTACTAAAGGTGTATTTGATTTAAAATATATAAAGCCATGAAAAGAACAATATTAATTTCAATAATGTGCATATTTTTACTTAGAGTATTTGCACAGATTTGTGACAATTCGATAACAGCAACAATTCCTTACTTATCAGGGTATGCAAGTGGTAGCTATACAATATACCCTCGTTCAGGAGGTGTTGCTACTTTGAGGAATTTGCAACATCCAATTATTATTGTTGAAGGTTTTGACTATAGCCAAAATTATGTATGTCAAGATATTTATAACATGATGAATGTGAGTGTTTCTGGTATCAGACTTGCATCAACTCTAAGAAATAGAGGTTATGATTTAATAGTTTTAAATTTTGATAATGGAGGTGATTATATTCAAAGAAATGCATTCTTGTTAGTAGAGTTAATAAATCAAGTCAATCAATATATGGCATTACCTAATGAAAATGTAGTTGTTGGGTACAGTATGGGCGGTTTGGTTTCACGTTATGCACTGACTTATATGGAACAAAACAACATGAACCATGCCACCAGATTATTTATTTCTTATGATTCACCCCAACAAGGGGCAAATATTGCAATGGGGGTGCAATCTCTTTTAATGGTTATTAGAAGTAGTTTAGGTGTATTTTCATTATTGGTTCCAGAACTTCAGGATAGATATTTTGAATTGACTTGCCCTGCTGCAAAACAAATGCTTATCTATCATGACAATGGGGTTAAAGAAAATCCAGGAGATGTGGTTAAACTACCTGAGCATATAAAATTTTTTAACAAATTACGAAATTTAAATATTTGCAATGGTTATCCAAAACTCTCAAAAAATGTAGCAATTACATTAGGCAGTTGTAATGGCAAATTACAACAAAATGTATATAATACAGATATGACACCTGGTGGTATTGCATTTGAATTTTCGTGGACTTACAAGCAAGTCCCATGGTTTGCACTTGCACAAAGTGGATTTGCCGCAGCATTGCCAAGTAAATATTATCCAAATTATCCTTCAAACTATCCTTCCAATATTTATTTGTCATATTTAGGTGGCGTAGTTAATGACTTTATAGCATTACATGCCGCTGGACAACAACCTCTTGATGTAGTACCAGGGAGTAATGTAAATATTTATGAGCAAATTAATGAACAGTTATCAAGAACGATCGGTATTGGAAATTTTTCATCTTCATTAACATTTAAAAGCCCAACTATGATTCCAACTGTATCGGCACTTGATTTAGCAACCAATAACTATTTTTATAATGTAAGTGCAGATCCTAACATTTTATCTTTAACACCTTTCGAAGCTATATTTCATGGTTTTTCCGATAATAGTTCACATTTAGCACCCGCTCGTGATTATAACGAAATACAGTTCGTTTTATATCAAATTTCCGATTTGTCATCACCATCTTGTTATCCATTAAATACATCAAGAGCATTAACTGTTAGAACTATAAAATCAGGTGAAAATGTCATTGAAAACAATGTAGGGAGTATTACTGCACAAAATTATAAAATACTAAGTGGTGGTAAAGCCTCTATCGAAGCAACAACATCAATTACTTTAAGCCCAGGTTTTTTAGCAGGGGCGGGTTCTAAATTCTCTGCTAATATTGTTTGCCTTCCAAAACAATGCGTGTTTACAAACAGTGCATCAACATTGAAAAGTGTGACTGATCAAAGCAATAATTTAAAAAGTAGTTCTCAAAATTATGATGATAATATTATCGCTGAATATGATGCTAAAACAGTTTTAAGTAATCTTGAATCTATTGAGAATGAACTTAAAGAAATTTCAGTTTACCCCAATCCTTCAAATAGTGGATTATTCTATTTATCTACACTTGAATCTGATAAAATTCAGGAAATGTCAATTTTTAATTCCTTTGGTACAGAAGTAAAAAGCTATAAACAATTTAAATCGGTGATAAATCTTCAAGATGAACCTGATGGGATGTATATATTGGGAATTAAAACAAATAATGGAATTAAAACAAAAAAAATAGTTAAAAACAAAAATTACTAACACTAACAAACGCCTATGGTCACATGCTGGATGACTTCCATTCAGCAGTTTTTGCTCCCGTATTCAATTTGTCGCTGTGCGACAGTGAACGCTTCCGCAAATTGCCAAATGCTTATAGCCTCGTTCGTTAAATGATTTTTCTTATCTTTGTCAAACTACCAACCTGCAACGACTATCAACCTATGCCACTAACACAAATTGAAGAATTGCCAACCGAAGATGATTTGATTCAAAAGGAATTTGAGGCACTTCTTTATGATTACAGCAAAACAAATCACCGCCAAAAAATTGAACTTATCACCAAAGCTTTTAATTTTGCTAAAGCTGCTCACAAAGGCATAAAACGCCGTTCTGGAGAACCTTACATTATGCACCCACTGGCTGTAGCACGTATTGCTGTGAAAGAAATTGGTCTTGGTTCTACTTCAATTTGTTCCTCTTTACTTCACGATGTAGTGGAGGATACTGATTTCTCAATAGAAGATATCGAAAATCTTTTTGGAGCAAAAATTGCACAAATTGTTGATGGTCTGACAAAAATTTCGGGTGGCGTATTTGCCGAAAAGGCTTCGGAACAAGCCGAAAATTTCAGAAAACTGTTAATCACCATGTCCGAAGATGTTCGGGTTATTTTAATAAAAATTTCCGACCGACTTCACAATATGCGAACCCTAGGTTCCATGCCAATTGCCAAACAATATAAAATTGCCGGTGAAACACAATATATTTACGCCCCACTTGCCCACAGATTAGGACTTTTCCGTATAAAAACGGAACTCGAGAATCTAAGCTTTAAATTTGAACATCCAGAAACTTTCGAACTGATAGAGTCAAAATTGGCTGTTGACGAAGAATCTCGTAATCTGTTTTATAAAGAATTTTCTGAACCCATTGATAAAAAATTGACCAAAATGGGTTATGAATTCAAACTTCGAGCCCGAATTAAATCGGTTTATTCTATTTGGCGTAAAATGTCAACCCGCAATATTCCATTCGAGGAAGTATATGATATTCTGGCTGAACGTATTATTTTTAAACCCCGCGAAGGCATGAGCGAAAAGGACCAGTGCTGGATGCTTTACTCTGCCATTACAGAATTATACCGACCTCATCCCGAAAGAATCAGAGATTGGGTGAGCACACCTAAAGCAAATGGTTATGAAGCTTTGCATGTTACGGTAATGGGACAGGGTGGAAGATGGGTAGAAGTTCAGATTCGAAGCGAACGGATGAATGATATCGCTGAAAAAGGATTAGCTGCACACTGGAAATACAAAACTGGTGTTGCCGATGAATCTGAATTGGATAAATGGCTGAAAACCTTAAAGGAAATGCTTGAACATCCTGAACCGAATGCCATCGATTTTATGGATACTTTCAAGTTAACCCTTTTTGCTTCCGAAATTTTTGTATTTACACCAAAAGGCGAGATTTTAACTATTGCTCAAGGTGCTACCGCGCTTGATTTTGCATATTCTGTTCATACCGATTTGGGAAATCATTGTATCGGAGCCAAGGTAAATCACAAATTAGTACCACTCAGCTATAGGCTCAATAGTGGTGATCAAGTTGAAATACTAACTACCAAAAAACAAACACCTCAATTAGAATGGCTCGATTATGTAACAACTGCACGTGCAAAAGCTAAACTGAAAGCACTATTCAAAAAAGAAGAAAAGATGTTTGTTTCCGAGGGGCAGAAAAGTATTGAAAAAGCTTTGATTGAATGTGGATTACAATTTAGCAACGAAAATTTGGTTAGAATTCTCAACCATTACAATATAACTCAACGCAACGAACTTTTTTTACAAGCCGGAAAAAACTTGTTAAATCTGGATGATATCAGCAAAATTGTATTCAAAGCAAAAAATCGAAATGTTTTCGTCAAATACCTGAAAAACCCTTTTGGGGGTTCATCTGATAGCAATAAACAACATGAATCTGTCAGTATTGATAGCAAAATTGACCGAAAAAAGCCTATCAAACTGACCGAAGAAAATGCCGGAAAAACTTATAAATTTGCAGACTGTTGTCACCCTATTCCAGGTGATAATGTATTGGGCTATGTAGATGAAACAGAAACGGTTATCATTCATAAACGTCAATGTGAGGTAGCCGACAAACTGAAAAGTAGTTTTGGTGAACGAATTATTACAGCCGACTGGGCAACTCACAAAGTACTTTCTTATATAGAAATACTCGAAATAAAAGGAATCGATAAAAAAGGAATTCTTATTCAAATTCTCAAAGTTATTACCGAAGCATTTGGGGTAAATATCTATAAAATGAACATTGAAACCGATGCGGGTATATTTGTCGGACAGTTTCATATTTATGTACACGACACCGAAGAAATCAATAATTTATGCAGGGATATTATTAAAATTAAAGAAGTAAACTCGGTACGGCGTGTTCAAGAGAAAATCTCATAATTTATATCCATTATGTAATCGATGTAAGCACTTCACAATGAAGATATTCAGTTCATTTTATTTTAATACTATTTCCAACACTAACAAATCTGATTCGTTTATCCTCTAATTTTACAATTTCTTCTTTTTGTTCCTTATAATGACTAAAAGTTTCAAAATGAACTGGTACAACTGTTTTGGGATGGGTGTTTGAGATCAACTTTTGTAACATTTTTGCATTCAAAGTCAATGTCATTACCCAACTTCCTTGACTGGCTGCACCCATATTTGCAATTAATAAGTCAATTTCACGATTCTTCAACGAATTGATTATCATATTCTTGTAAACAGTGTCGCCTGTGATGTAAATTCTTACATTTTCATCTCCTTTTGAAATAGTGAGATAGTAACCGTTGCCTTTTCCTGCAAATAATGCACTTAAAGGATTAACACCATGCACTGTAGGAATTGCTTCAATTTCTATTTTATACCCTTGTGAGGAAATCTGCTTGTTCTCATGCCAATTCAATACAGATACATCTTTTATCCCATTATTTAATAATAGTTCAGATGAGTTTTTATTTGTCACAACGATCGATTCTTGTTTAATTTTTGATAATCCAAGACTGTCAAGATGGTCTTCGTGATTGTGTGTAATTAACCAAATATCAATGCTATTGAATGTTTTTTCATCATATATTGGCTGCTCCATTCTCATTGATTTAAACCAAGTATAGTTCTGAACAGTTCCTTTCTTACACAGAACCGGATCACAGGCAATATTCAAATTACCTATTGATAAAATAAAAGTTGCACCACCAATCCAATAAAATGTCATTTCCATACTCATTGTTTATATGTACTATTTATTAAGCTTGGTTTTATTCAGTGTAAATGCTTTGAAGTACACAGAAGTAAATATAATTTTTGAGTTACAAGGAACTTGAGGTTCACGAAATGGATTTAACCGATAATCAGGGCTAAAACCACTTATTTGTGTAAGAAAAATCACCGTTTTATATTTTTCGGGAATGTATACGTTAAATGCTTTATCTTGTCCAACATTTGTATGCAAAGCCCAAGCAGTCCACCATTCCAACCCATGCCTTGCAATAACAATTGTGCTATCGTCTTTGGTTATTACAGATTTCAGCGTTTTTAAATCATTGTAAGTAATATCATTTAACACTGCTTCTTTAGGGTGTCCAACTACAGCAACAACTGATAATAATGTAATGATGAGTAGAAAGATACTTAAAATCTGAAGTTGTTTTTTATTAATTACTGATACCATTTGAATGATTAGTAAAGTTTGGGGTATGAATAAGAACAAACTAAGCCTTTTGAGATAATCTCCATCAATCATTGGGAATGAGAGTAATATCAAGCAAATAATACTCGAAAACATGATTGCTTTTTGATAAATTAATAATTTTGCATAGTTTTTTATCAAAATAATTATGCCAGTAATTGCAAATGTTAAAGAAATTAATATTATTAAAATATCTGGTGGTTTCAACACTTCGTTAATTAATGCAGGTTTTTCAAAAATCAATGCTCCGATTGTTAACAATCTGTTAAAACGGGATATATCAAATAGAGCAACTATACCCAAACCAAAGATTATCAGCATTGTCAATGGAATAATTGATTTTCGTTTGAATGTAAAAACAACAGACAAACCCAGAAAAAATAATGCAAATATAAACGTACCAAAATGAGTTAACCCTGTAATAATTAGAAATAATAAAGCTAAAATAATTTTAAAAATTTTTTTATCGTATTGATATGAAATAAGATAAGCTACAAAACCAAATAAAAATGTAATTGCAAGTGCATTTTTTTGTAAATCGGACGTCAATACCAGAGGTGAAAAAGAAAGAACACAGAATGCTGAAATGCTGAGGATAAATAATTTTGATGTTACGGGTTGACTCAGGCTCACAATTTTATAAAGAGGTAAAAGAAGTAGTGGAATTGAAATACAATCAATTATTTTAACTACAAACATAGTCAGATTGTCAGAAATAATTAAACCAAAGAGAGATGCAACTTTTATCAAAGCTGCATCTAAATAAAATAAAAAAGGCATATCTGCAAATCCCAAAGCACCAGTATTAAGAATCGATCTTACTTGTAACGGATAATAACCACCATTTACTCCGGGAATTAAATCTTGGGAGAAATTAAAATAGAATCGAAAGCAAAAGGCGATAAAACCTATTAAGAAATAAATACTAATAGGTATTCGGTTTAATTTTTTATTTGATAAATCCATCATATTAAGTTATAATTTAAAAGCATTACTATCAAACAATGTTTAACATCGTATAAATTATTGAACGCTAAAGGATTAATAAAATTCTATTTTTTAGATGTTATCATCAGTGCAAATGTAAAAAAATTTTGTTATTTATTTTTTTATAATTGTTTTTTCCAGATATGAATTTTTCATGGTTTGGATTTTTGTAGAATAAGTTAAGTCTACTTCATACCGATTTCACAAACAATATAGTCCTTTTTATAGCAATTGGTACGAATAAGTCTTATTGTCCTATTTGTTTGTTCGGTTATACATAATCTCGAAATAATTGATATTCATCGGCATTAGCAACTCTAATGATATAAAAATAATCTTGGGTAATTTTTATATATACTGATTGTATTATTTGATTTCACTTCGTCTTCTTTGTATCTTTTAATATTGAAATTAAAGATTCAAAGATTAACAATATTTGTGTGTTTCAATTAATTTCCTATTTGTTTTTAAAGTGATTAAAAAGCTTAATATAAAAATAATTAATAATATAATAAAAGTATTGTTAACTAATGATTACTTCTTTTCCAATTCCAATTCTATTTTTCCCAAATATAATCCACTTTTACCCATTTGTGCAATGACGATTGATTTACCTGCAGCATTTTTTTCAGAAACATTAGTAATCATACTATGCGAATGTCCACCAATGATTACATCGATGTATCGCGTGGAATGCGCCATTTGATAATCCTTTTCGGCGCCTAAGTGTGATAAGCAGATTATCACATCACAATGTTTCATTTTTTTTAAAAAGTTTGACATTTTGAAAGCTGTTTCCAAAGCATCTTTGTATACAATTCCTTTGTAATTGTTTTCAATAATCAATCCCTTTGGTTCAACATTGATAGCCATAATTCCAATTTTTAAACCTGCTTTTTCTACTATCAGATAGGGTTTTACTAAATTGAAAAGTGCTGTATTCTGAAATTGATAATTTGAACTTAATATCGGAAATTTTGCTGTTTGTAAAATAGTAGCCAACGTATCAACACCGTTATCAAATTCGTGATTTCCAAGTGTAATTGCATCGTATTTCATTTTGTTCATAGCATCAACTTCCACTCTTCCATTAAAAAAATTGTAATATGGCGTTCCCTGAGAAAAATCTCCGGCATCAAGCAGAAGTAAATTTTTTTCATTTTCTCTGACTTGTGCTATAACTCCCATCCGTCGTGCATATCCACCCATATCGGATGTTTTCAAAACAGATTTTTCTGTTGCTTCAACCTGACTATGTGTGTCATTGGTATGTAAAATTACCAATTTAATTTTCTGTTGTGCCGAAATTGTAACAATACAAAAAACTATACCAATAGTAATTAGATTAAATTTGTTATTTATATTCATTTTGCTAATTGTCATTTATCAATTGATTTTTATTCTTCCATCCAATTTTGATTCAATTTTATTTCCTTTTTTTGTTTCGTTTTTAATAAAATCGAGTAAAATCTTCCGAACTAATTTACCGGTATTTATCCGCTTTACATATTGCGCCAATTGCACCATTTTGTCATTTCCACCCGCCAAATAATCGTTTGTGGCAATACTATATAATTTATTTATATCCAATGGTTTAGCATTAATACTAATATTTATTGCCTTGCCATTACTGATTTCCATCTTCATACCTGAGACACCTTCGCCTCCCTTGGTGGCAAAATACTGCAATAATTCTAACAATTTGTCACCTTTAAGCCAAAGAATTACTAATTCGTTTTCGAAAGGCATTAATTCAAATACTTTACCAATAGTAATATTTCCTACAGGAATTTCGGTACGCAAACCACCCAAGTTTACAATTGATAGGTCAACTTTTTCGCCCAAATATTCCGAACCAGCTTGTTGGTAAACATCAGCACTAAAGTTGGAAAGTAAACTTTCGGGAGCGTGTCCTCTCATATTTTCTGTCGCTACACCAATAACTTCACTCATCTGAGCGTCCACTTTTAGTTTTATAGGTTGCAAATATGCTTCGTAATTTTTGTCTGCATTTGCTTCTGTGCTACTATCAAGGGCAATTTTGGTTGACAAAACATGGTTAATCATCCAAGTTTTATGATTGCACGATGTACTTAAAATCAGTAATATAGCAAGTGGAATCAGCTTTATTCTATGCATTTTGAGTAATTGATTTAATTTTGAAGGCGAAAGTAATAAAATAAGTTGATGTGCCAAAAAAAGCAAAATTAGCCATAAGGCATTAAATTTCAATTTGAGCAGAGAATTATATTGTTTATAATCTTCTGAAAGCACCAAAATAATGATATTTTCTAGTCAAAATACATATTTCTTGTCTTTATTAAATGACCACTAAATACTCTAGTTGCAAATACAAATACCGATTCACACAATAATTGTGTTGAGCAGCGGAAATAAAAAAAAAGAGGTGATTCTATGTTTAATCGTTAATTAAAAAATGTTAATTATGTTAAAATATCACATCTGACCAATAATTATTAAAAAATTATTACATTTTTTACTCAAGAAGAGACTGATGTTTAAATTTGATTATTTCATTTAAGTAGTTTCAAGTATTTAGTTACGCGTTACAATACTGTTTAGTTGGACATTAATTACATAAAACATATCAATAATTATTACTTATTACTTAATTCTACTTTGACAGATTTATCTAAAAGAAATAGTAACGCGGATTTAGCGGATTATTTTTTGAAATGGTAACTGATTTATACACGGATTAAAAAATTTCATAAATGAAATTTGCAGATTGAAGTTATAGTGTCTCTTTATTTCATCCTAATTTTGACTTGTTAAAATTTAAATCCGAATTATATCTGTTTTTTTTCAATTTATATCTGTTTTAATCTGCGTTATCCGTTAAATCCGCGTTACTATTCTTTTGAATTTCTTTCCTTGAAAATAAATCTTTAATTTATCAAAGTAAAACTAATCACATATTTAAATCAGATTGAAAACTCACAAAAGAAATACTATTGAAAATATTTTTAAAGGATAAAAAAATAAATTTTAGATTTCTGATTTGTTGATGTACTTTTGTAATTGATTGTACGTTTCTGCTTTTTAAAAAAAATATGAAAAAATTCATTTCAGCATTTCTACCTCTGTCATTGATACTTATTTTAAGCTCATGTAACGATATGTATGATGTACCTACACTATCGAATCTACCTGATATAAAAGGTGAAACAGGCAGAATATTTATACTTTCGGAGGGACTTTTCAATATGAACAACAGCACCTTGAGTTATATTAATTTCGATAATAAAACCATAGAATATGACTTTTTTTCACTGCTCAACAGTCGTGGATTGGGCGATACAGCCAATGATATGAAACTATATGGCAACAAACTGTGGATTATTGTAAATGTTTCATCTCAGGTTGAAGTTGTTGATGTTCGCACAGGAATCACAATTCGCCGCATTCCGTTTTTCGACGAAAAAGGGAAATCTCGACAACCCCGTTTTGTTACTTTCAATGGCGAAAAAGCCTATATTTGTTCATTTGATGGAACAGTGACTCGTATCGATACTACTTTGCTCCAAATTGAAGCCATTACCACTTGTGGTCGAAATCCCGATGGAATTGCAGTAGCAAACGAAAAATTATATGTTTCCAATTCTGGAGGATTGGACATACCAAACTACGACAATACCGTTTCAGTATTAGATTTAAATACCTTTACAGAAATAAAAAAAATTACTGTAGGTATTAATCCTTCAAAAATTGAAACAGACACTCATGGTGACATTTACTTGGTTTCTCGGGGCAATAACGGCAATATAAAAGCTAGCTGGCAGCGTATTGATAGTAAAACAGATGAATTGATACAAACTTTTAACAATTTACCAGCAATAAATTTTACCATTCAAAATGATACTGCATATCTTTATAATCTCGACAATGTTACAAATAACTATTGGATAAGAACCTTTGATTGTAAAACCGAAGAAATTATTTCTGATAATTTTATAAGCGATGTTACAAGTATTGAACGACCTTTTGGGATTGCAGTGCATCCCAACAATGGCAATGTGTATATTACTGATGCTCGCTCCTACACTGTGAAAGGCAGCCTGCTTTGTTTCACCAAAAATGGAAAATTGCTTTATAAAATTGAAAACGTAGGATTAAATCCTAATGCAGTGTTGATTATTCCCTAAAACATAATTGGAAAGTCTGATAATTGAAAATTAATTGATTTCTATACATAAGAGTTTATAGCTAGCTAATTCTTCATAAATGCTTAAAAATAAATATTGTCAACAAATACATCGAATCAACTGACTTTATTCCTTTTATTTTACTTTATCCCTTTGCAGATTAAAAAAAACACTGTATATTTGCACCCGCTTAACAAAAATGGCGTCATAGCTCAGTTGGTAGAGCAAAGGACTGAAAATCCTTGTGTCCCCGGTTCGATTCCTGGTGACGCCACAAAAAAAGCACTTAAACAGAAATGTTTAGGTGCTTTTTCTTTTATTTGGTTTTGCGTTCAGTGTGTTATGGAAATAGTTATGAATTCTTTGCCATCGTGCAAAGATAATATGGTTTCATGTGTGTGAAGGTTGATTATTAACCTGAGTTCGGGATAAGAATTTTAAAATTCAATTGATAATTGAGGTG
>JACDZJ010000421.1_pt1 | contig 11965 bp, 14 predicted proteins | sample 7365721 | NCBI WGS metagenome assembly JACDZJ01 (sample SAMN15143480, study PRJNA637477) | pond metagenome | biome: freshwater wetland ecosystem [ENVO:00000243]; feature: pond [ENVO:00000033]; material: pond water [ENVO:00002228]; isolation source: pond water containing pink berries ... | reverse complement strand
TTGGCTCCTCTTTTTTCAATCTAATCAAAATTCTTTTTACCGGACAACAGTGATTCCAATTATATTTTTTCCAAAAAAATTGACAAATAGTAGTGCAAATCTTCTAATAATCAGACATGAAGGTTGCAACATCTAAAATTGGGTTTCATTGATTAACAAATCCCTGTTAGTTCCTCCACCTATGGCTGTTACAAAACCAACCACATTAACACCATATCAGTCGAATTGCTTCGCCGAAGCTAGACGTATGCAACTCATAGCAAAGGCTATTGTACCTGCATAATCAATTGAATGAATATAATTCTTGGAGAATTTTAATTTTAAAATAAGCAATAGCATGAAAAAAAATGGAGCGTATCAAAAATTATTTTGATACGCTCCATTTTTCCATTTAATTATTATTTTTTTGCAGGAGCAGGAGCTAATGGCTTTGCAGGAGTTTTTGTAGCCTCGGGAGATTCACCAAAATTTGGAGCAACAACGCCAGGTTCTGTAGGTTTGGCATGTTGTATTTGATCTTTAATTTCTGATTCATTTTGTGTTGCAGATTGTTTGGAACGAACTCCAACAGTAGCAATTGAAAGGACAACAACTACAACCACCATACCCCATGTTGCTTTTTCGAGGAAATCTGTTGTTTTGCGAACTCCCATTATCTGGTTCGAAGATGAAAAACCAGCAGCTAAACCACCACCTTTTGAGTTTTGAACCAATACCAATAAAGTGAGCAAAATAGAGGAAATAACAATTAAAATAGTGAGTAGAACGTACATGATTGTATTTATTTTTTTGAGTTTGTGATAACTTTTTCCAAAAAACGAATTTGGTCTGCAAAGTAAACACTTTTTTTCGGATTATTCAAATTTAATTGTCTCAAAATTTCAATTGCTTCCTTGTAATTTCTTTCTTTAATAAGCTTTTTTGCGTTAAATTCAGAAATATCTAATTCATTTAATGGAAAGTAACTTTCAGAAAGTGACATTTTAGTAATAATTGCTTTTTCAGCTTTTAAATCGTTTATATCGTTATTTTTTTTTTTAGTTTGGACTGCTGTTTTAACAATCATAACACGTGCTGATTTAAGGCGTTCTGCTAATTTTTTTAACGATTTTTTGGTGTCACCACCTTCAGATTCCACTAAATTCAAAATATCAAAATAATCACCTGAAAATTTCCCATTCCGTTCATTTCGATAGGGTTGGCTGGATAGCAATTTTTCGGGATGAAGATAATAATATAACCAACGACGACTCGAAGTGTAAAGGACAGCCATTTTCAAATAAGCACCGAAATGTAAGTTATTTGATTGTTGTAAAGCTTTTGTATAAAACAATTGAGCAGGAGCGAAATAGGGATAACGTTCAACAATTTCCTTCAAATCAGCAACATGATCGGCAGTTACAATTTCGGGCTGCTTTAAAAGTGTTATGAAATCGTAATACGTCATGGGCTTAATATATTAGATGCAATTCGAATAATAAATATAACTACCACTTAGCAACAGTTTCATCGTAAATATTGTCCACAATTTCGGCAACCATAATTTTCATCAACTCTTCCTGAACATCAGTAAGCATTCGGTTGCTATTAAAAGTTTGAAAAGCTGAATATGTTTTTTCAAAATCTTCATCGGGATTTTTAATATTTACAAAACGAACCTTAATCGTCATTGTAAGCTTGGTTTCGGCAGCGTACGAATCTGCACTAATTCCCATTGGAGCTAATGAGTAACCTATAATTTCACCTTCTAAAAGTAAATCTCCTCCCTTTTTCAGCAGCTTTAGTCTGGTTTGTTTAATGTAAGCATCGCGTAAAGTTTCAGTAAACTCTTGAGATAATGGTGGATAAATTAGTTCTGCAATATTTGGAAAATCAGAAATAGAAATAGATTTTATTTTGGTATAATCAATTGAGGAACCATTAAATTTATACGAAATCGAGCATGAAATTCCTGTAATAAGGATAACAGAAATCAAAAGAATAAAGTTTGGATTCAGTTTAATTGATTTTATCATAAGTAAATTGTAAGAAATATTGTATCTATAGATTGAAAATAATGATTTAGCAAATGATTTGTAAGTAATTACATCTTACTCTATTGCATATTCTTTTATTTTTCTATATAAGGTACGTTCCGATATCTCCAATTCATCAGCTGCCGCTTTGCGTTTACCTCTATGTTTTTCAAGTGTCCGTTTAATCATCTCCCGTTCCATTTCTTCCAATGTTTGTGGTTTCTGAACAATCTCTTCATCGTGATACAATTCTGCATCTTGGTATACATTTATATCGTCTTCATCCCCATATTGATTGGTTTCTCGTTTATTGATTTCGTTTTTATATTCAACTCCTGCATTTGATGCGTTTATTCTTGTATCTTTATTAGCAATAAAAGAAGCAGGATAATGTACATCAGGTTGTTGATCTTCGGGTTGTTGTCCGTTCATTATGTCATGAACTAATTTTTTCAAATCATTCATATCTTTTTTCATATCAAAAAGTACCTGATACAATATTTCACGCTCGCTGTTGAATGATTTCTGCTCACGTCCCGATGATGTAAACAAGGCAGGAAGTCGTTCATTATCATCTTTTGGCAAATAAACACGAAGAATTTGGTCAGTAATTTCTCTTTGATGCTCAATTACAGATATTTGCTCGGTAATATTTTTTAATTGACGGACGTTTCCATTCCAATAATAATTTGTCAATAATGCTTTAGCCTCTTCAGTTAACTTGATAGGAGGCATTCTGTATTTTTCAGCAAAATCTGATGCAAATTTTCTAAACAATAATACAATATCATCCTTTCTTTCGCGTAACGCAGGAACAGCAATGGGAACTGTATTTAACCTATAAAATAAATCTTCACGAAAACGACTTTCACGTGTAGCTTGAATCATATTCAGATTAGTTGCAGCTACTACTCGTACATTTGTTTTTTGAGTTTTTGATGATCCTACTTTGATAAATTCACCTGCTTCTAATACTCGTAATAATCGAACTTGAGTTGAGAGTGGTAACTCACCAACTTCATCCAAAAAAATGGTTCCACCATCAGCAACTTCAAAATAGCCTTTTCTGTCGGCTGTGGCACCAGTAAATGACCCTTTTTCATGTCCAAAAAGTTCTGAATCTATCGTTCCTTCAGGAATAGCACCGCAATTTACAGCTATATACGGTCCATGCTTCCTGTGACTGTATTGATGAATTATCTGAGGAAAATTCTCTTTTCCAACACCACTTTCGCCAGTGATAAGTACCGAAAGATCGGTGGACGAAACTTGTACAGCTATATCAATTGCTCTATTCAACAATTCTGAAGTTCCAATAATTCCAAAACGTTGCTTTACCGCCTGAATTTCTGATGGTTGCATATATTTTTATAAACTAAACTGTAATTATGACATATAATGACTGACAAAATTAGTAATAATATAATGATTTTGAACATAAAATTCAAAAAAAAAGAAATAGAATCACTTCTACTTCTTTTTTTATTTCAAATACATTGCTATTATTTTTTCCCTTTCATGGCTTTTGTAATTCCTTCATTTGCCTTAATTGCTGTAGGGTTAGCTGGATCAATAGCTAGGATCTTCCCCCAGTAAGAAAGTGAAAGTACATTGTCTTTTTGTAAAAGTGCATAATAGCCCAAATAGCTATAACATTCAATCAGAATAGAATTATATCTTGGATCGGCTTTCGACTCAATAAGTGTTACAGTTTGCTCATAAAAAGGTTTTGACAAACCCTGAGTAGTTTCAGGATCAATTGCAGAATTTACACGGGCACGCCAGTAATTACCTCTATATCCAGTAGGTTCCAAAGTGGCTACTTGTGCAAATATACTATCGGCCTTAAATAAAACATCTTTCTTAATTATTGGATCAGTAGCCTGATTATTTCCTAAAGTATAATACAATTTTCCTAAAGGCATTAATATATCTGGTGTCTTCTTATCTTCACTAAAATAACTAATGTATTTTAGATAATTCAAAATTGCATTTTTTGTGTCACCTTTTTCATCATACATGGCTGATAAATCTTTCCATAATTCAATTTTCGACGAATCCAACTCCAATGCCTTTTCATATTGAGGTATTGCTAAATCAAATTGTTTTGTTTCACGTAAAGCTTGCCCATAATACCTATAATCTAAATAGGTAATATCTGGCTTGTCGGATTTATTAAAGAAAAGATCAGCAGCTAAAATTGCCTCATCATATTTTTTTAAATCTACATTGTTCCACATTGCTAATCGATTAAATGCTGGGCTACGGGGAGCTTTCTCCAAACCAAGTTTTGCAACTTTCAACGATTTTGCGAAATCATTATTCAAAAATAAAGTCATAGCGTATTTAGTTAAATCCTGAGCATTAGAATTACCCGATTGTAAATAATTTTCGTATAATTCTGCAGCTTTGTCAAACTTGTTTGTAGCATAGTAAATATCGGCTAATTCTCTGTCAACCAACAAGAAAGCTGGTTCCTTTTGCTTCAACATACCCAACTTTTCGATGGAAAGTTGTGTGTTTACATTTTTGTAGGCACGAGCATATTTTATATAAGCTTCTTTACATGATTCGTCGTATAGAATTGCTAATTCATAGTTCTGACAAGCATTTCCGATATTACCTTTTGCCAATTCAATATCACCTAATAATACAGCAACTGGAGCATATTTTGATTTTATGCTTTTTGCCTGCTCCTGAAAACTCAATGCCTGATCAATCAAACCATTTACTAAATAGGCTTTTGCAACAGCAATGACAATATCAACATTCTTTTTATTTGTCTTTAGCTTTAATATATTTTTAATTTCCAATTCAGCTTCAGGAAGGTTCGATTTCATCTTCAACATTGATAAACCAACAGAATTTAGCGAATTCAATGGATATACTGCTAATCCTTTGTTAAAAAATATGGAAGCTGAATCGGTTTTATTTTCTTCAAAATAAATATATCCTAGATAATAGCATGTTTCTGCCATAGTTACAGAATCTGCATTTAATTCATCAAGTAATAAAGGTTTTGCAACCATCGGAAAACCGGCTTTGTAATAGGCAATACCTTGTTCAACTTTTGCTTCAACTGAAGAAAGGTTTAAAAAACTCATTAAAAAAACAAAGGAAAAGAAAAGAAAGTTAGGTTTCATTGAAGCTTAAATTTATTATTATTTATATAAATTATTTTTTAGTTTTTCACACTTACAATTCTGACAGGTTGAGTAGCAGGAACTAATCCAGATTTCAGAATAATACGTTGCCCACGATCTGAAGTTAAAAAGGATGTTAATCCAGTTGGCAATGTACCTCGTGGGTCATTTAGTATTATGAAAAGACTTCTTGTTAGTGGATAATAACCGTAGAAAAGATAAGCTTGATATGGCTTATAACTATTGTTAGTGGTTGCAACACTTTCGCTACTGACAGACACTACCCTAATTTCATTTTTAAAGGAAAGATTTGAAGAATCTTTGATGTTGTTTAACCAATTAACACCAATTATACCAATGGCGTTATGTGTTTTGGAAACAAAATCAATCACTTCCAAGTTTGTTTTTTGTGCATATAATTCTTTTGATAATGGTTTACCATAACAAATAGAATCGATAGCAAAACGCACTGTACTTGAATTTGGATTGTCAAAAACTACTTTAAACTTCCCCAGTTTTGAAGTTGGAAAAACTTCATTCCAGTTTTTAACTTCACCAGTTAATATTCTTCTGATATCTGTTACATTTATTAACGAATCAGAATTTCTATTATTAATGATTAATGCAATTCCGTCAGTAGCCAGTTTGTAAGATTTAGGCGAGAATTTTCTACTTTTCAGTGCATTCTCTTCATTAAAAGATAGAGCACGAGTAACAATTGCTAATCGAACACTATCCTTTAACAATCTATTAATTGCATCTACTTCATTTGTATAAATTGGCAAAATTCCAGCTTTTTTAAACTGTGCCTCAAATACATCTAACTCTTCCTGAATAATTGGCTGGAAACTTTCATCGACTGCAATTTGAATTACACCCGATGAATAAGTATCCGTTTTACCATCTTTACTTTTACTTTTACATGAAATTAAAAATAGAACCAATATTAAAAATAAGAATTTGAAGTATTTCATACTACTGTTGCAATCTAAATGTAATAGGCAATGTGTAATATACAGGAACATTTACACCGTTTTGCTTACCCGGAACCCAATTTTGAAGCATTTTAACAACTCTAACTGCTTCCTTATCGCAAGCAGGGTCAAGGGAACGTAATACTTCAACATTTGATATTTTTCCGGTTTTTGATACAACAAACCGAATTATTACTTTTCCTTCGATGCCATTTTCTTGAGCAATAACAGGATATTTTAGGTTTTTTCCGATAAACGATAATAGTTCACCTTCACCACCTGGATACACTGGCATTTGTTCAATAACAAGATAAGGTTTTTCTTCAACTTCTTGAGTTACTGCTTCTTTTACATCAGCAATATCTTTACCATTTGCTTCATCATTGCCTTTCACGTCAGCAAGAGAGATAGCTACATTGGCATTAGTAAGCTCATCCTGAGATTTCATTTGTTCTTCATCCTTAACTTCTTCATCTTTAGCGATAACAGGAGCAACAAATTTAATAGAACTTTTCAAAGCTGGAGGAGGCTCAACTGGTTCCACTTTTTTGATGTCGTTTTTTACCTCTGCTTTTTCTAATGAAGACATTTTCATAACCTCGACGTTTACTTCTTTTTGCTTCGATTTTGCCATTTCAATAAGCTTTGGAACACTAAAGCTCACTAAAGCAATAATCGTGACAATAATCATTGCTCGGTTATGTCGTTTATCTGATTCCCCTCGTAGCTGATAAGCACCGTATTCCTTGTTTTTACCTTGAAATACCAGCTCACGCCACTCAAAGGAAGTTAAATCTATTTTAGCCATTTTAATTTCTATTTATAAGGCGTTTAACTATTTTCCAAATTTTGCTGCATGTGCTCCTTTGGTTTCTCTATTCTTCATCAAGAAAAATTCTGCCGGTGTAATTTTATCAATCACATACTTCCCGATATTACAAATTTGCATTTCGTCGAGTGCATCTATTAAGTTCTTATAAGTTGCCTTATCAGATGCTTTGATAATTACTACTGGTGTATTTTTTCCACCTTTAATTTCAGAAGCTTGCTTTGTAAACTGTTCCTGAGTAATTTTAAGCTCCAGTTTCTTTTTCTTTAAATCATTAATTTTCAAGACAGCTTCTTGATTACGTTTCATAAGCAACGAACGGATTCCATCAGCTTTATAAGAGCTCAGTTTTAAGGAATTATAATCCTTATAATCTGGTTGTCCAGTATAATAGAATAGTGAATCGCCACCTGAAAGAACTAATGTAATAGCTTGTGAGGCTTTTACTTTTTCTCTGTCATCGGCTGTAATTTTTTGATCGTTACTTGGCATATTTATTTCCATCGTTTGAGGTTTGCTCAACGAAGTACACAGCATGAAGAAAGTAATGAGCAACATATTCATATCCACCATGGGAGTAAAATCCACATGAACACTTATTTTTTTCTGTTTACTGCCGCCTTTTTTCTTCTTTCCGCCGCCGTCATTGGTTTGTAATTCAGCCATATTATATTGTTATATTATTAATTAGCAGATTCAACCTTTAATGATGTAATTAAATTGTATCTATTCTCTCTTAAATCTTGAAGAGAAGTCATTACATCTTTAATTACTTTATAAGGGGTTTTTGAGTCAGCTTTGATAGCAATTCTTAAATCCTGATTAGTTGCACGAGCGGCTTTAATCCAAACTTTAAATTGATTATCGGTACTGTCTGTCGGAATTCCATAATCTTTTAGAATTTCATCTCCTTTTTCAGCGGGTAAAGCTAAAAAGGCTTTCATGTTTTTCATGGGAACTCCAAAGGTTTTCTGTATCTTAAACTTCTGAATTTCTTCAGTAGTAAAAGAAACACCTAATTCTCCACCTACTGTGGTCAAGGTATTTATCATATCGGTTTGTTTATCTAAACTTAAAAACACCTTTCCTGTTGGATCAATCAATATTTGTAAAATATTTGTTTCTGGTATTTTTATTTCGGATACTGATGCGGGTGTATTTACCTCAACTGGTTCCTTTTTCACGAACGTGGACGTTAACATGAAGAAAGTGAGCAGAAGCACAGTAACATCACTCATTGCAGTCATATCGATAAGAGTACTCTTCCTTGCTACTTTTGCTTTAGACATAGCATTTTATATTTTTAGAGGAATGATTACTTGTGAGATGCAGCAAATGTTTGTACGATTGAGAAACCTACTTCATCAATACAGTAAGTAATAGCATCAATTTTACTTGTAAAATAATTATAAGAAATTACTGCCAAAGCACCTGTAGCAATACCAAATGCAGTGTTAATCAAAGCTTCAGAAATACCCGCCGATAAAGCAATTGAGTCAGTACCACCAGCACCTGCCAATGAAGCAAATGATTTAATCATCCCAATTACAGTACCTAACAGCCCCATCAAAGTTCCTAAAGTTACAATAGTGGCAATAATTGGAAGATTCTGACTTAACATTGGAAGTTCCAAGGCTGTAGCTTCTTCAACTTCCTTTTGAATGGCAAGAATTTGTTGTTCTTTTGATAATGATTTATCTTCTTCAACTTCGGCATATTTAATCAAAGTAGAACCAACAACATTTGCAACTGAACCTTGTTGTTTTTCGCACATTGCAGCAGCTGCTTTGATGTCACCTTTTGACAAGGACAATTTTACTTCGTGTACAAATTTTACGAGTTTACCTTTTCCTTGTGCAGATTTGATAGCGAAAAACCGTTCAACACTTAATGCAATAACTGTAAGTAATAATGTTTGAATAATTGGTACAATGAAACCTCCTTTATAGATAAGACCCATAAAGTTTCCGTCAAGTGGATGGTTGTTTGGATCACCATTCATAAAGTTATCTGGATTTCCCAATACAAATTTGTAAATAAGTACAGCTAGTCCAAAACAGGCTAACATAACGAGTCCTGAAGACTTAATTCCAGTAAATTGTTTTTTTGTTTTTGGTTGTTTTTGTTTGTTTTCCATAACGAATTTTTTTAATTAAATGATTTATTTATTTTTCTTACTTTGTCTTCAATAAAAAAACGATATATTTTAATAATTATTATTATTTTTGGTGTTTATATAAAAAAAAAGTGCAAACTAATGATTAAATATTTCTTTTTAATACATTTATTTCTTTTTAATACATTTTAATATTTTCAGCTAGATAGTTTTTAGAGGTCACAAAAATAACAACAAATTCAGAATTAACGATGTTTTTTTCATTTTTTTATTGGATTTTTTTTTTAATAGCTGTAAATTAGCTTGAAAAGCATTTTATTATATTAAAATTATAAACAAAAACAAAAAATAATAAAGATTCTATGGGAATTTTAGACAAAATTTTACGATATAATAATAAAAATCTCACCCAAAGATTCATTATTGATTGAAAATCAAAAAAAACCGGAATATATTAATTCGATTACAGGATATTTACTAGCTTAAAAAAATCATTTTTTCAAGAAACTATCGAATTATCATAGAGTATCTACTCAAAACAATTCATTAATACAACAAATGTGTTAAATATATTAAAAAAAAATACAACCTTCAAATATTAGTTGTACTTTTGCACCGTTGTTTATGCAACTACTAAGAAATACACCATGACAGAACTACATTCCGACGAAGTTTTCAATATACTGACAGGTAAAATATCAACAGCCATTAATAGAACTTTCTTACGTGCATTTGCAAGCGAAGGTATCGAGATTTCAACTGAGCAATGGTCTGTGCTGGCTTGTTTGTGGCAAAAAGACAAGGTCACACAACAAGCACTTTGCACTATTACATCGAAGGATAAACCCAGTATGACTCGACTTATTGATAAACTTGAAAAAGGCAATTTGGTAACGCGAGTATCCGATCATTTTGACAGACGTATCAACCTGATTCATTTGACTAAAGAAGGCCTTGCATTACAATTTAAAACTACAGAAATTGTAAAACAAATAGCTGGAAAAACTTTAAACAACATTTCAGAAGAGGAACTAAATAATGCTAGAATTGTATTAAAAAAAATCATGGTAAATCTACATTAATTTTTATATAATTTTAGTTGCATATACAATCATTGTTTAATTAACATTAATAATTTATTATAATCTGTATGAAAAAAATTGTTTTAGTAATAATGACATTTATTGCGTTTTTGCCAATATTTTCGCAAAAAGTACTTCAATTGGAAGTTTGCAGGCAAATGGCAATGACACACAACAAAAGTTTGCAAATGGCACAGGAGAGCATAAAAGCTGCCAAGCAACTGAAAGAAGCTGCATTTACGCAGTTTTTGCCAAATTTTTCGGCAAATGGTGGATATACATGGAACCAGAAAAACATTTCGATGCTTGCCGAAGATGCCATGCTACCAATTGGGACAAAAATGAGCGATGGTTCATTTGGATTTACCGCTGACCAGGTTTCGAACAAATGGACCATGATGAATGGTCAACCAGTGCCGTTGGATGCAAATAATGTTCCATTTAACCCCAAAACCAATCCTGAAAAAATTCAATGGAAAGGATATTCTTTATTGCCCAAAAGTGCTCTGGAATACGATGTTCAAAATATATTTGCTGGAAGTGTTGGTTTTGTGCAACCCATTTTTATGGGTGGCAAGATATTGGAATTGTATCATATTGCCAAATTCGGTGAAAACCTTGCAGAAGTGCAACATGAAAATAAAGTAACTGAGTTGCTGATTGAAGTAGATGAAGCATATTGGCGGGTGGTATCAGTTGAAAACAAAGTAGAATTGGCAAAAGAATATCGAAATTTGATTGCAAAAGTGGATTCAGATGTAAATATAATGATTGAGGAAGGTGTGGCGACCAAGGCTGAAGCATTGAAAATAAGGGTAAAACTTAACGAAGCGAACATCACGCTCACTAAAGCGGAAGATGGATTGACTCTTTCGAGAATGGCACTTAATCAACTTTGCGGCATGCCGTTGGACGAAACTTATAAGCTTGCCGATGTAGATTTAAATTCCGAAACAAAAATTGCGCAACTAATCCCTACGGAACAAGCACTGGCAAATCGCCCTGAAATAAACGCATTGACACAGGTAGAAAACATCGCCAAATCGAACGAGAAAATAATGTATTCGCGTTTTTTGCCAAACATAGTACTTACAGGAAACTACTTAGTTTCGAATCCAAATGTATATAATGGTTTCGAAAATAGATTTGGCGGAATGTTTTCGGTTGGAGTGGTAGCCAATGTGCCATTGTTCCATTTTGGAGAAAGATTTCATACGCTGAATGCAGCCAAGTCTCAACACAAAATTGCGACCTTACAATTGGAAGAAACAAAAGAAAAAATGCAATTACAGATGAAGCAAAGTTCATATAAGGTAGCAGAGAGTTTGAAAAAGAGAGCCTCAACGCAACAGAATATAACGTCAGCTGAAGAAAATTTGCGATATGCAACTGAAGGATTTGAAGCAGGCGTAATTACTTCTACCGATTTGCTTGGAGCACAAACAGCTTGGTTATCGGCAAAATCTGAATCAATAGACGCCAGTATTGAAGTAAAGTTGTGTAACTTGTATTTGGAAAAATCCTTAGGTACACTTAAATAGTTGATAGTTAAAATAAAAAAAAACATAGAAAAATTTTGGAACAATGAAAAAGAAGAATAAAGATTTGAGAACTGGCTTATTAGCCTTAATCGTAGTTGTAGTTTTGATTTTTATTATTGGTTTATACGAAAATAAACCAGAACCGGTGATTATTCAGGGTGAAGCCGATGCCTCTGAAATACGTATTTCGGGAAAAGTTCCGGGACGTATTAAGGAATTGTAGCGAAATAATATATACTTTTAAAAATAATTAGTATCTTTGCGC
>JACDZJ010000420.1_pt1 | contig 11979 bp, 9 predicted proteins | sample 7365721 | NCBI WGS metagenome assembly JACDZJ01 (sample SAMN15143480, study PRJNA637477) | pond metagenome | biome: freshwater wetland ecosystem [ENVO:00000243]; feature: pond [ENVO:00000033]; material: pond water [ENVO:00002228]; isolation source: pond water containing pink berries ... | reverse complement strand
AAGATGGAGGCGCGCCTGAACCTGTATCCACCCCTGCCCCGCACTGCCCCCCTCGAGATGGACGAACTGGTCGAGCTGATTCAGCAGGAGGGGATTCGCTACGGCTTGAACCGTGAAATTCTCCTGGATTGCCTGAAACAGAGCGGGGAGGAGCAGAAGGTTCTGCATCAAATCCTGATCGCCATGGGCTTGCGACCCATCTCCGGAGTTGACGCCATTCTCCGTACGGAGGTGGAAATGGGGTCCATTCCCGGGAAAATACTGGGCGACGGCAGGATTGATTTTCACGAACGCAGGATGTTCATCGGGGTCCGGAAGAACCAGCTGATTGCCACCAAGGTCCCCGCTACCACGGGAACGGTGGGTGTCAACGTGCTGGGAGAACCCATCGGCCAGAAAGAGGGGCAAGATCTCAAGGTCAACGTGGGCGAGAATGTGCTGTATGATGAACAAAGCGGTGAGATCCGGGCGGCGAAACCGGGCGTGCTTTCCATGGTTCAGAATACCATTAAGGTGACTTCAAAATTGACCATCCCCGGCGATGTTAATTTGAGTACCGGCAATATTGATGCCCGGGATGCGGTGGAAATCGGCGGCAGTGTCCAGTCCGGGTTTCAGGTCAGCGCCCAGGGAGACCTGGTGATCAGTGGCGGGGTGAGGTCGGCCACCATTGTCTGCCACGGAAATGCGCTGGTCAGGGAAGGGGTTACGGGCAAGCAGACCACCCTGCGCGTTGCCGGCGATGCGGATATCGTCTTTATCGAACAGGCGGCCATCACCGCTGGCGGGACGGTTCTTGTCCGCAAGAATATCTATTACAGCCAGATCATTGCCGGCGGCGATATTCTGTGTCAGGAAGAAAGCAGAATTTTTGGCGGTGTTACGGTTGCCGGCGGCAATCTTCGGGTTGGCCAGGTCGGTTCCGATAATGCTGCTCCTGCCCTTATTGCTGCTGGAACGGACGGAAAACAGTATCTCAGATACAAGACCCTGCATCAGGAAATTGTGGATAAGGAAGATGAGCTGGAGCTTGCCCTGCAACTGCACGGCCACGACAGCGGCCTGCCCTTTCACCTGACCATGACTGAAGAGCTGGAGGAGCTGCACCATGAGTTGAACCATTTGAATCTGTCCACGGAGAGACGGGCGGACTGTCCGGATGAGCTTGCCGCGAAGCTCGGGAGCAGAACCATTTCGGTGTCGGGTTCCATCGTTGCCGGTACTCAGATTCGTATCGGCAACGTGACGATGGTCGTGGAAACAGACACGGCTGCAAGGATATTCACCCTTTCTGAAGACCTGCGCGAGATTGTTTTTCTGCCTTTCTAGGGTGAGATGGAGAGGGAGTGGTATGGGGATGGAGGTGTTTTGTGGGAGAGAGGGGATGAATCCTGAAGACTGAAGAAAAATCAGCGCGGATTTCAACTTTCTCTATGGGTGTATCGGATTCAAAAAACGTCGGCTGGAGAGCGTATGTTTGTGAAATTATGGATGCAGAAGGATGTGGTGACAATCTCCCCTGACCAGACCCTGGCTGAGGCCGATGCGATGATGCTGGAGCACCGCATCAGGCGACTTCTCGTCGTGCAGGACGAAGAGCTTATCGGTATTATCGGGAAAGAAGATATCTGGAGGGGGATTCCGGCCAGCAGCGATGAAAATACCAGGAAGATTGCGGCTGGAAGTAAGGTGCGGGCCTATATGACCCAATACCCTATCACCGCCGATCCCATGGATCCCCTGGAGGATATCGCCCTCGAGATGCGTCGCAACCAGATTGGCGCGATGCCGGTCCTTGAAGATGGCAGGGTCATCGGCATTATCACCGAATCGGACATGTTTCGGGCCCTGGCAGAGATCCTGGGCGCCGGCAAGAACGGGGCCCGGGTGGAGCTGAAAATAGATCAGGACATTAAAGAAATCCTGCAGGTTGTGAAACTGTGCAAACAGTTCAATGTCAGGATTATTGCCATCTCCCTCTATCAGGATTTCACCCCCGAACATCAACTGCTCACCATCCGGTTTGAGGGTGATGAGCTCGACGCCCTCATTGATGCCCTGTGGCAATCGGGCTGTCAGGTAAACAGGGTCATCCGTAATGATCCCACCGATACCCATTGAGAATTGGTGATTGTCATGGCCTCCACACCCGCACTGACACCCTCATCCTTCCCTGCCGCCGGATGAAATGCGGCTTTCCGTTGAATGAGACGGAGTTCAATCAGAAAGGACTGACCACCTTGTCGGCACTGACCAGACTGTCCATCAGTTCAAACATATTGGTGGATTTCCCCACCAGGGGATTTTTCCCCAGTTTAAAAAAATCCAGGCAGGTTCCACAGGATAAGATCTGAACACCATTTTTTTCCAGTTCCTGCAGTGCTTCCAGGGCCTTGCCCGGAGTGGCCACCAGCCTGACCCCGCCATTGTAAAAAAGAATCCGGCGGGGTGGGGGGGAGATCTCTTTGATGGTGCTGATATAAGTCTGCAGCAGCGCCCAGCCCAGTTCGTCACTGCCCCGTCCCATGGTGTCGGAACCAATGGCATAGACCAGATTGCATCCAGAAACCTTTTTTTCCGGCATGGCGCATTGGTAGTCGGTTTCATCAAAGGGAACGTCTGTCGCGGGGGTCTCCGTTGCCCCCCTTCCTGGTGCTGCCGAAAAATTCAAGAGAAAACACCCATCTTCCAGAGTCTGCGCCTCCACCTGGCAGTTCCGGCTGTGGCCAAAACGCAGGATATTGTCACGGGACGCCTCATTATCCACCAGGATGGCAAAGCTCTTTTCACCCTGTTCAAGGGCGTCCTTGGCCCGCAATACCGGTTGCGGACACGCCAGTCCGCGACAGTCTATCTGTTTCATCATAACCTCACGTAAAAAGAAGGGAGCCATGAAAGGTTCCTGAAAAGTTCCTTTTTCCAAAAACCTTCATCTTCACTGCAGAGACAACAAAGGATGAGCGTTGCTTCGAAGAAGAGCCGAGGGGGCCGCATTGCAGCCGCTCAGGTCTCTTTTCAGCGGCCCCCAGAGAGGCGCAGACCTTGGGGCCACTTGCTCCATCTGATGCCACTCTGCGAAGAAAGTTTGGAATAAAATAATCTATCAGGCTCTATTGATCAAATAGATAATTTCTATTCAAAAAATACTTTGTATGGTAACGGTAACAAACATTGAAAGGAAATGAGGGCGATACGCCTCTTTGACTGTTGAATACACTCCGGAGAAACTCCATGGATCTGCACAAACTAGCCGTCTATTGCAAGGTGATTGAATGTAAAAGTTTTACCAGGGCTGCCGAGGCCATGTTTCTTACCCAGCCCACCGTCAGCGAGCATATTCGCGCCCTCGAACAGGAAACCGGACAACATCTGATTAACCGTCTGGGCCGTGAAATCAACGTTTCAGAGGCCGGGAATATTCTCTACTCCTACGCCAGAAAAATGCTCCATCTCCAGCAGGAGGCCCTGGAGGCCCTGGGACACTACTCGGGAAATCTGGCCGGACGCATGGCCATCGGGGCCGGTACCATCCCCGGGGCCTATATCCTGCCGGAAAAGATCGGCGCCTTCAAAAAAAGGTATCCTGACATTAACATTACCCTGCGCATTGCCGGGTCCCGGACCATTGCCGGAGAGATCCTTTCCGGGGAACTGGAAATGGGGATTCTGGGTGCGCAGTGGCGGGAAAGCGGCTTGGTCTGGCGGGAAATCTTCAGTGATGAGTTGATCCTGGCCGTGGCCGCCGATCATCCCTGGGCCAAAGGCCGGGAAATCACCTTGAAACAACTGGCTGCCGAGCCCTTTATCATGCGCGATCACTCCTCCGGGACCAGAAAGGCGGTGGCCAAGATTCTTGAACAGCATGGGCTGAATCCCGCCCATCTGCATGTGGTGGCGGAAATGGGAAGCACCGAGGCAATACGCCAATCGATTAAGGCATCCATCGGTGTTGCCATCCTTTCCTCGCAGGCCGTCCGCGATGATATCGCCCACGGCAGCCTGGTGGAGGTCGCCATTGAAGGGGTAAAGATGGTCCGACCTTTTTACATGGTTACCCGCAAAAACAAGGCCATTTCCCCCCTCTGTACGGCCTTTATCGAGAGTCTGATTGATGGCCCCGAACCATTCCCGGTCTCCTGAAAAACGAGCATCAGAAGGTCCCTTCCTCGGGCAGGATCCGGACCGCACCTTTGTCGGCGGAGGCCGCAAACAGGGCATAGGCGCGCAGGGCCGGGGAGACCTGACGAACCCGGTCGGTGGGCCGGAAGGCCTGCTTGCCCTTCAGCTCTTCCTGCTGTCGTCGCGCGCCCAGTTCCTCTGCTGATACCAGAACATTGATACTTCGACCAGGGATGTCAATTTCAATACCATCCCCATCCTTGACCAGCCCTATGGCGCCGCCCGCCGCCGCCTCCGGGGAGACATGGCCGATGGACAGGCCGGAGGTGCCCCCGGAAAAACGGCCATCGGTGACCAGGGCGCATTGTTTGCCGAGATGGATTGATTTGAGATAGGAGGTGGGGTAGAGCATCTCCTGCATCCCCGGCCCTCCCTTTGGTCCTTCATAGCGGATAATAACCACGTCACCGGCCTTGATGGCGCCGCTGAGAATGGCCTCGCAGGCGGCCTCCTGGGAGGAGAAGACCCGCGCTGTTCCGCGGAAGTGAAAGATGGAAGGATCAACGCCGGCAGTCTTGACGATGCAGCCATTTTCCGCGATGTTGCCATGGAGAACAGCCAGCCCGCCATCCTTGCTGTAACAGTGGGCCACATCACGAATACAGCCGGCACCGGAGTCAAGATCGGGTTCGGCGTACATGGTGGTCTGCGAGCCCATGACCAGGTTGCGGCCATTGGCGGCGGGGGCACTGAGATACAGATGCCGGGCCTCCTCGCCGGCCGTGCCCCCGGCCAGATCCCAGTTCTGCAGGGTTTCCGCAAGACTCGAACCATCGGCCCTGGACACCGAGGTGTCCACCAGGCCGGCCCGCGCCAGCTCCCCTAAAATCCGGATGATGCCCCCCGCCCGGTTCACATCCTCCATATGATAATGGGAGGAGGGGGCGACTTTGCACAGATTGGGCACCTTTCGTGAGAGGGCATCGATATCGGCCATGGTGAAATCCACCTCGGCGGCATGGGCGATGGCGAGCAGGTGGAGGACGGTATTGGTGGAACCGCCCATGGCGATATCGAGGGTCATGGCATTGCAGAAGGCGGCCCGGCTGGCGATGCTGCGAGGCAGGACACTGGCATCTTCCCGCCCATACCAGGCCTCGGCCATCTCGACAATCCGTTCGGCGGCCCGGACAAACAGCCCGACGCGGCTGCTGTGGGTGGCAACCACGGTGCCATTGCCGGGCAAGGCCAGCCCCAGGGCCTCATTCAGACAGTTCATGGAGTTGGCGGTGAACATCCCGGAGCAGGAGCCGCAGGTTGGACAGGCACAGCGCTCAATCACCTCCACCTCCGAATCCGAGACCGCCTGGTCTCCGGCCATGACCATGGCATCCACCAGATCATAGCGTTTCTCGCCATCCACCCCCGCTTCCATGGGCCCGCCCGAGACAAAGATGGCGGGAATATTAAGGCGCATGGCCGCCATCAGCATTCCGGGGGTGATCTTGTCGCAGTTGCTGATGCAGATCATCGCATCGACGGTATGGGCGTTGCACATGTATTCGACACTGTCGGCGATGAGTTCGCGCGAGGGCAGGGAATAGAGCATCCCGGCATGGCCCATGGCTATTCCGTCATCAATGGCGATGCTGTTGAATTCGGCGGCAAAACAGCCATGCCCGGCAATCTGTTTTTTCAGCTGCTGGCCGATCTCGTGCAGATGGACATGGCCGGGGACAAACTGGGTAAAGGAGTTGACGATTGCGATGATGGGGCGGCCAAACTGCTCTTCGGTCATGCCATTGGCGCGCCAGAGGCTGCGAGCTCCGGCCATGCGCCGGCCAATGGTGGTTGTTGCGCTGCGTAGGGGGATTGCCATTTTATCACCTGGGGGAAAGAAAGAGAGGGGGGGAGGCAAGAAGATATTCCACTGCTCTGCCTGGGGCTTTATCTGTGATTTTCTCGCTTGATTTTTGAAATCAATTCAAATTTCTGATTCCATTTCCATCAAAATAGTGCCAATATAGTTGGAAAATATACTGGATTGCCCCGTTGATTGCACTTTCTTTTTCTGGAGAGAACGCCGATGAAACAAGCAGAGATTGATTACTGGATTACCGCCATGCTCAACTCCTATGAGAATGTTTCGGATCTGAATTTGACGGTGGGCAGGCCCCTTCAGGTTGAGAGCGCCGGTGAGCTGCTGCCGGTTCAGGTCCAGCCGCCGGTTCACCGGCTGACCCCTTTTCAAACCGAAGTTTTTGCCCTGAATCTGATCGGCAACAATAAGCGCTTGCTGTCCGACCTGCTCCATACAGGTTCCTGCGATCTCTCTTACTCCCTTGGCGAAAAGGCCCGGTTTCGAGTTAATATTTTTTCCCAGAAAGGATATTACTCCATTGTCCTGAGGAAAGTGGAGACGAAGATTCCCACCATTGAGAGCATGGCATTTCCTACCGTCTTTCATAAAATTGCTGCTGAGAAAAACGGTCTGGTTCTGTTTACGGGATCCACGGGTAGCGGCAAGTCAACTTCCCTTGCGGCACTTCTCCACAAGATTAACCAGGAGCGTCAGATTCACGTGGTTACCCTGGAAGATCCCATTGAGTTTGTGCATCCACACGAGAAGGCCACCTTTAACCAGCGCGAGCTGGGCAAGGATTTTGATACCTTTGCCTCTGGCGTGCGCGCCGCCCTTCGTCAGGCTCCAAAGGTCATTCTGCTGGGCGAGATGCGGGATCGCGAGACTATGGATATGGCCATTGCTGCCGCTGAGACCGGTCATCTGGTGTTTTCGACTCTCCATACCATTGACGCTGGCCAGACCATAAACCGGATTCTTGGTTTTTATGATCAGGACGAGCAACCCCAGGTTCGCAATCGCCTGATTGACACCCTGCGGTGGGTTGTCGGCCAGCGCTTACTGCCCAGGGTAACGGGGGGACGAGTGGCCGCTTTTGAGATCCTCTGTACCAGTATGCGGGTCAAGGATCTGATCATGAATGGCGAACGGGATGAAAAAACCTATTACAAGATTCTGGAGGCCGGTTCTGCCGTGGGGATGCGCACCTTTGATCAACACATCGTTGAGCTCTACGACCAGGGCACCATCTCCGAGAAGACTGCTATGTCCTTTTGCACTCAACGGAGCGAGGTCTCAAGAAGGCTCGACACCCTCAAGGCCGCCCGCGGTGAGTCAACCTCCACCCTCTCCGGGCTGGCCATGGAAGAGGAAGATAATAAGTTACACTGGTAGAAAGGAGACGGAAGGAAGAAGTTGGAAAACCATACCAAAAAAATGAGAAAGCAGCCATGATCGTTACTTGCCCCATTTGTCAGAAAAAACTTAAGCCCAGCACCAAGGTTGAAGAGAGCCTCCGAGGGCTCGGCCCTGGAAAATCACTGCGAATCAACTGCCCCCAATGCGGAGGCTCCATCCCTCTGGATGCCTCCATGCTGGACGCGGATATTTCCTCACCCAGGGGCTATGACACGTCACCGGCGCCTCGGATGGTGGTGAAGCCTCCCCCTCCGCCCAATCTTGCCGCTCTCAATACCAGTCAGTTGGAGGGCAAGGTGATGATGGAAGACATTCCCCGGGCCTTGATCCTGATGCCGGACTCTGCCGATCGCCGTCTGGCGACTGCGGCCATGGAGGCCCTGGGGTACAAGCCTGTTTTTGTCCAGTCGCCGGAAGAGGCCATGGAAAAGATGCAGTTTATCACCTACGCCAGTGTCATTCTGCACTCCCGCTATGAGGAGGGTGGTCTTGAAAATGGCAAGTTTCATCAGTTCATGCGTGCCATGAACATGCATAAGCGCCGTTTAGTCTTTTATATTCTTATCGGGCCGGAATTTCATACCTTCTATGATTTGCAGGCCCTTGCCTGTTCCGCGAATCTGGTGGTCAATGACCGCGAAATGGCCCAGCTCGAGATGATTGTGCGCACCGCAATTCCCCAGTACGAGGCCATGTTCGGGATGATCATGCAGGAGATCAACGCCCTGGGGTAAGGACGCAATGATGGGGCAGGCAGCAGGAAAATCGGAAAAACCATGAAGAATCAGTATCGCAGCAGTGATGCCCGCCGGTATATCGACGCCCATCCCCATTGCCATCCTGACCTGGCGTTGAGGGTGTACACCTCCCGGCTCATCGGCGAAGAGCCGTCGCTGGTCCTCCATGGCGGCGGCAACACCTCGGTCAAGTCGGAAGGTTTGACCCTGCTCGGCGACCCCATGGAGCTCTTGTTTATCAAGGGCAGCGGCTGGGATCTGGCGACCATCGAAGCGCAGGGCTTTCCGGCCCTGGATCTTGCCTATCTGCGACGTCTGCGGGTTCTTCCCGGCCTGAATGACGAGGAGATGGTGAACCAGTTCAAGACCCACATGCTCGACAGCAGCGCCCCCAATCCCTCCATCGAGACCCTGGTGCATGCCTTTCTCCCCCCCCGCTTTATCGATCATACCCATGCCGATGCCATTGTCACCCTGACCAATATGGCGGATCCGGAACCTCGTCTGCGCCACCTCCTCGGGGACAAGGTCGCCATTCTGCCCTGGATCATGCCGGGCTTTCCCCTGGCCAGGGCCCTGGCCCACTGCTACGAGACCCATCCCGGACTCGAGGCCATGGTCCTGCGCAACCATGGCCTCTTCACCTTTGGTGATGACGCCGAGACTGCCTATGGCCGGATGATCCACTACGTCACCCTGGCCGAGGAGTATCTTCAGTCCCGGCAGCCGCCGAGCTTGGCGCGGCTGGAACCGGGCCCGGAGGGCAGGCTGGACGGGGCCATGATTCTGCCTTTGCTGCGCGGCGCCCTGACCATTGATCCCGCCGCCGCCGGCCCTGTTCCGCCCTTTCTTCTCCATCTCCGGGACAGCGAGGCCATCGGGCAATGCCTGAGCCGGGCTGATGCCAGAGAGCTTTTCAGCACCGGCGTACTCACCCCCGATCATGTCATCCGCACCAAGAATTATCCCCTCTGGCTTGATCTGCACGGCTGTGATGAGGCCCGGACAGCCCGGACCATTGGCACGGAAATGGCCGCCTACGAAGATCGCTATCGCCACTCTTTCCAGACCCAGGTCAGCGCCAGACAGCTGACCCGCACCTGCCTTGACCCGAAGCCGCGCGTTATTCTCATCCCGGGCCTCGGCATTGTCACCGCCGGGGTTACGGAAAAAGCGGCCATCATTGCCGCCGATATCGCCGAACATACCCTTCTGGCCAAGGCCCTGGGGGCGGCTGTGGCCCCCTATCAGGAGCTGGGGGAGGGGCATATCTTTGATATGGAATACTGGAGTCTGGAACAGGTCAAACTGAAAAGGGGCAAGTTCCTGCCGCTGGCCGGTCGCAGCGCCCTGGTCACCGGCGGCGGCGGCGCCATCGCCTGCGGCATCGGGCGCAAGCTCCTGGCCGCCGGGGCCCGGGTCTTTCTCTCCGATATCGACCGTGAACGGCTGCAGCGGGTCTGCGAGCTGCTGGGGCAGGAGTCTGACCCGGCCCTGATCAGCGGCATCACCATGGACGTCACCGATGGAGCCTCGGTGCGCCATGGTCTGGAGACCATTGTCCTTGCCTGCGGGGGCCTGGACATCCTCGTGCCCAATGCCGGGCTGGCCCATGTGGCCACCCTGGAAGAACTGGACGAGGCCGCCTTGCGGCGGGTGCTGGAGGTGAATCTGGTGGGCGTCTTTCAAGTGATCAAGGCCGCCATCCCCATCTTCAAACGTCAGGCCGGAGGCGGTCATATTCCGGCCCAGATCATCATCAACAGCTCCAAAAATGTCTTTGCCCCCGGTGCCGCCTTCGGGGCCTATTCGGCCTCCAAGGCCGGTGCCCATCAACTGGGCAAGATTGCGGCCCTGGAGCTCGCCGCCATGGGTGCCCGGGTCAATATGATCAACGCCGACGGGATCTTCGATGATCATGGCATCTCCTCCGGGCTCTGGGATGTGGTGGGCCCTGACCGCATGCGCTCGCGCAACCTCGACCCGGCCGGCCTCAAGAACTACTACCGTAACCGCAATCTGCTCAAGACCGAGGTGCTGGCCGATCATGTGGGCAACGCCGTGGTCTTTTTCGCCTCCGGCCTGACGCCCACCACCGGTGCCACCCTGCCCGTGGACGGCGGCGTGGCGGAAGCCTTTCCCCGCTGACCCCCCCTGCCTTTACCGGGCGGGAACAAAGCGGCGGATATATTTGTCCACATAGCTTTCCGGCAGACCCGCATCCCGCAGCCCGTAATTGATGCGGGCAATATAGGCCGCGTCCGGTGCCCCCTCGTCGCTGACCGGATCAATATAGACGAGACAGCTGATCTCCCCTTCCGCCATCCTCACCGTGCACTCCTGCTTTTGATACAGACCCGAGCCGACCTCTTCATAGGCGTCCAGATTCCGCTCATCCCTCTCCGTCAGGGTATGGACAACTCCGTGCACATCCTCATCTGGCGCAAGGGCAAGGGTGGCATAGCCATGGGCATTAATCAGCCAGCGATAGCCGGACAATACCCCCAAGCCGATGCGGCTGTGGTCCGGACAGCGGCTGTTCATCTGGGCGAGCCACATATTGGAGCCGTAGGCGAAATAGTACCTCATGGCCGGCAGGCCTCCCAGCCCAGCATGGCCTTTTTGCGCGTGCTGCCCCAGCGATAGTGGTGAATTTCCCCGTTTTTACGGATGACCCGGTGACAGGGAATCAGCCAGCCGACGGCATTGGCAGCCACACCTTTAGCCACGGCCCGGGTGGCGGCGGGGTGTCCGAGGTATTTGGCCAGTCCCTGATAGCTGATCATGGAACCCCGGGGCAGGGTGAGCAGGGCCTGCCAGACCTGGAGCTGGAAACTGGTTCCTGAGAGGAGCAGGTTGAGGGGCTGTTCACCGGCGTCTCCATCTGCGGCAAAGATCTGCCGGATCTTCGCCTGATGGGGCATCGTGTCGTCGGCAATGAGGATCGCCTGGGGCCAGCGTTGGCCCAGTTCGGCCAGACATGCCGACTCTTGCCCTTCATCGACAAAGGAGAGATGGCAGATTCGTTCCCCGCTGAGGGCCAGCAGACAGGTGCCGAAGGGGCTGGGATAGAGGCCATGGCGGATGGTCAAGCCTGCTCCCTGGTGCCGGCCCTGCGGGGACGAGCGGGAAGATGGGCGCTGGATCAGTGAGCATCTGATTGCACAGGGATGGGAACGCCCGGCCAGGGCCTGCTCCGCCGGGTTGGCCCCGAAAAAAAGGTCCACGCTTGCTGCCAGTTTGCGGCGGATTTGATCCGGGCTGAGGGTGTGCAGGAAGTGGCGGAGATCCACCCCCGCCCACTGGAGAAAAAGCTGATCCATGACCGATGGGCCCAGATCCGATGCGCGGATATCAGTCTTTGCTGCGGCTTTCCCATGGTCTTGATCCAGGCTGTCAAGGATCATGGCTATGGCAGGATATGCTAAGGGGTTTATCATTAGGGCTCCCGGGAAAAAAGGGGGTGGATTTATAAGCACTTCTTTATGGCTGAATTTATCATATCTGCGCTGGTGAGACGATATTTTTTGAAAGGGGGCAGGTGCAGCGCCCTTGTCGATACCGGACCGCAGCACCATAGAAATTTCCTGTTTTACATATGAACCTGTTCCTATTAATGACTCAGGGTGGTTTGCATCTGTTGGCCGCTTTTCTGACGGCTGTTCACAAAAAATTGGTAGCGTAGAAAAAGAGAGACCTTGACGATGTAAGAGTAAAAAAGCCCTCCCCTTTATGGTAAGAATAGTTTTGGCAAACCAACCATAATCAAGGAGGGCAATATGGGATTTCGCTCGTTGTCAATAAAGATGTCGCTTTTGTTATAACATTGTGACGGTAGCTTTT
>JACDZJ010000419.1_pt1 | contig 11980 bp, 10 predicted proteins | sample 7365721 | NCBI WGS metagenome assembly JACDZJ01 (sample SAMN15143480, study PRJNA637477) | pond metagenome | biome: freshwater wetland ecosystem [ENVO:00000243]; feature: pond [ENVO:00000033]; material: pond water [ENVO:00002228]; isolation source: pond water containing pink berries ... | reverse complement strand
GCATGACAATGAAATCGTTCACTCCAATCAACACTTATTCAGTGTTTCCCTAGGCAGGACCGGCATCCGCCATGACACGCCCGATCCGCGCCGTCATCGACCTGAACGCCTTGCGCTACAACTGCGCCGTGGCCCGGCGGCATGCCGGTGTGGCAAAACTCTGGAGTGTAGTCAAGGCCAATGCTTATGGTCACGGGCTGGAGCGTGCAGTCAAGGCGCTAAAGGAAGTTACGGATGGCTTTGCGCTGATCGAAGTGGACCGCGCGATCCAGTTGCGTTCTGCGGGTATGTCCTTGCCCATTCTGCTGCTCGAAGGTTTCTACGCGCCGGATGAGTTGCCCGTCTTTATCCGTAGCCGGTTGATTCCGGTCCTGCACCGGATCGAACAGGTCCGGCAACTCGTGGAGTCTGGATGGCCGGCGGATCTGCCGGTATATCTCAAGCTTGATACCGGCATGCACCGGCTTGGCTTCGATGCCGAAGGACTGGCGGCGGCCTATATCTTGCTGGCTGGCAAAGTGGACGAGATCGTGCTGATGACGCATTTCGCCGATGCCGATGGTCCGCGCGGCGTGGCCTGGCAACTGGAACGTTTCGATGCGATGACGGTCAATCTGACCGTGACTCGTTCGCTCGCCAATTCAGCCGCGCTGTTGCGCTTCCCTGAAGCCATCGGTGATTGGGCGCGTCCCGGCATCATGCTTTACGGCGGGGCGCCCTTTCCGCAATTGAGGTCGGCGGCCGAGCTGGATCTCAAGCCCGTGATGACGCTGCAGAGCGAGATCATCGCCGTGCGAGCCTTGGCTCCCGGCGAGAGTGTCGGCTATGGCTGCACTTTTATCGCCGAACAGGCAATGCGCGTGGGGATAGTGGCATGCGGTTATGCGGACGGTTACCCGCGCCATGCCCCGACGGGGACACCCGTGCTGGTGGATGGGTTGCGCACCCGCCTGCTCGGCCGGGTCTCTATGGACAAGCTGTGCGTCGATCTCACCGAATTGCCTGAAAAAGTCGGCGCTGGCGGGACGGCGACCTTGTGGGGCGAAGGTCTGCCCGCCGACGAAGTCGCGCTCGCGGCGGGTACGATCAGTTACGAATTGTTCTGCGCGCTGGCGTCGCGCGTGCCGGTGGTCGAGCTGGGCTAACGATGGCCAAAGCGAAGTCCCAATACAGTTGCACCGAGTGCGGCGCGACCGCGCCCAAGTGGCAGGGGCAGTGTCCCGGTTGCGGCCAGTGGAATACGCTGGTCGAAGCCCTGATCGAAGCTGCCACCCTAGGCAGCAAACGCTTCGGAGCGAGTTTCGCTCCACTCACGGCGACCGGAAAACCACAAGACCTGGCGGCGATCCGGCCGCGCGAGGAACCGCGCCTGCCGACCGGCATTGAGGAATTCGACCGCGTACTCGGGGGCGGGCTGGTGCCTGGCGGCGTGGTGTTGATCGGCGGCGATCCCGGCATCGGTAAATCGACCTTGCTGTTGCAGGCACTGGCCCGTCTCGCCGAGGCCGGCCAGCCGGTGCTCTACATCTCGGGCGAGGAATCGGCCGAACAGGTTGCGTTGCGTGCCGAGCGTTTGCAGGCCCGCACGTCCGGCTTGCGATTTTTGCCGGAGATCAACCTCGAAAAGATCATCGCCAGCCTGCAAGAAGAAACACCGCTGGTCGCGGTGATCGACTCGATCCAGACGCTCTGGTCGGATGCCCTGCAATCCGCGCCCGGCTCGGTCGCGCAGGTACGCGAATGCGCGGCGCAACTCACACGCTTCGCCAAGCAGACCGGTACCGGCGTGATCTTCGTTGGTCATGTGACCAAGGAGGGGGCGCTGGCCGGGCCGCGCGTGCTCGAACACATCGTCGATACCGTGCTCTATTTCGAGGGTGACACGCACTCAAGCTTCCGTCTGGTGCGGGCGTTCAAGAACCGTTTCGGCGCAGTGAATGAGCTGGGCGTGTTCGCCATGACCGACAAGGGGCTGAAGGGAGTGTCGAATCCTTCCGCGCTGTTCCTTTCGCAGCACGCGCAGGATGTCGCCGGCAGTTGTGTACTGGTCACGCAGGAGGGTACCCGGCCGCTGCTGGTGGAAATCCAGGCACTGGTCGATGGCGCGATGAGTGGCAACCCACGTCGCCTGACGGTTGGCCTCGATGCGCAACGTCTCGCCATGCTGCTGGCCGTGCTGCATCGCCATGCCGGCGTGATGTGCGGCGACCAGGATGTTTTCGTCAATGCCGTCGGTGGCGTACGCATCCAGGAACCGGCCGCCGATCTCGCGGTGCTGCTCGCCATCGTTTCGTCACTGCGCAACCAGCCCTTGCCACCCAAGCTGGTGGTGTTCGGTGAGATCGGTTTGGCCGGTGAAATCCGCCCGGCCCCGCGCGGCCAGGAACGCCTGAAGGAAGCCGCCAAGCTCGGTTTCACTCAGGCCATCGTGCCGAAGGCGAATGCGCCCAAGCAGCCGATCAAGGGCATCGAGGTGATCGCGCTTGATCGCGTCGAGCAAGCCATGGACATCCTCCGCTCGCTGTGAATACCTTGCGCCTGATGCTCCGCATGCTGCTGCGCGACCTGCGTGCCGGCGAACTAACCGTCCTGGTACTCGCCTTGACGCTGGCGATCGCGGCGCTGACCAGCGTCGGCTTTCTCGTCGATCGTGTCGAACGCGCCGTCACCCGCGAGGCACTCCAGTTGCTGGGGGGTGATGTGCTGCTGACAGCCGACCACCCCTGGCCAGAGAGTTTCCGCACGGCGGCGCACGCGCAGGGCTTGCAGATTGCGGAAAGTGCCAGTTTTCCGAGCATGGTGGCCGGTGATGGCGGTGTGCAGCTGGCCGAAATCAAGGCGATTTCAACAGGTTTTCCGTTGCGCGGCACGCTGCGCATCGCCCCGCGGTTAAATGTCGGCGATGGCGAGACGGCAGAAATCCCTGCGCCGGGCACGGTCTGGCCCGACGAGCGCCTCGCATCCACATTGGCCATCGACGGTGGTAGCCGACTGCGCATCGGCGAACTTGAATCGTCCGTAGCGGCCATTGTCACCTTCGAACCGGATCGCGGTGTCAATCCGTTTTCGCTGGCGCCGCGTCTCATCATCAACCTGGCCGACCTGCCGGCTACGCGTTTGATCCAGCCGAGCAGCCGTGTCAGCTGGCGTTTGCATGTTGCGGGCGAGCCCGCGGCGGTCGATGCCTTCCAGAAATGGGTCGAGGTGAATCTCGGGCGAGGCGAGAAGCTGGAAAACCTGAATAACGCGCGCCCGGAAATTCGCAACATCATCGACCGCGCGCAACGTTTCCTTCGCTTGGCGGCGCTGCTGACAGTGATTCTGGCAGCGATTGCGGTGGGCATGTCCGCCCGCCGCTACATGCAGACGCATCTTGATGCCTGTGCCGTGATGCGTTGTCTGGGGGCGAGCGAGCGGCAGATATTGCTGATTCATGGCGGTGAATTCATCCTGCTCGGGTTGCTGGCGACGCTGGTTGGCAGCCTGCTTGGCTTTGGCGCGCAGGAAGCGCTACATCGTCTGCTGGCCGGGCTGATTGCCGAGAAACTGCCGGCGCCCGGCCTCCTGCCCTGGCTGCATGGCATGGTGGTCGGCATTGTCCTCGTCGCCGGTTTTGTCCTGCCGCCGTTGTTGCGGCTAAAGTCGGTTCCCACGGTACGGGTACTCAGACGAGAATGGGGCGGCACTGCACCGCTGACGATCGTGTCCTACCTGCTCGGGGTGGCATGCCTGGCCGGCCTGATGCTCTGGATGGCGAACGATCTGCGCCTGGGCAGCGTCGTACTGGGTGGTTTCTTCATCGCCATCGCGGTGTTTGCCCTGCTGGGATATGGCCTGCTGGCGCTGGTCGGCCGGTTGCCGGTGGCGAGTCTGGCGATGGGCTGGCGGATCGGTCTGGCCAATCTGCGGCGGCGTTCCGCCGCGAGCTTGGTTCAGGTCGTTGCCCTGTCGCTCGGCCTGACCACGTTGTTGCTGCTGACACTGGCGAAAGGTGATCTGCTCTCCGCCTGGCAGGCAAAAGTACCGCCGGATGCGCCCAACCGCTTCCTGGTCAATATCCAGCCCGAGCAGCGCCCTGCCATCGCCGACTTTTTCGAGCGTGCAGGCATCGCGGCACCCGAGCTTGAACCGATGATCAAGGGGCGACTGGCGAGCGTGAATGGTCGCCAGGTCGGGCCGGGCGACTTCATCGAAGAGCGGGCGCAACGTCTGGTCGAGCGCGAGTTCAACCTGTCGAGCCGTGACGACCTGCCGCCCGGCAACGAGGTAATTGCCGGGCAATGGCATCCGCCGGGGAGCGGTAGCCAGTTTTCGCTGGAAAAGGGATTGGCCGAAACGCTTAACCTGCACATCGGTGATGAACTGACATTCGATATCGCCGGCATTCCGTTCGTTGCCCGCATCGGCTCACTGCGCAAGCTCGACTGGGATTCGATGCGCGTGAATTTTTTCGTTATCGCGCCCGAGGGTAGCCTGGCCGGGCAGCCGACCAGTTATATCACCAGCTTTCATCTGCCGGCAGGAAAGGAGGCGATGATCAATGCACTGGTCCGCACCTTTCCCAATGTCACCGTGATCGACGTCGCGGCGCTGTTGCGACAACTGCAGACCACACTGGATCAAGTGATCGGTGCCGTGCAACTGGTATTCGGCTTTTCATTGCTTGCAGGACTGGTGGTGCTGTTTGCCGCACTCCAGGCCAGTGCCGGCGAACGCAGCCATGAACTGGCAGTACTGCGTGCGCTGGGTGGTCGGCGGCTGCAGATGCGCAAGGCGCTACTGGTCGAGTTCGCCGGGTTGGGTGCGATCGCCGGACTGCTGGCCGGTGCGGGTGCGGCAGCCATTGGCACGGCCTTGGCGCGCTGGGTCTTCAATCTGGATTACCTGCTGCCGTTCAGCCCGATCCTGGTGGGTACGCTGGTCGGCCTGGTCGGGGTGTCCACTGCTGGCCTGATGGCTACACGCTCAGCCCTTTCCGGCGCAGTGCTGGCTGGTCTGCAAAAAACCTGATGACGGGCAAGGCAGTGCTGGTTTTGTCATAATTGCCATATGACGTCTGCCATCGACCCTCATCCCGCTTCCCCGCCTGTCGTTCCACCGCCCTCCTCACCACTGGTTGACCGCTACCGTTCGGTTCTCGGTATGGTCTATCTCGTGGTGGCGGTGTTTTTTGCCGCGCTCGGAGCCCTTGAGTGGCAGCGCATCAACGAAAGCATAGAAACGCTCGCCCGTGAGCGGGGGCGCGCTCTGTTCAACCTGATCGAGTTGACCCGCGACTGGAATGCACGGCATGGCGGGGTGTATGTGCGCGTTTCGCCAATGGCGCAGCCCAATCCGTATCTGGAGCATCCGCATCGTGATGTGAAGACGGAAGAGGGGGCCAATCTGACCTTGATCAATCCGGCTTTCATGACCCGGCAGATATCCGAACTGGCAGAAAAGTACTCGGGAATACGGTTCCATATCACCAGCCTCAAACTGATTCGTCCCGAGAATGCGGCAGACAGTTGGGAAGCGGCAACATTACAGCAGTTCGAGACCGGTACAGCGGATGAGCGTATTGTCTTCGTGGAGAACTTCGTCTTTGGCCTGGATCAGATCCTGCCGGTATATCGTTACATGGCCCCGCTGCGGGTCAAATCACCCTGTCTCGCCTGTCACGAAAAACAGGGTTACGAAGTGGACGATATCCGCGGCGGCATTTCCATCAGCATGCCGGCCAGTGAACTTCTGTCCGCTCGCGACCAGCGTCGCAAGGGAAGCCTGATCATCGTCCTGGCGAGCTTTATCCTGACCAGCGCGTTGTTGCACCTGATGCTTAGTCGAACTCGAAAACACTATCTGAGCCTCAAGGAGCTAACAGTCGCTCAGGAGCAGTTGATCGCGGAACGCACGAATGAACTCAAGGAGCGGAATGCCGACCTGAATCGTGAAGTACAGGAACGACGTCGCCGGGAACATGAGTTGCATATCGCCGGCGCAGTTTTCGAGAGTGCGGCGGAAGCGATTCTGGTAACGGATGTCAATAACCACATTGTGCGTGTCAATCCTTCGTTTACCGCCATCACCGGATACACGCCGGCCGAAGTGATCGGCCGCAATCCCAGTCTGATGAAGTCGAGACGACATGGTCCAGCTTTCTACGCCGAGATGTGGAAATGTCTACTCGAGAACGGGCACTGGGAGGGCGAAATCTGGAACCGCCACAAGAATGGCGATGTCTACGTCGAGTGGTTGTCGGTATCGAGGCTCGATAACGAGGAGGGGGGCGGTCAGTATCTGGCGGTGTTCCATGACATCACCCGTCGCAAGGAGGCCGAGGAAATGTTGCGCTACAAGGCCCATCACGACGTCCTCACCGACCTGCCCAACCGCATTTTGTTCAATGACCGGCTACAGGCAGCCTTTAATCAGGCCAAGCGTTACAACCGCAATTTTGCGCTGCTGATGATTGATCTGGATCTGTTCAAGGAGGTGAATGACACCTACGGCCATCCTGCCGGCGACCAGTTGCTTATCGAGGCGGCGCGGCGTTTGGTGAGTTGTGTCCGTGACTCGGATACCGTGGCCCGGTTGGGTGGCGACGAGTTCGCCATCATCCTGTCTGAAATGACGACCAACCTCGAAGCGGAGCAGATCGCGCAACGTGCCGTCGCGCTACTCGCGGAACCTTATTATCTGGATGCGGGGAATGCGAGCATTTCCGGATGCGTCGGCATTGCGCTCTATCCTCAACATGCGCAAGACCTTGAACAGATGCAATGCAACGCCGATGTCGCCCTCTATGCTGCCAAGAACGAGGGCCGCAATACCTACCGCGTCTATTCGCCAAACCAATGCGGTGAAAAAAAGCAGCGCAATCTGCTCTAAGAGCCGAAAAGGCCATAATCCGAAGAGGGAAGTCGGTGCTGTAGGAACCTGCCGAAAACCGCTTTCGGGGGGCTTGTTCACGGTTAGAATCGGCCACCGATTTGCGGAGAAGAGAATGCTGCATGCAGGAAAACCGGCACCGCGATTTATCTTGCCCGACGCGGACATGGAGATGTTCGATTCCACGTCTTTGCTTGGCAGGCAACATGTCGTGCTGTTCTTTTATCCGAAGGATGGCACGCCCTACTGCACCCTCGAAGCAATCGACTTCTCCGATCATGAAAGCGAGTTCAATCGTCAGCATTGTGCGGTGATCGGCGTGTCGCGCGACGATTGTCTGGCCCATGCCGACTTTCGCGACAAGCATGGGCTATCGATCCGCTTGCTATCCGATCAGGATGCCGATGTTTGCCACAAGTTCGGGGTCATGCATTACCGTGAGCACGACGGTCACAAAAAACTTTGTCTCATCCGCTCAACTTTCATCATCGACAAGCAGGGCATTCTGCGTCATGCCTTTTACGACGTGATGCCGAAAGGCCACGCCGCCGAGGTGTTTCAACTTGTCAAGCAGCTCGACAGCACGTCGGACCAACATTCGAAATAGGATTTGTTATGGATATCGCCCACAATACCGTTATTACGCTGACCTATCAAGTGACCGATCCTGACGGGAATCTGGTCGATGCTGGCGAGGAGCCCATCATCTACCTGCACGGTGGGCATGACGACATTTTCCCGCGCATTGAAGAGGAACTGCAGGGCAAGCAGTCGGGCGATACCATTCTGGTTAAGTTACAGCCGGACGAGGCCTTTGGCGAATACGACGCCGAATTGGTTCAGATCGAGTCACGCGAGAATTTCCCCGCCGAATTGCAGGTCGGCATGCAATTCGAAGGCGCACCGGAGGGCACCGCTGAAGATGATTACGTCATTTATCGTGTTACCGAAATCATGAGTGACAAGGTGGTCCTGGATGGCAACCATCCACTGGCCGGCATGGCCTTGGTGTTCACCGGCACCGTCAGCAATGTGCGCGCCGCTACGGCAGAAGAAATTGCCCACGGTCATGTTCATGGCGATGACGATATTGATCATGGACATGACGAAATTCTCCACTAGCAGGTGACCGGACGTTCCGCGATTTCTGCCGCGCAGCGTCGGGCAGGAATCGCTTGGGTATTTTTCTCGGTGGCCGGTTTTGGCGCCATGGCGATTCTCGCCAAGCTCGCCTACCGCGATGGCGTGACGCTTTCCAGCATGCTGTTTCTGCGCTTTTCACTGGCGGGAGCCGTGCTCGCCGCGTGGGGGCAACTGCACGGCATGGCATGGCCGCGTGGACGCGACCTGTTGTGGCTGGTCGCCATGGGCGGGTTGGGCTATGTCGGGCAAGCCTACTGTTACTTCGCCGCGTTGCGCTACGCCAGCGCCGGCATGGTCGGCCTGCTGCTTTACCTTTATCCGGCCATCGTCGTGCTGCTGTCGGCATTCATCTTCAAACGTGCCATCGGCGTCGGACGGCGCTGGGCGGTGGCATTGGCGCTGGCAGGTACCGCGCTTACGGTTGGTGGCGACCTGCACAGTGAAACCGCCGGCATCCTGCTGGGCATCGGGGCAGCACTGATCTACTCGACCTATATCCTGGCCGGGGCGGGGGTGATGCTACGGGTAGCGCCGCTGCCGGCCGCCACCGTCGTGATCGTGTCGGCAGCGGCGGTCTATGCGGCAGGTGCGATTGCCGAAGGAATCCACTGGCCCGCCAGCGGCGGTGGCTGGCTGGCGGTCGGTGCCATTGCCCTGTTTTCAACGGTGTTTGCCATTCTCGGGTTTTTCAAGGGTATGGAAAAACTCGGTGCAGCAGATGCATCCACCCTGTCGACCATGGAGCCGCTGATTACCCTGCTGCTTGCGGCGCTGGTGTTGGGGGAAACGGTGACGCCAGTTCAACTGCTCGGTGGCAGCCTGATCCTGGTGGCCGTGGTCTATCTCGCGCGGTTCCCGGCTACACGCTGACCTGTTCGACTGTGGCAACCCGGCTGGCGAGCTTGTGCAGGCCGAGGGCAGGCAGGGCAGCAGCCAGACGTTCAGGGTGCGAGGTGGCCTGCAAGCCGAGCTTGCCTTCGGCATAGCTGTCGCCACGCTGGCGCAATACCTGCCGTGCCACGGCGTCGGCGACATCGACCAGTTGCGCGCGTCCTTGCAGATGTGGCTCGATGAGCGGGGCCAGGAAGGCGTAATGCGTGCAGCCGAGGACGATGCGGTCGACTCCGGAGGCCAGCAGCGGTTCGATCTTGCTCGCCACTTCAGTGCGAAAGGCGGGTGTATCCGGTTGCAGGGTTTCGACGTGGGTCGCCCAGCCGGGGCAGGGGACCACATCGACCCGGACGTGGGCCGCATGGGTTTCGATCAGGTGGGCGAGGCGACGGCTGCGCGCGGTGGTTGCCGTCGCCAGTACTGCGATATGCCGGGCCATGGAGCCCTGCGCGGCCGGCTTGACGCCTGGTTCGACACCTACGATGGGAGTCTCGGGAAGGTGTTCGCGCAGTGCCTGGATCGCCGTGGTGGTGGCGGTATTGCAGGCAACGACGATCAGGTTGCAGCCCTCGGCTGCGAGGTGGCTGCCGATGCCCAGCACGCGGCCGGTGATGAAGCTGTCCTGCTTGTCGCCATACGGAACATGCGCGGTATCGGCCAGGTAGATCAGGTTGGCACGTGGCAACTCGCGGGCGATGGCGGCCAGCACCGACAAGCCACCTAGCCCCGAATCAAATACCCCGATCATGAAAAAGTCGGCGCTGGCGATACGGGGCTGCCGTCAATGCTTCGCGACCGGGATCTTGCCAATGATGGCTTGCCACTCTTGCGGCCCGGTGTTGTGCACCGAGGTGCCGGTCGAATCGACGGCTACCGTCACCGGCATATCCTTGACATCAAATTCGTAGATGGCTTCCATGCCGAGGTCGGCGAAACCGACGACCTGCGCACCCTTGATGGCTTTGGCGACCAGATAGGCGGCGCCGCCGACAGCCATCAGGTAAGCCGACTTGTGCCTCTTGATGGCTTCGATCGCCACCGGACCGCGTTCGGCCTTGCCGACCATCGAGATCAGGCCAGTCTGCGCTAGCATCATTTCTGTGAACTTGTCCATCCGCGTCGCGGTGGTCGGACCGGCCGGGCCGACGACTTCGTCGCGCACCGGGTCGACCGGGCCGACGTAGTAGATGACGCGGTTGGTGAAATCCACTGGCAGCTTCTCGCCTTTCGCCAGCATGTCCTGGATGCGCTTGTGCGCCGCATCGCGGCCGGTAAGCATCTTGCCGTCGAGCAAGAGTGTCTGTCCTGGCTTCCAGGCGGCGACTTCGGCGGGGGTCAGGGTATCGAGATTGACGCGGGTGGACTTCTCGGTATCCGGCGCCCAGGCCACCTGCGGCCATTGGTCGAGGCTGGGCGGTTCCAGTTTGGCCGGGCCGAAGCCATCGAGGTTGAAATGTACGTGGCGCGTCGCGGCGCAGTTGGGGATCATCGCTACCGGCAGGCTGGCGGCATGGGTCGGGTAGTCGAGGATCTTGACGTCAAGCACGGTGGTGAGGCCACCCAGGCCCTGCGCACCGATGCCCAGCGCATTGACATTTTCAAAGAGTTCGAGGCGGAGTTCCTCGACGCGATTGCTGGGGCCGCGGGCGATCAGTTCGTCGATATCCACCGGTGCCATCAGCGACTCTTTGGCGAGCAGCATGGCCTTTTCCGGCGTGCCGCCGATGCCGATGCCGAGGATGCCGGGCGGGCACCAACCGGCGCCCATCGTCGGCACGGTCTTGAGTACCCAGTCGACAATCGAGTCGGACGGGTTCAGGGCGTAGAACTTCGACTTGTTTTCGGAACCGCCGCCTTTAGCTGCGCAGATGACTTCGACGTGGTCACCCGCCACCATCTCGGTATGAACCACCGCCGGTGTGTTGTCCTTGCTGTTGGTGCGCTTGCCGGCCGGGTCGAGCAGCACCGAGGCGCGCAGCTTGTTGTCCGGGTTGGTGTAGGCACGGCGCACCCCTTCATTGACCATCTGCTGGATGGTCATGCGCGCGTCCCACTGCGCGTGCATGCCGATCTTCAGGAAAACCACGGCGATGCCGGTGTCCTGGCAGATCGGGCGCTTGCCTTCGGCGCACATGCGGCTGTTGGTCAGTATCTGGGCAATGGCATCCTTCGCCGCCGGGCTCTGCTCGCGTTCGTAAGCTCTTCCCAGTGCCTGGATGTAGTCGAGCGGATGGTAGTAGCTGATGAACTGGAAGGCGTCGGCGATGGAGCTGATGAAGTCTTCCTGCTTGATGGGGGCGGACATGGGGGTACTCCCTGCTTAGTGTTTTGCGTTGCTGCTGATGGCGAGCGACTGCATCATGATCTTGTCGGTCCAGGCAACGGCCAGGGCCGAGACCAGGAACGACGCGTGGATCGCAATCTGGATATAGACGACACGATCCTCCATCTGCGGGGCATTGATGAAAGTACGCAGGAGGTGGATCGACGAAATGCTGATCAGCGCCACCGCCAGTTTGACCTTGAGCACCCCGGCATTGACGTGGGAGAGCCACTCCGGTTGGTCGGGGTTCCCCTCCAGATCAAGCTTGGAAACGAATGTCTCGTAACCGCCAATGATCACCATGATCAAGAGGTTGGCGATCATCACCACGTCGATCAGGCCGAGCACGATCAGCATGACTTCCGTCTCGCTGAGGTTGCCCATCTTGGTCACGAGAATGGCCAGTTCGTGCATGAACTGGTAGACATACACACCCTGGGCGACGATCAGGCCGACATAGAGCGGCGCCTGTAGCCAACGACTCCAGAAGATGAAGTGTTCCAGCGCTTTGACGATTCTTTGCATGGGGATGTCGAGACGGGTGAAAGGAAGCGGAAATTCTACACGCCCGACCTCCTGTCGTCGGCCAGACGATATCCGCTTGCGTAAGTGCCAGGGCAATCGCATGAATGACGATGTCGTGGACCGCTGAAATAGCTGTTTACGATCAAGGGGTTGTGCGGGGGCTGTTCACTGAGGGTTAAGGAAACACTGAATAAGTGTTGATTGGAGTGAACGATTTCATTGTCATGC